>ERZ724504.1629-NODE-1629-length-12387-cov-5.829225_pt1 | contig 12387 bp, 8 predicted proteins | sample MGYA00376037_ERZ724504 | MGnify/ENA primary metagenome ERZ724504 (study PRJEB28724, sample SAMN07190888) | wastewater metagenome | isolation source: influent of sewage treatment plant in Hong Hong | place: USA: Christiansburg, Virginia | collected 2016-03-01 ... | reverse complement strand
TAACTGGCTTTATGGCCCGAACACTCCTCGCGATCTACCCGCAAAGCGCCCGCCGATACGACGAAATGTTGTCATCGGATGGCGAGGTGCGTCCGCACTGGCGAAAATTTTTTAATCATCTGGATGCTGTTGCGCCGGAAGATATGCGGCAGCGACTGGAGTTTGTTGACAGACGGATTCAGGAAAACGGCGTCACCTACAACGTCTATGCTGATCCCAGTGGCTCTGACCGCCCCTGGGCGCTTGATCCGCTACCGCTGATCATTGCGCCGGAAGAATGGGCCAAGGTTTCAACCGCAGTCGCGCAGCGCGCCAAACTACTCAATGCCATGCTGGCTGACCTTTACGGTGACCAGACACTGCTCTCTGAAGGCTTGTTGCCACCCTCGCTGGTTTTTGGGCAACACGGCTATTTGTGGCCCTGTCGCGGTATCAAGCCGATAGGTGGCATCTGGCTGCACAATTACGCAGTTGATCTGGCGCGTTCGCCGGATGGCCAATGGTGGGTCATTGCTGATCGCACACAGGCTCCTTCTGGCGCCGGTTACGCACTGGAAAACCGCTTGGTCGTCTCGCAGGTTTTTCCGGAAATGTTCCGCGATCTGCATGTGCAGCATCTCGCCGATTTCTTCCACGATCAGCAGGATGGTCTGGCCGCGCTGGCGCCTGTTGAAGGTGACGAGCAGCCGCATATCGTGTTGCTGACCCCCGGGCCGTACAACGAAACTTATTTTGAACACGCCTATCTATCGCGCTATCTCGGCTTCCCTTTGGTCGAAGGCCAGGATCTGACGGTGCGTGGCGAAACGCTCTACCTGAAAACCTTGCGCGGCCTGGAGCGAGTTCATGTCGTCCTGCGCCGGCAGGATGATGGCTATTGTGATCCGCTGGAACTGCGCGGTGATTCGGCTCTCGGTATACCCGGATTGCTCAATGTTATTCGCGCTGGCCGGGTGGCTATCGCCAATGCGCTGGGCAGCGGTCTGCTAGCCTCGGGGGCACTGATGGGCTTTTTGCCGGCGATCTGTCGCAAATTGCTTGGCGAAGAACTGGCCATGCCTTCGGTGGGTACCTGGTGGTGTGGCGAGAAGCCGGCACTGGATTTTGTCCGTGAAAACTTTAATGATCTGGTCATCAAGCCTGCCTATCCAACGCAACGCATGGACCCGGTCTTTGGCTATGAATTAAAAGGCGAAGCGCGGGCAGAGATGTTGCACCGCATCGAAGCCAGACCGCACGCCTACGTCGCGCAAGAGATGATCAATCTGTCGCAAGGGCCAACCTGGAGCCGTTCGCACGAGCGTCGTCTGCTCGCCCGCCCGGTTGGGCTGAGGGCTTACGCCGCAGCAACCGTAGACGGCTATTCCGTGATGCCCGGTGGTCTGGCACGTGTTGCAACCGGCAGCAACACCCGCATTATTTCCATGCAGCGTGGCGGCTCATCGAAGGATGCCTGGGTATTGACCGATGGGCCGGTGAGCGAATTCACCATGCTCAAGCCGTCGATTGGGGTTCGCGATCTGGTGCGGGCAGGTGCCAACCTGACTTCGCGCGTGGTTGAAAATCTCTTTTGGCTAGGCCGTTATTCCGAGCGTTTTGATGACAGCGCCCGCATGCTGCGCGTTGCACTGAGCCGTGTGGTCGAAGCGGGTGGTGGTAAAACCCCTGCAGTGGCCTCGGCCATGGAACTGGCTTTGATTCTTGGCATTCTCCCCAAGCCGGAAGAAGATAGCCCGATAGTCGAAGGTTCCGAACACGTCTTGCTGGAAGCAATCTATGATCCGAAGCAACCGGGTAGTCTGGCGAGCAATATTCGTAGCCTGATGTGGTCGGCAACACATGTTCGCGAACGTCTTTCGCTGGATCACTGGCATTCGCTCAATCGCCTGCAGCGCGAACAGCAAGCCGCATTAAAGATTCATCCGACCTTGACTGAGGCGATTGCCTTCCTTGATCGTGTGCTCGGTGTTTCGTCCTCGCTGACCGGTTTCGCGATGGACAACATGACGCGTGACGATGGCTGGCGTTTCCTGATCATCGGTCGGCGACTGGAGCGGCTTTGTTTCCTCGCCAACGCGATTTCAAATTTCCTCAGCATGCCGGCAACGCGCGGTCCTGGCAGTCTCGAATGGCTGCTGGAGCTGACCGACTCGATCATTACCTATCGCTCGCGTTATTCCCGCTCACCTGAGTTATTGCCAGTGCTTGATTTGCTTGTCTTTGATGACAGCAACCCGCACGGTGTGCTCTTTCAGGCCAGCGTCCTTGCCCGTTACCTTGACCGCATGGCCCGCGAACTTGGCGAAACCAGCGAGAGCAATTTGCCCGATGTGCTCAATCGCCTGCGCAAGTTCGACATGGAAAAACTTGTGCACCTGCAGTTCAGCGATTGTCAGGTCTGTGCGCCATGCGCTCAGTTGGCTGCATTGCTCAAGGAGCTTGAAGGTGCTGCTATTCAGCTCTCGGAGTGGCTGGGCATGCGCTACTTTACGCACGTTGGCGATGTCAGCCGGCAAACCATGGCGCTCTAAATCATGGAAAAAATGCCTGTCCGCTACCACGTGCTGCACGAAACGTTTTACGACTACGGTGGCAATGTTTCGCTTTCGCAACAGCAGCTTCACCTGTCGCCACGCATACTTGCCTGGCAGCAGATTATCGAGCAGCGAGTTGATGTCGTGCCAGCCCCAACCTGGCGACGTGATGGTCAGGATGCCTTTGGTAATCCGGTCACCTGGATCGCCTTCCATGCGCCGCACGACAGTTTGAAGATCAGTTCCGAAATGACCGTGGCTGTTACCCCGCACCTGCCGGAAAATCTGGAAGCTTCGCTGGCTTGGGAGGTGTTGCGCGACCGCCTGGCTTACGACGCAACGGTGCCAAAGCCCGAAGACCTTGATGCCACGCGTTTTCTCTTTGAGAGTGCTCATGTCCGTATCAAGCATGAACTTGCCGACTATGCAGCTGATTGTTTTCCGCCCGGTACACCGGTACTGATCGGCGCACAGGCGTTGATGGCCAAGATTTTCAGGGAGTTCAAGTTTGATCCGGAGGCCACCACCGTATCGACGCCAGTCATGGAAGTGCTTGAAAAGAAACGCGGCGTCTGTCAGGACTTTGCCCACCTGATGATCGCCTGTCTGCGCGCGATTGGGCTGTCTGCGCGCTATGTCAGTGGCTATTTGCTGACCCGGCCACCACCGGGCAAGCCCCGGCTGATTGGTGCTGACGCTTCGCATGCCTGGGTTTCGGTCTATGCCCCGGGCTTTGACGACAACTGGGTCGATTTCGATCCAACCAATAATCTTTTGCCGAATACCGAACACATCACCATCGCCGTTGGTCGCGATTTCGGCGATATTTCACCCCTGCGCGGCATTATTTTGGGCGGCGGCGGCGCCGAGCCGGAGGTCGAAGTCACAGTAACGCCACTCGATGAAGAAGAGTTGCCGACGCTGCGCAAGGAAGACCTTGAAGCAGTCGAGGCTGCTGCGCCGAAGCTTGCTGAAAAGGCCGCCGAGTTGCCGGCAGTCGAGACTAACAAAGACTGATGTTGCGTGTTGCCATCATCGGCGCCGGCCCGGCCGGGTTGATGGCAGCCGAGCAACTCGTCCCGGTCGACGGCATAGACGTCGATATTTTTGATGCCATGCCCTCGGTTGGCCGCAAGTTTTTAATGGCCGGCAAAGGGGGAATGAACATCACCCACAGCGAACCGCTGCCTGCTTTCGTCGCGCGCTATGGTTCACGTACCTCCCGGATGGCTTCACTACTCGATGCTTTCGGACCGCACGCCTTGCGCGAATGGATTGCTGGCTTGGGTATCGCAACCTTTGTCGGGACTTCCGGGCGCGTCTTCCCGACTGAAATGAAGGCCGCGCCGCTATTGCGTGCCTGGCTACACCGCTTGCGCGGGGCTGGCGTGCGCTTTCATGTACGGCATCGCTGGTTTGGCTGGCAGGCAGATGGCAGCCTGCGCTTCACAACACCGCAAGGTGAGGTTGCAATAAAGGCGGATGCCGTTATTCTCGCGCTCGGCGGCGGTAGTTGGGCAAAGCTGGGTTCCGATGGTGCCTGGGTGCAGTTGCTCATTGAACGTGGTATACCGGTTGTTCTCCTGCGGCCAGCCAACTGCGGTTTTGATGTGGCATGGAGTGCTTATTTTCGCGAGCGCTTTGCCGGCCAGCCGATCAAGCCGGTCATTGCCCGTGTCGGACAACAGAGCCAGCAGGGCGAGTTCAACATTACTAATAACGGCGTTGAAGGTGGTTTGATCTATGCCCTGTCAGCACCGCTGCGCGATGCGATAGAACGCGACGGCAAAGCCACGCTGACCCTCGATCTTGCTCCTGGTCGCAGTCTTGAACGTTTGATTGCCGATCTCTCAAAGCCACAAGGGCGCGATTCGCTGGCCAATCATTTACGTCGCCGGGTCGGGATTGACGGTGTCAAAGCAGCATTGTTGCGAGAATTTTGCCCAATTTCCGCGTTGACCGTAACAGTTAGCCTGGCGCATGCCATCAAGGCGCTTCCCGTGCCTGTTTTGGCGCCAAGGCCAATTGATGAGGCAATCAGTACTGCGGGAGGCGTGCCATTTGAAGCCCTTAACGCACAACTGATGCTCAACCAGTTGCCCGGTACATTTGTCGCCGGCGAAATGCTTGATTGGGAAGCGCCGACTGGCGGCTATCTGCTTACCGGCTGTTTTGCCAGTGGCTACGTGGCCGGGCAGGGGGCCAAGGCCTGGTTGAAAGAGTGCTAGCACTTGTTTTGTGCGGATTTCCGCACAAAACTGCTTGCAGATTCCGGATTTGTGCACAAACAGTCTGGTTGTTACCCAACTAATTTCATATAAATCATTTGCTTAGCTATTTTTTCTGGCTGGCACGCCTCCTGCAATGGTTTTAAGGCAATCCGCACTGCGGCCCAAGAAAACTCTGGAGGAGATTCCCATGAACAAAACGCTAAGCCTTGCCCTGATCGCAGCCTTTGGCACCACCAGCCCACTCGTTGCTCAGGCTGAAGATGTCGTCCGCCTTGGCAACCTGAAATTTGCCCATTACGGGGCGGTTTCCTACATGAAGGAGTCTTGCGCCAAATACGGCCTCAAGGTTGAGGAGCGCATGTTCCCCAAGGGGCCGGACATCATGCCGGCCATCGTTGCCGGTGAAATCGACATTGCTGCGCTGGCTTCCGACGGCGCCATTTCCGGCCGCGCCAATGGCGTGCAAATTTACACCGTGGCTGGCTTTGCCAAGGGTGGGGCGCGCATCGTCGCTGGTCGCGACACGGGTATCAAAACCTTGCAGGACATGAAGGGCAAGAAGGTTGGCGTTACCCGTGGCGGCGCGCACGAATTGTTGCTCTACGCCGAGCTGGAAAAGGCCGGTCTGACGTGGTCCGACAAGCCGGGCAAGGACGTACAGATTGTCTTCCTGGCTTTTGCCGATTTGAACCAGGCGCTGGCCGCCAAGCAGATTGATGCCATGTGCCAGTCCGAGCCGCAGTCTTCGCAAGCACTGAACAAAAAGTTTGGTGTTGAAATCATGAAGCCGTACACGACCAGGATGGGTGAGCCGGTGCGTTTGCTGGTGATGACCGAGAAGATGTACAACGAGAAAAAGGATGTCGCGCAGCGCCTGATGAAGTGTTTTGTCGAAACGACGGCCTTGTTTAACAGTGATACGGCACTGGCCGACAAATACGTGCGCGAGCAGATGTTCAAGGGCCAGATCACCGCGCAGGATTTCAAGGATGCGATGGATAACGCCGACTACACCTATGACGTAAGCCTTGAGCATATCGATATCACCACCGATTTCATGAACAAATATGGCGTCGGTCGTATGGCCAAGCCGCCCAAGGCAGCCGAATGGGTCAAGCTTGATCTGTTGCAGAAGGCCAAGGCCGAACTGAAAGTGAAGTGAGGAAGCAATGCAAAAGCTGAAAGACTTCGCCTATGGCGCGCTGGTGCCGGTGCTGCTGCTTATCCTGTGGGAGGCTGGCTCGCGCCTTGGGCTTTTCTCGCCGGTACTGCTGCCATCACCCACTGCCGTGGCTATCAAATGGTGGGCTTACCTGATGCCGGGGCAGGCTCAGGAAGCCGGGCAGAGCACGCTGGCCTGGCTGCTTTCCGGCGAATTGCTGCATGACGCTTACTCCAGCCTGTACCGCGTGATCGCCGGCTTTCTGATCGGGGCCGGCCTGGCCTTGCCCTTCGGCTTGCTGATGGGCGCCAGTACCCGCATCTACGACCTGTTCAATCCGCTGATGCAGATCCTGCGGCCAATTCCACCGATTGCCTACATTCCGCTGGCGATTCTCTGGTTCGGCCTGGGTAACCCGCCATCCTTCTTCCTGATCGCCATCGGCGCCTTCTTTCCGGTGCTGATGAACACCATTGCCGGAGTGCGCCAGGTCGATGGCATCTACCTGCGCGCGGCGCGTAATCTCGGCGTCAATCAATGGACGATGTTCATTCGCGTCATCCTGCCGGCCGCGACGCCCTATATCCTGGCCGGGGTGCGGATCGGTATCGGTACTGCCTTCATCGTTGTCATCGTTTCCGAAATGATTGCGGTCAACGACGGTTTGGGCTTCAGAATTCTTGAAGCGCGGGAGTTCATGTGGTCAGACAAGATCATCGCCGGCATGATCACCATCGGCCTGCTCGGTCTTGCCATCGATACCGCCGTCAGCCGCCTGAACAACCACTTGCTGCGCTGGCATCGCGGCCTGGAGCACTAGCATGAGCCAGATCATCGTCAATAACGTCCAGAAGGTTTTCAAAACACCGGGGAAGGATGTCATTGCACTCAAGGACATCAACCTCGAGATCAAGCAAGGCGAATTCGTCTGCCTGCTTGGGCCATCGGGCTGTGGCAAATCGACCTTGCTTAATGCGGTGGCTGGCTTTGCGCTACCTTCAAGCGGTGAAATTACCGTCGAGGGTAAGCTAATTACCGGCCCTGGCCCGGATCGCGGCATGGTGTTTCAGGAATATGCGCTCTTTCCGTGGATGACGGTGGCGCAAAACATCGCCTTCGGGATGGAAGTCCAGAAGAAGGACAAGGCCGAGATCGACCTCACCGTCAATCAGTTGCTTGAGATGCTGCACCTCAACGACTTCCGTGATCGCTTTCCGAAAGATCTTTCCGGCGGCATGCGCCAGCGTGTTGCCATTGCACGCATTCTGGCGCTTGATTCGCCGATCATGCTGATGGATGAGCCTTTTGGTGCGCTTGATGCACTAACCCGGCGCAATCTGCAGGACGAATTGCTGCGCATCTGGAACAAGCTGGGCAAAACCATCCTGTTCGTGACCCACTCGATTGAGGAATCAATTTATCTCGCCGACCGCATCGTGGTCATGACTTATCGGCCAGGTACGGTCAAGCGTGATCAGTACGTCGACATGCCGCGTCCGCGTGATCCGTCATCGGCAGAGTTCAATGATCTCAAGCGCGAACTTGGTCGCTTGGTCATGGAGGAGCAGCAACGCCATGCCAATGATGAAATGAAGCTGGCGGCGGTTGACTGAAAAAGAAACGCAAAAATCGGTACGATGACAGGGGTGAATCGCATCAAATCCCCAATTGATTACAACCGCCGCCCCTTGCTCCTGCTCGGGGCGGCAGTTTGTTTCTGCCTGTTCCTTGGTTGGCTGGCCTATCGTGCCTTTTTCAGCATTTATCTCGACAACGAACGCCGCCTCTCAACCCAGCGGCTGGATGCTTTTGCCTTGTCGCTGGAAGCCACGCTGGCCCGCCACGAATCCCTGCCCAGCCTGCTGGCGCTTGATCCTTCGCTGCCTGCGCTGCTCCGCGCGCCAGATGTGGCAGCGCGCATTGCTGCGGCCAATGCCTATCTTGAAGCTGCCCAGCAAAGTGCCAGTGTCGCTGCCGCTTACCTGATCGATATTGATGGCAAGACGCTGGCGGCCAGCAACTGGCGTTTGCCGCGCAGTTTTGTCGGCCACAATTACGCCTTCCGGCCTTATTTCCGCGATGCACTGGCACATGGTCTTGGCCGCTTCTATGGTGTTGGCGTCACCACCGGCGAATCGGGTTATTTTCTCGCCGCGCCCGTGCGTGAGAACGGGCGCAATCTGGGCGTTGTCGTCCTCAAGGTTGGTCTGGAAGCGATGGAGCAGGCGCTGGCGGGGGCGGGTGAGACACTTTTGCTGAGCGACGCCGACGGCATTGTTTTTCTCTCCTCGGAACGTAAATTACGCTATCGCGCCTTGGCGCCGCTCAATGAAAAAGTGATGGCACGCTTGAGTGAAACCCGCCAGTACGGCAATCAGCCCATCTCACCCTTGGCCGAGCAGCCCATTCCTGCCGGCCAACAAGCAAGCCCACTGCAAATCGCATTGCCAGATGAAACGTCACGCGAAAGGCTGATTACCACCCGCCCGGTTGGCACTCAGGGCTGGCAAGTCGTGCAGCTTGGCGATCCCGGCGAAGCTCGCGCTGCGGCTTTGGGGGCGGCGATTGCGGTCGCCTTCGCTGCTGCTTTCACGCTGGGGCTGGCCGCGCATTTTCGTCACCGTACCCGCCGCCGCGAAGAGCTGCGCCGCGTCTATGCCGAGCTGGAAACCCGTATTGCGGAACGCACGGCGGATCTCACTGAACAGATCGCCGCTCTCGAAAACACCAAGGCCATCCTGCGCGCAACCCGTGATGCCGCTGTGCAGGCCGGCAAGCTGGCCACGCTGGGCCAGATGTCGGCAGGTATCAGCCACGAGTTGAACCAGCCGCTGGCCGCCCTGCAAACCTTTGCCGACAATGCCAGCGCCTTGCTGACCCGCGGCCGCTACGATGAAGTCGCCGAAAATCTGCAAATGATCAGCCAACTGGTCGACCGAACCGGGCGCATTGTTCGTCAGCTCAAAACCTTCGCCCGTAAGGAAGCGGCGACTCCGCAAGCGGTTACCGTCAAATTGGCAATTGAGCACGCGCTGATCATTGTCGAACCGCGCCGCCGCGAGATTGGCGCGCGCATTGTGCTGGCTGCGCCGAATCAGGCGCTGCTGGCCATTGCCGAAGCCGGGCGGCTGGAGCAAATATTGGTCAACCTGCTGCGCAACGGGCTGGATGCCATGGTGGGGCTGCCTGAACCCGTGCTGGAGGTGACGACACAAGGCGCTGCCGGTGCGATCAGTATCGCCGTCCGCGATCATGGCCCCGGCCTTTCCGACGATGTGCGCAAGCACCTTTTTGAAGCCTTTTACACCACCAAGCAGGCCGACGAAGGCCTCGGCCTCGGGCTGGCCATTTCCTTGACCATTGCCGAAAGTTACGGCGGCACCCTGAGCGCGCACAATGCGCCCGAGGGTGGTGCCGTATTTGTGCTGACCTTGCCTGCTGCCGGAGATCCCGATGCCCCATCTGACGCTTGAATACACCCGTAATCTGAGCGGCTTCGAGCCTGCGCCGGCACTGGCTGCGATCAATCATGCGATGCTTGATTCCGGCCTGTTTGGCGAGCCGGATATCAAGAGCCGCGCCCAGGCGCTCGATTGCTATCAGGTTGGCATTCAAGCCCTGCCACGCGGTTTTGTCCACGTCCGTATTGCCCTGCTGGCCGGGCGTAGCGCCGATGAACGCCAGAAACTGGCTGCAGCCGTGCTGGCGGCGCTAAAGCTTACGGTCAACGCCGAAAATGGCGCAGAAATTCAGCTCAGTGTTGAAACCGTCGATCTCGACCGCCCGAGTTACGCCAAGGCGGTGATTCATGGCTGAACATTCGGTCTTTTTGGTCGAGGACGATGCTGCGGTACGCAAGGGTTGCGAACAGGCGCTCTCGCTCGCCGACATCCCGGTGCGCGGTTTTGCCGATGGCGAGTCGATGCTCGCCGCGCTGGCAACCGACAACCCGGCGCTGGTTGTCACTGACGTCCGCTTGCCGGGCCGGGATGGCCTCAGTTTGCTGCGCGAACTGCATCAGCACGACCGCGAGTTGCCGGTGTTGCTGATGACCGGTCATGGCGATGTGGCGATGGCGGTTGAGGCGATGCGCGAAGGGGCTTACGACTTCATCGAAAAACCATTCCCCTCCGAGCGCCTGATCGCCGCGGTGCGCAGCGCCCTCGAAAAACGCTCGCTGATTATCGAAAACCGTCAGCTCAAGGAGCGTATCGGCGAATTGGGGATGAGCGGCATCACCCGCATCATCGGTCAGTCGCCGGCCATCCAGCATATCCGCCAGCTGGTGGCAACGCTGGCACCGACCGGTGTCGACATCCTGATCAATGGTGAAACCGGCAGCGGCAAGGAGGTGGTGGCACGCGCCATCCATGAAGCCAGCCACCGGCGCGGTGCTTTTGTCGCCATCAACTGCGGCGCACTGCCCGAAACGGTATTCGAGAGCGAACTCTTCGGCCACGAAGTCGGTGCCTTCACCGGGGCGGGCAAGCGGCGTATCGGGCGCATTGAACACGCCAATGGCGGCACGCTTTTCCTCGACGAAATCGAGTCGATGCCGCTCAATCTTCAGGTCAAGTTGCTGCGTGTGTTGCAGGAACGCAGCGTCGAGCGCCTGGGCAGCAACACGGCGGTTCCTGTCGATTGCCGTCTGGTTGCCGCCAGCAAGACGGATCTCAAACTGGCATCGGATGCCGGCCAGTTTCGCGCTGATCTCTATTACCGTTTGAACGTCGTCAGCCTTGAGCTGCCCGCGCTGCGTCAGCGTTGTGAAGACATTCCGCTGCTACTTGCCCACTTTCTGCACGAAGCCGCCCAGCGCTTCGCGCGCCCGGTCGCCAGCTGGACGCCGGCCGACCTTGCCCGCTGGTCAGCCTACACCTGGCCCGGTAATGTCCGTGAACTCAAGAATGTGGCTGAACGCTGGGCGCTTGGTCTGCCCGATGCCCTGAGCGGCAATCCCGGTTTGCCGGCGAATGCGCAAAGCCTGGCCGAACAGGTTGATGCGGCTGAACGCCAGATCATCGAAAGCGCACTTGGTCTAGCTGCGGGCAACGTAGCCCAGGCGGCTGAACAACTGCAAACGCCGAAGAAAACGCTTTACGACAAACTTATCCGCCATCACATCGTTGCGGAAAAGTTTCGCCAGTAGAAATACCTGTTTGAAAAAATCAGCTTGTTTTTACTGTTGACCGTAACAAGTTGGTTATTGCGGACGTAACTCAGGCTGAGTGGTGAGTAGCGTTTGAAGCTGTTCCAGGGCAGCGGGAAAATCAAAGTTGTCGACGTGTCGCTCGAAATCGGCAAAGGATGGGCCGAGCACGCTGGCCAGCAAGTTGTGTTCGTGGTGGACCAAGTCGCCGCTACGGATGTCGTCATTCTCAAGCAAGGGTAATAGGCGAGCGATCAGTGCCTGGGCTTGGCTGGTATCGAAACTTCCGGTGTTTTGGCTCGGTTTTACTTGTTTTTGATTAAAAATCTGGGTCAATTCGCCATGAATTTCTACCAAGGCGGTGAGCAGTGGATTGATTTGCTCGGAGGGGCAATTTTTGCGTAATGCAGCTTCGAGGGCGGCAGCGGCGCTGCTTAGGCGGTTGAGGCCAAGCGAACCGGCGGCACCCTTGAGCGAGTGGGCTTGGCGTAGGGCTGTTGGGTTGTCGCCGCTGTCGAGGTTGGCGCGAAGTTGGGCGATATCATTGTGGGCGAGAAGTTTTTCGAGCAGATTGATGTATTTCTCAGTTTTGCCGCGCATCGCTGCGATGCCGGTTTTAATGTTGATGCCAGGCACCATGCCTAGCTTGGCGATAATGGCTTCGGCACCTGAATTGGCTTGGCTTGAACGATATTGAATCGGCACGGCGGCTTGCTCTGAGCCAACATTGCGTGGCAGGTTATTGAGCAGAACTGCGTAGAGAATGGCCGGGTCGACCGGTTTGGGGATATGGCCGTTCATGCCGGCGCGCAGGCATGCATCGCGGTCTTCGCCAAAGGCATTGGCGGTCATCGCAAATATTGGAATATCGGCCCGGCCCGGCAGCTGGCGAATGTGGCGCGTCGCTTCAAGGCCATCCATGACCGGCATCTGCATGTCCATCAGGATCAGGTCGAAGTGCTGGCTCTCGGCCAGTTTGAGCGCTTGTGCGCCATTTTCGGCGAGTGTTGGGTGTATTCCGGCACTGGCGAGAATTTCGATGGCGACGGATTGATTGATCAGGTCATCTTCAACCAGCAGTACTTTGGCATTGCTGCGCGTGCGGCGAATTTCTCCCTCAAAATCGACGTCGACCGTAACACTTTGCCTGTGCAATGCATTTGCGGCGATTTCCAGGCAAATCGTGACCCAGAAGAGAGAGCCTTTGCCTGGTGTGCTGCTGACGCCGGTTTCACCACCCATCAGGTGGGCAAGCTGGCGGCAGATCGCGAGGCCGAGGCCGGTACCACCAAAGCGCCGGGTAGTCGAACT
>ERZ724504.1628-NODE-1628-length-12395-cov-5.393355_pt1 | contig 12395 bp, 11 predicted proteins | sample MGYA00376037_ERZ724504 | MGnify/ENA primary metagenome ERZ724504 (study PRJEB28724, sample SAMN07190888) | wastewater metagenome | isolation source: influent of sewage treatment plant in Hong Hong | place: USA: Christiansburg, Virginia | collected 2016-03-01 ... | reverse complement strand
TATGACCGCATACATGGGTTGGACTCCGAAAATAAACCAAAGGGTGCTACAAAGAGCCGTGCATTATACGGAAAATCTCTTGGGAGTCAAAGCCTTGTCGTTGCCTGTGGTAGACTTTCGGGCTTTCCAGAGGAGTTCACTATGTCCGAAATCACCACTGCCTCCGGGCTGGTTTATGAAGATACCGTCGTCGGCGCAGGCGCTGAGGCCAAAGCGGGCCAGCAGGTCAGCGTTCATTACACTGGCTGGCTGACCAACGGCAGCAAGTTCGATTCGAGCAAGGATCGCAACGACCCCTTCGAGTTTTCGCTCGGCATGCGCCAGGTTATTGGCGGCTGGGACGAGGGCGTCCAGGGCATGAAGATCGGCGGCACGCGCAAGCTGACCATTCCGCCAGAACTCGGTTACGGCGCCCGCGGTGCCGGCGGTGTCATTCCGCCGAACGCGACGCTGGTCTTCGAGGTTGAATTGCTCGGTATTCGATGAGCGACACCCCGAACCAGGACGACCCGTGGGCCAAATGGCGCAAGCCTGAGGCATCTGTTACGGTCGACGCCGAAAAACCGGCAAAAATTTCACCGGTCAAAAAACCGGTTGAGCCGGTTGCCGGCACCTTGTCGGTAGTAAAAGCCCCCTATAGCGCACCAGCGCCTCGGGTCGCACCGAAAAGACCGGCCGAGCGCAACTCGGCAGTCCGAGGCCCGGCACCGGTTGCCAACAACACCGCAGATGGCGTTCGCCTGTCCAAGGTAATGTCGGAGCGCGGCATGTGCTCGCGCCGCGAAGCCGATCTCTGGATCGAGCGCGGCTGGGTGCTGGTCAATGGCGAGCGAGTCAGCGAACTCGGTTCGCGGATTGATCCGCAGGCTGAAATCGTTATTTCCAAAGACGCAGAGCGCGACCAGGCCAAACAGGTCACCATACTGCTCAACAAGCCGGTTGGTTATGTTTCCGGCCAGCCAGAACCGAACTGCACGCCAGCGATCAAGCTGATTCTGGCCGAAAACCAGGTCAAGCAATCCGGCGACCCGGAATTCAAACCATGGATGTTGCGCGGACTGGCCCCGGCCGGACGTCTTGACATTGACTCGACCGGCCTGCTGGTCATGACGCAGGATGGCCGCGTTGCCAAGAAGCTGATTGGTGAAGACAGTGGTGTCGAAAAGGAATATCTCGTGCGCGTCGAAGGCCAGATGATTCCGAACGGGCTGGCCTTGCTGAAACATGGTCTGGAACTGGATGGCAAGCCGCTCAAGCAGGCCTGGGTCAAGCAACTGAATGAAGACCAGCTGCACTTCATTTTGCGCGAAGGCAAAAAACGTCAGATTCGTCGCATGTGCGAACTGGTTGGTTTGAAAGTCATCGGCCTCAAGCGGGTCCGCATCGGCCGCGTCATGCTGGGCGATCTGCAGCAAGGGCAGTGGCGGTTTTTACGGGCTAACGAGTCTTTTTAACCCGCTGTAACCAGCCCCAAACAAAAACGCCAGCGTCATGCTGGCGTTTTCATTGGCGCGATCAAAACTCAGGCAGCAGGTTTGACCGGCGGCATCATCAGGCATTCGCCATCGATAACGGTTTTACCGCCGACGGTACAAACGGTGTCGAGAATGACACGGTTCTTTTCAACATTGACTTCGCGCACGGTGACGGTGGCAGTGACGGTATCGCCCGGCTTAACCGGCGCCTTGAATTTGAGGGTCTGCGACAGATAGATGGTGCCAGGGCCAGGCAGCTTGTTGGCGAGCGTGGCGGAGATAAAGCCGGCAGAGAGCATGCCGTGGGCGATGCGGGTGCCAAACATGGTGGTCTTGGCATACTCCTCGTCGATGTGAGCCGGGTTGACGTCGGTGGAAATGCCGGAGAAGAGAATGATGTCGGTCTCGGTGACAGTCTTGGACGTGCTGGCGGACATGCCGGGTGTCAGATCCTGAATGTAATAAGTCATAGCTGTTTTCCTTAGGGTTATGAAATTTGTGAGGTGAACTTTATCACGTCATTCTGTCCGCAATGCTTCAACCGGATCAAGTTGTGCGGCACGGCGCGCCGGCAGGACACCGGCGGCCAGACCGATGACGATGGCAACCAGTTCTGCCAGCAGAACAAAACTGATCGGCGTATGAACCGGCAAGGCAGGCAGAAAAAGATGAATCAACTGGGCGAGGCCGAAACCAAGCAGCAAACCGAGAAATCCACCAAGTCCCGAGAGCGCCACCGCTTCGCCGAGAAATAGCGCGAGAATCGTGCGCCGAGGAGCGCCAAGGGCCACCAGCAGGCCGATTTCACCGGTGCGTTCAGTCACGGCAATGGTCATTATCGTGACGATACCGACGCCACCGACCAGCAGAGAAATCCCGCCCAGCGCGCCAACCGCCATGGTCAATACATTGAGGATATTGGACAGCGTTTTGAGCATCTCCTCCTGCGTGATGATGGTGAAGTCTTCGCGGCCATGGCGGGCGATCAGGCGCTCCTTGATCAAGGCGGCAACGATGGCGGAGGAAACACCTTCTTCGGCAGCGATATTGATTTCATCGACGCCCTCGCGGTTGAACAATTCCTGGGCGCGGCCAGCGGGGACGAAAGCAGTGTCGTCGAGATCGATGCCGAGAAACTGGCCTTTTGGTGCCATCACGCCGATTACCCGAAAATGTAGGCCGCCGATGCGCAGGCGCTGACCGAGCGGATTTTCGCTGCCAAACAATTCATTTTTAAGTTTTGAACCGAGAACGACAAAGGCACGGGCGCTACCGACATCATCCGGTGGTAAAAATTGGCCACTTTGTACGGTTGACCGGAACACTTTGGGTAAATTGGCGTTAACGCCGTAAATCAGGGTCCGCCGCGTCCGGCCATTGCCTTCAACCTCGGCATTGCCACGTACATTGGGCGTGACCGCAACGACATGCGGCAGGCGTTCGAGTGAAGTGGCATCTTCCAGAGTTAGCGGGCGGGCGCTGGAAGGCAGCCCGGAGGGGGATCCGCCAGTTTTCGTCTTACCGGGAATGGCGGTGATGACATTCGTACCGAATTGAGTGAATTCACCAAGGACAAAGCGGTGGATGCCTTCGCCTATCGAGGTCAGCAAAATGACCGCCGCAATGCCGACGGCAATGCCAAGCAAGGTCAGAAAGCTGCGCAGCCGCTGGGCGGTGATGGCGCGAATGGCAAGGCGGAGGGAGTCGGCCCAAAGCATGGCTAGTGTTTCATCAGGGCTTGCACCGGGTCCATCAGCGCGGCGCGGCGGGCGGGCATGAAGCCAAATAGCAAACCGGTGCTCATGGCCGTACCAAGACCAGCGATCACAGCCCAATCAGGCGGATAGGCAGGAAACACAGGGAATGCCTGGCGCAGCGCAAATGCGCCAGCTTCCCCAAGCAGATAGCCGAGCAGTGCGCCGACCGAGGACAACATCGCGGCTTCGACGAGAAAAGCCAGGCGTATCGTGTTTGATGTCGCACCCAGCGCCTTGAGCAGGCCGATTTCGCCGGTGCGCTGAGTGACGGCAACAAGCATCACGTTCATCACCAGAATGCCGGCCACCGCCAGACTGATCGCGGCGATGCCGGCCACGGCCAGGGTCAGCGCGCCGAGCAGTTTATCGAAAGTGGCAAGCACGGCATCCTGCGTAATCACCGTCACATCCTCTTCGCCACGATGGCGTTGCTTGAGGATTTCCATGACCTGATCACGTGACTCGGGGATGGCTTCGCGGCTCTTCGACTCAATCAGAATGCGGAACAGCGTATTGGAGTTGAACAAGGCCTGCGCCAAGGAAACGGGAACGATCACGAGTTCGTCGGTATTCATACCCAAGCCCTGGCCGACTGGCTTCAGCACGCCAACCACGCGCAGGCGACGGTCGCCAACCCGGACAAGTTGGCCAATCGCCGGCGCACTACCGAAGAGCTCTTCCCGAATTTTGTTGCCAATTACCGCCACGCTGGAACCGCGCCCCCAATCCTCCTCCGGCAAGGCGCTACCCTGCCCCAGTTCGAAGTTGCGGATCGGGAAATAGCTTGCCGTTGTACCGGCCACCATCACTTCACGCAAACGCCCGGCAACGCTGATTTCCGAGGTTCCCACTGCGAGCGGCGCGACTCGCCGCACACCGGGCGCACGCAACAATGCGGCGGCATCGTCAATCGTCAGATCGCGCGGCGTTGAGGTGATGGCATTGGCCGGATTGAATCCACCAGTACCTGAGCGACCGGGCAGGACAATGACCAGATTGGTACCCAAAGAAGAAAACTGGCCAACTACGTAACGTCGCGCGCCATCGCCCAGCGCGGTGAGAATGACCACGGCGGCAACGCCAATCGACATCGCCAGCACCGACAACGAAGTGCGCATCGGGTAACCGGTGGCGGCATCGCGGGCAAAACGCAGGATGTCAGGCAGGCGCATATCAACCAGAGAGCGCGCTATCGTGCTTCAGGCGACCGTCTTCCATCATCAACTGGCGGTGAGCGCGCGCACCTAATGTCTGATCATGTGTCACCACGACCAGCGTCACACCACGCCCGTTAAGCGCTTCCAGCAGACGAACGACCTCTTCACCCGTATGGCGATCCAGATTGCCAGTTGGCTCATCAGCCAGAATCAGGGCTGGTTGCATGATGGTGGCGCGGGCAATCGCCACCCGCTGGCGCTGACCGCCTGAAAGCTGATCGGGGCGATGATCAGCACGGTTTTCCAGACAAAAATCCTTGAGCGCCTGTACCACCCGGCGATTTCTTTCGGCAGCCGGAATCCCGGCCAGCGTCATGGGTAGTGCAATATTTTCGGCAGCACTCAGGCGCGGCACAAGATGAAAGCTCTGGAAGACAAAACCAATCCGCGTACTGCGCACCTTGGCCTGCTCATCCGGCGAAAGCGTCGTCACATCGCGCCCTTCCAGCAAATAACTGCCGGCATTGGGCCGATCAAGCAGGCCGAGCAGATTGAGCAAAGTCGATTTACCAGAGCCGGACGGCCCCATGACCGCGACGTATTCACCGGCATCAATTTGCAAATTGAGGTCAGCCAGCGCGTTGACCGTGGTATCTCCCAACTGGAAGGTACGCGCGATGCCCTTGAGTTCGATCAGCGCCATGGGCTACTTGCCCTTGGCCTTTTCATCCGGCACCACCGCCGCACCCGCCTTGACACCTTCTTTTTCCAGCGAGGTGACGATGCGGTCGCCAGCCTTCAGGCCTTCACTGATTTCGGTGTATTCCCAGTTGGCGAGGCCAGCCTTGATCTTGCGCTCCTCCAGCTTGCCGCTCTCGGCATTGAAAAGCAGCACACGGCCACCTTCCTGTATTGCTGCCGTCGGAATGCGCAAAACCTTGTCACGGCCATCCAGGATGATTTCAACGTCGGCGCTGTAACCGACGAGCAGCTTGCCAATAACCTCTGGCTGAACAAAATCGACCTCTATATCCACCGTGCGCGCCTGTTTTTCAACGGCCGAAACATACGGCGCCACACGCCGCACCTTGCCAGCCAACTGTTTGCCGGGCAGCGCATCGAGGCTGATCCGCACGATCTGCCCGGCGCTGATTTTCGGGGCATCGACTTCATCCATCGGCGCCTTGACGTAGAGACAGGTGTCATCGATCAGATCAATCGCCGGCGGCGTCGGCACACCTGGTGGCGACGGCGTCGAATACTCGCCCAATTCACCAACAATCTTGGCTACCGTGCCGTCGAACGGCGCATAAAGCGCAACACGGCCCTGTTCGACGCGAGTTGCCTTGAACTTGGCCTCTGCCTGCGTAACATCTGCCTTGCTCGTATTACAACTGGCGCGGCGCGCCTCGGCTTCAGTACGTGCCGCCTCTTCGCGGGAAGTCGAGACAAACCCCTTGGCCCGCAACTCGCTCTGTCTTTTTGACTCTTTTTCGGCGTTGACCGCAACAAGGCAAGCCTCATCCACCCGCCGTGAGGCCAACGCGATTTGTGTCTGGGCCAGCGTTGCTTGCGCCTGCTGGTCGTCATTCCACAGCTTAAGCAACAACTGGCCCTTCTTGACCTTGTCGCCCTCTTTTACCCCCAGATACTCGATGCGGCCACCAATGATGGTCGATAACTTGGTGCGCAAACAGGCCTCAACCGTGCCGGCACGCGTGTTGGCCAACGTCGCCTCAACCTTGCCTTCCGCCACCTCCTTGAGCACAACGGGGATCGGCTTGCTGCGGGTGAACCAGGCAACCGCAGCGCCCAACACAGCAAGAACCAGAACAACAATAACAATACGACGCAGCATGGAAATCCTCAGTTAAACCCCGGCAACCAGCCGGACTGATTGGCGTGGCCCCAAACCGGTTCGAGCGTCCCTTGATAGAGCGCTTCGATCACCGGCGGGTCTTGCCATGGTTCGTTCATGAACATCAAACCAACCTCCTCCACCGTCCGCCCCGACCAGTAATGTTCGGCAACTTCGTCCAGCGCGCTGAGCGACAAACTGTGCGGCAAGCGCAGATAGTCGAGCCAACTGGCATCGTGAAAGGAACAGATGTACGGCCCCTTGGTCTGCGCACATGCCAGATTTTTGGCAAAAACACGCTGCGGATGCTTGAGGCGGAAAGTCATCGCATCGGTCCGCGTTGCAAACAGCAACAAGGCGTGCAGACGGCTGGGAAAATGGTTGTAACGCCGCTGGCGGAAATACTCCAGATGGTATTCCGCAAAATAATTCTGCACCGAAATCAACTGGTCGCCCGGCGTTGGCTCCCCACCTTCCGGCGAAGCCAGCGTGCCACCAAAGGGGCTGCCCTTGAGAATGTCCCAGCCCGGCAAATCTGCCCCGGCCTCAAGCCAGCAGAAGAGTTCAAGCGTGGCGGTGTCCTTGATCAGGTTATCCATACAGCTATTCTGATCGAATGCCGCCAATTGTCCAGTCAGCCGGTTTTTGGCATTGCATATTGCGAATATGGCATATGATTCGAATCCATATATTTTCGTTTTGTTACTCAGCGAAACCGACCCGTATGCCTTGCCAAATCAGCCATCCAAAAACACCACCGCCCACGGCGCGCCAGGGGTGACTGGGTGACTTTACGGCGCGGTTTCCTGACCATGGCAGCATCACTGTGCGGCCTGCTTTTCATCATCGCCATCACCACTTGGGCGGCGCTAAATTCGTTTTATGACGCGGCCGATCAGGAGCGCCATCGCCAAAACTCGCTGGCGTTAATGAGTGATGTACGCCACGAGGTGGATCTCCTCGGGCGCTTGGTCAACTCCTACGTAAGCACGGCTAATCCACGCTTTCTCCACTATTACTACGACATTCTGGCGATCCGCGAAGGGAACAAGGTTCGCCCGGAGGTTTTCCCGCCGGCCTTTTGGGACGAGGTCATCGCCAGCAGCAAGCCCTATGTATTACCTGCCGGCACTAAACCGATCACGCTGGTCATGCAGACACAGAAGCTGGAATTCGATGCGCAGGAACAAGCCATCGTCAGCCGCATACTAGCCCTCACCGAACAGATGAAACGCATCGAACAGGTAGCCTTTGCCGCAACCCAAGGGCTGTACGACCCGGAGAAGGACGAATTTGTTTCAGAAGCCAAGCCGCAACGTGAATTTGCTAATCAGTTGCTGCACCGCGCCGATTATCTGAAACTGCGTGCTGATCTGGCACTTACCGTCGAAGACCTCTCCCTTCTGGTCGACAGGCGAACGCAAGACAGCCTGGAAAATGCGGCCCGCCTGCTCAAAGGCTGGATCATCGCTTCGCTTGGCATGCTCGCCGTAACCATACTGTGGCTAATTTTTGGCTACCGCTATTTGCGCCGTAATCTGCTCAAACCACTCATTGCGCTGCACCGGACTGCCACCGCCCTTGCCGACAAATCCTACGCCGAACGCGTTGGAAAAATACGTGGCGTGGAGGAGGTCAAAATCCTGGCCGCCACAATCGACGGCATGGCCGCCGCCATCGAGGCCGATATCGGGCAACGCGAAATCACCCAGCGCGAACTCAGCGAGGCGCGCGCTAAAGCTGAAGTTGCCACTGAAGCCAAGTCAATCTTCCTGGCTAACATGAGCCACGAAATTCGCACACCGATGAATGCCATCCTTGGCATGGCATATCTGGTAATGAAATCCGGGCTACCGCCACGCCAACATATTCAGATCAACAAAATTCACGGCGCCGCAAAAACCTTGCTCGGCATTCTCAACGACATTCTCGATTTTTCAAAAATCGAAGCGGGCAAAATCAAGCTCGAAACAACCTCATTTTCGCTTGAGGAAGTTGCCCGCGACGCTTTTACAATGATTCAGCAACGCGCATGCGAAAAGCAGTTGGAGCTGATTCTGAATTGCACCATGCCGCACAATCCAGGCCGTTTTAATGGCGACCCGCTGCGCCTCGGGCAGATTCTGATAAATCTATTGTCAAACGCCGTCAAATTCACCAACACTGGCCACGTCGCACTGCACATAGAAGAACTGGCTGCCGACACAGATAGCGCACAACTTCGCTTCGCCATTGAAGACACAGGCATCGGCATGACAAAAGGGCAAATCGATCAACTCTTCCAGGAGTTTAGCCAAGCCGATGGCTCAATCACACGCAAATATGGCGGCACAGGTCTCGGGCTAAGCATTTCAAAACACCTGGTCGAAGCCATGGGCGGCAAAATTCTGGTCACTAGTGAAGTTGACCGTGGCAGTTGCTTCTCCTTCACCATCAAACTCCCCCGCTGCACATCGACTTCGACCAGCACCAGGCAACAACCGCTTGCCGGCAACCGCGCGCTAGTGGTTGACGACTACCAGCCCGCACGCGAAAGCATGGCAGGGCTACTCCGCCAGCTTGGTTGCGCGACGGTTGATATCACCAGCAATGGGAACGATGCCATCGCGCGTTTGCAAAGCGCCGCCCAAAACGGCCAAGCTTACGATTTGCTCTTGCTTGACTGGTTGATGCCGAATTTCTCCGGTAACGAAGTACTGGAAACACTGCATACCCGACATATTCCTTTGCCAGCACGCAGCATCGTCATGTCAGCGATGGATGCCTCGTTACTGCGCGACGAAGTAGCTGCCCTGGGTGTTTCTGAAGTACTACAAAAGCCACTTCTCCCGGATATGTTTGATTTGGCGCAGGAGTCATCTGAAGCGCAGTCCTCAGTGGCCCCCGCCAACCCAGAAACTGGTGCCAAACAACTGACCGGCATGCGAATTTTGGTCGTCGACGATGACCCTATCAATCGACTGATTGCTGACGAACTGCTGCGTAGCTGGGGTGCTGAAGTTATTCTCAATGAGGATGGCGCATCCGCCGTCAGAACACTCTTCGCCGAACCGCCTGAGCATTTCAATCTGGTACTGATGGATCTGGAAATGCCGATCATGAATGGCCACGCAGCCACTCAGCAACTGCGCGCCGACCCGCGCTTTACAGAGCTGCCAATTTTGGCCATGACCGCCTATGCCATTGGTCACGAGCTCGACCTGGCGCTGCGAGAGGGCATGAATGGTCACATCCCCAAACCCTTCGATCCGGATGAGCTCCTGGCCATACTCAGCTCATATAAACGAACACCGAAGCAGCCACCCCCTGCCGAAATACGCGTCGAGCCCAGCGACATTCCAGAGCAGTTGCTCGCTATACCTGAACTCGACATTGCCGCGTTAAGCCACCGGTTCAAGGGCCGCAGCACATTCATGCTGCGCATGCTGCAGAAATTTTCCGCCGATTTCGGCAACTTCAACCAGGTTCAGCAGGATTTTCTCGCGCGCAACGACACTGAAGGCGCAATGCGCCATGCTCATTCACTGAAAGGACTCGCCGGCACCTTCGGCATGACTCGCCTCCAACGCGCGGCACTATTCGCCGAAAACTCTCTACGCACAGAAGGCACTTGCAGCGCATCTCTTCAGCAAAATTTGAACAACGAATTGAGTGTGGTTCTGGATACGATCCGTCAGCTTGACCATCCAGATAGTACAGGCAAAGTTAGCAACTTCGAGCCAAAGGAAACCCAAAAACTGCTGGACCGCCTGCGCCATCATCTCGAAGAGGCGGACGGCGAGGCAGAAAACCTGTGGGCAAACCACAAAGTACAATTTTCCAGTATCTATACGCTGGCTGAAATGGACCATATCGAACGCGCCATCAGCAACTGGAACTTTGATCAAGCACTCGCCGGTTTGTTACGGTCAACACCCGAAAACGAGAAAAAATCATGATCGCCGACAATCGCTCCACCATTCTGGTCATTGACGACACGCCGACCAACCTCAGCCTGCTCAATCAATTGCTCGGCGAACATTACCGGGTCAAGCTCGCCAATAGCGGGGCCAAGGGGCTGGAAATTGCGAATGCCACCCCTCCTGACTTGATCCTGCTCGACATCATGATGCCGGAAATGGATGGCTATACAGTTTGCAAGCAACTCAAATCCAGCGCCAAAACATCCGGCATCCCGGTCATTTTTCTAACGGCCAAGACTGAACTGGCGGATGAAGAAATGGGCTTTGAGCTTGGCGCGGTCGACTTCATCCACAAACCCATTGCGCCCTCGATTGTTCTCGCCCGAGTCCGCACTCATCTTCAAATTCGCGCCTGGCAAACCTTCCTTGAAGACCAGAGTGAATGGCTGCAGCATGAAGTCGAGCGCCGGGTAAACGAGGTATTGCACCTGCAGGAAGCCACCATCCGCGTCATGGTTTCGCTTGCCGAATTTCGCGATGAGTGCACCGGCAACCATATCCGACGCACCCAGAACTATGTCCGTCTACTTGCCGAATACCTGAGCCAGCAAGCACGTGATCGCGACTTTCTCACCCCGGAACACATTGACCAGATCGCCAAAGCTGCGCCTCTGCACGATATAGGCAAAATTGCCATTCCAGATCACATCCTGCTTAAACCGGGCAAGCACACACCGGAAGAGTTTGCGATCATGAAAACGCATAGCGCCAAAGGTGAACACATGCTGACCACCACCCGCCGCGAAATGGGCGAAGACAACCTGATGTTGCAGTACGCCACCGAAATCGCCCGTAGTCACCACGAGCGTTGGGATGGCAGTGGTTACCCGGACAATTTATCCGGCGAAAACATCCCGCTGGCCGCCCGCCTGATGGCTGTTGCTGATGTATACGACGCACTACGCTCTCGCCGCCCCTATAAATCGGCCTTTACCCACGAAGAAGCAGCCGTGCTGATCATGGGCGAACGAGGGAAGCATTTTGATCCGGCGCTGGTCGACGCCTTCAGCGCATTGGCAGATGAATTCGAGAAAATTGCCGCTCAATTGGCAGATGAATGAATAAACGTTTCAATGAAACCCGCTAACGCCATGCTCCTCAAATTTCTGCTTGCGCTAACTCTTGCCCTGCCATTAAGCGCCTCTGCGGTAGATATCAACTGGTCCGGCTTCGGCACGGCAGGTTACACAATCTCCGACCAGCCCTATAAATATCAGCGCTTTATTGATGATCACGGCACACTCAAGAGCGACAGCATACTGGGAGCACAGGTTGATGTGAAATTTAACCAGCAATGGGGAGCAACAATTCAAGGGCGTCTATCTGCCGCGCCAGACAATGATTCGCGCACGGAAGCCTCCCTCGCCTGGGCTTTTCTTTCATGGCGACCAACGGACGACGTTCTCCTGCGCGCGGGCAAACTTCGCGTCCCGTTCATGCTAAATACAGAAAACCAGGAAGTGGGTGTCACCTTTCCCTATGCTCGCCTCCCGGTCGAAGTTTACGCAACCGCGCCGACAACCGATATTTACGGCGTTATGCTGAGTAAAACATGGCTTACCCCCAATTTCGAATGGGGCCTGGATGGTTATTTCGGGAAAATTGGCTTTTACCAGCGTTTCTACGGTCGAGACATGACAATCAATGGCCAAGGCGGCGGCTCATGGTTCGAACCGACAAACCTCAAGGGCGGTGGCTTGGTACTTTCCTTGCGCGACAGCGAAGACATTTACCGACTTGGGCTCCACCGCATTGAAACCGGGCTACATAACGGTCGCATCATGTCTGATCTGACATTCACGCCGCTCCCCTTCCCGCCAGGGCAAGGTTATTTCAATCTGGCAGCATCGCCTGAGATTGATAAAACCACCTCACCAGTATTCGTTATTGGCGCCAGCATTGGTTTGCCCATGAAATTCCGCGCCTCGGCAGAATACGCCAGAGTCAGGGTAACCAACGCCGTCAACGGCTGGGATCGCTGGGCTGCGTATGGTGCTTTATCAAAACAAATCGGTGCCTGGACGCCTTATACCTACTACGCAAAACTACGCTCCAATGGTGGTGTGTTAAGCCTTTACGATAGCGTAGAGAATAACCGCGTCTCATCGCCACCCTGGCCAGCCGTGATTAACACTGAGGTAGGCTGAGAAAAGTGGACGCCATCTGTAAGATGATTTTTACAGGAG
>ERZ724504.1624-NODE-1624-length-12415-cov-12.506230_pt1 | contig 12415 bp, 12 predicted proteins | sample MGYA00376037_ERZ724504 | MGnify/ENA primary metagenome ERZ724504 (study PRJEB28724, sample SAMN07190888) | wastewater metagenome | isolation source: influent of sewage treatment plant in Hong Hong | place: USA: Christiansburg, Virginia | collected 2016-03-01 ... | reverse complement strand
CAGGGCTTCGGGCACGGTCTCGGGCAGGTCTACCCGCGCCAGCGCGCTGGCAATGTAGCGGCGCAGCAGCGGCTGGGGCAGGCCCGCGACGGTCGGGTACACCGGCGTCAACGCCGTGGGCAGCTCGCCGCCCGCCACACGAAACACCGGGTGCAGCATCTGCCGCCCCCAAAAACCGCCACGCACTTCGCCGCGAATGCGCAGCTGCGCGCCGACCGCCAGCGTCTTTTGCTGCGAGGGGTAGAAGCTGAAAAAGCGCAGCGTGCATTCGCCCGAAGCGTCCTGCACCCGCACCACAAGCTGGCGGCGCGGGCGCAGTTGCACTTCACTGTGCAACACCGTGGCCTCGATCTGCGCGAGTTCGCCGTCGCGCGCACTAGCGATCGGCGTGATGCGGGTTTCGTCCTCGTAGCGCAATGGCAGGTGCAGCGCCAGGTCGATGTCGCGCCGCAGGCCCAGCTTGTGCAGGGCTTTCTGGACGGCGGGGGCCAGGGAATGCGGCGCGGGCATGGGGCAGATGGAAGAGCAGAAAAACGACGGACGGGGATTGGGCTCGCAGCATAGACCGACGCCCAGGATGTCAGTCGTTCGCCGAACCACCCAGAGGTCTAAAATTCAACGCACTATTCTCGCTTTTCGGATTTCAACGTCCATGCTCAAGCGCATTCAGATTCAGGACCTCGCGCTCGGCATGTTCGTGCAGGAATTCTGCGGCTCATGGATGGACCATCCGTTCTGGCGCAGCAAGTTTTTGCTGGAAGACCCCGCCGATCTGGCACGCATCCATGCCACCGCCATCACCGAACTGTGGATCGACATCGCACGCGGGCGCGACGTCGCGGCCGGCGCGGTCACGCAGACGCGCGAGCAGGTGGAAGCCCGCATCGACACCGATTTCAGCGACCTGGCGGCGATACATGCCATGGAGGCCGCAGCGAAAGCGGCCATCCGCCCGCCCCCGGCGCCCGCCCAGCGCCGCCGCGAGAGTGCCTCGATGCAGAGCGGAACTGCGCGCGGCCGCGTCGATCTGCCAGCAGGCCAAAGGCGCCGTCATCTCCATGTTCAGCGAAGCCCGCCTGGGCCGCGCGGTGGACGCAGGCGAGGCGCAGGCCCTGGTGCAGGACATCAGCGATTCGGTGGCCCGCAACCCGGGCGCACTCATCAGTCTGGCGCGGCTGAAGACGGTAGACGACTACACCTACATGCATTCCGTCGCGGTGTGCGCTCTCATGGTGGCGCTGGCGCGGCAATTGGGGCTGAGCGACGCCCACACGCGCAGCGCCGGTCTGGCCGGCCTGCTGCACGACTTGGGCAAAGCCGCCATCCCACTCGAAGTGCTGAACAAACCGGGCAAGCTCACGGACGAAGAATTCGACGTGGTGCGCAGGCATCCGGTGGCCGGCTACGAGATGCTCAAGGAAGGCGGCCAAGTCAGCGCGCCCGTGCTGGACGCCTGTCTGCACCACCACGAAAAAATAGATGGCACCGGTTATCCGGACCGACTGGCCGGAGAAAAGATCAGCCTCATTGCGCGCATGGCAGCCGTCTGCGACGTTTACGACGCCGTGACCTCCGATCGCCCCTACAAGCGCGGCTGGGACCCATCGGAGTCGCTGCGGCGCATGGCCGAGTGGACGGGCGGGCATTTCGACACCCGCGTGTTTCAGGCCTTTGTGAAAAGCATAGGAATCTATCCCGTGGGCTCGCTGGTGCGCCTGGCCTCCGGGCGGCTGGGGGTGGTGACCGAACAGGGACAGAAGTCGCTGGTCACACCGCGCGTCAAAGTGTTTTTCTCTATCCGTTCACACTTGCGCATTACCCCGGAGGAGATCGACCTGGCGGCGCCCGGCTGCAGCGACCGCATCGCGGCGCGCGAAGATCCGGCCCAATGGAGCTTTCCGGACCTGCATTTCATGTGGACCAGCGTCGCCGGGCAAGCCTGGTAGAAAGGCTTTCCCCGCATGCCCACCGTTCTCACGCTCACCCCCAATCCGGCATTGGATTTGTCGGTCCGCACCGCGCAGGTGCAAGCCGCGCACAAGCTGCGCTGCCATAGCGTGCTGCGGCACCCGGGCGGCGGCGGCATCAACGTGGCGCGCTTGCTGCACCGCCTCGGCATCGACGTGCAGGCGCACTGCTTGGCCGGTGGCGTCGCTGGCGGGCAACTGGCCGCCCTGCTGGCGCAGGAAGGCGTTCTCACTTGGTGCCAGCCGATTGCCGGCGAAACACGCGAGAACCTCGCCGTACTGGACGATTCGGACGGGCAGGAGTTTCGCTTCGTCATGCCCGGTCCGCAGATTGATGCGCAGGAATGGCAAGCCTGTCTGGATGCGGTGCAGAGCCTCGATCCCGCACCCCAATGGCTGGTGGCCAGCGGCAGCTTGCCGCCGGGGGTGCCCGATGATTTTTACGCCCGGCTGGCGCGCTGGGCGAACGGCTGCGGCGTGGCAGTGGCGATCGACAGTTCGGGGCCCGCGCTTTCCCAGGCTTTGGAGGTCGGGGTAGCTTTGGTCAAGCCCAGCCTGAGCGAGCTGCGCGCGCTCACGGGGGCCGCCCTGAGTGAGCGCCACGAAGCCATCGCCGCAGCCGCAGCGCTGGTGCAGCGGGGCGCAGCGCAAACCGTGGCCCTTAGCCTGGGCGGCGAAGGTGCCGTGCTGGTCACCCCCCAGGGCGCGTGGCAGGCGCCGGCCCTTTCCGTGCCCGCAGCGCAGGGCACCACCGGTGCGGGCGACTGTTTTCTTGCTGCACTGCTGGCAGCGCTGGTGCGCGGAGACCCTCCTGCGCAAGCCCTGCGCTGGGGCGTTGCAGCGGGAACAGCCTCGCTGCTGGCGCCCGGTACGGCGCTGGCCGAGCCTTGCCAGGTGCTGCGCCTGCTCGACCAGGTGCAGGTCACAGCACTGGCCGGGCCTGCACCGTGAGTCGAGGGCCTGTTCGCTCAGCCCGCCACCCACCGATTGCGTCCAGTCGCCTTGGCCTGGTAGAGCGCGGCGTCGGCCTGCGCAAGCAGCGGAACTGCGGCGTCCTTGTCCACCTGCTGGTGCGCGCTGGTGCCGACACTCACCGTGACATACGGAGCCACGTCAGAGCCCATGTGCGGCAGCGCAAGCGCCGCCACCTGCGCCACCACGCGAGCGGCCACCACAGCGGTGCCCGCGGCGTCGGTGTCGTACAAGATCACCACGAATTCTTCGCCTCCGTAGCGCGCCAGCAGGTCCGTGCTGCGCGGCAGGGCCTGCGCCACAGCGCGCGCCACGGCCTGCAAGCAGCCGTCTCCGGCGGGGTGGCCGTAGCTGTCGTTGTAGCGCTTGAAATGGTCCACATCGATGATCAGCAGCCCCAGTGGCTGGGCACGGCGCTGGGCACTGGCGCAAGCCTCGACGATGCGCACATCAAAGCAGCCTCGGTTGGCGATTTTTAGCAAGGCGTCGGTGCTGGCGTAGGCTTCCAGGCGGGCGTTGGCGTGCGCCAGTTCGCACGTGCGCTCGACGACACGCTCCTCCAACAAGGCGTTGGAGCGCGCCAGCTCGGCGTTCTGCACAGTCAGCACGTGGTAGAGCCTGCCAACCATGCCAATGAGCGCCTGCGTTCCCTGGTCATGCAACAGGGCTTCCCGTGAGTACGCCTGCTCGGCCGTCAATCCCTGCGCCAGGCCCTGCATTTGCCGTGCCATGGACTGGTCGATGCCCAAAATGTGCATGCCCAGCCAATAGGCCAGAAACCCGACAAAGGACTGAGCGGGCTGCTGCAGTGCCGAACGCGCGCTCCACATGGTTGCCACCTGCTCGGCAAAGTGGCGATGCAGGGCGCTATGGGTCTTGACATGGCGCGCATCCAGGCCGCGCTCGCACATCAGCTGCTCTTCTTCGGCAAAGTGGTAAAGCGTGTAGCAAAGCATGTGCTCGTACGCCTGGGCCAGCGCTTGCTCGTCGCCGGTCGCATTGCTGTGCTGAAGTGCGTCGCTGAGCGCATTGAAGGAGGCGATCAGCGTTTGGTGTTGATCGTCTACGTCCACCAGGCCGGTGGTGAAGTTTTCATCCCACACAAAGGTGTCCATCGGCAGCCTTTCTCCAGGGAATCTTCCAGAAGTCGGGCGCAGCATAGCGCTGCTGCTGGTGCACGCAAGGGGGTTGCGTCAACCGGCCTTCACATTTCGCTGATCGGCCATTCAGTGTGGCGCCAGCACCCAGCGGTTGCGTCCGCTTGCCTTGGCCTCGTACAGGGCGGCGTCGGCTTCCTCCACCAGGCTGGTGCCGCCGAATTTCTGGGGCGGTACCAGCGCGGCCGCGCCCACGCTCACGCTCACACAGGGCGACACCTGGGACGCGCCATGCACCAGGCCCAGCGCGGTCACATTCGCCACCACCCGGGCGGCCACGGTGGCGGCGCCTTCGGCATCGGTGTCGGGGAGGATGACGGCCAGCTCTTCACCACCGTAGCGCGCTACCAGGTCGGTGCTGCGTGTCAGGGTTTGCTCCACCGCACGCGCCACCGCCTGCAGGCACGTGTCGCCCTTGGGGTGGCCATGGCAATCGTTGAACTGCTTGAAATGATCGACATCGATCATCAGCAGAGCCAGCGGTTGTTCGCGCCGAAACGCCGCCGCGCAGGCCTGGGCCAGACGTTCGTCAAAGTAGCTTCGGTTGGCGATGCCCAGCAGGCCATCGGTGCGCGAAAACGCCTCCAGCATGCGGTTGGCATGCTGGAGTTCGTCATTGGCCTGCGCCAGCTCCTGGGTGCGCTGTTCCACGCGCTCCTCAAGCCATCGGTTGGCGTTGATCAGCCCGGCGTTTTGCTGCGCCAGCACGTGGTAAAGCCGCTCGATCAGCTTGAGAAGCGCCTGGGTGCTGTTGCTCTCGGCGGCGTTGTGTTCATTGTTCCAGGCCTGCTCGGGCGTGGCTCCGGCGGCGACGGCCACGATCTGCCGCGCCAGCGCCTGGTCTGTGCCCAGAATATGCAGCCCCAGCCAGGAGGTCAGAAACCCGATGATGGACTCGGCCGTGTCCGGCATGGAACTTCGCACCGACCAGATCTCGTTGATCTGGTGGACAAACTGCGCATGCTGCGACTCCTGCAGCGCAATGTGGCGCGGGTCGATGCCCACCCCGCGCATCAGCGCCTCCTCATCGCGAAAATGGTATTCGGTGTAGGCGACCAAACGCGCAAACGTATCGTTCAGCAAGGTCTCGCGATTGAGCAGATCGGTGCTTTGAAACGTCTCACTGAGCTGATTGAACAGGTCCACGAGCGCGTGGTGCTGATCGTCCACGTCTTCCAGATCGGTGATGAAGTTCTGGTCCCAGACAAAGGCTTCCATAGGCGCTGTCCTTGAAAAATTGTGCGCCATTCAAGCTTACGCGCACCAAGCGCTGCGCGGTTTGACACAATCGCGCCCTTTTCTCCTGATTTTCCCGATCTTTTCTAAGCGGGCCTGTTCAGCCCCTTGCCCTATGACGTCTCATTTGCCCGATTCCACCGCACGCGCCTTCACCCTCAGCGATTTTGATTTCGATCTGCCCCCTGAGCGCATCGCCCAGCACCCCACGCCCGAGCGCAGCGGCTCGCGCCTGCTTGATGGGCGCGGCGACGCCCCCTGCGACCGCATCTTCCGCGAGCTCCCAGCCTTGCTGCGGGCCGGTGACCTGCTGGTGTTCAACGACACCCGCGTCGTCAAGGCGCGCATCTTTGGCGAGAAGGACAGCGGCGGCAAGCTCGAACTGCTGATTGAGCGCGTGCTGACGGGCAACGCCGGTTGCGAGGTGGTGGCGCACATGAAAGTGAGCAAGAAGCCGCCCGTGGGCGCGCGCATCCACTTGGCGGGGGGCGTGGCAGCCGGCGGTTTTGACGCCACGCTGCTGTCCCGCTGGCCCGATGCCGAAGGCCCGCTGTTCCGCTTTGCCTTGCACGGACCCGCTGGCGAGAGCGCCTGGGAGCTGATGGAGCGCTGCGGCCACCTGCCGCTGCCGCCCTATATCGCACGCGACCAGGCCAGCGGCCACGACGCCGACGCTGCGCAAGACACCGAGCGCTACCAGACGGTGTTTGCCCGTGCCCCGGGCGCGGTGGCGGCGCCCACGGCCGCGCTGCACTTTGACGACGCGGTGCTCACCGACCTGGCCGCACGCGGCATCGAGCGCGCCAGCGTCACGCTGCACGTGGGCGCGGGCACCTTCCAGCCGGTAAAAACCGAAAACCTGGCAGAGCACCGCATGCACGCCGAGTGGTACTCCATCCCACCCGCCACATTGGCGGCGCTGGAGCGCTGCCGCCAAAGCGGCGGCCGCGTGGTGGCCGTGGGCACGACCACGGTGCGCACACTTGAATCGTGGGCGCAGAGCGGGCAGACCGAGGGAGAGACGCGCATCTTCATCACGCCGGGTTTTGCCTTTCAGGTGGTGGACCTGCTGTTGACCAACTTCCACCTGCCCAAAAGCACCTTGATGATGCTGGTCAGCGCCTTTGCCGGCTACGAGCGCGTCATGGCGCTGTACCGGCATGCGATTGCGCAGGACTACCGGTTCTTCAGCTATGGGGATGCGATGCTGCTGGAACGCCGCGCGCCCATGGCCCTGGCGTAGGCCTGTTCGCGAATTTTGCTCTTAAACAAATAGCTGCTAGCGCTTAGCCTATAAGCGCTAGAGCCCTATTTGACCTGATTTTTACAAGCCCAGGTGCTGCGCCACAAAATCGGCGTCCTTGTCGCCCCGGCCCGAGAGGTTGACCAGAATGTTCTGCTCTGGCGACATCGTTTTCGCCAGCTTCATCGCATAGGCCAGAGCGTGGGCACTCTCTAACGCCGGGATGATGCCCTCGGTGCGTGAGAGCGCCATGAAGGCGTCCAGACACTCGTCGTCGGTCACCGCCTCATACTGCACGCGGCCCACGTCCTTCAGGTAACAGTGCTGCGGGCCCACGCCAGGGTAGTCCAGGCCCGAGGCAATCGAGTACACCGGCAGCGGCTCGCCTTTTTCATCCTGCAAGTTGTAGCAGATGAAACCGTGGATGGCGCCCTTGGTGCCCAGCGTCATGGTGGCGGCGTGATCGGGCGTGTCCAGGCCACGCCCGGCGGGCTCAACACCCACCAATTGCACGTCTGCATCGGGCAGGAATTCCGTGAAGATGCCCATGGCATTCGAGCCACCGCCCACGCAGGCCATCACCACATCGGGCAGGCGCTGGTGCTGCGCCAGAAACTGCGCGCGCGCCTCGCGCCCGACGATGCTCTGGAAGTCGCGCACCATCTTCGGAAAGGGGTGTGGGCCCACTACCGAGCCGATGGCATAGAAGAAATGCACCGGGTCTTTCATATATTCCTCAAAGGCGCTGTCCACCGCGTCCTTGAGCGTGCGCGTACCGCGCGTGACGGGCACCAGCGTGGCGCCCAGAATCTTCATCTTGGTGACGTTGGGGTGCTCTTTGGCGATATCGATCTCGCCCATGTGAATTTCGCAATCGATGCCCACCAGCGCACAAGCCGACGCCAGCGCCACGCCGTGCTGGCCCGCCCCGGTTTCGGCCAGCACCTTGGTCTTGCCCATGTGCTTGGCCAGCAATGCCTCGCCCAGGCAGTGGTTGATCTTGTGCGCCCCAGTGTGGTTCAGGTCTTCGCGCTTCAAGTGGATGTGCGCGCCGCCCTGGCGATCGGACAGGCGTTTGGCATAAAAAATCGGGCTCGGCCGGCCCACGTAGTGCGCGTACAGGTCGTTCAACTCGTCCTGGAACGCCGCCGTCTTGCGAACCTCTTCATAGGCGTCGTTGATGCCGTCCATCACGGCCTTGAGATCGGGCGGGAGGATCTGCCCGCCGTATTCGCCGAAGTAGCCTTGGCTGTCGGGCATTTCCAGAAACTGCTGTGCCATGCGGTGTCCCTCTGTGTGGTGAAAAAACCGTGAAATCTTATCCGCCGTGTGCCCGCCGAAACGCCCGCGCCTTGCCGAAATGCCCACAACCGATAAAAGGCACGGGCGGGCGCAGGGCCGACAGGGGCGAAGGGTGGTTGGCGCACAGCACCAGATGCTGCGGGGCGGTGATGAGCGCACGCTTGGACTGCGCGTGCGCGCCCCAGAGCATGAAGACCACCGGCTGCGCCTCGCCAGCGACGTGGGCGATGAGCGCGTCGGTCAGCTGCTCCCACCCGCGCTTGGCATGGCTGCCGGGCTGGCCTTCTTCGACGGTGAGGGTGGTGTTGAGCAGCAGGGCGCCCTGCTCGGCCCAATGCACCAAGCTGCCGCCCGGCACCGGAAACGCTGGCGGCGGGGTACCCAGGTCGCGCTCAATTTCCTTGAAGATGTTGCGCAGCGAAGGCGGCACGCGCACGCCCGGCGGCACCGAAAACGCCAGGCCATGCGCCTGCCCGCGTCCGTGGTACGGGTCCTGGCCGAGGATGACCAGGCGCACGGCGGCGGGCGGGGTGAGTTCCAGTGCCTGCAAAGGTCGCGGCGGGAAGATGCTGGCGCCGGCCGCCAGGCGCTCGCGCAGAAAGGCCAGCAACTGCACGCCAGCGGGCGAGGCAAAAAAACCACCCACCAGCGGCTGCCAGCCCGGCGCCACCGGCCAGTCGCGCGGGTTGGCGCTCTGGATCTGATCGGGGGGCGACAGGGCGACGGATTTCATATCAAAATGGACTCTAGCGCTTATTCCATATGCGCAAAAAGCTACATTTTCGATAGCAAACGCGGTTTGCACCCGTTGAGCAGGGCTTCACGCAAACAGTTCCGCCAGCGCCAGCCCCGGTTCTTCGGCGCGCATAAAGGTTTCGCCCACCAGAAAGGCCTGCACGCCCGCGGCACGCAGCAGCTCCACATCCGCACGCGTGGTGATCCCCGATTCGGTGACCAGCAGGCGCCCCGCCGGCACCTGCCTTTGCAGATCCAGCGTGGTCTGCAGGCGGACCTCAAAGGTCTTCAAATTGCGGTTGTTCACACCGATGAGCGGGGTTTGCAGGCGCAGCGCGCGCTCCATCTCGGCCGCGTCGTGCACTTCCACCAGCACCGCCATGTCGAGCGCGCGGGCGATGGCTTCGAAGTCGCGCAACTGCGCATCGTCAAGGCAGGCGGCGATCAGCAGAACAGCGTCGGCGCCGATGGCGCGCGACTCGTAAATCTGCCATTCGTCGACCATGAAGTCCTTGCGCAGCACCGGCAGCATGCAGCTGGCGCGCGCCTGCTTCAAATAGTCGATGCGGCCCTGGAAATACTGCACATCGGTCAGCACCGAGAGGCAGGCGGCGCTGACCTGGCCGTCGCCCTCCGAATAACTCTGGGCGATGTCGGCGGGCTCGAAATCGGCGCGCAGCACGCCCTTGCTGGGGCTGGCCTTCTTGACTTCGGCAATCACTGCCGCCTGGCCGTGCGTGATTTTGGCGCGCAGCGCGGCCTCGAAATCGCGCGTCAGCACGCGGCTCTCTGCGTCCTGGCGGATGCTGGCGAGCGGCGAGCGCTGCTTAGCCTGAGCGACTTCTTCGTGTTTGGTGGCAACGATTTTTTGCAGGATATCGGACATGTTCAGAGCGCTGGGGCTTGGGCGTGGGTGAAGGTGACTAGCTGGTCCAGACGCTGCTTCGCCGCGCCACTCGACAGCGCCTCGCGTGCACGCGCCAGTCCGTCGGCAATGGATTCGGCGACACCGGCCGCGTACAGCGCAGCGCCGGCATTCAGGCAGACGATGTCGGCCGCCGGGCCTTCTGCGCCGTTCAGCACGGCGAGCAGCATGTCCCGCGATTGCTCGGGCGTATCGACCTTGAAGGCGCGGTTGCTGGCCATGGGCAAGCCAAAGTCTTCGGGGTGGATTTCGTATTCGCGCACCTGCCCGTCCTTGAGTTCGCCCACCAGCGTGGCCGCACCCAGGCTGATTTCGTCCATGCCGTCGCGGCCATAGACCACCAGCGCATGTTCGGCGCCCAGGCGCTGCAGTGCACGCACCTGGATGCCGACCAGATCGGGGTGGAACACGCCCATCAAAATATTGGGGGCACCCGCCGGGTTGGTCAGCGGACCCAGGATGTTGAAAATGGTGCGCACGCCCAGTTCGCGCCGCACTGGGGCCACGTTCTTCATGGCCGGGTGGTGGTTGGGCGCGAACATGAAGCCGATGCCGACCTCGTCAATGCTGCGGGCAATGGCTGCGGGCGGCAGGTCGATGCGCACACCCAGCTGCTCCATCACGTCGGCGCTGCCACTCTTGCTGGAAACGCCGCGCCCCCCGTGCTTGGCGGTGCGCGCGCCGGCAGCGGCCGCAACGAACATGGCGCAGGTAGAGATGTTGAAGCTGCCCGCACCGTCGCCGCCCGTGCCCACGATGTCGACCAGGTGCGTGGTGTCTACCACCGGCACCTTGTTGGAGAACTCGCGCATCACCTGCGCCGCGGCGGTGATTTCGCCGATGGTTTCCTTCTTCACGCGCAGGCCGGTGATGATGGCGGCCGTCATGACGGGCGAGAGTTCGCCCCGCATGATCATGCGCATCAGGTGCAGCATTTCGTCGTGAAAAATCTCGCGGTGTTCGACGGTGCGCTGCAGCGCTTCTTGCGGGGTGATGAGCATGGCGGATGTTCCCAGTGATTGGCGAGAGGAAAAGAGCGGCATCAAGGCCCGGCGGGCGCATCGGTCAGCGCCAGCTTCACGCCGAAGCCGATGAAAAGCGATCCCGCCACGCCATCGAGCCAGCGCATGGCGCGCTGCATGGCGCCGGCGCGGCGCGCCGCCCAGGCGGCGGCGCAGGCCCAGCCGGTGTTGACCAGCGTGCTGTTGAAAGTAAACAGCAGACCCAGCAGCAGAAACATGGCGGGTGCGTGCGCGCTGCCCGGCGCGATGAACTGCGGCACGAAGGCGAGGAAGAACAGCGCCACCTTGGGGTTGAGCACATTGGTCAGAAAGCCCCGGCGAAAAACCGTGGCCAGTGGCACTGCGCCGTCGGCAGCGCCCGGCCGCGCGCTCGAAGGTGCACCCCCACGCCGCGCCGCAAGCAGCATGCGAACGCCGACGTACACCAGATAGATCGCGCCCAGCCACTTGAGCACGCCAAACGCCGTGGCCGACGCCGCCACCAATGCGCTTACGCCCACGGCCGCAGCCAGCACATGGACGCAGCAGCCCGCAGAAATGCCCAGTGCCGCCACCACCCCCGCACGGACGCCGCGCCGCGCCGCATGGGCGATGATGAAGAACACGTCCGGCCCCGGCGTGAGGTTGAGCAAGACGCCGGCGGCGATGAACAGAAGCCACTGGTGGGCGGGCATGGCGTCAGTAAAATAGGGGTTAAATAGGCCTCTAGCGCTTATTCATCAAGCGTTGGCAGCTATTTATTCAATAGCACTCGGTGCGGCTGGGCTCAAAAAATTGCGCAGCAGCGCGTGCCCGTGTTCGCTCAAAATGCTCTCGGGGTGGAACTGCATGCCTTCGATGGGGAGCTGCTTGTGGCGCACGCCCATGATTTCGCCGTCCTCCGTCCAGGCGGTGATCTCCAGCACCTCGGGGCAGCTCGCGCGCTCGATGGACAGCGAGTGGTAGCGGTTCACGGTGAACTGGCGCGGCAGGCCGGCGAACACGCCCGTCTGCGTGGTGGTGATGAGGCTGGTCTTGCCGTGCATGAGCTGCTGCGCCCGCACGATGGTCCCGCCAAACGCCGCGCCGATGGCCTGGTGGCCCAGACACACGCCGAGGATCGGCAGTTTTCCGGCGAAGTGCGTGATGGCAGGCACAGAAATTCCGGCCTCGGCCGGTGAGCAGGGGCCGGGCGAAACCACCAGCCGGTCCATCGCGCCGGATGCCAAACGCGCGTCCAGATCGGCCAGCGTGACCTCGTCGTTGCGCACCACTTCTACCTCGGCACCGAGTTCACCGAAGTACTGGACGATGTTCCAGGTGAAGCTGTCGTAATTGTCGATCATCAAGAGCTTCATGCGCGTTCCCCTTGGGCGGTCACTTCGCGCAGCCGCGCGAATTCGCGTTCCTCGAAAGCGATGCAGGTTTCCATCATGCTGCGGTAGATCTGTTCGATGACCTCGCTGTCGCCGCCGTCTTTCAGAGCTGCCCCCCGCACGCGCTGCACGATGTCTTCGATGCGCGCCTCGTCGCGCACCTGGCTGGCGCGCTGCTTGATGCGCGCCGCCTGCGTCATGTAGCCCACGCGCTCCACCAGCAGCGGCACCAGGATGTCGTCGAGCGCATTGATGGCGCGGCGCACGTCTTGCATGTCCTGGCAGGGCTTTACTTTTTCAATCGCGCGCGTCATTCCAGGCCCTCCTCGACCAGTTCTGCGGCGCGCAGGATGGCGCGCGCCTTGTGTTCCGTCTCGCGCCATTCAAGCTCGGGCACCGAATCGGCTACCACGCCGGCCGCGGCTTGCACGTACAGCTCGCCGTCTTTGATGATGGCGGTGCGGATGGCAATGGCCACGTCCATGTCGCCGGCGTAGCTCA
>ERZ724504.1620-NODE-1620-length-12429-cov-7.187894_pt1 | contig 12429 bp, 10 predicted proteins | sample MGYA00376037_ERZ724504 | MGnify/ENA primary metagenome ERZ724504 (study PRJEB28724, sample SAMN07190888) | wastewater metagenome | isolation source: influent of sewage treatment plant in Hong Hong | place: USA: Christiansburg, Virginia | collected 2016-03-01 ... | reverse complement strand
CTGTGGACGCTGTTCAACACCCGCCTGCAACCGGGCGAGCATTTCCGCGTCTTTCCGATCAGCAACTGGACGGAGCTGGACGTGTGGCAGTACATCGACCGCGAGAACATCGCCCTGCCCAGCCTGTACTACACGCACCCGCGCCAGGTGGTCGAGCGCAAGGGCCTGCTGGTGCCCGTGACCGAACTGACACCGCCGCGCGAGGGTGAAGAGGTGGTCACGCGCGACGTGCGTTTTCGCACCGTGGGCGACATCACCTGCACCTGCCCCGTCGAGAGCAGCGCCGCCACGGCAGCCGACATCGTCATCGAAACCCTGGCCGCCGACGTGAGCGAGCGCGGCGCCACGCGCATGGACGACAAAACCAGCGACGCCTCGATGGAAAAGCGCAAAAAAGACGGCTATTTCTGACCGGAAAGAAGAACATGAGCACTACGAATTCGATAGCTACCAGCGCACACCCAGCGGGCACTGCGGGCCAAAATGACCACATTTCTGCGCTGCGCTTCATCACCTGCGGCAGCGTGGACGACGGCAAAAGCACGCTGATTGGCCGCCTGCTGGTCGATAGCAAAGCCGTGCTGCAAGACCACCTGGCGGGCGTGCAGCGCCAGGGCGAAACCGATCTGGCGCTGCTCACCGATGGCCTGTCTGCCGAGCGCGAGCAGGGCATCACCATCGACGTGGCCTACCGCTACTTCGCCACCGAAGACCGCAAGTTCATCATTGGCGACGCGCCTGGCCACGAGCAGTACACGCGCAACATGGTCACGGCGGCCTCGCAGGCCGATGCGGCCGTGGTGCTGGTGGACGCCACCAAGCTCGACTGGCAGAACCCGCAGCTGCCCCTGTTGCCCCAAACGCGCCGCCACAGCCTGCTGGTGCATTTGCTGCGCGTGCATTCGCTGGTGTTTGCCGTCAACAAACTCGACGCCGTGGCCGACCCCGAACTGGCCTGGAAGCACATCAGCGCCGCGCTGGAGCGCTTTGCCCAAGAGGCGGGCATTGCCGTACACACCACGGTGCCGGTGTCGGCGCTCAAGGGCTGGAACGTGGTCGATGCCCACAGCGGCTGGTGCGGCTACACCGGCCCGACGCTGCTGCAAATTCTGGAGCAGCTGCCCAACACGCCCACCGATGCGCATTTGCCGCTGGCCTTTCCGGTGCAGTGGGTGGAAAAGTTCCACGACTCTGCCGTCACCACGCAGGGGCGGCGCGTGTTCTGGGGCCGTGTGGCCGCAGGCAGCGCCACCGTGGGCGCCGAGGTGCAAATCTTCCCCAGCGGCCAGAAAGCCGTGGTGGCCCAGGTGATTGACCACGCCCGCCGCGCAGGCAGCGTGGCTGCGGGCCTGAGCGCTGGCATCACGCTGGATCGCGAGGTGGACGTGTCGCGCGGCGACTGGATCGTGGCCGCCCCGGTGGCTGCTGCCGTGGCCGAAGACGACTTCGACACCCCCGCCGCCGCCAGCGCTTGGCCGGGGCGCAAAGAGCTGCCTGCCACCATCGCCTGGATGGACGACGAACCGCTGGTGGCCGGGCGCACCTACTGGGCGCTGCACGGCCACCGCTGGGTCAAGGCCAAGGTGCGCCGCGTGGTACACCGCCTCAACATCAACACGCTGGCCGAAGAAGACGCCACGCAGCTGGAGCCCAACGCCATCGGCCATGTCGAGCTGCTGCTGCAAGAAGCGCTGCCCGCTGCGCCGTTTGCCCAGGCGCGCGTGCTCGGTTCGCTGATTTTGGTGGACACGGCCAGCCACAAAACCGCTGCCGCCGTGCTGGTGAACTAGACCGGCGCAGCCACCCGGCCCTCCTCGCGCAGCACGCCGCCCGCCACCCTCCCCGCACCGGGGAGGCCCTTGCCCTCCAACCCTCTGGTGAAAGCTTCTAAAATCGCGGGTTTTCATCGACCCTCTCAAAAGAAATCCCATGACCCACGTCGTTTCTGAAAACTGCATCAAGTGCAAATACACCGATTGCGTGGACGTGTGCCCGGTGGACTGCTTTGTTGAAGGCCCGAACATGCTGGTCATCAACCCCGACGAGTGCATCGACTGCGCCGTCTGCGTGCCCGAGTGCCCGGCCAATGCCATCTTTGCCGAAGAAGACCTGCCCCCAGCCGAATTGGCCTTCATCAAGATCAACGCCGACCTGACCAACGCTTCGGGCTGGAAAGCCATCACCAAGCGCAAGGCCGCCCTGCCCGACGCCGACGCCTGGAACGGCCAGCCCGGCAAAATCAAAGACTTGCAGCGTTAAGGCGCTGGCAGTGGGGCGCAGCGCCCCTGGCCCACTTCCCTCTGGGCACACCCTGGCCCCGCCTGTGAACACTTCCTACTCCCCACCCACCGCCCATGAACCCATCGCCACCGATGCGGTGGTGATTGGTGCCGGGCCGGTGGGCTTGTTCCAGGTGTTCCAGCTGGGCTTGCAGGGCCTGCGCGCCCACGTAATAGACGCCCTGCCCCACGCGGGCGGCCAGTGCGCGCAGCTGTACGCCGACAAACCCATTTACGACATCCCCGCCGTGCCCGTGTGCAGCGCGCGCGAGCTGGTGCAGCGCCTGGAGCAGCAGGTAGCGCCGTTTGCGCCGCAATGGCATTGGGGCGATCTGGTCAGCAGCGTGGCCGTGCAGGCCGATGGGCGCTTGCTGGTCGGCACCGGCCAGGGCACGCAGCTGCTGGCACGCGCGGTGTTTATCGCTGCGGGCGTGGGCGCGTTTGTGCCCCGGGCGCTGAACCTGCCCGGACTGGACGCCTTTGTCGGCACGCAAGTGCACTACCACCTGGACGACGCTGCCGCGCTGGCTGGCCAGCACGTGGTGGTACACGGTGGCGACGAGGCCGCTGTGCAGCAAGCCATCGCTTGCGCCAGCGCCCCCGAGGCCCTGCGCCCTGCCCGCACCACGCTGCAACACCGGCGCGACGTGTTCGACGCCCCGCCGTCCGTGCTGGCGCAGTTGCAGGCGCTGCGCGAGGCCGGGCGCATCGCTGTAGCGGTGGGCCAGGCCACCGGCATCGAAGAAGACGCTGGCCGCCTGCGCGCCCTGGCGCTGCTGGCCCCCGATGGCAGCGCACAGCGCCTGCCCCTGGATGTGCTGCTGGTGCGCCTGGGCCTGGCCGCGCGGCTGGGGCCACTGGCCGACTGGGGCCTGGCACTGGAGCGCAAGCAGCTGGTGGTGGAGCCCGCCACCTTCAGCACCAGCGTGCCGGGCATTTACGCTGTGGGCGACATCGCCAGCTACCCCGGCAAGCGCAAGCTCATCGTCTGTGGCTTTCACGAAGCCACGCTGGCCGCCTTTGCCTGTGCCGAGCGCCTGGCCCAGCACAAAGTGCCGCTTGAATACACCACCAGCAGCACCCGCCTGCAACAGCGCCTGGGCGTGGCACCAGCGCCCTGAACCCTTCAAAAAAAGGAGCATCCTGCGCACGCTGCGCGGGCCTTACAGCCTTTTTTTGATGCAAAACAAGCTTTCATGGTGCTGGCACAGCAGTTTGTTTGCCCGCACTGGGCCAGAACCCTGTGCCATGCCACCTAAAATCCGCAGCACTAATTTGGGCCCCCTTTGATGCGCTTGTCTGCCAACGAAACCACTATGCCTCGGCTGCACCTGATTGGCACCCTGGGCCTGGTACTGATCGTCACGCTGGCCATGGCGGGATTTTTCTCGTGGCAGAACATCCAGGAGCAGCGCGCCTCGCTGGGGCGGGTGGAAGAAGCCGTCAGCCAGGAACAAAAAGCGCGCCTGACGGCAGAAACGCAGTCCGCCACCGACTACCTGGAATTCGTGCGCCAGCGCACCGAAAGCGTGCTGCGCCGCAGCGCCGTCGAGCAGGTGGACATGGCGATGCAAATGGCGCAGGCCATCCACGCGCGCGAATCGGGCAAGCGCCCGGCCCCCGAGGTGCAGCGCCTGATCATCGAGGCCCTGCGCCCGATGCGTTTTTTTGATGGCCGGGGCTACTTCTTCATTGACGACATGCAAGGCCGCTTTGTGCTGCTGCCCACAGGCCCCGAGTTGGAGGGGCGCAACGGCATCGACAACCAGGACGACACCGGCCACTACGTCATGCGCGGACTCATCGAGGCGGCGCGCAAACCCCAGGGCGAGGGTTTTTCCAGCTACCGCTGGTACCGCCCAGACGCCCCCAAGCAAATGGCCGAAAAACTGGCCTACGTGCGCCGCTTCGAGCCCTACGACTGGCTGATCGGCACGGGCGACTACCTCTACGAATGGGAAACCCGACAACAGCAAGAGGCCCTGGGGCGCCTGCGCTCCCTGCGCTTTGGTGCCAGCGGCCACATTGGCCTGCTCAGCAGCGATGGCCGCTCCCTGCTCAGCCCCAGCAATGCCGCGCTGGAGGGGCTGCTGCCGCGCCAGATGCCAAGCCATGCGCGCAAAGCCCTGGAAACATTGCAAGCCACGGCCCAGGCGGGCGGCGGCTTTGTGGAGTACGACTGGCCACGCACCGACGCCGCAGCAGCTGACTCCGCCGAACCCGTCATGGGCCGCAAAACCGCCCTGGTCAGCACCTACGCCCCCTGGGGCTGGGTGCTGGTGACCAGCATGTTCAATGACGAACTGCGCCCCATGATGGACGCAGAGCGCCAGGCCCACGAGCAAGGCAGCACCGAACGCCGGGTGCGCCTGGCGCTGGTGCTGCTGGCTGCGCTGGCGCTGGGCGTGGCCGGTTCGTTCGCGTTTTCGCACTGGTCGCGGCATTTGTTTCTGCGCTACCACCGCGAGCTGCAAAACGCCCAAGCCAACCTGCGCATCGCCGCCATTGCCTTTGAGTCGCAGGAAGGCATTTTTGTCACCGACGAGCACAGCACCATCTTGCGCGTCAACAGCGCGTTCACCGAGATCACCGGCTTCAGTGCCGCCGAAGCCATTGGCGCCACACCAGCGATGTTGCGCTCGGGCAAACACGGCCCCGAGTTTTACGCCGCCATGTACGAATCCATCCGCACCAGCGGCGCCTGGAGCGGCGAGGTCTGGAACCGGCACAAAAGCGGCGCCATTTTTCTGGGGTGGCTGACCATCACCGCCGTGCAGACCGAAGACGGCAAGGTCACGCACTACGTCAGCACCCTGACCGACATCACCCAGCGCAAGGCCGCCGAGGACGAAATCCGCCACCTGGCCTTCTACGACCCCCTGACGCGGTTGCCCAACCGGCGCCTGCTGCTCGACAGGCTGCACCAGGCGCTGCTGACGAGCCGGCGCACCCGGCGCCAGGGCGCGCTGATGTTCATCGACCTGGACAACTTCAAGCTCATCAACGACACCATGGGCCATGACAAGGGCGACATGCTGCTGCAGCAAGTGGCCCAGCGCCTGGTGGCCACCGTGCGCCAGGGCGATACCGTGGCGCGCCTGGGCGGCGACGAGTTTGTGGTGGTGCTGGAGAACCTCAGCCCCCAGCCCCACGAGGCGGCCAAGCAGGCCGAGGTGGTGGCCGAGAAAGCCCTGCTCAGCCTGGCCCAGCCCTGCCTGCTGGCGGGCATCGAGGTGAAAAACTCTTGCAGCATCGGCGTAGTGCTGTTCACCGACGACAACGCCAACGCCGACGACCTCATGAAGCACGCCGACCTGGCCATGTACCAGGCCAAAGAGGCCGGGCGCAACACCTTGCGCTTTTTTGACCCCGAAATGCACGCCGCCGTGGTCAAGCGCGTGGCCCTGGAAAAAGACCTGCGCAAGGGCCTGCGCGAGGGCCAACTGGTACTTTATTACCAGGCCCAGGTGGATGCCCTGGACCGGGTACTGGGCGCAGAAGCCCTGGTGCGCTGGCACCACCCGCAACTGGGCATGATCTCGCCCAGCGACTTCATCCCGCTGGCCGAAGACAGCGGCCTCATCCTGCCACTGGGCCAATGGGTGCTGAACGCCGCCTGCGAGCAGCTGGCCCGCTGGGCACAGGTGCCCGCCCACGCCACGCTGACGCTGGCCGTCAACGTCAGTGGCCGCCAAATGCACCAACCCGACTTTGTCGCCCAGGTGCTGGAGACGCTGGAGCGCACCGGCGCCAACCCACGGCGCCTGAAGCTGGAGCTGACCGAAAGCCTGCTGCTGGACAACCAGGAAGACGCCATCACCAAAATGACCGCCCTGAAAGCGTATGGCGTGGGCTTCTCGCTGGACGACTTTGGCACCGGCTACTCCTCACTGGCCTACCTGCGCCGCCTGCCCCTGAGCCAGCTCAAGATCGATGGCAGCTTTGTCCACGATGTGGTCAATGAGCCCCGGGCCACCGCTATTGTCCGCACCATCGTGACCCTGGCCGACAGCCTGGGTCTGCAAGTGATTGCCGAAGGCGTAGAGACGCCCGAGCAGCGCGATTGCCTGGCACGCAATGGCTGCCACACCTGCCAGGGCTATTTGTTTGGCCGCCCCGGGCCAGTGGAAGCCCTGAACATTTACGACACCGCCCCTGCGGCAACCCCGGCATGACCCTTTCCACTTCCCCCACCAACGAGGCGCTGGCCCCCATCGCGGCGCAACAGCGCGTTTTTGGCTGGCACGACCATGCCGCGCTGTGGTTCAGCCTGGGCGTGGGCCTGCTGGTGATGCAGGTGGGCGCCTACCTGGTGCCCGCCCTGGGCACCCAGGAGGCGCTGCTGGCCATCGTGGTCGGCTCCCTGCTGGGCGCGGGCCTGCTGGGCTGGGTGGCAAAAATAGGCTGCGACAGCGGCCTGGCCAGCGCAGGGCTGATGCACGCCGTGTATGGCCGCAGCTTTGCCCGCCTGCCCATCCTGCTCAACATCGTGCAATTGCTGGGCTGGGGCACGTTTGAGCTGGTGGTGATGCGCGATGCCACCGTGGCCATTGGCCGCCAGTCGGGCCAGCTGCTGGCAGCGTACTGGCCGGTGCTGGCCACGCTGCTGTGGGGCGGCGTGGTGGTGGCGCTCATCAGCGGCTCCATGGTGCAGCTGGTGCGCCGCACCATTGCGCGCGTGGCCTTGCCGCTGGTGGTGCTGTCGTTGCTGTGGCTGAGCTGGCAATTTGTGGCACTGGCACAAACGCAGGGCCTGGAGCAGCTCTGGCAACGCCGGGGTACGGGCGGCATGGGCGTGCTGCCCGCGCTCGACCTGGTGATTGCCATGCCCATCAGCTGGCTGCCGCTGGTGGCCGATTACGCCCGCCACGGCACCAGTGGCCGCGCGGCACTGCGCGGCACCTGGGCGGGCTATGCGCTGGCCAACATCTGGTGCTATGCGCTGGGCGTGCTGGTGGCCCTGACGCTGCCCAGCAAAGACCTGGTCACGGCGCTGCTGCTGGCGCAAGGCGGGCTGATTGCGCTGTCGCTGATCCTCATCGACGAGGTGGACAACGCCTATGGCGACACCTACTCGGGCGCTGTCTCGGCCCACAGCCTGCAACCGCGCTGGAGCGTGCGCCAATGGGGCGTGGGCGTGGCGCTGGTGTGTACGCTGCTGGCGCTGGTGCTGCCCATGCACAGCCTGGAGCCGTTTTTGTTGCTGCTCAGTTCGGTGTTTGTGCCGCTGTTTGGCGTGATCCTGGGGCGCCTGGCCTTTGGCACCAATGCCAGCGCGCTGCTGGCGCAAGCCCGCCAAGCCCATGCCGTACCAATTGCACTGTGGCTGGCGGGCATCGCGTTCTACCACCTGGTGCCGCGCTTTGCGCCCGCGCTGGGCTCGGCCCTGCCCACGCTGGCGCTGTGCTTTGCCTTGGCATTTTTCAGCCGCTCGCGGGGGTGACCCCGGCCCACCACAGGCTGCGTGCCCACAAAAATCAATCAAAAAGAATAGCTGCTTGCGCATGCCGTACAAAGCTTTCAGGCTTAAAAGTGCCTGAAACCAGCACCCAGTAAGCGCGACCAGCTCTCTTTTTTAGAGCAATGCCCGGAACTTCGTTACCACAGGCCTGTCGCACAGGCGGCGCAAGTTCCATGTTTTTTTGATAGGAGTGATGTTCCCGTGCTGTCTTTGACCCACCGACTCTCGCAAACTTTTCTCGCCCTGGGGCTGGCTGCCGGCGCTGTGTTCTCCAGCATCAGCGCAGCCCAGGCCCAGGAATTTGTCAGCATCAAAACCACCACGGCGCATGTGCGCGAGAAGCCCGCAGCGCGCGCGCCCTCGCTGTGGGAGCTGGGTGCAGGCTACCCGCTGCAAGTGACGCAGCGCAAAAACGGCTGGCTGCGCGTGAAAGACCACGAGGCCACGCTGGGCTGGGTACACGCACCGCAAACGCACAAAAAGCCCCACATGGTCATCACCGCACGCAGCGCCCAATTGCGCGCCGGGCCGGGCACGCAACACAAGCCACTGGCCAAGCTCGACCAGCACGAGGTGGTGCGCACCCTGAAAAAATCCGGCGACTGGGCCCAGGTGCAGCGCGAGGGTGGCCAAAAAGGCTGGATTTCGCGGCGCCTGGCCTGGGGCTGGTAAAGCGCAGGCGGCTGCGCTGGCAGCCGAGGCAGTGCTCTGGGCATTGCGCCGATGCGATGCCCATCCCTGCGCGCCAGAGCGCGTTTTTCAGCCGCGCACCACGCGCTGCGCCAGTGGTGCGTAGCCGTGGTTGAGCGGGCCGTGGCCCTGGCCGGTGCGCACATCGGCACCAGCGGCAATCGCGCCCAGGATGTAAGAGCGCGCCTGCTCCACGGCCTGGGGCAGCGGCAAGCCCAGCGCCAGGTGGCAGGCAATGGCCGACGACAGCGTGCAACCCGTGCCGTGGCCGTTGTGCGTGGCAATGCGCGGCGACTGCAAGCGCAGGCGACCGCCACCGGCCAGCGCCAGCACATCGGTCACGGTATCGCCGGGCAGGTGCCCGCCTTTGAGCAGCACGGCGGGCGCGCCCAGCGCCAGCAAGGCGGTGGCGGCCTCGTCCAGCGCATCGGCGCCGTCAATGGCACGGCCCAGCAGCAGCGCCGCCTCGTCCAGATTGGGCGTGACCACGGTGGACAGCGGAAACAGCTCCTGCACCAGCACCTCCACGGTGTCTTGCGCCATCAGGCGGTCGCCGCTGGTGGCCACCATCACGGGGTCCAGCACCACCTGCAACATCTGGTGGCGGGCAATGGCTTTGACCACCACGCGCACCACGTCGGGCGTGTGCAGCATGCCGATCTTGACGGCATCGACGCCAATGTCCTCAGCCACGGCGTCGATCTGGGCGCGCAGCATATCCACCGGAATGCCGTGAATGGCGCGCACACCCAGCGTGTTTTGTGCGGTGATGGCGGTGATGGCGGTCATGCCGTAGCAGCCCAGCGCGCTGAAGGTTTTGAGGTCGGCCTGGATACCGGCGCCGCCGCCGCTGTCCGAGCCAGCAATCGACAGTACGCGGGCATAGCGCGCCAGCGCGGGGGCGTTCAAAGGGGAAGGGTTCATGCCGGGGAAGTCTCCGAAATTGCAGCCATGGCACATGGTCGGGGCGACATTGTGGCCTATGCGCAAGGTCAAAACCGGTGCTGTCCGCTTGTGCTGTAATTCCGGCCAGGACGAAACAGGGGTGTCTGCACCAATGGGGTGCGGACTGAGAAACACCCTGGGGCCGTTGGCAAGGCGCACTGGCGCCCAGGCCCCGTTACCCGATCCAGGTCATGCTGGCGTGGGGAGTTTCACAGCACTGGCGCTTGCCCGTTTTGTCCGCGTACACCCCACAGACGGACAACGTTGATGATCTCTCACCCTTCCTCCTTTGCCATTTTGGGCGCTGGCCTCATGGGCAGGCTGCTGGCGCTGGCCTTGGCGCGCGCTGGCCACCGCGTCAGTCTCTACGACCAGCAAGGCGCTGACGCGCAGGGCAGCGCCGCACGGGTGGCTGCGGCCATGCTGGCGCCGCTGGCCGAATCGGCCGTCACCGAGCCGGGTGTGGTGCGCATGGGCGAACATGCTCTGGTGCGCTGGCCGCAGTTGCTGGCGCAGTTGCCAGAGCCCGTGTTCTTCCAGCAAAACGGCACCCTGGTGGTCTGGCACCGCCAGGACGCCGCCGATGCTGCCCGGCTGCGCTTGCAGTTTGAAACCACCCGCACCACCGTGCCCACGCTGCCCGCCATGGAGGCGCTGGGCAGTGATCGCCTGACCACACTGGAGCCCGCCCTGACCGGTCGCTTTGCCCAGGGCATGTACCTGCCCGGCGAGGGCCAGCTTGACAACCGGCAACTGCTGGCCGCGCTGGCGCACGCACTGGTGCAAGCGGGCGTGACCACACACTGGAACACCCCGCGCGAAGTGACCGACTTTGCCCCGGGTACAGCGGGCCAACCCGACTGGCTGCTGGACTGCCGGGGCCTGGGTGCGCGCCACCAGTGGAGCGCGCTGCGCGGTGTGCGCGGTGAAGTCGTGCGCGTACACGCCCCCGAAGTGACCTTGCAGCGCCCCACGCGGCTGGTACACCCGCGTTACCCCATCTACATCGCGCCCAAGGAAGACCACCTGTTCGTCATCGGCGCCACCGAGATCGAATCGGACGACCTCTCGCCCGCCAGCGTGCGCTCGGCACTGGAGCTGATGAGCGCGGCCTATGCCGTGCATTCGGGCTTTGCCGAAGCACGGATTGTGGAAATCGCCACCCAGTGCCGCCCCACCCTGCCCGACAACCTGCCCGCCGTGCGCCAGAGCGCACCGCGCGTGGTCGAAATCAACGGTCTGTACCGGCACGGCTTCATGATTGCGCCTGCCATGCTCGATGTGGTGTTGCAGCTGCTGTCCACCGGACAATCACCGCTGGCCGCCACCTTTGATTTGTCAGTGCAGTTGCTCTGACGCTATCTGCACCTTTGAATTGCCATGCACATCACCATCAACCAGCAACCCCACGACCTGCCTGACGGCGCTACCGTGGCCGATGCCGTGGCGGCCATTGCCGCCAAACCGCCCTTTGCCGTGGCCGTGAACACGGTTTTTGTGCCCAGCGCCCAGCACGCGCAGCATGCGCTGCACACGGGCGACCGGGTGGAAGTGATCTCTCCCGTTACCGGCGGCTAAAGCGCCGCGCCTTGCCATGAACCCATCTTCTGTTGTTGACGACGCCCTGGTCTTGTACGGCCAGACTTTCCAGAGCCGCCTGCTGCTGGGCACGGCGCGCTACCCCTCGCCCGCCACGCTCAAAGCTGCCGTGCAGCGCGCCCGGCCCGCCATGGTCACGGCATCGCTGCGCCGCCAGGGCAGCAACCCGGCGGAAAGCGGCCACAGCTTCTGGGAACTGCTGCGCGAACTGGCCGTGCCGGTACTGCCCAACACCGCTGGCTGCCACAGCGTGCAAGAGGCCATCACCACATCGCACATGGCGCGCGAGGTGTTCAACACGCCATGGATCAAGCTCGAACTGATCGGCGACGATTACACGCTGCAACCCGACACGCTCAACCTGGTGCAGGCTGCCGAGCAATTGATTCGCGACGGGTTTTACGTGCTGCCCTACTGCACTGAAGACCTGGTGCTGTGCCAGCGGCTGGTGGACGTAGGCTGCCAGGCCGTCATGCCCTGGGCGGCGCCCATCGGCACCGGGCGCGGCCCGGTCAACCCGTATGCACTGCAACTGCTGCGCCAGCGGCTGAATGTGCCCATGCTGGTGGATGCAGGTTTGGGCCTGCCATCGCACGCCTGCCAGGTCATGGAGTGGGGCTACGACGGCGTGCTGCTGAACACTGCCGTGGCGCTGGCCCAAGACCCGGTGGCCATGGCCGGTGCCTTTGCCGATGCCGTGCAGGCGGGCCGCAGCGCCCGCCGCGCTGGCGCCATGCAGGCCCAGGATGCCGCCCAACCCAGCACACCCGTGCTGGGCACGCCGTTCTGGCACCACGACCAGCCCGCATGAAAGCGCCCATGACCGACATAGCCACCCTGGCCCAGAACGTCGTGCGCGAGCACACCGCCACGTTCGCACCCAGTACCGCACAGCCCGTGCCCGAGAGCATGGAAACCGCCCCCGTGTACCGTGCGGCGCTACAAGCGTGCAGCGCACTGGGCTTTATCGCCGCTGACGCCCAGTGCCTGGCCCGGGCCTGGCAAGCGCGCTTTGAGCGCACCGGAAGCGCAGATGCCAGCCACTGGCCCGATGCGCCGCAAGACTTTGGCTTGCAAGCGCAGCCGCATCCGCAGGCTTTTGCCCCCTGCCCACAGGCACTGGGGTTGTACGCCGTGCTGCCCGATGCCAACTGGGTAGGCCGTATGGCGCGCGCTGGCGTACCCACGGTGCAGCTGCGCTTCAAAAGCGAGGATGCCGCTGCCATCGCCCGCGAAGTGCGCGCTGCCGTGCAAGCGGTGCAAGGCACCAACGCACTGCTGTTCATCAACGACCACTGGCAAGAGGCGCTGGCTGCTGGTGCCTATGGCGTGCATCTGGGCCAGGAAGACCTGGATGCCCTGGCTCCCGAGGCACTGGTCATGCTGCGCGCCTCAGGGGTGCGCCTGGGCGTAAGCACCCACAGCCTGTACAAATGGGTGCGTGAACGCCAAATG
>ERZ724504.1612-NODE-1612-length-12464-cov-3.573455_pt1 | contig 12464 bp, 9 predicted proteins | sample MGYA00376037_ERZ724504 | MGnify/ENA primary metagenome ERZ724504 (study PRJEB28724, sample SAMN07190888) | wastewater metagenome | isolation source: influent of sewage treatment plant in Hong Hong | place: USA: Christiansburg, Virginia | collected 2016-03-01 ... | reverse complement strand
TTTTATCCATTATAAATTTTCCAGATTTCGCCTTTTCTGATACAATTATTGACCATGAAAGAAAGTTATTAACTATTGGGAGCATCACTCGGAACATTATTTCAGAAAAACCAACCAATGATTAGATCTAAATTATTAATAACCATCTCTTTTGTAATGTCCCTATTTCTGGGTTGCGTGAAAGAAGATTCCATCAATAATGTAACTAGTTACGATCCGAAAAAATCTTTTACAATCACTGATCTTTCATATGGAATCCATTCCCAACAAAAAATGGACCTTTATCTGCCTGTAAACAGAAACTCAGACAGCACCAAAGTTTTCATACTAATACATGGCGGAGGCTGGAGTGCAGGAGATAAAGCTGACTTTAATGACCTTTTCAATGGGCTAAAATCAACTTATCCCGACCATGCTGTCATGAACCTTAATTATCAGCTCGCTACTCCGGGAAGTCCGGGTTATCCAAAGCAGATAAATGATATTCAGCAAGCAATAGACGAAATTCAATTGCCCAAGTACAATCTCTCTAAGCAATATTTTCTCTTTGGCGCATCTGCCGGAGCTCATTTATCAATGTTATACGGTTATGCATTCGACCCGAATCTTTTTGTAAAAGGCATTTGTAATACTGTCGGGCCGACTGATCTGACAGATACCGCCTATATAAATCATCCGATATATAACGCAATACTTGGTGGACTCGTAGGAAATGTCACCTATTCCCAAAACCCTGCTTTATATGCTGAGGTAAGTCCTGCCAAACGTGTGACAACTGATTCCCCAAAAACCATTTCTTTCTATGGTTCAGTGGACCCTTTGATTCCCGTCACGCAGATGTCTCTGTTGCAAAAAGCACTGGATGCAAATGGCGTAGAATCAGAAGCTACCATGTACATGGGTGATGGACATGGGAATTGGTCACCTGAGAATGCTCAGGATTATTTGGTGAAGATTATAAGTTTTATAGATAAATATTTTAAGTAATAATTTCGCACGAGTCTTTTAAAATCAGATTAGGATTCAAGTTTGTAAGTCAAACTTGATCTTTTTATTAATATAATAAACAGCGTTTCACTTTTTGTGGTCGTTATCAAAATATATAACACAGATCAGTAGTTCAATTTCATCTATTAACTAACACGAGTATGCCATAAAACATTTATGGCTACAATTTTTAATTTTATTAAATCCGTCGATTAAAGCCCTTTAATCGAATGGCTTATTTATGGATTAATGCAAAATATACTACCATGAAAAAAATTGTCACATTATTTCTAGTAATCTTTAGTGCGCCTATTTTCTCCCAAAATAAACCAGCAATAATAACCATTAATAGCAATGGCATTCTTGCTAATACAAATTCTATAGGAGCTATTTTCTGCCCTACTGAAAAAAGCAATTCTTCTGGATTTGCTGTAAGCGAAAATAAGTTGACAGATTATATTTCCACTATTTACCGTTCGGGAATAAATATTGCTGGATTTACTGATGGCCAATTAGGTGTGATGTCAACAAGTATTCGATCAGATGATTTTTTTTTGGCCGGAGGTTTTCCCGGACCTTTTTCTGATCAAGGCTCTATTAATTATAAATACAATAAAGTCTGGTCTGTAAAGAAATGGGAGATTCAATCAACTATTAATGACTATGAAGATAATCAACAAATAGACAATATACCTTCTCTGAACATACTCACCTGGCCAGGCAATAAGAATCCACTCTCGCTCGAATTAGATGGATTAGATTGGAATGAAAATAATTACGCACCATTTTATGACAGAAATAATGATGGTATTTATAATCCGTTCGAAGGAGATTATCCTGTTTTGGAAATGAATTGCAAAGAAAAAATTCCAGATGAAATGCTTTGGTCAGTTTATTTCTCAGATTATGGAAGTCCGGAAGGTCTTGAAGTGCAAAAATTAATTTACGCTTTTCAATCTGATTCTATTGAGCAGATCAATAATACACTATTCGTCCGGCTTACTATTAATAGTTATTTAGATACTCTTAAACAAGCCAGAATGTCTCTATACAATGACTTTGACCTTGGGTGCCCCTTAGATGACATGGTAGGTACTTCGGAAAGTACAAATTCGATCTATGCCTATAATTTAACAAGTGAAGATTTGAAATCTTGTTACCCTAATAAATCTTTTAAAAAAGCGACTCCAAACCAATCAATTACTATTTTAAATAAAAAAATGCTGGGCTCAATGATGTCAAATCCTTATGGATTGAGTTTATCAGACACTCTAACAAATTTGAAATTATATGACCTGATGAATAATAAATGGCCGGACGGCACACCACTGACATATGGAGGAAACGGATATAATCCGAATTCAACAGAATTCATCAATTATCTATATAGTGAATCACCTACCAAGTCCAATGGCTGGTCTATGGCGGAATTAGCAGAGGTTGGATTGGACATTAGATTGTATGTGAATCTTGATCTTGGAGATATTTACAAAGATTCACCAGCTATTGTGGATCTGGCATATACACACCATCCAGCGGATACTTCAATAGCACATTATAGCAATGTAGATAGTATGTTGGAGCATATTCCAATGGTTCAATCATTTTATGAAAGATGTTTTAATTCTGATGAATTACATCAACCGTGCGAATCAGATTGTGTGTGGCCTGGTGATGCTGACCGCAATGGTATTGTAAATAATCTCGATGCCCTACATATTGGAATTTCAAAAGATACTGCAGGAATCAGGAGGCTCAATACGACAAAATCGTGGGCTCCATTTACTGCAGAAGAATGGAATAATATTAGTGCTGAAAACATTAATTACAAACATTTTGATTGCAATGGTGACGGGATAATTGATGCTATTGACTATCAAATAAATGTTGATAATTTCTATTTAAAGAACAAAGAATTTACCGAGTGGGGTGGATATAATGACCCCGGAAATGAATTATCCTTCGTATCGAAGAAAGATATTTTTGGACCTTCTGAAATAATTGAATTAAATATAGTCCTGGGGCAAACAGATTCAATCAGCCTCGCAGGTCTTGCATTTACAGTAGAATACGACGAAACAAAACTTACACTCATGACTTTTAACCAACTATACGTGTCCATTGGAAGCCCTGACAATTCTTTCGAATTAATTCAGATGGAGGATGGCAAAGTTCATATAGCTCTCGTCAAAACTAATAATCAGGAGGCCAAATTCAAAAACGCGAATATTGGAAAAATGCGTTTTCTTACAAAAAATGGAGTAAATGAAGATTTTATCTCAATTTTTAAATTTTCAAACTATGAACAGATCAGTTCAGAAGGAAAAATTTCTCCATTGACCGCATCGCCTAAAACGATCTCTATTACTAAAACGATTTCTACCAAAGAAAATTTAATAACAAGACTTCATACTTTTCCAAATCCAACTTCAAATAGCTTTACCATAGAATCAAACAGAGATTTTAATGAAATTAAATTAATTGACAATTATGGCAATTGCTATATTATGAAACTTAACAATGATCAATATTCCACGGAAAATATTCCTTCAGGTTTTTATATTATACATGCCAAAGACGAGTCAGGAAGGATATTCGTTGGAAAATTAATTATAATAAAGTAATTTAATTTTTCAAACAAGCAACCAATTATAAATTGGCAAATTATGAACATCCATGATCTAAAAAACTTTAACATTTAGTTTTCTCAAATTAAACTACTGAGTATTAGATTTTTACAGTGATTTATATTAACTTCGTTAAAGCAGGTTTTTTTTAACAAAATATCTAATTTGATTTGTCAAAAATACCTGCAGTTTTCAACAGAGTTTGAGGGCCATGAAAGGAAGTCTTATCACATTTATAACAATTCTATCGTGCAGCTTACATGCACAGGTACCTGCATATAATTCGTTTTATTGCAATGGAGTCAAAGGATGGAGCAATACCATCGGCGGACTATTTCAAATACCTTCCAATATTCCAGCCAATGGAGGATTCATCGTCAATCCTCAAAATGAAACAGACAATCCAACTTCTTCCATTTTTTCAATCTCTCCAAATGTAGCCGGATATGCCAATGGAAATCTTCGGGGACTATTTAACAGCAGCAACAATCTTGTCAACGATCCTTACCTTCAATTTGTAAAAATACCAGGACCTCTGGAAACAGCTAAAAAATACTATCCGGGCTATAACAGGTTTTGGACTGTCCGCAAATGGGAGGTCCAATCCCTTATTAATGATTATAATGATAATGGAATTATAGATCACGAGCCGACTTTGAATGTATTGGAATGGCCCGCCCGCGGAAATGATCATGCCAAAGAATTAAATGGAATTACCTGGCCGGATAGAGATCTGGCGCCATTCTATGATAGAAACAACGATGGAAAATATGACCCATATGCTGGTGACTTTCCTATCCTTGAACCAAGTTGTGCCGCCAAGATACCAAGTGAAATGACCTGGTCTCTTTATCACTCAAGCAGCGGAGATCTTGAAATACAAACCCTTATGTACGGATTTGCTTCTGATTACATCCCATTATTGAACAACACCATATTCGCCAGAATAAAAGTTTTTAATCAAAATCTTGTTTTAAAGGACGCGAAATTTGGGCTGTTTTATGATTTCGATCTGGGCTGCATGCTCGATGATTATATAGGAACATCTTCTATAAATAACACGATCTATGTGTATAATAAATTCGAAACTGATCAAAGCCCTTGCAATATCGGAGGAAAAAGTTACAATTCATTCAACGTCAGATCCCCAATGCAATCTATCACTTGTCTGAATCGCGCTATGACCGGCTCTATTATTTATGACAAGGAAGATTCAAAAGGAGGAAGTAATGACCCAAATTCACCGGATGGATATTATAAATACATTAGTACAAAATATTTGAACGATGCAAGTTTAACCTATGGAGGCAGCGGATTTAATATAAACTCAACCTCTCTGACTAATTATATTTTTCCTGATTCTCCATCAAATGAAAACGGCTGGAGCATGATGTCGCAAGGTGCTGCTATGAATTACCCTCGAGGATTTATGAATTTCAATCTTGACAAAATAGTTAAAAATCAAAGTGTCGTGCTTGACTTTGCTTTTTCATACCATATAGCTGATCTCACTACTGACCATTTGAGCCGTGTGGACAGTATGCTTGTGGATATTAGTTCGATCCAGAAATTTTACAACAGCTGCATCAACTCTGATGATCTTGAAAGAAGATGCGACAATAATTGCGTCTGGCCGGGTGACACTGACAACAATGGTATCGTAAATAATCTTGACATACTAAACATCGGAGCCAATTTCAACGATAAAGGTGTTAAGAGAAATCAAAATTCAGATTGGTGGGGGCCTTTTTATGCAGAAGATTGGAATCAGACTACACCTGATCTGACAAATATGAAATATCTGGATTGTAATGGTAGTGGGACGATCACGACGAACGATCTGGAAATAGTGAAAAACAACTTTTTCTCAGCCAATTATAGCAATACTTCCTGGGGTGGATATAATAGCGAAGGAGAGGATCTTACATTTGGATTGGAATATGACAGTCTCAATGTCGGAGATGAATTTGTCTTAGACCTGATTCTTAGCCCACATAAATATTTAGGCTTATATGGACTTGGTTTTACAGTAGAATATGATGCAGAATTGCTTGACTATGTGCAGGGCATACTTGAAGTTAGCTGGCTTGATAAAAAAGGAGGCCCTTATTCAATCGTCAAGGCTGAAAAAGGAAAAGTTCATTTTGGGGTTGTAAAAAAATTCGGTAATGATGTTCAAGTAAAGAATGTAGATCTGGGAAGAATAAAATTTAGGGTTAAAAAACAAATAACCGGTAGACATTTAGCCATTTTCAAATACAGTAATTATGAAAAAATAAATGCCAGTGGCGAGCTTTTACCACTTTATTCCTCTCCAACATCTATAGTCATACACGACCCAAATACTGCATCCCCAAACAACTTTACAGGATTAATACTTTACCCGAATCCAGCCAAGGAAATGGTTTTCATAAAAAATAATTATAATACTTTTGTGCAGGCTACATTAATAGACTATCTTGGTAAACAATCAAACATTTCAGTGACAAACAACTCTTTCGCCACAGACCAGATGCCAAATGGCGCTTTCATCGTTAAATTAAGGAAATCAGACGGGTCTACATCCATTGAGCGCTTAGTGATACATAAATAAACATCGGAATGAAACTAATTCTATTTTGCATTATAATGAGTTCCGCATTGGTAACTTATGGCCAAAAATCTACATTTGTTTCTACTTATTGTAATCATGTAAAAGCATGGAGTAATAATACAGGAGGATTGATCCAATTGCCCGTTTATAATGGTCAGGGGGGTTTAGTAATCAACCCTTCAGATGATGAAGATTATCCGGTAAGTTCTATCTTTTCTCTTGCAACCATCCTGGGCGGATATGCAGATGGCGCATTAAAAGGGATGTTCATAACAAATAACGATTATATTGTCCCGCCGTTTAATAAATTTAATAATATACCAGGACCTGTAGAAAACGGGAGCGATTACTATCCTCAATACAATAAAATATGGCAAGTCAGAAGCTGGGAAGTCCTTGCTCTTATAGATGATTATAATGACAATAAAAAAATTGATTCAAAGCCCTCCGATCACATTCTTTCCTGGCAGGGACGAGGCAACAAATATTCCAAAAATTACGATGGTATAATTTGGCCGGATAGGGATCTGGCCCCTTTTTATGACCAAAATAAAGATGGCATCTATGATCCATATTCAGGTGATTATCCAATACCTGATCCGGCATGTCCCAATAAAATCCCCGGTGATATGAATTGGTCATTATATCATGGAGCCAATGCAAATATGGAAATTCAGACGCTGAATTTTGCATTTGCCTCAGACATAAACCCCATACTGAACAACACGATCTTCTCTACCATTACTATTTATAATACTAATAATAATGTGAAGGATGCTAAATTTGGAATTTACTTTGATTTTGACCTGGGTTGCATTAAAGATGATTACATCGGAAGTTCTTCTGCAACGAATTCAGTGTATGTGTATAATAAGACTGAAATCGACCTAAATCCATGCGTAGAGCCCGGAGCACATTACAATGCATATAGAGAGAAGTCCCCCATGACATCTCTTACCTGCCTGAATAGAAGGATGGACGGAACGATCGTCTATGATAAAGCGGCAAATAATGCAGCTGCGACAGATCCCGGTTCGCCCTTGAATTTTTATAATTATATCAGCAATCGATGGTTAAACAATGTCAATCTCACTTATGGCGGGAATGGATATGATCTCAACTCTACAAATAACACAAAATATATTTATCCTTCTTCCCCATCGAATCCCTCAGGATGGAGCATGAAGACACTTGGTAAGGATTTTATTGACCCCAGGGGATTCATGAATTTTGACCTAGGTACTTTAAATAATGGCCAATCCATCAGACTTGATTTTGCTATGACTTATCATAAGGCGGACCTTACCACTGATCATTTCAGCAGAGTGGATACTATGCTGTCAAATATCTCACTTATTAAAGATATTGCATATGAATGTTTTGATTCAGAGGAGCATAATGAGAAATGCATAGGAGATTGCGTCTGGCCGGGAGACACAGACCACAATGGAATAGTTAATAATCTGGACATTTTAAATATAGGACCGGCTTTAAAAAGTTCAGGAGCGAAGCGGGAATTATATGCAGATTTCTGGAATCCATTTTATTCTGATGAGTGGTCCAAAAACACTTTTCAGAATTTAAACTATAAACACATAGATTGTAACGGAAGCGGCAGCATCAATCAAGAAGATTTTAATGCTGTCACTAATAATTTCTTTTCCAGGAATCAGACTTACTCTACTTGGGGAGGATATAATGTCGAAGGAAACGACCTCACTTTTGGTGATCTGGAAGACAGTTTAAAAGGTGGGGAAGAATTTGAACTGGAAATGATATTTGCTAAGAATAATAACTTTTCGCTCTTTGGAATGGCCTATTCCGTCGAATTCGACACAACATTGCTGACCTTAACAGATGTCGTTTTTGAAAAGAGATGGCTTGACAAAAAAAGTCCTCCTAATTTTGTACTGGAAAAGGAAAAGGGGAAATTGCACTTTGGCATTGTTAAAAATCTTGGGGTGAATGCTATTGTTCATGATGTACCACTTGGAATACTAAAATTTAGAGTTAAAGATAATTTTGAAGGAAAATATAAGACATTACTCAAATACACGAATTATGAAAAGATAGATGCTGATGGGAGAATATCAGAGCTAACCGCTTCAAATAAGGCTTTGGTTGTTGCAAATCCTATCACAACTATTGATAAAGAATTTGATGGATTCCTGCTATATCCAAATCCAACTATTGAGTTTGTATTTATCAAAAGCAAAGAAGTATATGTCAAAGCAGAATTGTTCGATGTGCTCGGAGTTAAATATGAATTTAAGGTTGAAAACAATAGCTTCCGGGCGGAGGATGTGCCATCAGGTGCTTATATGGCAAGGTTGACAGATGAAAATGGCGTCAGAAGAATGCATAGACTCATTGTCATCAAATAATCATATATGTCTGCCCCTGTTTCTGAATCGCCATATACTTATGACTATGAAGACCGGAAAAATAATGGAAGTGATGATGGCACCTACCCCAAAAAGCAAAATCTCATTGCGCAGGTATATCTCCATTGATATCTGCTTTTGATCAAGCAAATGACCGAAAAATGGTTTTGTACCATTGTTATCAAGATATACCTGAAAGTCATTGAACATATCAATCAAAAGAAAAGTAAACGGAACTGCGGTAGCAAGAAAGAAAAGTTTGACACTAACATGCAGCGTTAACATCGAACTATTAATGAAAAACATCAGCCTTGTATAAGTTATAAATGCAAAGACAAAGATGCCATTCGTCCAATAAAATGGAAAGTGCTCTGCATTAAAATAGATGGGCGTAATGACGATAGCTGCTATGATTACTGCAACCAATATCCATAATACCTCCAATCCTACTACCTTACTCTTAGTAATTTCCAATATGTATATGTTGATCTTGAATTTAAAAAATCAAAAGTAAGCGATTTTATTAATCAAATCCTGATTAATTCACACCACCTCTGCATTGGCTAGTTGTCCACAGGCTGCATCGATGTCTTTTCCACGGCTTTTCCGGATTGTAAGATTGACATCATGTCGAGTCAATGTGTTGGCAAATAGGTTAAGTTGCTTTTCACTGGTCTTATGAAAGTCAATACCTGCCACTGTATTGTATTCGATAACATTTACTCTGACGGGAAATCTTTTAGTAAGTGCAGCTAACTGTTTGGCATCTTCAACGCTATCATTGAATCCTTCGAGAGCAAGATATTCGTAGGTGATCCGATTCTTTGTTTTAGTGTAGAAATATTCCAATGCGTCCATCAAAATGTCGATCCCGTTCTGATCATTGATTGGCATTATTTCATTGCGCTTATCATCATTGGCAGCATGCAGGCTGAGTGCCAGATTGACTTTGGTTCCATCATCCGCCAGTTTCCTGATCATCTTAGCGATGCCGGCAGTACTTACGGTGATGCGGGAAGGTGACATACCAAGGCCTTTGGGAGAAGTGATGTAGTGGATGCTTTGTAATGTATTGGAATAGTTGAGCAATGGTTCGCCCATGCCCATGTATACGATATTTGTCAATGGATGATTGAATACCTGCATGCATTGTTCTTGCACCATGACGACTTGATCGTAAATCTCCGGATAGTCAAGATTTCGTATCCTGCCCATGCGTCCGGTTGCGCAAAACTTGCAAGTAAGTGAACATCCTACTTGAGTGGATACACATACTGTAAATCTATTATCCGCAGGAACAGGTATCAGGACAGATTCGATCAGATTCCCATCCCATAGTTTAAAGCGAGTTTTGATGGTGCCATCGTTACTATTTTGCTGCATGTCCACTGTCAGACATTTAAATTCAAAATCAGCAGAGAGTTTTTCTCTGAGGCTTTTGGATAAATTTGACATTTGATCAAAACCCCTTGCCTGCTTCATCCATATCCATTCCTGGATCTGTCCCAGTCGGAATTTTGGTTCATTATTGGCTAGAAGCCAGTCCTGTAATTTCTCAGGGGAAGTAAGACGAATATCTGACATGGTCTGTGTAATAAAAACAAAGGTAAGACAATCTTTTAGGAAAATGGTTTATAACTGATTGTCAACCAATATCAATTACTTCTTTACACTCAGCCTATAATCATCCAATACCATATCCAGGATGACATCCTCACCTCTTATATATCCATCCCTGAGGTGATATCCATAAAACCTTCCCGTAGTATTGTAATAAAATGCGGACCATCCGCCTTTTATCTCTTTAATGACATCATAGAAAGGCTCGTCGAGTTCCTTTTCTATCATTTTGGTCAGGATCATGCCCTGAGTCCTGGTTAATTTTTTCAAAGGCTCTTCAAACTGATCCTCCATTTCCTTTTCGAGCGTTTTCATGAATTTCTTACGTTCACGATTTGTCATACCACGAGTAGATTCCTTTGACTCATGATAGATACGCATGGCTTCCAGGGCATATGGGTACACGATGGCCGCATACCTTCTATAGCGCATATATTTATCGTATTCCTCTTTACTCGAAAATTGTTGCTTTGATGAAATCGATACTTCATTCAGTTGGTCTAGATAGGCAGTGTCTCCCTTTTCAGTAATTATTCTAAGCATTTTTTTACCACCGAAGTAAACGGTGTCTATACGCTGAGTTTGAGCCTCCAATGTAAGTCCTAGACTCATAAATATGATACAAAAGAAAACTATGACGATTCTCATATTAATAACTAATTAATTTTATAATCACTTGAACGTAATAAGAAGCTAAATGATTTGAAATGAAGTCTTAAAATTACAGATATTAATTGCACCTGTCGCATTATATTTACAATTATAACCATTTCTATTAAGCTTCGACACATGTCCGAAATAAAACTTGAGAGAAAATTAGGACTTGCCCAGGCCACTGCGATCAATATGATAGACATGGTCGGCATTGGACCGTTTATCACCTTGCCGATGGTGATATCTATGATGAATGGGCCTTACTTTTTATACGCCTGGATAGCCGGTGCAGTATTGTCTTTCGTGGATGCCATGGTCTGGAGTGAACTTGGGGCTGCATTTCCAAAGGCAGGAGGATCTTACAATTTCCTTAAAGAAGCATACGATAAAAACAAGGCAGGTAAACTCATGAGTTTTCTTTTTGTCTGGCAGACCATGATTCAGGCTCCGTTGGTGATCGCCTCTGCTTCTATAGGTTTCGCGGCATACCTCAAATATTTATATCCTCTTTCTACGATCGAAGCAAAATTGGTAAGTGGTGGAGTTGTGATTCTGATCGTGGTGCTGTTATACCGAAAGATCGAAGAAATAGGAAAAATCAGTGTTTTTCTATGGGTCGGTGTCATCATTGCATTGCTGTGGATCATTGGTGGAGGCATCGCTCATGGCAATTTTCTGGAACCAATCAAACACATCAATGACGGGCTGCAACTCAACTATGCATTTGTGGCAGCTCTTGGATATTCGTGTATTAAATCCGTTTATAGTTATCTGGGATATTACAACGTATGCCATCTGGGAGGTGAAATCACGAATCCTTCAAAGAATATTCCGAAGAGTATGTTTATCTCTATCGCCGGTATTGCCTTTCTATATATGATGATGAATATCAGCGTGGTGAGTGTAATTCCGTGGAATATCGCTAAAGATTCAGAAGCAGTATTGAGTGTATTCATGCAGCAGCTGATGGGTGACACTGCAGCCAATATTTTGACACTACTAATTCTTTGGGTGGCATTTGCATCAGTATTTTCCGCAACGCTTGGTTATAGCAGAATACCATATGCAGCAGCTGTGGACGGGGCATTTTTTCCTGTTTTTGCCAAGTTACATCCGACAAAACATTTTCCTTATGTCTCGTTGTTATTCCTAGGGGCAGTAGCTTTCGTGTTCAGTTTATTGTTCAAATTGAGCCATGTAATTAGTGCGATACTAGCTATGCGTATTTTGATCCAATTCGTCAGCCAGGCATGGGGATTGATCTTGTTAAGAAAGTCAAGAAAGGAGTCAGATTTTCCGTACAGAATGCCGTTTTTTCCGGTGCCGGTTTATCTGGCCATTGCGATGTGGTTGGCATTATTTGTGGCAACCGGACCGACGATGATGTTGGGAGGAGTTACAGTAATCTTCCTCGGAACGATCGTGTATATGATCAAAGCGAATATGAGTAAAGAGTGGCCGTTTAATTAAGTATCCCAAGTTTCGAAGCAAAAAAAAGCTTCCATGAAACATTAAGACCATTCAACTTAAAGTTAGAATTAAGAAATCAAAAGTTAGAATGAAACTCTGATGATTTATTCTGCGAAATAAAGAAATTCT
>ERZ724504.1607-NODE-1607-length-12495-cov-5.169373_pt1 | contig 12495 bp, 8 predicted proteins | sample MGYA00376037_ERZ724504 | MGnify/ENA primary metagenome ERZ724504 (study PRJEB28724, sample SAMN07190888) | wastewater metagenome | isolation source: influent of sewage treatment plant in Hong Hong | place: USA: Christiansburg, Virginia | collected 2016-03-01 ... | reverse complement strand
TTGCTGTTGGCTTGGATTGAATAGAAAGGAATAAACATGTATCGAAAACTAACCGTGAGCGCTTTGTGCATGGGTGGATTGGGGCTGACTGCCTGTTCGAATTTAAGCGAGATTCAAAAGATGCCAGCCAATCAAGCCATCACCACAGCGTGGCAAAACACCTTGTCTGCTCCAAATTTTGCGTATTCATTGAGCTCTGGCGTGGATGCATTAAGCCTGACGAGCGACAACCCCGAGACCATTAAAATCAATCAGGCGATCAATCGTTTGGGTAAAAATTTTATTTTTGAGGCCGCTGGTGTCATCGACAACACCAATCAACGTTACGATCTCACCCCAACATACCGTTACGACAGCCAAAACCTCAAATTCAGCGTGTCTCTTCCCATTGTTTACAGTGGGCAGCAAAAAGCGTTGTATGCGAATTTATCTGCATTCGATGGTTTATTGAATGCATCGGAGCATGTGGGCAAGTATTCGCGTTTTGATATGAGCCGTTTCCCTGTTGAGGAAAAGTCGGGCAAAATCATTGCTGTGCTCAAGAAATTTCAGCATGCTTATTATGATGGCATGAATGCCTCTGCTTTTTCAGAACTGCCCTTGACGGATGCAGATAAAGGGCAACACATTGTGCGTAAGATTCAAGTGAAAAGCAACCCGAGCCAAGTGTTTGAACACATGCCGATGTTGCTGAATGATTTTGTGGACTTGTTTAAGGTCGATCCCAAACAAGACAGTGTAAGTAAAGATTCAATTGCACTTCAAGCCAAGTTGGAGCAGTCGATTGAAGGCAACAGCCAGCTTTTGCCCAGCAAAAAGTTGATGGATGAGCTGGCCAAAATGATAGACCCCGCATCTGAACAAATAGAGGTATTTGGCTTTAATAAAGCGGGTCAACTCGTTGAAAATGAAGTGAAATCAAATGTCATTATTACACCTGAAGTGAGCCGAAGCACAACAGAAAAAACGGGGTTAGAGGTCATTAAAGGCATTCGGATGAGCAGCCATTCACGCATGCGCGTCTATGATTATGGCGTGGCCAAGCCCACAGAGCCACTGACTGCGGAGAATACTGTGGATGGTTTTGAGAACTTAAAGGGATCCTTACTGGGGCAAACATTTGTGGATCGAATTACACCACACCCTGAAGCTGCGAAAGAGGCGGCAGAAGCGGCTGAACCCGTGATCGAACGCCATGCCCGTCGCCCAAGACATGCCAAGGTCAAACGAGCCACACATTGATGGCTTCGCTGTTTGCTGATGCTTGATGCCATGAACGATTGCTGTTTTGGACATGTGACAAGAGGTGTCAAGAAGAGCGCCAAGTTTGAAATGGCGTGACATTGTTTTTAGAGATTAAAAACCCCATACAACAGATGTGTGGGGTTTTTTTATGGTGTTTATGTTTATAATTCATTCACATTCAATTGATGGTTGGGCATGGGCTTGTGTTTGTCTTGACACGGCTTTTCATCGACTTTATTTCAGGAGACGTGGTATGAACACCATTGATCGCTCATCGCCGCAGTATGTGTTGGCCTTGGATCAAGGCACCACCAGCAGCCGTGCCATTCTGTTTGATCGCAGTGGCAGCATTGTGACGGTGGCTCAAAAAGAATTCAGTCAAATGTTCCCATCACCTGGGTGGGTGGAACACGATGCCAATGAAATCTGGAGCACACAAAGCGATGTGATGCAAGAAGCTTTGAGCCGTGCGGGCATCCAAGCAACCGATGTGGCGGCGATTGGCATCACCAACCAGCGTGAAACGGTGGTGGTGTGGGACAGACGGACAGGGCAGCCCATTCACAATGCGATTGTTTGGCAAGATCGACGAACGGCTGGCTTGTGTGATCAGTTGCGCGAAGCTGGCAAGATGGGGGTGTTTCAACAAAAAACGGGCTTGGTTTTGGACGCGTATTTCAGTGGCACTAAAGTGCGCTGGATTTTAGACCATGTGGAGGGTGCACAGGCACGTGCTGAAGCCGGTGAGTTGGCGTTTGGCACGATGGATTCGTGGTTGATTTACAAATTGACAGGGGGTCGGCTGCACATCACCGACCCAAGCAATGCTTCTCGTACATTGCTATTTAACATCAATACGCTGGCGTGGGACGATGAGTTGCTGGGGATTTTGAATGTGCCGCGTGCGATGTTGCCCGAGGTGCATAGCAGCAGTGAGGTGTATGGCGAAACGGATGAGGATTTGCTCGGCAGTCGCGTGAAAATCGCTGGGATTGCGGGCGATCAACAAGCGGCGACCTTTGGTCAAGTGTGCTTCAAACCAGGGATGGCGAAAAATACGTACGGCACAGGGTGTTTCATGTTGCTCAATACGGGCGTGCAAGCGGTTCAGAGTGAGAACAAGTTGCTGACCACTGTCGGTTGGCATGTGGGTGGGCGCACAACGTATGCACTTGAAGGCAGTGTCTTCATGGCGGGAGCGGTGGTGCAATGGTTGCGTGATGGCTTGGGCATCATTTGCAACAGCAGCGATGTGGAGGCATTGGCGGCGCAAGTCGAAAACAGTGGGGGTGTATATTTGGTGCCTGCTTTTGTGGGGCTGGGGGCGCCGTATTGGGACAGCTACGCCCGTGGCACATTGATTGGCATGACCCGTGGCACAACTGCGGCACATATTGCTCGTGCAGCGCTGGAATGCATTGCTTTTCAAAGTGCAGAGTTGCTCGAGGCGATGCAGCAGGACTCGGGTGAACCGTTGAAGGAGCTGCGCGTGGACGGCGGGGCGAGTTTGAACAACACGATGATGCAGTTTCAGGCTGACATCTTGGGTGTGCCTGTCGTGCGACCACGCGTGACAGAAACCACTGCATTGGGCGCGGCGTATTTGGCGGGTTTGGCTGTGGGTTTTTGGAAAGATGAAACTGAAATTGCCAACCAATGGCAGGTTGATCGACGCTTTGAACCCAATATGGGGGCAGAGGAGCGTACAAAACGCATGGCAACATGGCGACGCGCTGTTCAGCGCAGCATGGCTTGGGATGTTGAGGCTTAAGCAGTTCCCTTACATCCGCGCAAAATCGAATGAAGCTCAAGTAAACCCATCAATCAACCAAACGAATTGTCTTTTACAGTTTAGGATTTTTACCATAAAAAGGGGCAGCCATGACGCGAGCCAACATCATTCAAACCATACGTGACACCGCACAATGGGACGTGTTGGTCATCGGCGGTGGCGCATCTGGTTTGGGCACGGCACTGGAAGCCGCTTCACGCGGTTATCGCACCTTGCTGTTGGAGGCGGACGATTATGCCAAAGGCACAAGCAGCCGCAGCACAAAATTGGTTCATGGGGGCGTGCGGTATTTGGCTCAGGGCAACATCCCGCTGGTGCGCGAAGCCCTGCATGAGCGTGGGGTGCTGAAAAGAAATGCGCCGCATGTGGTGCATGACATGGGTTTTGTGATTGCGGCTTACCATTGGTGGACAGCGCCTTTTTATGGCTTGGGTTTGAAAGTCTATGACCTGCTGGCGGGGCGACTCAATTTGCGCCGCAGTCGTTTGGTGAGTAAAGCCGAGGCTTTACAACACACGCCAAATTTGCAGCAAAAAGGTTTAAAGGGCGGCGTGTTGTATTTTGATGGTCAGTTTGATGATAGCCGTTTGGCGATCACACTCATGCGCACTTTGCTTGATCAAGGCGGGGTGGCTCTGAACCATGCGCCTGTGACGGGCTTGCTGAAGGACAATGGGCGAGTGGTGGGTGCGACGTTTCGAGACGAGGAGACGGGTGAAAGCCAATCGGTGCGCGCAACTGTGGTCATCAATGCGACGGGTGTTTTTGTGGATGACATTCGACGCATGGAAAGCCCCGATGTCAAGTCGATGCTGTCGCTCAGTCAAGGCGTGCATGTGGTGGTGGATCGACGGTTCTTGTCGGGTGACAGTGCGTTGATGATTCCAAAAACAGAGGATGGGCGAGTGTTGTTTGTTGTGCCTTGGCATGATCATGTGATGATGGGCACAACCGATACTGCGGTATCGTATGCCAAAGCAGAGCCACGTGCTTTACCTGAGGAGGTTGAGTTTATTTTGCACACCGCTGCTCAATATTTGCATCCTGCACCAACGCGTGCTGATGTGTTGAGTGTGTATGCAGGTTTGCGCCCGTTGGTGAAAGCCGAGGAAGGTGCGCAGACCAAATCCTTGCCTCGCGATCATGTGATTCGGGTGAGTGAGGGCGGTATGATCACATTGACGGGTGGCAAATGGACGACCTACCGTCGCATGGGCATGGACACGGTGAATAAAGCGGTTGAGTTGCACGGTCTGGCCGAGCGTCCGAGCGTAACGGAGCACTTATGTTTACACGGCTGGGCGGATGATGCCCCAGCCGACCATTGGCAAGTCTATGGTTCAGATGCCAAATCGATTCAGGCATTGGATGGCGTACAAACGCTGCTGGATGCACATTTGCCATATGTTGAAGCGGAAGTGCGCTGGGCGGTGCGTTTTGAGCAGGCACGAACGGTTGAGGATGTGTTGGCACGGCGCACGCGGGCGTTGTTTATGAATGCCCGTGCGAGCATGGCTGCAGCACCGCGTGTGGCGCAGATCATGGCTGAGGAGTTGTCGTTGAACCGTGATTGGGAAGTTGAGCAGGTGGCGGCATATTGTGATTTGGCTGAGGGGTATTGTTTGGATGATCGTCGTTCTATTGGTTAATCCATCATGCCGAGTTTGGCATTGTGTTTCCCTAAATTTAATGTTTTGAGTATAACTGGAGTGAAGCTTAATTCATTAGACTATAACAATCGTTTAAGGCACGGAGTAATTTATGAGTTTATATTACGACCAGTTAACCACAAAAGAGCATGCAATTATAAAAGGCTGCTTATTGGCAGCATCATCAGTGAAGTTTTTTCCTGACTGGGAGTTTGAAACGTTATTTCCTTTTTCGAAGGATAATTTAAAAACAATGTCTGATCATTTTTCAAGCAAATCATGTACAGAAGATGATGAAGAAAATGTCATTTGCATCTTAGGTCAGTTACTTGGTTATCCTCACGGTATGGATGACAAATGGTTTGAATATTGCGACTCATCTCTTGATGACGTAATGGTTTTGTTGAGAAAAATTTGTAATATTAGAAGAGGTACAGGAGATTTAAAACGCTCGACGAGTGAGAGTCTCCTTTTGAGTAAAGCGTCATCAATCAAATCTCAATTTCAATAATGCGATGCAGCACAGTTGGTCATGATTTTTTAATGTTAGGATTGCTAATCAAGCAGTATTTCATGTTGATTTGCCTTACCTGTTTTGAGAAAAACGTTTAGGTTCTCTTCTGGGCAAAAGGGAGTTTGATTTTTATTGAAAGCTGAATATATGAGTAAAAAAATTCGTACCCTAGCAATTTGTATTTTTTACCATCAAGGTCGTATTTTAGCGGCTAAAGGTTATGATAAGTTAAAGGATGAATTTTTTTATCGCCCTTATGGCGGTGGAATTGAGTTTGGGGAAAAAGCTGAGGAAGCTGTTAAAAGGGAGGTGTTGGAAGAGACAGGTTATGGTATGCATGACATTACCCTTATTGGTGTTACAGAGAATATATTTACGTTCAACGGCAAGCAAGGACATGAGATAGTGTTTCTTTTTGACGCAAAATTTGATGATATTGGAGTGTATGATCTCGAAGTCGTACAAGGAGTTGAAGATTCTAAAGGATTGGAGTTAGAAGGCCATTGGTGTTGTGTGAGTCAAATTGTTAGTGGCGATGTGGTTGTTTATCCTGATGGAATTGCAGAAGCCATTCAAGCATATGTTATGAAGCAATCCTAAGTTTTAAAAATATAAGTTTTTAAAGAAATTTTTTGGTTATGATTCTTGCGGATAAATGGTAACGTAAGTGCTTATTTTTACTTAACTTAATAAAGTCACTGCCGATCAAATTTCAATTCCAATAGTACGATGCGGCACAACTGGCCACCGTTTTTTTAACCTCAGGATTGGCGAAGATGCGCTGACCCGCTTGTTGCAAATTGCGCCGCGTCCGCATCTGCTCCATCAATTGATTGCGCTCGGCTACAGGCAGAATCGCCAACATGTTTTTCGCCACGCAATGGCATGAATAGTTCAAATGTTCATGGCTCAAATCCAATGCAGCCACCTGCGGGTTGCTGGGCGCTTGAGTGGCACAGGTTTGGCTGGCCAAGGTCATCCATGAAGCCCTATCAAAAGGGCGGGGCTCGGCTTGAGCCGCACCCACGTGAATGAGGGTCATCGGCAGCGCCCAAAGAATAAATGACATGCGTTTTAAGGCCATGGCCATTCCTTTGAAAACATGTATTGCAGTTGTGTGTGGGTTATTGCAATGCATCAAGCACGCGGTGGGTGCGCAACACCCGATCCGCCAGCTCAGGCATGGCATGGGTTATTTTAAGCCTGTTGTTGCCGTTGAGTTGGACATGGCGGTCTTTTTGTATCAATTGAATGATTTTTAGGCCATCAATGGGCGCATTGGCTGCAAAATGTAGGTGACCCAGTTCACTTGACACGTCAATTTTGGTCAAACCCGATTCCTGCGCGCGCAGTCGCAGTTTATGCGTTTCGAGCAAGGCTTGAGCGGCTGGCGGGAATTTACCAAAGCGGTCAATCATTTCTTCTTGTAAAGCCAATAAATCCTCTAAGTTACTGGTGCTGGCGAGGCGTTTGTATAAATTTAAACGTTCATTGACATCATGGCAGTAGTCTGCTGGCAGCAATGCGGGTGTGTGCAAATTGATCTCGGAGGTCACACCGAGTGGTGCCGCGAGGTCAGGCTCAACACCTTTGCGCAGGGCTTTGATGGCGGCGTTGAGCATGTCGTTGTACAGAGAAAATCCGATTTCGTGCATGTTGCCAGATTGTTTATCGCCGAGAATCTCGCCTGCACCACGGATTTCCATGTCTTGCATGGCGAGGAAGAAGCCTGAGCCCAGTTCTTCCATTTGACAGATTGCTTCGAGGCGGCGTGTGGCTTGACTGGTCAAAGAATCCTCATGATGGATCATCAAATACGCATAGGCCTGATGATGCGAACGACCGACGCGGCCACGCAGTTGGTGCAGTTGGCCCAAGCCGAATTTATCGGCGCGGTGCATGATGATGGTGTTGGCGTTCGGCACGTCAATCCCCGTCTCGATGATGGTGGTGCAGAGCAAGATGTTGGCGCGTTGGTGGTAAAAATCACGCATCACGCGTTCGAGGTCGCGCTCGTGCATTTGACCGTGAGCGACCGCGATGCGTGCTTCGGGGATGAGTTTTTCGAGTTGCTCGCGGCGGTTTTCGATGGTGGAGACCTCATTGTGTAAGAAATACACTTGACCACCACGCTTGAGCTCACGCACGATCGCTTCGCGCATCACGCCATTTTCTTCTCGGCGAACGAAGGTTTTAATCGCCAAACGTTTTTGCGGGGCGGTGGCGATCACGGATAAATCACGCACGCCTTCCATCGCCATGCTCATGGTGCGCGGAATTGGCGTGGCGGTCAGGGTCAAGATGTCGACTTCGGCGCGTAAATTTTTCAGCATTTCTTTTTGGCGCACGCCAAAACGGTGCTCTTCATCAATGATGACCAAGCCCAAACGGTCAAATTTGATGCTGCTGGACAGCAGTTTGTGCGTGCCCACCACGATGTCGATCGTGCCTTCTGCCAGACCTTTGAGCACAGCAGTGGTTTCCTTGCCTGTGTTGAAGCGTGACACCTCAGCAATTTTGATGGGCCATTTTGAGAAACGATCGGTGAATGTTTGGCAATGTTGCTCCGCCAGCAGTGTGGTCGGTGCGAGGATGGCCACTTGTTTACCGCCCATTGCAGCGATGAATGCAGCACGCAAAGCCACTTCCGTTTTACCAAAGCCCACATCACCGCACACGAGCCGATCCATGGGTTGGTCTGAAATCAAATCATGCACCACGGCGGCAATCGCACTGGCTTGGTCGGGCGTGGTTTGAAAGCCAAAATCATTGGAAAACACTTCGTAATCATCTGCATTCAGCTCGAAAGCATGGCCCTTGCGCAAGGCACGGCGTGCGTACAGATTGAGCAACTCGGCCGCTGTGTCGCGAATTTGTTCAGCGGCTTTTTTACGTGCTTTGCTCCAACGATCCGTGCCCAAAGTATGCAGCGGCGCGTGCTCTGGATCGCTGCCTGCGTAGCGCGAAATGACCGCAAGCTGAGAGACGGGCACGTACAATGCGGTGTTGTTGGCATACACGAGGTGTAAAAATTCGGTGATGCCATCGCCCATGTCCATGTTCATCAAACCTTGGTAACGGCCAATGCCATGTTCTTGATGCACCACGGGGTCGCCGATGCGCAACTCCGACAGTGAGGCAATCATCATGTCCACGTTTGAAGTTTTTTCAGAACGGCGACGTGCGCGAGTGCCTTGATTGGCAGCGTACAACTCCGTTTCAGTGATTAAGCACAAGTGTTGTGCACCATCATCCAAAGCAAAGCCGCGTTCCAATGGTGCATGGCTGATGTAGGTTTTTGGCGCGGTGAGTGTGTTGATGTGTGCCCACGCATCGACCGCCTGGACATGAATACCGTGACGGTTTAAGGCTTCGCTTAATGTGGTTTGCCGCCCCAAACTTTCAGCAAAAATAATGGTGGGGATGAGGTTCTGCTCATTGCGTTGGCACAGCTGCGACAGTGCGGCATACGGTGCTTCATGGTGGGTATTGACGCGCACATCGGGCAGGGGGGCGGTCGATTGCGCCAACAATTGCTCAGCAGCCTCATCGTTGATTTTTGGGCGCAAGGCCAGTTGTGCAAACACATTGATGTGTACAAAAAACTGTTCATCGTTGATGAACAATTCCTCGGGTGCGAGCACTGGCGCGGTGTTATCACCTTTGAGGAAGGCATAACGTTGTTGTGTGTCTGCCCAAAAAGAGCGAATGGTGGTCTGCGCCAAACCATGCAAAACAATGGTTGTATCGCTGGGCAGGTAATCAAAAATCGTCGCAGTGTGTTCAAAAAATAAGGGCAAATAATATTCAATCCCTGCATTGAAAATGCCATTGGCCACATCTTTGTACAGTGCGTGCTTTGATGCATCCCCCTCAAATCGCTCACGCCATGCATTGCGAAATGTGCCGCGAGCGGTTTCATCGGTGGGGTATTCACGACCTGGCAGCAGCTGCACTTTGGGTACAGGATAAAGTGTGCGCTGACTGTCCACATCGAAGGTTTTGATCGATTCAATCGTATCGCCAAACAAATCCAAACGAAATGGCAGCACGCTGCCCATTGGGAACAAATCAATCAATCCGCCACGAAAAGCAAATTCTCCTGGCGCAATCACTTGGCTGACGGCTTGATAACCTGCGTTGACCAGTTGTTCGCGCAATTGTTGCACATCCAAGACTTCGTTGTGTTTGAAACTGAAGGTGCGCGCCAACAGGAAATCTGGGGGTGATAAACGGTACAACGCTGTGCTCACGGGCACAATCAGCACATCAACCTGTTTTTGGGTCAAGCTGTACAGGGTTTGCAAGCGCTCAGATACCAGATCATGGTGCGGTGAAAAACGGTCATAAGGTAAGGTTTCCCAGTCGGGCAACTGCATGGTTGAAAGCTGTGGCGCGAAATAACTGATTTCGGCCTGTAAACGCTGTGCATCCTGTGCGTGTTCGCACAAAATCACCGTCAAATGGTGTTTGTGTTCAGCTAAAGCGTGTGCCAATTGCCCCAACAACAACGCATCCGATGAGCCGACGGGCAGGTTTTGGGTGTAGCGCTGACCAATTTTAAGGTGAGGAATGAGCGAAGTGATTGCAGCAGAGGTCATGAAGGCATTCAATAGTAGCAATAGACCCCAAACGCCAATGGCTGGGGCACAAGAGGTTGATTTATTCAGTTGATATTCAGTTGATATTCAGTTGATATTAAGTCCAGATTATAGCGGCTTATGCAGATTTCATGGGCACGTCAACGTCAGATGCGGATTGAGGTGTTGATGCATTTGAAAAACGAATCAGATCATTGCACATGCAATGACAGCATGACAATCAACGACGCATCATTCAAAAGGCAAGAGAAAAAAGCAAGGGGCTTTTTGCCATTTATCCTTAATTCCTCTTAATCACTGCCCACGAACCGGTAGCGGTTGCCTGCATGCCACATGATCGCGAAGCTGGCGACTTTGTTGGCACTGCGCGTTGAACGCTGCAACACGAGGCAAGGCTGACTGGATGATATGCGAAGCATTTCAGCGATGCGATCTGTCGGCAGCAGGGCTTCGAGTTTGTAGTGCATGCCTTGCAACGGTGCGGCTTGCATCAGATAAGCGTTTGGCGTGATGTGGTTGAAATCTTGGGTCAGGTAATCTGGGGCGACGGCGGGGTTGACCCAGCGCTCTTCAACTTGAATCGGGATGGCATTTTCAAAGTGCACCATGATCGAGTGGTACAACGTTTGCCCTTTTTGCAGGTCAAATTGTGCAGCGAGCTTATCGGTGGCCATGACGCGTTCTAAACTGTGCAGTTCAGCATGGTGTTCATGCCCCCGAGCGGTGATTTCATCGGCAATGTTTCGGATTTCAACCAATGTGGATTGTACTTTTTGTGCGGCCACATAGGTGCCCGCACCTTGACGGCGCACCAAAATCAGCTCGGCCGTGAGTTCACGCAGCGCGCGATTGACGGTCATGCGTGAGGTGTTGAAAGCCTTGGTCAAGGTCATCTCAGATGGAATGAGATCACCTTCAACCCATGCACCCGTTTCTATTTGATGGGTGATGTGGTCTTTGATGCGTTGAAAAATCGGCGTGTCGGTGTTCATGGGAGCATTCGGTGTGGGTGTGCTGTATTTTAGCATTGTCATTTGTTCTGGGTGTGTTTGATGTCTTTTTGAGACTTTTTTGATTTTTTTAAATTTTGATGAAATAGCGGTTGACTGGCTTGTATATACAAGTTAGAATTTATTCAATCAACGATTAAACGTTGCCGTTTGTTTTTAAATTTTTTTAAATCCTTATACGACACAATGACTTGGAGACACACAATGAGCATAAATTCTTTTGCCAATGACCCCCGTTTTGATGCTTCGCGTGAGATTCGCGCACCACGCGGTTCGGAGAAAACCTGCAAAAGCTGGGTGGCGGAAGCCGCTTATCGCATGATTCAAAACAACCTTGATCCTGAAGTGGCAGAAAACCCAAAACACTTGGTGGTGTACGGTGGCATCGGCCGTGCGGCGCGCGATTGGGCATGTTATGACCAAATTTTGGCGTCGTTGAAAGACTTGAACGATGATGAAACCTTGCTGGTGCAATCGGGTAAACCTGTGGGCATTTTCAAAACGCATTCGGATGCACCGCGCGTGCTCATCGCCAATTCCAACCTCGTGCCCAAATGGGCGAACTGGGAGCATTTCAACGAACTCGACCGTAAGGGTTTGTTCATGTACGGTCAAATGACGGCGGGTAGCTGGATTTACATTGGCTCACAAGGCATTGTTCAGGGCACGTACGAAACCTTCGTCGAAACGGGTCGCCAGCATTTCAATGACGATTGGTCGGGCAAGTGGATTTTGACCGCAGGTTTGGGCGGCATGGGCGGCGCGCAGCCGCTGGCAGCGACTTTGGCGGGCGCGGTGTCGTTGAACATTGAGTGTCAACAAAGCAGCATTGATTTTCGTTTGCGCACGCGTTATTTGGACAAACAGGCGAAGGATTTGGACGATGCGATTGCACTGATTAAGCACCATTGTGCCAATGGCGACGCGGTGTCGATTGGCTTGTTGGGCAATGCGGCTGAAATTTTACCTGAATTGGTCAAACGCGCACAAGCAGGCGAAATCAAACCTGATCTCGTGACCGACCAAACTTCAGCACATGATTTAATCAATGGTTATTTGCCGATCGGCTGGACGGTTGAACAGTGGAAAACAGCGCAACACGATCCCGAACAGCACGCCAAACTGACGGCAGATGCGACTGCATCCTGTGCGCAACACGTGCAAGCGATGCTCGATTTTCACGCGATGGGCATCCCCACTGTGGATTACGGCAATAACATTCGCCAAGTGGCGTTTGATCACGGCGTGAAAAATGCGTTTGATTTTCCTGGTTTTGTACCCGCATACATCCGTCCATTGTTCTGCGATGGCAAGGGGCCGTTCCGCTGGGTGGCGTTGTCGGGCGACCCTGAAGACATTTACAAAACCGATGCAAAAATCAAAGAACTGTTTCCTGATAACAAACACGTTCACCACTGGCTCGACATGGCGAAAGAGCGCATTGCGTTTCAAGGTTTGCCTGCACGCATTTGCTGGTTGGGCTTGGGCGAACGTCACCTCGCTGGTTTGGCGTTTAACGAAATGGTTAAAAATGGCGAGTTGAAAGCACCGATTGTGATTGGTCGTGACCATTTGGACACAGGTTCAGTGTCATCACCGAACCGCGAAACCGAAAGCATGAAGGACGGCACCGATGCGGTCAGCGACTGGCCACTGCTCAATGCCTTGCTCAACACAGCTGGCG
>ERZ724504.1605-NODE-1605-length-12499-cov-8.430890_pt1 | contig 12499 bp, 11 predicted proteins | sample MGYA00376037_ERZ724504 | MGnify/ENA primary metagenome ERZ724504 (study PRJEB28724, sample SAMN07190888) | wastewater metagenome | isolation source: influent of sewage treatment plant in Hong Hong | place: USA: Christiansburg, Virginia | collected 2016-03-01 ... | reverse complement strand
TGATCCTGCGGGCCAAGGCCATCGGCTCGTCGCTGGCAGAAATCAAGCAGTACCTCGACATGTACGGCCAGGCGGGCGAGGGCCGCGAGCAGCAATTGCGCTACGTGCTGGATCGCACCGATGGCGCGATTGCCGAGCTGGAGCAAAAACTCACCCACATCGAAAGCAGCCTGGCCGAGCTGCGCATCATCAACAGCAACGTGCGCGGGAATCTTGGGCTACCGCCACTGGACGCACCCTGATTTGCCTTTGGTCACCTTTGGCCAGGTAGCACAGCGCCATCCGCCGGCCAACGCTGCCAATTGTGGGAGACCTATGCTTTGTGGCAGCTTGTGCGCCTGGGCCGTGTGCTGCGTGGATGACACCAGGGTAGGGCGCCGCCTGGATGACAAGCGGCCCCGCCCCACGGGCACCCAACGGCCACCCAACGGCCAGCGCGCTCGGCACCTCGGAGCGACTCCACTGGGCTGGCGACCGCCCGCCCAGGGCTAGAAGCAGTCGTGGGACCCCATAGTCAACGCCCTCTACGATGGGAAGCGCATCGACACGCACTGCAGCGACGTTGGCGCAAGGCAAAATTGCTGCATCTCGCAAGGTCGAAAAGCGCGCCATTGGCGGCTCATAGAGCAAGGACACACATGGAACTGGGGCACATTCGCGTCGAACCATTGGACGCAATTTCTGGCGGCTGGCGCGTACTACTTCATAACCCGGACCGCCTCAATGCCATGTCGCGCGCCATGTGGCGCGAGTTGAAGGCAGTCTTCGAGCAGATCAATACCGACGCCAGCGCCCGCTGCGTGCTGGTGGAAGGCGAAGGCGCATCCTTCTGCGCTGGCGGCGACATTTCGGAATACCCTGCGTTCCGTTTTGATGAAGCCGCCCTGCGCGAATTTCACGAAACCGAGGTTTGGGGCGCGCTGGCCGCCATGCTGGCCTGCGACGTGCCGCTGGTCGCCGGTATCGCGGGCGCCTGTATGGGAGCCGGCGTGGAGATCGCCAGCTGCTGTGACATCCGCATTGCCAGCGCCTCGGCCCGCTTTGGCGCGCCGATTGCGCGGCTCGGTTTTCCTATGGCGCCGCGCGAGGCGCAGTTGGTGGCGGGTGCTTTGGGCGACGCAGTGGCGCGGCAAATGCTGCTGGAAGCGGCCACATTTTCTGCCGCCGAGATGCAGGCCTGCGGTTTTCTCTCGCGCGTCGTCGCCAAGGACGCGGTGGCTGCCGAGGCACTCGCCAGCGCCGGCCGCATCGCCGCGCTCGCGCCGCAGGCCGCGCGCCTGAACAAGCAGACACTTAGAGCCTTAAAATCGCCTTCTACGCTTGCTGGGTATGCGCAATCAGCTATGGAAAGCATAGTGGACGGCGCCTACCAGTACGCCGACAGCGCCGAGCACCGCGAGGGCATCAATGCCTTTCTCGCCAAGCGAGCGCCGAATTTTTGATCGCGTCTGGTGATTGCGCCCAATAACTATCAAAATAATAGCTGTTAACGCTTATCCAGTAAGCGCTAGAGGCCAGTTTCCCTACAAATTTTGTGCTACGCTGCCCATAGCGCGCAGCAAACGCGCCACCTCGGCCTCGGGGTCTTGCGCCGCCACCAGGGCGCGCACGACCGCAATTGAGCCCACACCTGTATCCAGAATCTCGCCGAACTGCTCGGCGCCAATGCCGCCAATTGCCACCGTGGGGTAGTCGCGCAGCAGTGCGGCGTAGCCATGCAGGCGCGCGACGCCTTGCGGAGCCGTAACCATGCGTTTGAGCGTAGTGGGGAACACGGCGCCCAGGGCGATGTAGCTGGGCTGCACCGCGTCGGCGCGCAGCATTTCGGCGTAGCCATGCGTGCTGACGCCCAGGCGCAGGCCACTGGCACGCAGCTCTTGCACTTGCGCAGCACTTAGCGCATCCAGGTCTTCCTGGCCCAGGTGGGCACCGTAGGCTCCAGCGGCTATCGCCTCGCGCCAGTGGTCGTTGATGAACAGCAGGGCCGATGTGCCGGCTACGGCATCCACGGCGGCGCGCACTTCGCGGGCAATGGCGGCGGCATCGTCGGATTTGAAGCGCAGTTGCACTGTGGGCACACCGGCGTGCGCCATGCGGCCCACCCAGGCGGCGTCGGGCAGCACGGCGTACAGGCCGAGCTGCTGCGGGCAGGCGGCAAAGGGTGTCGTATGGGGGCGCGGCTGCAGGCCAAAATCTTGCGCCACGCTGGGCCAGAGTTCGGGCGCGCTGCTGCCGGTGCGCTCCCAGCGTGCCTGCCAAGCATGGGCGAGCACCTGCGCATCCTGGGCGATAAAGCCCAGCGTGCTGCAGGCCGCCAGTGCGGCGCGGTACACCGCGGCGTCGCTGTCAGGCGCGGGGGCAGGCAGTGGCGCGAAAGCGCTGAATTTGTCGGCGTGGGCGCGCTCAATGTCGCGCGCCAAGGTCGTGGTATCGGTCATGCGGGTGCATGGTGCCAGAACGGCGTGCCCAATACTGGCGTGCTGGGCTGGGCGCTGGTCTGGGGCTGCATGGCGCCGGCGCGCCGCGCGGCGTGGCCGGCGCGCACGGCGTCGGAAAAAGCCACCGCCATGGCGACTGGGTCTTGTGCCAGCGCCACCGCGGTGTTGAGCAGCACGCCGTCAAAACCCCACTCCATGACCTGGCAGGCGTGCGAGGGCAAGCCCAGGCCGGCATCGACCAGCATCGGCACATCGAGGCGCTCGCGCAGCACCTGCAAGCCATAGGGGTTGACGGGGCCGCGGCCGGTGCCAATCGGCGCTGCCCAGGGCATCACCGCCTGGCAGCCGACATCGACCAGGCGCTGGCACAAAATCAGGTCTTCGGTGCAGTAGGGCAGCACTTTGAAGCCGTCCCGCACCAAAGTTTCTGCGGCAGCCACGAGGTTCAGCGTGTCAGGCTGCAGGGTGTAGTCGTCGCCAATCACTTCGAGCTTGATCCACGGCGTGTTGAACACCTCACGGGCCATCTGCGCGGTGGTGATGGCTTCTTGCGCGTTGTAGCAGCCGGCGGTGTTGGGCAGCACCGGCACGCCAAGTTCGCGCAGCAGCTCGAAGAAGCTCTGGCCGCCGTCGGCGCTGCCGCTGGTCTGGCGCCGCAGCGAGGCGGTCACCATGCCGGGCTTGGCCTGCTGCACAGCTGCCTTCAGTGTGCTGGGTGAGGGGTAGCGAGCGGTGCCCAGCAGCAGGCGGCTCTGGAAGGTTTCGCCGTAGAGGGTGAGGGTGTCGGGAGATGCAGGAGCGGTCATGGCAAAAAAGGGTTCAAGGCGGCTCAGCCGCCGGTGACAGGGGAGATCACTTCAACGCGGTCGCCCGCTTGCAGCACCTGCACGGCGTGGCGCGCGGCTGGAACGAACACGGTGTTGACGGCCACGGCAAACGGCGGTTTGGCGTCCATGACCGCCAGCAGCTCGGCCACGCTGGCGTCATCAGGCAGCGTGCGCGCTTGGCCGTTGACGGTGAGGTTCATGCGGCCATCGCCTCGCTTGGATGTGCCGTCTCTACCGTCAGATCAAAACTGCGCGCCAGCGGCGAATCGCCCGTGGCCAGCAGCTCCAGCACCACGTCGAGCAGGGCCGGGGCGATCATGTAGCCGTGGCGGTACAGGCCGTTGACTTCCAGAACGCGCGGTGTGCACAGGCGCACGGCGGGCAGGTTGTCGGGCAGGGTGGGGCGGCACTGCGTGGCAATCTCCAGAATGCGCGCCTCGGCAAAGCCAGGGTGAACGGCGTAGGCGGCGCTCAGCAATTCCAGCGCCGAGCGCACGCTGGGCGGCGACAAATCGTCGGATTCGATTTCGGTGGCGCCAATGACGAACACATGGTTCTCCTTGGGCGCGATGTAAATCGGGTAGCGTGGATGCACCAGCCGCGTCGGGCGCGCCAGCGTGACCTCGGGCGCATGGATGCGCGCCACCTCGCCGCGCACACCGCGCAAGGCGCGCCAGGTGCTGCGCGCGCCCAGGCCCCGGCAGTCGAGCACCCAGCCGGGCTGGCCGCTCGTGCCGGGCGTGAAATCTGCTGGCTCGGCCGCCTGGTTCCAGTGTGTCTTCACGCCCAGTGTCTGCATTTCCAACGCCAGTGCGGCCAGCAGTTGGCGGTTGTCGAGTTGGCCTTCGCCCGGCAGCAGCATGCCGCTGGCAAAGCGCGTCGCCAGTGCCGGCTCGACTTCGGCCAGGCGTGCGGCGTCGAGCGGCTCCATGGCGGGAAGTTCTGGCACCTGCTCGCGCGTCGCGGCGAGCTGCTGGCGCAGGCGTGCGGCGTCGGTAGCATCCTGGCGGTGCCAGACGATGAGCGTGCCTTCCTGCTGAAAGAACACTGGGCTCGCCAGCGTGCCCAGGAGTTCCTGCCAACGCGCCAGCGCATAGCGCCCCATGCGAACCACGCCATGTTCGGTAACGGCCGATTCGGCCAGCGGCGCCAGCATGCCGCCGGCGACGCGCGCGGCCGAATGCTCTCCCTCGGGCCCGCCCAGGTCGTAAATGGCGACCTGGTGACCGGTGCGCGCCAGAGACACCGCAAGCAAGCGGCCCATGAGCCCGGCGCCAAGAATGGCAAAAGAGGTTGGTTTTGTCGTCATCGCGTTCCGTCCATATTCACGGACAAAACGGGCACACCGGGATGGTGCCTGTAGCGGAAACTCCCCACGCCAGCATGACCTGGATCGGGTAACGGGGCGGTGCACCAACCGGTGGCAGGTGCATCGAGCCCCAGGGTGTTTCTCAGTCCGCGCCAAAAACCGCTGAGTTTTTTTGGCAGGACACCCCTGTTTCGTCCAGCGAGAATTAGAGCACAGCACCAAAACCACGGCCTTGACATGGCGCAGTGCAACTGGCGCAGGGCACACTCGCGTTGAAAGACCACCCAGCATGACCTCAGAACCGCATTCCGAAACGACCTCTCCCCGCTACATACGCGTGCTCTCCATTGCCGGCTCCGACAGTGGCGGTGGCGCGGGCATTCAGGCGGACCTCAAAACTTTTGCCGCGCTTGGCTGCTACGGCATGACGGCCATCACCGCCATCACCGCCCAAAACACCCAGGGCGTGCGCGCCATCCATGGCATTCCTCCCGAGATGCTGCGTGCGCAGATCGACGCCGTGGTGGAAGACATCGGCGTCGATGCCGTCAAGATCGGCATGCTGCATTCGCCCGAAATCGTCGCCGTGGTCGCCGACGCCGTGCGCCGCCACCGCCTGCCGCACGTGGTGCTTGATCCGGTAATGGTCGCCACCAGCGGCGACCGATTGATGGCGGCCGAGACGGTACAAGTGCTGGTACGCGAGCTGTTCCCATTGGCCGAAGTGATTACCCCCAACCTGGATGAAGCGGCGCTGCTGCTGGGCCACGCCATTGACGGCCCCGCCGCACTTGACGCTGCCGCGCGCGAACTGCTCGCCCTAGGTGCGCCTGCGGTGCTGCTCAAGGGTGGGCACTTGGCGGGCGATGCGGTGATTGACGTGCTGATCGAGACCGGTGGCCGCCTCACCCGGCTGGAAGCGCCGCGCATCGCTACCCGCAACGGCCACGGTACCGGTTGCACGCTGTCCTCAGCTATCGCCGCCTATTTGGCGCAAGGTTTGCCGCTGGCGCAGGCGGTAAAAGACGCGCGTGCCTACATCCTCGGTGCGATTGCCGCTGGCGCCGAGGTGCGCACCGGGCAGGGTGCTGGGCCGCTGAACCATGGCTATGCGCCAGTGGCGCAGCGGGTTCGTAAAAATTGAAGCCTTTTTGGCCTCTAGCGCATATTCAGAAAGCGATAGAAGCTATAAAAAAAGGAGCATTCAAGCGCTGTGCGGGCGCGTCATCCACGCCAGCGCAAAGCTCAGCGCCAGCGTCGGCAGCGCCGAGCCCAGTGCCGGAGCAAACTGCGCCAGCAGGTGGTAGCACGCAATGCCCGCCAACCAAATGGCAATCGGCGCCGTATGCGCGGCGCGCGCGCTTGCTACCTGGGCTGCCACGTCGCTGCGGCCTGCCAGGCGCCCGAGAATCACGCCAAACAGCGGCACGAACACCGAGCTGAGCAGCAGCAAAAACGGCTCCAGGCTGTGCATAGGCAGCACCAGCGCCAAGCCGGTGGAGAGCACTGCAATCAGCAGGCCCCACTGGCGCACGCTCCAGCGCGGTAGCAGGCTGTGGGTCGAGACAGCGCCCGAATACGCATCGCCATAGGCGTTGTCCACCTCGTCGATGAGGATGAGCGAGAGCGCAATCAACCCGCCTTGCGCCAGCAGCAAGGCTGTCACCAAATCTTCGCTGGGTAGCACCAACGCCACCAGTACGCCCAGCGCGTAGCACCAGATATTGGCCAGCGCATAGCCCGCCCAGGTGCCGCGCAGCGCCGCGCTGCCGCTCTTGCCATGGCGTGCGTAGTCGGCCACCAGCGGCAACCAGGAAATCGGCATGGCGATGACCAGGTCCAGCGCGGGCAGTACGCCCATGCCGCCTTCGCCGCGCCGCTGCCAAAGCGCTTCGAGCCCTTGCGCCTGCGCCATGCCCAGAAACTTCCAGGTGAGCCACAAGAGCGAGAGCACCACCAGCGGGAGTGCGACTCGGGAAATGATTTGGCGCACCAACTGCACCATGGAGCCGCTGATCAGCAGCGTGATCACGGCGCCCCACAGCAGTGTGGCCAGCACCGGCCAGTAGCCCGCGAGCATGCTGCCCGACTGCCGGCCAATCGCCACGGTGGCGTCGCGCATGATGACCAGCTCGAAGGTGCCCCAGCCCAGCAGTTGCACGATGTTCAGAATGATGGGCAGGCGCGCAAAGCTGCGCCCGTAGACCGCGTGCATCAGTCCGGCGCTGGCCAGGCCGCTGTCGCAGCCGATCTTGGCCACCCAGCCCAGCATGCCGGCGCCAATCAGCGAGCCGCCGACGATGGCGAGCAAAGCTTCTTTGGTGCCCAGCGCCGGCATCAGGTAGGCGCCCACCTGCATCACCAAGAGCCCCACGCCCAGGCTGAACCACAGGGCAGCGTGGTCGCGCAGGCCGAATACGCGCCGCTCGGGCGATATGGGCGCCAGCGCTTCGTTGGCGGGGAGGGTGGGTGTCGTCATGGCAGCTCCGGTAGTTGCGTGCGGGAGCTGCTGGCAATGCGCGAACGCCGACGAATCAAACGGCGGCGAGCTGCGGGGCCTTGTGGCTTCCCTGCGCGAGGATGACCTCAATCAGGTTCAAAGGGACTCTCTCAGCCCGCGCGACGAGTTGTGTCGTGGGGCACCCCTAGCGAATGCACCGGTTAAGCGGTGCGTTGCGGATTCTAGCGGGCCTGTTCCGATTCACTATCCGGTGTTGAGATTTCCTTGCGGCAACTGGCCAACGCTCTGGTGTCCGGTCGGGGACGCCTACGGCCGGCGCCAATGGCCGTCGCGCGGTAGGCTCGTTTGCTGTTCGCAGGCTGCCCACCACCACAGGGGAATAAATGAATCATGCTGATTTCGACGCGCTACACGCTGCGATGCGCGCTCAGGTCGATCAAGAGTTCCTGCCGGGAGTTTCCACCGCGCTGATGCGTGGGCGCGACGTGGTTGACCGCTTTTGTTACGGGAGCGCCGACCGGGAAGCCGGTGTGCCACTGCGCGAGGACCACATCTTTCGCATCTTCTCCAGCACCAAGCTCGTCACTGCCTGTGCCGTCATGCTTCTGGTTGAAGAGGGTCGAATTCGTCTGGACGATCCGGTGGATGCCTATATTCCAGAGCTAGCGGCGAGGCAGGTCTTGCGCGCTGGCGCAACGCGCATCGACGACACTGAGCCAGCGCAATCGCCGATCACGCTGCACCATTTGATGACGCATACGTCTGGGCTGTCCTACGGCATTTTTGACCCCGGATCCCTGCAGTTCCAAGCCTATAGGCAAGCGGGCGTGCACCACCCCATGCAAGATCTGGCCGGCATGATGAAGGTGCTGGCGCCGTTGCCGCTGTCGTTCCATCCTGGCACGCAGTGGGAGTACTCCATAGCGTCGGACGTGCTGGGCCGAGTCGTCGAAGTTGTCAGTGGAGAATCGTTTGGAGCGTTTCTCGCGCGGCGGATATTTGAGCCGCTTGGCATGGCGGACACCGATTTTTGGGTACCACCCGAAAAGCGCGATCGCCTGTGCGCGCTTTACATCGGCGTCGACGTGCTGGACCCGACCAAGCCAGGCTTGCTTCGCGCCGACGACAAGCCATACCCAGGTGCTTTTTTGAGCAAGCTGCCGCGTGAATCGGGGGGTGGTGGTCTGGTGAGCACTTTGGACGATTCGGTGCGCCTTATCCAGAGCCTGATTCCTGGCGGACCCACGCTGCTTCAACCCGCCACGCTGGACCAGATGTTCAGCAATCATTTGCCTGCGCAGCTTCGTGTGCAATTTGCAAATATGCCGCCGCAACCGGGTTGGCGCTTTGGCTTGGGCTCCTCCGTTCGCGTTGCCAGCGACCCGGGAACAGCCGAAGGGGTCGCTGGTGAAGTGGGCTGGGGAGGCCTGGCAGGCACCCTCTGGTGGATCAACCCGCGCCTGGGCATAGCGGCCGTGCTGATGACCCAGCGCTACTTCGGCTTCGGCGACCCGTACGCCGGCGAGTTCAATCGGCACGCTTACAAGGCGCTCGGGTACTGATGGGGCGAATTGCGTGCACGGCGCTGCGCTACTTGGGCGCACCGTGCAGCGCAAGTGCGCTTGATCAACAATGAAGAGCGCCAAATGCGGAACCGACCACCCAGTGTGGAGCGTTCACCCAACACCGACGCGAGTCGCGCGTCTCTTTCCCCCATTTCTCACCAAGCATCCCCATGACCCAACCGATTCCCGCTTCCGCCTTGCAACTGCGCTCGCTCGTCCAAGGCGACGGCAGCTTGCAGCTCAGCCTTGAACCTACTCCTGTTCCCGTTCCGGGCCCCGATGAGGTGCTGATCCAAATGCAGGCAACACCCATCAACCCGTCGGACATTGGCCTGCTATTCGGACCGGCCGATCTGTCGACCGTCCAAGTTTCCGGCACGGCCGACCGCCCTGTGGTCAGCGCCCGCATTCCAGAACGCGCCATGCCCGGTTTGGCGGCGCGCTTGGGTGAAAGCATGCCAGTGGGCAATGAGGGCGCGGGCCTGGTAGTGGCCGCTGGTGCCTCACCAGCCGCTCAAGCGCTTTTGGGTCGCACGGTGGCGGTGATTGGTGGCGCCATGTACGCGCAGTACCGCACCATGCCTGCGGCGCAGTGCCTGCCTTTGCCGGCTGGCACCACGGCCGCAGAGGGTGCATCGTGCTTCGTCAACCCCTTGACCGCGCTCGGCATGGTCGAGACGATGAAGCGCGAAGGCCACACAGCGCTGGTGCACACCGCTGCAGCCAGCAACCTGGGGCAGATGCTGAACAAGATCTGCTTGAAGGACGGCATCAATCTGGTGAATATCGTGCGCAAGCCCGAACAGGCAGCACTGCTGCGCGAGATCGGTGCAAAGTACGTGTGCGACAGCAGTGCGCCCACCTTCAAGGCCGACCTCACCGACGCGCTCACCGAAACCGGCGCCACCATCGCGTTCGACGCCACAGGCGGCGGCACGTTGGCCGGGCACATCCTGCAATGCATGGAAGTTGCCATCAACCGAACGGCAAAGGAATACAGCCGCTACGGCTCGGCCGTGCACAAACAGGTCTACATGTATGGCGGCTTGGATACGCGCCCGACGGAAATCCAGCGCACCTTTGGCATGGCCTGGGGCATCGGCGGCTGGCTGCTGTTTCCGTTTCTGCAGAAAATTGGTAATGCCGCAGCGCAAAAACTGCGTGAACGTGTGGCGGCCGAATTGAAAACAACGTTTGCAAGTCACTATGCGCGCACCGTGTCTCTAGCCGGCGCGCTGAATGCCGACGCTATCGCTTTTTATGGCCCGCGCAACACTGGAGCCAAAATGCTGATCGACCCATCGTTATGATCGGTTGACGGCGATCCGCCTATTCACTTCACTGCATCGCATGGGTCATAGGAGTGGCGCTTTTTGCCTCCTTAGTCCTCCGAGTACAACTTTGAGAAAGACACTATGAGCCGGCATGTCGTGGTCACAGGGGGAGGCAGCGGAATCGGCAGGGCCATCGCGGCGCGATTCGCGGCTGCCGGTGATTCCGTTGTCATTCTTGGCAGGCGTGCCAATGTGCTCGCTGACACGGCGGCTGTACTGAGTGGGTGCGTCCGAACGGTAGTGTGCGACGCGTCGGATCCTGAGTCCGTGAGCGGCGCAATTACGCAGATGCCTGACAAGGTAGATGTCCTGGTCAACAATGCTGGTGGCCGTGCGCGCGGCGTGTACGAAGGTCTCGCGGGCCTTCGAGACCAGTGGTTGGCAGACTTTGAATGCAATGTCCTTCCAGCAGTTCTGATGACAGCAGCGTTGGAAGACCGACTCACAGTCCCCGGTGGGCGAATCATTACGATCAGCTCACTTGCGGCGCTCCGTGGCAACGGCTCCTACGGTGCGGCGAAGGCTGCGCTTCACGCATGGAACCATTCTCTGGCCGCGCAATGGGGGCCACGGGGTGTCACCGCAAACGTGGTGGTACCTGGCTTCATCGCCAGCACAGAGTTCTTCGGAGACTTGCCCGAGGGCGAGCTCGCTCGTAGAGCTAAGCAGACCTTGGTGGGCCGCGTCGGCCAGCCAGAAGACATCGCAAGCTGCGTGTCGTTTCTCGCGTCTCCGGAGGCCGGCTATATCACCGGCGAGCTTCTGCACAGCAATGGAGGCGCGATGCTCGGACGGTGACGGAACGTTGGATTTTTGACGTTTTCCTGAACCAATGGCAGGCAGGTCACCCCTACTTTTTCGCTCCCAGATCCGATAGCAGTTCAAGCTGCAGCTCCTGGATGCGCACCAGCCGCTCCCATTGGTGCGACAGCAGGTGGTCCATTTTTTCGTGCAGGTGCCGAATTTCGAGCTCGGCCTTCAGGTTGATCTGGTAGTCGTGCTCGGAGCGAATGCGGTCTTTGGCTTCTTGCCGGTTCTGGCTCATCATGATGACGGGGGCCTGAATGGCGGCAAGGCAGGAAAGAATGAGGTTGAGAAAGATAAAGGGGTAGGGGTCCAGCGGCTTCCACAGCAGCACCAGTGAATTCATGCCCACCCAGACCACCAGAAAGAGGCCAAAGGCAATCAAAAACGCCCAGCTGCCCCCAAAGGTGGCGATTCTGTCGGCCAGGCGCTCGCCGAAAGTCCATCTCTTTTCAAAACTGGCGTCGATGTTGGTCGACAGTATTTCGTGCTCCTGCAAGCTGCGAACCACTTCTTGCTCCAATGACGACAGCTCGCCTCGCTCGGACTCAAGAATCGACTGCACGTAGACGCCTCGAATCTTGGCAAGGTCCGCGCGGCAGATATACGCCTGCGCTGACCACGACGGATCGGTCTTGCAGATTTCTTGCGCCATCTCCTTGCCAATGATTTCCCCCGAGATGAGGTCGGATCGCTGGAAGAGTTGGTTGCAAATCGCGCAACGGGGCTTCTCGGTCGTTTTGTTGGTCATGGCTCAGCCTCTATCGCAGTCGGGTCGCCGCAGAATATTCGATGGCCGCAAGCGGGCCATGGGGCGGTGGGCTTGCATGCCCCATTGTGTGCGCTTGGCACGCTTGCCTTCGCGGAGGGCGCCGCGCTCAGCACGCCCAGGCGCCGCTGCAGTTGCTCGCTGTTCGTGGTGTATTGAAGCGGGACTGCTTGGTCACCTGCCACGTTTCAGGCTGGAATCCCAGGCACAGTGCGGATGGCGGGGAAAGTGCTGTCAAACATGGATGAGCGCATTGCAATAGGAAGACCGCCACTTCGTCTTTGAATTCATGACAGATCTATCTGCTGACAAAGCCAAGCGGCGCGCACGATGGCTGGCCCTCAGGTGGGCCACTGAATTGACCCGAATGGCCCAAAAGAGGCCAATCAAAACCAAATAAAAACAAGCAATTTACTACTTAAGTTGTTGTTTTTAAAGGGTATTTAATGGCCTGCCCGGAGGGACTTGAACCCCCGACCTACAGCTTAGAAGGCTGTTGCTCTATCCAGTTGAGCTACGGGCAGATGGATGCGGCAGGGTGCCTGCCCAGAGCGGGCGATCATACCTGTGCGGATGTTTGCGCGGCGCGGAGATGCGCAGGCAGATACGAGGCGAAAATTAGATGAAAATCGGGCTTCAGCGCTTATTTAGTAAGCGCTGGTTGCTATAAAAATAATAGTTGCCGCCCGCGTGTGCCGGCACCTGCATCGCAGGCGCGTTTTCACGCAAGCGCTCAAATTTCTTGATGCATGGCCCGGCGCCTTCTCAGTTCGATTCTTCAAACACCAGAGACGGGGTTGAAACAATGCGCGCCACTTCGCTCACGTCGTCGATGACGCCCTTGGCGACATAGCCGGCGGCGCTGTCGGGTTCGAGTGCGGCAACGGCCAGTTGTGCCAGCGGTTGATTGAGGGGCACGTAGTAGCTGCCCACAGGGGCGTCAATGGTGTTGCGGCGCAGTGCTGCGCCGGGGCCCGCGCGCTCGTAGCTGT
>ERZ724504.1595-NODE-1595-length-12528-cov-6.015554_pt1 | contig 12528 bp, 12 predicted proteins | sample MGYA00376037_ERZ724504 | MGnify/ENA primary metagenome ERZ724504 (study PRJEB28724, sample SAMN07190888) | wastewater metagenome | isolation source: influent of sewage treatment plant in Hong Hong | place: USA: Christiansburg, Virginia | collected 2016-03-01 ... | reverse complement strand
CGGGTTCGAGTCCCGTCCACTCCGCCAGATTTAAAAAGCCGCAATCAAGAAATTGATTGTGGCTTTTTTCTTGTCTGAATAATCAATGCATGCAAGAAAAGCCTCGCAAGGAGGCTTTTGAGCCATGAGATGGCTGGTATCGCTTTATTTAGGACCCATGCGAATAGCGCCATCAAGGCGAATCACTTCACCGTTGAGCATGTCGTTTTCAAGAATGTGCTTGACCAGCTTGGCGTAATCCTCGGGTTTGCCCAAGCGGCTGGGGAAGGGCACGCTTGCGGCCAGCGCATCTTGCACTTCTTGCGGCATGGTGAACAGCATGGGTGTGCCAAAGATGCCGGGGGCAATCGTCATATTGCGAATGCCGCTGCGGGCCAGGTCGCGGGCAATAGGTAAGGTCATGCCAACGACGCCGCCTTTGGATGCAGCATAGGCTGCTTGGCCAATTTGTCCGTCATAGGCAGCAACGCTGGCGGTTGAGATCAGCACGCCGCGCTCTCCCGTGGTTTCGGGCTCGTTTTTGCTCATAGCGTCTGCAGCCAGGCGAATCATGTTGAAGCTGCCGACCAGGTTGACCATGATGGTCTTGGTGTAGGCGGCAAGGTTATGCGGGCCATTTTTGCCCACGGTTTTTTCAGCGGGTGCAATACCGGCGCAATTAACCAGGCCGGCCAGCTTGCCAAGACTGGTAGCTTTTTCTACCGCAGCCTGGCCGTCGGCTTCGTTGCTGACATCGCAGCGCAGGTAGACGCCGCCGATTTCCTTGGCCACGCTCTCGCCGCGCTCTGCATTCATATCGGCAATGACGACTTTGCCGCCGTTGGCCGCCAGCATGCGCGCAGTGCCTTCGCCCAAGCCTGATGCGCCGCCAGTCACGATAAACACGCGATCCTGAATTTGCATGAATTGTCCCCTTTGATATGACGTTGACGTAAACGTCAATTATGCAGAGGACTGAAACAAATTCGAATTGCGGAAAGCGCGCATAAAAAAAAGCCCAATCATGAAGACTGGGCTTTGAAGGGATCCGTGAAACGGGGGTTTCAGGAGGATCCAAGGAGACAACTTGTGCGGATCAGCATCCTTAAAGGCGCTGAGCTGACATGCTGGCAATTATAGGGTAAACCCTAGAAAATTGCCAGACATGCGAATAACCATTTTTAGCGCTTGACTGCGACTGTCGACTTGACGGCTTCAGTGGCTGTCTTGGAGGCAGCGTTGAAGTTGGCTTCGGCCATGTCGGAGGCTTGCTTGACAGCCTTTTGCACGGACTCGAAAGCGTTGTTAGCAGCAGAGACAGCGCTCTTGACCAGAGCTACAGCAGATTCAGAACCTGCGGGAGCGTTTTGAGTGGTGGTGTCCAGCAGGGAGTTGAAGCTCTTGCGGGCTTCGGAGGACTGGACTTCCAGCGCCTTGTTGAACTCGCTGGCAGTGTTGCTGGCGATGTCGTACAGATGGCGGTTGTAGGAAGCAGTCTTTTCAGCCAGAGGCTGGAGGATGCTGGTTTGCAGAGTCAACAGGGACTGAGCATCTTTCGCGTTCAGGACGGCTTGCGTGTGCTGAGCGGCTTCGCTCAAAGCTGCACGGGAAGCAGTAACGTTCAGTTCCACCAGCTTTTCCACGCCTTCGAAAGCTTTGCTCGTCAGGCCGAACAGGGTTTCGAGGTGGGCTTTTTGTGCGCTCAGGATTTGGTCAGGGGTCAGGGACATAGCAATTCTCCAAAATTACGAAACTAACAAGGGCATCGGACCGGAGTAAACGTCTGCTCTGACATGATCGCTAGTGGTTAACTAGTTGTATGTTGCAGTGCAGCATGGGTGCATTGTGGAAGAGTTTTTTGGGCAATGCAAGCATTAATTGTTGCGTTGCAACAAATAAATGAATGACTCTTTTGTTTTTGTAAGTGTTTGATTTTTAAAAACTTTGTTATGTCTGATAACTGACGCAAAAATGCATGTGGGTGTTTTTTGTCCATTGAATAAGGCATTGGTGAAAGTGCTTTGTAAGGACTGACTCAGGCTCAAAACAGGCACTGTCGCCGTGGTGCTGGCGGGGTTGAGACAGGTTTGCACAATAGTGCGATGACTGCATCACACACAGCTGCCCAACACGCACGAGCCATGCCTCAGGCACGTGATTCCTATGCCGTTTTTCGTGAAATCAGCACGCGCTGGTCAGATAACGATGTTTATGGCCATGTCAATAACGTCATCTACTACAGCTGGTTTGATACGGCGGTGAACGCTTATTTGATAGCGCAGGGCGCACTGGATATTCATGCGGGGCAGACGATTGGGCTGGTGATAGAGACTCAGTGCAATTACTTTGCTTCACTGGCCTTTCCGCAGCAGGTCGAGGCGGGTATTCGCGTGGCGCATCTCGGCAGCTCCAGCGTGCGCTATGAGGTAGGGCTGTTTGCGCAGGGTGAGGTGCAGTCTGCTGCGGCGGGGCATTTTGTTCATGTCTATGTCGACAGACAGACGCGCCGACCCGCACCGTTGCCAGCCGCTTTGCGTGTGGCACTAGCGCCTTTGCTGAGGCAAGGCGATATTCATGAATAGAAAAATTTGATAGCTGCTTGCGCTTTTATATAAAGGGCTTGAGGGTGATTTGTACTCAATGGATCAAAGTACGTCCCAAGTCTCAGTAAAGGCGAGGCGGTTATGGCGCTGAGCAGGGCGCAGAGTGTGGAATCGCCTACACTCGGAAACCTTTGTTGAGGCTGGCGCTGCATGCGCTTTGGGCCAGCCTTGTTCTATGACTGAACGGACCGCCAGGCCCACCGTCGTCCATGATCATCACCAGCCTGCTAGACACCGACCTGTACAAATTCACGATGATGCAGGTGGTGCTGCATCAGTTCCCGGGCGCACAGGTGGAGTACCGCTTCAAGTGCCGCAACCCCGGCGTGCAACTGGCTCCCTACGTCAATGAAATCCGTGAAGAAATCCGCTCGCTGTGCAAGCTGCGCTTTCAGGATGCGGAGCTGGCCTACCTGAGTTCTCTGCGCTTTATCAAAAGCGATTTTGTGGATTTTTTGAGCCTGTTTCAGCTCAACGACAAATACATCACCGTCACGCCGCTGCCCAGTGGCGAAATTGACATCAGCATCAAAGGGCCATGGCTGCACACGATTCTTTTTGAGATTCCGGTGCTGGCTATCGTCAACGAGGTGTATTTCCGCAATACCCAGCCCGTGCCTAACTTTCTGGAAGGCCGCAAGCGCCTGGACGAGAAGATTGAGCTGCTGCAAGGGCCGGGGCTTGAATCGCTCAAGATTGCCGATTACGGCACACGCCGCCGCTTTTCCAAGGCCTGGCATGAAGAGGTTCTGCGCGTGCTGTGCGCAAGGCTCGGTCATGCGGGCTCGCGCATCGCCGGGGCAGGCAATGCTCAGCGTAAGGGGCAACTGGCGGGCACCAGCAATGTGCTGTACGCCATGAAGCTGGGCCTGATTCCACTGGGCACGCTGGCCCACGAGTATCTGCAGGCCTGCCAGTCACTGGGCCCGCGTCTGCGTGATAGCCAGATTTTTGGCTTTGAATCCTGGGCGCGTGAATATCGCGGGGATCTGGGCATTGCGCTGTCTGACGTTTACGGCATGTCCGCCTTTCTGCGTGACTTTGACTTGTATTTCTGCAAGCTGTTTGATGGGGCACGCCATGACAGCGGCGACCCGTTTGACTGGGGCGAGCGCCTGATTGCGCATTACAAGGCCAACAAGATTGATCCTTTAAGCAAGGTGCTGATCTTTAGTGATGGTCTGACGATTCCGAAAACTATTGAGCTGTTCAAGCGTTTCGATGGGCGTTGTCAGCTAGCCTTTGGGATCGGTACCAATCTGACCAATGATCTGGGCAGTCCGCCTGAACATGTGCCGCTGCAGATCGTGGTCAAGATGACGCGCTGCAATGGTCAGCCGGTGGCCAAGCTCTCGGACACGCCTGGCAAAAGCATGTGCGATGACGAAAAATATCTGGCCTATCTGCGCCAGGTGTTCAGTATTGAGCCCCCAGAAGCTGCACAGACCATGCTGCCAATGCAGCAGGCCTGAAAAAAATGAGAAGCGATGGGTGAGCGTAAAGCGCCCATTGCAAGACAGATAAGAGAGGATGGGCGTTTGAACCGCAAATTTTGGATCAATATCGCGAAGGTCACCACGACAACGGCGCTGGCGATGGCCGCAGGTGCCGTACAGGCCGCAGAGGTGGATGGTGCGGCTATGGCTGTGGTCTGGGGCATTCCGTTTGTGGGCATGCTGCTGTCGATTGCACTCTTGCCGCTGGTGGCCCCAAATTTCTGGCACCACCACTTTGGCAAGGTCACTACGGGCTGGGCGCTGGCCTTCCTGCTGCCCTTTGCGCTGGTCTACGGCATGGGGGCCGCCGGGGTTAATCTGGTGCATGCCTTGCTGGCGGAATACCTGCCCTTTGTCATCTTGCTCACGGCGCTTTACACCGTTGCAGGCGGCATCTATGTGCGCGGCAATTTGCGTGGCTCGCCGGGGCTGAACACCGCCATCCTCGCCATTGGCGCGGTACTGGCCAGCTTCATGGGCACCACCGGTGCTTCCATGCTGCTGATTCGCCCTTTGCTGCGTGCCAACGATAACCGTCGTCATCAGGCGCATGTGGTGGTGTTCTTCATCTTCATCGTCTCCAACGCCGGTGGCGCACTCACGCCGCTGGGGGATCCGCCGCTGTTTCTGGGTTTTTTGAAAGGCGTGGACTTTTTCTGGACGGTGCGCCATATCTGGCAGCCCATGCTGTTCCTGACGCTGGCGCTGCTGGCAATTTTTTATGTGATTGACCACAAATTGATGGGCGAAAAGGGTGAGGCCGACTTGCCCGATCCGACCCCCTGCGTGGATGTGACGGGCGCGCAAAGCCGCATCGGCTTTGACGGGTGCGTGAATTTTGTGCTGCTGGGTGTGGTGGTAGCGCTGGTGCTGATCAGCGGCATCTGGCGCACGCCTGTGGGCTTTGAAATTGCTGGCACCCATGTGGGTCTGCCCGGTCTGGTGCGCGATGTGGGCTTGATTGTGGTGGCTTTGCTGTCCCTCAAGCTCACGCCTGCTCGCGTGTATCAGGCCAATGATTTTGGCTGGGGACCCATGCAGGAAGTGGCCAAGCTGTTTGCAGGTATCTTCCTGACCATCATCCCTGTCATTGCCATGCTCAAGGCGGGTGTGGATGGCCCGTTTGGCGCCGTTGTGCGTGCTGTGACCAATGGGGACGGTACGCCTAATCCCGCGATGTATTTCTGGGCCACGGGTGTGCTGTCGTCCTTCTTGGATAACGCTCCTACCTACCTGGTGTTCTTCAACACCGCAGGTGGTGACCCTGCGCATCTGATGACCGATATGGCGCTGACGCTGGCGGCTATCTCGGCAGGCGCTGTCTTCATGGGCGCCAATACTTACATTGGCAACGCGCCCAACTTGATGGTCAAGGCTATTGCCGAAGATCGCGGCGTGAAGATGCCAGGATTTTTTGGCTACATGATCTGGTCGGTCTGCATTCTGGTGCCGCTGCTGGTGCTGATGACGCTGATCTGGTTTAAGTGACTGAAGTGACTACGCCCTGAGGGCTGCATCTTTGCTGCGGGGTAGCTCTTGCTGGATGCCCCGCATACGAAGTGCGCCCAATGTGGGTGATGCTTTCAAAAATAGATGGAAGAGGAGACCAAGTGATGAGTACCAAGTCCCGCATTCTGATTGCCCGTGCCATTTCGCCCGAGGTGGTAGAGCAGTTGAAGCAGCACTTTGACGTGCAGTCCAATCAGGACGATGTGGTTTGGACGCCTGAGGAGCTGGCTCAGCAATTGCAGGGCAAGGACGGGGTGCTGACCACCGGCTCGCAGCGCATTGATGCGCAGTTGCTGGCGGCTTGCCCGCAGCTCAAGATCGTGGCCAATATGGCGGTGGGCTATAACAACTTTGATGTGCCCGCCATGACTGCCGCAGGCGTTCAGGGTACCAATGCCCCCGATGTGCTGACGGAGACCACGGCAGATTTTGGCTTTGCGCTGCTGATGGCCACGGCGCGCCGCATTACCGAGAGCGAGCATTACTTGCGCGCAGGGCTGTGGAAGGACTGGCACTACGACCTGTTTGCGGGCGCTGAGGTGCATGGCTCCACGCTGGGTATTCTGGGAATGGGGCGCATCGGTCAGGCCATTGCCCGCCGCGCGGCCTATGGTTTTGGTATGAAGGTGATTTATCACAACCGATCGCGCCTTGATACAGCGATGGAGGCGGAATGCAAGGCCGCCTATGTGAGCAAGCAAGAGCTGCTGCAGCGCGCTGACCATTTGATGCTGGTGCTTCCCTTCACGCCTGAAAACCGCCACACCATTGGCGCGGCAGAGATTGCGCAGATGAAGCCCACAGCCACCCTCATTAATATTGCGCGCGGCGGTATTGTGGATGATGCGGCTCTGGCGCAGGCATTGCGTGACAAACGCATTGCAGCGGCCGGTCTGGATGTGTTTGAGGGTGAGCCCGCCGTTCACCCCGATCTGCTCACTGTGCCCAATGTGGTGCTGACACCGCATATCGCCAGCGCCACCAAGGGCACGCGCACGGCCATGGCGGCTTTGGCGGCAGATAACCTGATCTCCTTTTTCGCCGGCAAGGGCGCGTTGACGCCGGTCAATCTGCTGGGTGGCTCGGGCCTGCACTAGGCTTGTATTAGGCCGCCTCACGTCACATCAGTTTGAGGGTGGGCGTATGGTCTGGCAGCCTTGCTGGATTTGATAATTTGAGCCCGCTTGCGCCGCAGTCATTGCATCAGCGCGGCGGGTTTTTATTTTCTACAGAGACAGCACATGCCTTTCATCCGCACCAGCGTCCACAAGGACACCACGCCCGCCCAGCGCCAAGCCATCGTCAACGGCATTCATCAGGCACTGATCGACGGCATCGGCATGCCTGCCGACGAGTTGTTCAACATGGTTGACGACTATGACGAGCAGAAGTTCTTCTTCAGCCGCACCTTTAACGGCTACCAGCGCTCGGATCGCGTGGTCGTGGTTGAAATTACCATGCGCCGCGGCCGCAGCGACGCCATGAAGCGCGCCCTGTACGCCAACATCGCCGCCAATCTGGAAAAAGACGCTGGCGTGGCACCAAGCGATGTGTTCATTTTCACGCATGAAAACGACTACTCCGACTGGTCCGTGGGTGGTGGTAAGTTCGCCATGGCCATTGCCCAGCAGGTCGGCCCAGACGCCTGAGGCTGCTGCTTGAGTCACCAAGGCGGCAGGCCGCCGCGCCACTTTTGACGGTATTGATTTCACCGGGACGGTGTGGACTGATAATTTGCAGGCGCGCGAGTGCTTGCAAACGTCAGTTTGCAGCTTCTGCGCGCACGAAAATCAATACAAATAATGGCTTTAGCGCTTATTCATAAGGCGCTGGTAGCTATTAATACAAGAGTGCGAAAGGCGTGGCAAAACAGTGACTACGTGGTGGCTTGGGTTGGCGGCAGTGGCCGCATTGATCGTGGTCTTGCTCCTGGTGCTGCTGTGGTGGCTGCAGGGCTTGCGCAGACAGACAGAGCTTGCGCTCGGCCCGGATGCCATGCGGCTGCAGGCTCAGTTGCTGCAAGGCTTGCAGGCATTGGATGTGCGGCTGCAGCAGCTGGAGCGCAGCAGCCAGAGCACGCAGCTGACGGTTGCCAAAAGTGATGGTGCGCTGGACCGGGTGACCCAGCATGTGCAGACCCAGCTGGCTCAGACCCAGCAAGATGCACTGGCTGCGAGGCGCGAGCAGGCCACGGCATTGACTGCTTTTCGTGAAGAGGTGGGGCAGCTGGCGCAGCGCCTGACGGCCGACAGCCAGCAGGCACGCACCGCATTAGAACAAAGCAGTGCCGAGCAGACGTCTCATGTACAGCGGCGCTTTGAAGCGCTGGCCGAAACCACACGGGGCACGCTGGACTCGCTCAAGGGCGATATTCAGCAGCAGCTCACCCACATGAGCACCAATATGGGCGCCGCGCTCAAGGATCAGCTAGGCAGCAATGGCGAACAATTGCGCCATCAGTTTGCGGTGCTGCAAGATGCGGTGAGCCAGCAGCTGGGCGGGCTGGCGCAAGGCCAGCAAATCTCCGCAGAGCAGCTGCGCGGCACATTGAACGAGCGCCTTGCCACCATTCAGAGCGATAACGCCACCAAGCTCGAAGAGATGCGGCGCACTGTCGATGAAAAGCTGCATGCCACGCTGGAGCAGCGACTGGGTGAGTCCTTCAAGCAGGTCAGTGACCGGCTGGAGCAGGTGCACAAGGGTTTGGGAGAGATGCAGACGCTGGCCGGCAGCGTAGGCGACCTCAAGCGCGTGATGACCAATGTGAAGTCGCGCGGCACCTGGGGCGAGATGCAGCTGGGCAACATCATCGATAACGTGCTCACGCCAGATCAATACGCCAAGAACGTAAAGACCGTCCCGGGCAGCGATGAGTTGGTGGAGTTCGCCATTCGCCTGCCAGGCCGTAACGACGAGCAGCCGGTGTGGCTGCCCATGGATGCCAAGTACCCGGTAGAGCATTACCAGCGCTTGCAGGATGCACAGGATGGTGCAGACCGCGTGGCTATTGCGGCTGCGGGTAATGCGTTTGAGGCCTCCATTCGTGCCGAGGCTAAGAAGATTGCCAGCAAGTACATTGCTCCGCCATTTACGACGGACTTTGCCGTGATGTACCTGCCCACCGAGGGGTTGTTTGCCGAAGTGCTGCGCCGCCCCGGCCTGGTTGAAGCTTTGCAGAACGAAAGCCGCATTGTGGTCACCGGCCCCGCCAATCTGGCGGCCATGCTCAACAGCTTGCAGATGGGTTTCAAGACGCTGGCGATTGAAAAGCGTTCTTCGGAGGTCTGGGGCGTGCTCGGTCAGGTCAAAACCGAGTTTGGCAAGTTTGGTGATGTGGTGGATGCCGCACGCAAATCCATTGATGCGGCGGCGCGCAAGTTTGATCAGGTGGGAGTGCGCACACGAGCCATTCAGCGGCAGCTGCGCGATGTTCAGGCCTTGCCCGATGCGGGGCAGGAAGAGGGCGCGTTACAGCTCCCTGTCGTTCCCCTGAGTAGCGACCAGATCAGTGCCGAGGACGAAGAATGAATGCTGCCTTGCTGCGCCTGATTTTGGCGCAAGTCTGCATTCACGGCAGCATGACGGGCATGCGCATGGCCACGCCACTTCTTGCGCTCAAAGAAGGCTATAGCGCTGCGGCGGTGGGCATGCTGCTGGCGCTGTTTGCATTGACTCAGGTGTTTCTCTCACTGCCCGCTGGCCGTTATGCAGACCGCCATGGACTCAAGCGCCCGCTGATCATTAGCGTGGTGGCGGCTTGCACGGGGGCGGGACTGTCTGCCGTATTTCCAATCTATCCGGTGATGTGCCTGAGCGCGCTGCTGACGGGTGGTGCAGCAGGCACGGCCTTGATTGCACTGCAGCGCCATGTGGGTCGCATGGCACACAACAAGGATGATCTGCGCAAAGTCTTCAGCTGGCTGGCCATTGGTCCGGCCTTTTCCAATTTTCTGGGGCCGTTTGCAGCGGGCTTGCTGATTGACTATGCGGGCGGAGAGGCCGCCAGCGAGACAGGCTTCAGAGCCGCGTTCTTGCTGTTGGCCCTGATGCCGCTGGCCGCCTGGTTCTGGGGGCGTGCGGTGCCGGAGTTGCCGTCCAAAGATGTGGCGCGCAGCGATAAAAAAGAGACGGCTTGGGATCTCGTGCAAAACCGTGGCTTCAGGCGCTTGCTGTTGCTGAACTGGGCGCTGTCCTCGTGCTGGGATGTGCACACCTTTGTGGTGCCGATTCTTGGGCATGAGCGGGGTCTGCCCGCTTCGGTCATCGGCACGATTCTTGGTGCATTCGCCATCGCCGCTGCGGTCATTCGAATGCTCATGCCTATCATCACGCGTCATCTGGCCGAGTGGCAGGTGGTGCTGGGTGCCATGGTTGCTGCCTGCGCGCTGTTTATCCTCTACCCCTTCATGCCCGGAGCGTGGAGCATGGGTGCTTGTTCGGTCGTGCTGGGTATTGTGTTGGGCTCGGTGCAGCCCATGGTGATGAGCATGATTCACCAGATCACACCCGCAGAGCGCCATGGCGAGGCGCTCGGCCTGCGAATGATGGCTATCAACGGCTCCAGCGTGTTGATGCCCGTGCTATTTGGCTCACTGGGGGCTGTGGTGGGCGTTTCCGCCTTGTTCTGGGCGGTAGGCGCTCTGGTTGGCGTTTCAACGCGACTGCCCTGGCTGATTGGGCGTGAGGACATGCCCAAGGGGGAGTGGGAGCAGCATTAGCCTTTGCTGCACCAACAAAAAGAGCGCTCAAGGGCGCTCTTTTTGATTTCAGCGTTTACAGCTCTTCTACTCTGCGGGCCGGGTAACTGTCCCAGCTCTGGCAGCCGGGGCAGTGCCAGAAATGGGTGCGTGCCTCAAATCCGCAGGCCGCGCAGCGGTAACGGGTCAGCGGCTTGGTGGCATGGTTAAGAGCTTTTTGCACCGTGCCGTGGTATTGCTCCTCGGACAGTGTTTCGCCTTCCAGCCATTGCGCTGCTGCCACCAAAGACGTTTCGCGCTCCAGGTGGTTGACCAGGCGCAGGCGGCCGGGTGCATCGGGCTGGCTGCTTTTCTTGTCCAAAGCCACCAAGGCCTGTAGCAGGTCAAGCGATGGAGCCTGCTCATAGTGCTTGAGCAGCAGTGCGCGTGTTGGCTCAATCTCGCCAGTGGCTTCGGCCACTTCTACCATCAGGCTGGCGGCCAGAGGGAGCGCCGCGGGGCTGTTTTGTGCCAGCGCCTGCAAGCTGGTCAGCGCCTGTGCTGACTGGCCTTGGCGGTGTTGCAGCTGTGCCAATTCAAGGCGTGGGCGCGGGGCTTGTGGTGCGGTTTCAAGCGCTTGCTGCAGCTGTGCAAATGCTTTGTCGAGCTGGCCGCGTGCGACTTGCGCTTGTGCGTCTTCACACAGATAGTGGGCAAGACGGGTGCTGAAGTCGCCCTGAGCAGCAGCCTGCATTTTGCGCACGATGGCTGCGGCTTGTGTCCAGTCGCGTGAGCGCTCGTAGATGGCCAGCAAGGAAAGGCGCGCTTCAGCCTCGTATTGCGTGCCGTCAAGGCGGTTCAGGGCCTCTTCGGCACGATCCAGCAGGCCGGCCTTGAGAAAGTCCTGCGCCAGAGCGTGCTGGGCACGGTCACGGTCGGGACGGGAGAGGTCAGCACGGCTTAGCAAGTGCTCGTGCACTCGCACGGCGCGGTTGTACTCGCCTCGGCGGCGAAACAGATTGCCCAGTGCAAAGTGCAGCTCGGTCGTATCGGGGTCGTTTTGTACGGCCTCAATAAACGCGTCAATGGCTTTGTCCTGCTGCTCGTTGAGCAGAAAGTTCAGGCCTTTGAAATATGCCTTGGGTGCCTGACGGTTGTCGGCGCGCACCTGGCGTAAATCCCAGCGAGAGGCCAGCCAGCCCAGCACAAAGGCGACGGGCAGGCCCAGCAAAATCCAAGTCAGATTAAATTCCATGAATGTCGCTTGGCGAAAGGGTCGAAGAAGAACTCTGCTCTGCTGCAGCCGGTGCTGCGGGCGTGCTTGCTGCGGCTTGCTGTGCCTGCTTGGCGGCATGCGCTTCGCGGGCGGCTGCGCGGTGCTTGAGCCAGCGCGGCACCATGCCCAGTACGCCGACAAACAAGCCCAGCGCAAATGCCGTCAGCACCACCAGTACCAGCGGTGCGGTCCAGGCCGTGCCGAAGAAAAAGTGCACAGTGCTGTCTTGCTGGTTGTTGAGCGCGAACGCAAACAGAGTGAAAAAAATGGCTGCCTTGAGCAGCCACAGCAGGTATTTCATGCTTCCCCTTGTGCCTCTTGTGTGACGGGGAGATTCTAGGCCAGCCTGTGTGCAGGCTGGTCAACAGGCAAGAGAGTCAGGCCAGGCAGATGCAAAAAGGCACCTATAGCTTCAGGCCGTTTGTTGTGGTGAAGGTGTTGGGTCGTCGGTCTTCAAGTTGTCCACGGCTTCGCGTAGGGCTTTTCCTGGCTTGAAGTGGGGGACGCGCTTTGAGGGGACTTGCACAGATTCGCCGGAGCGGGGATTGCGGCCGATGCGGGGCTGGCGGTGATTGATGGCAAAACTGCCAAAGCCGCGAATTTCAATGCGGTGACCGCGCACCAGTGCATCACTGACGGCATCCAGAATGGTTTTGACGGCCTGTTCGGCATCACGTTGGTTGAGTTGGCCAAATTGGGCGGCAAGTTCTTCTACGAGATCGGATCGGGTCATCGGGCAGCGGAAACTAGGTTGAAAATAACAACGGGCGCACAAGGCGCCCGTTGTCTTTGACGCTTAGCGGGCGGTCAGGCTAGCTGACCGTCCAGCTGAGGCAAGTAGATTACTTGTCTGCGTCCAGCTTGGCGCGCAGCAGAGCGCCCAGGCTGGTGGTACCAGCGTTTTCCTTGGAGGACTGAGCCGACAGAGAAGCCATGGCTGTCTGCTGCTCAACATGATCCTTTTGCTTGATCGACAGCTGGATGTTGCG
>ERZ724504.1592-NODE-1592-length-12534-cov-11.777867_pt1 | contig 12534 bp, 8 predicted proteins | sample MGYA00376037_ERZ724504 | MGnify/ENA primary metagenome ERZ724504 (study PRJEB28724, sample SAMN07190888) | wastewater metagenome | isolation source: influent of sewage treatment plant in Hong Hong | place: USA: Christiansburg, Virginia | collected 2016-03-01 ... | reverse complement strand
GCGGTGTGAGCTTTGAGATTCCCGCGGGCAAGACGGTGGCGGTGGTCGGGCCGTCCGGTGCTGGAAAATCGACGCTGGCGCGGCTGTTGTTTCGTTTCTATGACATCCAGCAGGGTCGCATCACGATTGCCGGGCAGGAGCTGCGCAGCGTCACGCAGAAGAGCGTGCGCGAAGCCCTGGGCATCGTCCCGCAAGACACCGTGCTGTTCAACGACACCGTGGCCTACAACATTGCCTACGGCCGGCCCGGTGCCACGCAAGAAGAGGTGGAGCAGGCGGCGCGCGCTGCGCATATCCACGACTTCATTGCCAGCACGCCCAAGGGCTACGACACCATGGTCGGCGAGCGCGGCCTCAAGCTCTCGGGCGGCGAAAAGCAGCGCGTGGCGATTGCCCGCACCCTGCTCAAGAACCCGCCCATTCTGGTGTTTGATGAAGCGACGTCGGCGCTGGATTCGGCCAATGAGCGCGCCATCCAGGCCGAGCTGCGCAGCGTGGCGCGCGGCAAAACCACGCTGGTGATCGCGCACCGCCTGTCCACCGTGGTGGATGCGCACGAGATTCTGGTGATGGACGGCGGCCGCATCGTCGAGCGCGGTACGCATGCCGAGCTGCTGGCTATGGGCGGGCGCTACGCACAGATGTGGGCGTTGCAGCAAAATAGTGGTCAAAAGGCCATCTAGCGCTTACCAGCCAAGCGCTAGCAGCTATAAAAATCAAAGCGAATGGAGCGGGAGCTGTGGCAATGGACGTGAAGGACTTGCAGCGCCGTCTGCGCGAATTTGCCGCAGCGCGCGACTGGCAGCGCTACCACTCGCCCAAGAACCTCGCCATGGCGCTGATGGTTGAGGCTGCGGAACTGCTGGAGCTGTTCCAGTGGCTCACCACCGCCGAGTCGCACACGCTGACGCGCGATGCCGCAGACAAAGAGCGCGTAGCCGACGAGTTGGCCGATGTGTTGCTGTACTTGCTGCAACTGGCTGACCACACCGGTATCGATTTGGAGGCGGCGGTGGAGCACAAGCTGCGCAAGAACGCGGTGAAGCACCCGGCGAAGCATGCGCAGGCCAGTGAACTACCGCAACCCACCGCAGCACCGGCCGTTCCGCCGCTGGGCGTGTTCGATAGCAAAGTGCATCTGCTCATTGACTGGGAGAACGTGCAGCCCAAGGATGTCGACCTGCAGGCACTGGCACCCAATGGGACGCATGTATGGGTTTTTCATGCCCCGCAGCAGAGGATAGATGTGGCGTGGCATGCGGCTTACGGAGATCGCGTGACGCATGTCGCCATTGCCCGACCCGGAAAGAACGCGCTCGATTTCCACCTGTCGTATTACATCGGCTACATCACAGCCCGCCAGCCCAATTCGACCTTTATCGTCATATCCAACGATAAAGGCTACGACCCTATGCTGGAGCACTCACGGGACCTTGGTTTTCTCACGACGCGGCGCGAGTTTCGAAAAGTTTGTGCGCCCGCTCTGCCAGATCAAGACAACGCGCTCATCGCGAAGATGGTGGATGCGACGACGCGAGAGCAGGTAAGCAAGCCCGGTAAAGTGACAGCAGCCGTCAAGAAACCGCAACCGGTTGCGGTATCCAAGCCCGCGCCGAAAGAAGCGCCACCTACGGCAGTTTCGGCAAAGACGGTCATCGCCAAGAAGGTAGTTTCCACGCCAAGCGCTGCTAAGAAGACTTCGGTCGCCGTGGCAGCGAAGGTCGCAAAGCAGCCGCCGTCGCCAAAAAAGATTGCATTGCCGAAGCCTGTACCAAAAAGGAACACCCCTGCCGCCAAGCCGCAGGTAGCACTGACTGCGGCTCAGATTGCCCGCCGCGTGCGGGATAGCCTGGGCAAGATGGCGACCAATAAGCCGGCCAAGAAAGCTGCCTTACTGAAAATGATCAAGAGCCACGCAGGGCCGGAGGGCAACAACGACGCCACGGCGACCCTTGTGCTTTCGCTGCTGCAGGCGCAGCGACAGGTGGCGATTTCTGAGCATGGAACGGCCGTTTCCTACCCGCAGTTGGTGTCGCCGATTCCCAAGGAATCAAAGAAGCTTGTTTAGGCTATTTTTGGCTCCTGACGCTTATACAGAAAGTGCAAGCAGCTATCTTTTTGATATCAAAATAGGGTCAGCTTCCGCCAAGCACCTTGTACAGCGTGACGCGGTTCACTTGCTCGGCCAGCAGCAGCGAGATCTGTGTTTGCTGCGCGGCGTACAGGCTGCGCTGCGCGTCCAGCACCGAAAGGTAGTTGTCCACGCCGGCCTTGAAGCGTGCCTCGGACAGATCAAACGCCTTTTGCGTGGCTGCGAGGAGCGACGCTTGGGCATCGAGCCGCTCGGCCCAGCGCGCGCGGTCGGCGAGCGCATCGGCGGCTTCGCGAAACGCGGTCTGCACCGTTTTTTCATACTGCGTGAGCGCCAGTTGCTCATTGGCCTGCGCCACCTGCACATTGGCGCGGTTGCGCCCGCCGTCGAAGATGGGCAGGCGCACCAGCGGCACAAAGCTCCAGGTGCCATTGCCGCCGCCGAACAAGTTGGAGAGCTCGTTGCTGGCCGTGCCAGCCGATGCGGTCAGGCTGATGGATGGAAACAGCGCAGCACGCGCGGCGCCGATATTGGCTGTGGCCGCGCGCAGTGCGTATTCGGCCGCCTGGATGTCAGGCCGTGCAAGCAGTTGGCTCGACGGCACTGGCGCTGTCAGCTCTGCCAAGGCCGCCGCACTGGGGGTGTTGCTCGCCAGTGGCGCAGGCAGCAGAGCTTCTGGAACCGGACCCCCCACGAGCAGCTGGAGCGCATTGCGGTCTCGCTCGACCTGGCTCGAATAGGCCGCCATGTCGCCACGTGCCGAATCCACCGTGGTCTGGTTCTGTGCCAATACCAAGCCGGATGTGGCACCTAGCTCATAGATGCGCCGCGTAATGTCAAAGGCCTTGCGCCGGGACGCGAGCGTGCTCTGCGCCAGTTCCAGCCGGGCCTGGTCCGCTGCCAGCGTGAGCCAGGCATTGGCGACATCGGCCATCAGGGTGATTTGCACATTGCGCTGGTTCTCGGTGGTCAGCAAAAATTGCTGCAGCGCCGCCTCGTTCAGGTTGCGCACGCGCCCCCACAGGTCGATCTCGTAGCTGGCAAAGCCGATCTGCGCAGCAAGCTGGCTGGTGGTTTGGTTGCGCCCGGCGGTGGTCAGATCCTGCGCTGCCCGGGTGCGGTTGGCCTGGGCTGAGGCAGCAACCGTGGGGAGCCGGTCCGCCTGTGCAATGCCGTACTGCGCGCGGGCCTTTTCGATGTTGGTGAGTGCCAGGCGCAGGTCGCGGTTGTTGGCCAGTGCCAGCGCAATGACTTGGCGCAATTGCGGTGCCTGAACCCAGGCCAGGGCCTCGGCTTGCTCCAGGCTGTGCGCGGTGGGCTGCGCGGGCGCAGCGGTGGCGCCAGCGCCTACAGTGCCGGGCACTGGTGCGACAGGCGTACCGGTGAGCGGCGCCAAATTGACGCAGCCGGCCAGCGACGCGGCGATTGCCGCGGTGAGCCACCACGGCGCCACGCGCTCGCCAGGGGCTCTGCGTGTTGGCAGCGAAGCTTGCGCCAGTTGAGCCAGAAAAAATGGGGTCTTCATACGGCGCCCTCCAACGCAGGCGCTTTGGGCGGCGGGGCTGCATCGTCTTCGTGGCGTGAGCGGCTGGCAAACCAGCTGCGCACTACCAAAAAGAAGATCGGCACAAAGAAGATTCCAAGCGAGGTGGAGAAGATCACGCCGCCCAGCACCGCGGTGCCAATGGCGTGGCGCCCGCCAGCGCCTGCGCCGCTGCCCAAAGCGAGCGGCAATACGCCGAAGCCGAAGGCCATCGATGTCATCAAGATGGGGCGCAGGCGCAGCCGCACTGCCTCCACGGTGGCGTCATAGACGCTGCGCCCGGCTTCTTGCAATTGCGTCGCAAATTCAACGATCAGGATGGCGTTCTTGGAAGCCAGTCCCACCGTGGTGAGCAATCCCACCTGGAAGTACACGTCGTTCGATAGGCCGCGCAGGCCGGTGAAGACCAGTGCCCCCACCACACCCAGAGGCACGGCGAGGATGACGGCGAGCGGCACCGTCCAGCTCTCGTAAAGCGCGGCCAAGCACAGGAACACGAACAGCACCGACACGGCATACAGGAGCGGCGCCTGTGCGCCGGACAAACGCTCTTGCAGCGATGCACCAGTCCATTCGTAGCCAATGCCCGTGGGCAGCTGCTTGAGCATGTTTTCCACAGAGTCCATGGCGGCGCCAGAGCTCACGCCTGCCGCCGCATCGCCAACGAACTCGTAGCTGGGGCTGCCGTTGTAGCGCTGCAGCTGCGGCGCGCCATAGGTCCAACTGGTAGACGAGAAAGCGCTGAACGGCACCATCTCGCCCTTGTCGTTGCGCACCGTCCACTGCCCGATATCCTGCGGCAGCATGCGGTAGGGCGCGTCGCCTTGCACATAGACGCGCTTGACGCGGCCGTCGTTCAGAAAGTCGTTCACATAGGTGCCGCCCATGGCGCTGGAGAGCACACCGTTGATGTTGGCGGTGCTTACGCCGAGCGCGGCGGCCTTGCGGTCGTCAATGGTCACGCCCAATTGCGAGCTGTCGTCCAGATTGTTGCTGCGCAAAGTGCGGATCAGTGCGTTGCCCTTTGCCAGGTCTAAGACCTGGTCACGTGCGCGAACCAGGGCGTCGTGCCCCACGCCACTGAGGTCCTTGAGCTGGAAGTTAAAACCCGAATCCGAGCCCAGCCCTCGCACTGCGGGCGGAAGCGTCACGAAGATGCGCGCGTCGCGCAATGCCGTGAGGTCTTTGGTGGCCTTGCGCGCAATCGCTTCCGCAGTCTGGTCAGGGCGCTTGCGTTCGCTCCAGTCCTTGAGCCGCAGGAAGCCGCGCGCCGAGGCCTGGTCGCCACTCAGCCCAGTGATGGAGTTGAAACTGATGACGTCTGGCTGCTTGGCGAAATACTCTTGCACTTCCTTCATCACCGACTGCAGGCGCGCATCGGTGCTGCCAGGCGGCAGGCTGATCTGGATGCGCATATAGCCCTGGTCTTCCACCGGCAGAAAAGAGGTGGGTAGCTTGCTGAACAGGAACGCCGTGCCGCCGCAAATGAGCAGGAAAACGAGCAACATGCGTTTGCTGCTGCGCAGCAGGCGGCGCACAGCCCCTTGATAGCGGCTGGCATTGCGGTCGAATTGGCCGTTAAACCAATGAAAAAACCGGTCTGAAATACCGAATAGCCCGCGCCTAGGCGCATCGCCGTGCCCAGGGTGATGACCTTTTGCCACGGGCTTGAGAAGCGTGGCGCACAGAGCGGGGGTGAGGCTCAGTGCCACGAACACCGACAGTGCCATCGCCGAGACGATGGTGATCGAGAACTGCCGGTAAATCACACCGGTGGAGCCGCCAAAAAATGCCATAGGGATGAACACGGCGGACAGCGTGAGTGCAATGCCGATCAGCGCAGGCGTGATTTCGGCCATGGATTTGCGTGTCGCCTCTTTCGGGGGCAGCCCTTCTTCGGACATGACACGCTCGACGTTTTCCACCACCACGATGGCGTCGTCTACCAGGAGGCCGATGGCCAGCACCAGCGCGAACATGGTCAGCGTGTTGATGGAATACCCCGCAATCGACAGCACTCCCATGGTGCCGAGCAGCACCACCGGCACGGCAATGGCTGGAATGAGCGTGGCGCGAAGGTTCTGCAGGAACAGAAACATCACCAGCACCACCAGCAAGATCGCTTCGCCCAGGGCCACCACGACTTCCTTGATCGAGGCGCGCACGAACGGTGTCGAATCCGAGCTGATGAACGATGTCAATCCGTTGGGGAAGAAAGGCTGGAGCTCGGCCAGTTTGGCATTGACCGCATCGGACACCGAGGTGGCATTGGCGCCATCGGCCAGCACGATGCCCATGCCGGCGCCGGGCTTGCCATTCAGGCGGGAGGTGATGGAGAGGTTGTCGGCGCCCAGCTCCACGCGGGCCACGTCCTTGATCAGCACAGCCGAGCCGTCGGGCGCGACTTTGAGCAGGATGTTCTTGAACTCATCCACCGTCTTGAGCTTGGTGCGCGCGGTGATGGTGGCATTGAGTTGCTGGTTGGGCGCGGCGGGCAGGGCGCCGAGCTGGCCGGCCGAAACTTGGGCGTTCTGCGCGTTCAGCGCCGCAATGATGTCGGAGGGCATCAGCGCAAACTTCTGCAACAGGGCCGGGTTCATCCAGATGCGCATGGCGTAGCCGGTGCCAAACACCCGCACATCGCCCACACCGTCGACCCGCCCGATCACATCGACCAGGTTGGTCGAGAGGTAATCCCCCACATCCACTTGGCTCACGTTCGGGTCGGGCGAGGTAAAGCTGTAGGTGGTCAGGTAGTCGTTGCCGCCCTTGTTGACGAACACGCCGCGGCTCTTCACTGCCTCGGGCAAGCGGTTGACGGCGGATTGCAGTTTGTTCTGCACCTGCACCTGCGCTACGTCGATGTTGGTTCCCGGGCTGAACGTCAGCGTGGTGCGCGACTGGCCTGAAGCGTCGCTGGTCGAGCCCATGTAGAGCAGGTTGTCGATGCCCTTGAGTTGCTGCTCGATCACCTGCGTGACCGAGTTTTCCACCGTCTCGGCCGAGGCACCGGTGTACGTGGTGCCAATGGTCACGTTGGGCGGCGCGATTTCCGGGTATTGCTCCAGCGGCAGCGTGAAGATGGACAGGCCACCGGCAAGCATGATGACGATGGCCAGCACCCACGCAAAGATGGGCCGGTTGATGAAAAAGGGTGCCATGGTGCGGGTCCGCTCAGCGGGCGGGATTGCTGGCCGAGGGGGCAGGCACCGCAGCAGTGGCTTTGGGCGCTTCGCCAGCGCCAGGAGGCATGGCCGGCGGGGCGGATGCTCGCGTCCCTCCGCCTGGGAGCTGCATCGGCTGTGGGGCCACGGTATCGCCCGGCTTGATGCGCTGGAATCCATCGACAACGACCGTGTCGCCGGCGGCCAGTCCGCTGCTGACCAGCCAGCGGCTGCCCACCGCGCGGTCAACTGCGATCGCGCGGCGCGCCACCTTGTTCTCAGGACCTAGCACCAGCACATTGGCCTTGCCGGCAATGTCGCGGGTAACGGCCTGCTGTGGCACCAGTAGGGCCTCGCTGGACACGCCGGTCGGCAGCAGGGTTTGCACATACATTCCGGGCATCAACACACCGTCAGGGTTGGGTACCACCGCGCGCAAGGTGATGGCGCCGGTGCTTGGGTTCACCGTGACACCCGCAAACTGCAGCCGACCGGGGTGGGCATACGTGCTGCCGTCTTCCAGCAAGATCGTGATGCGCACGGTGCCTTCCCCCAGTTTTTCAAAGCGGCCCGCAGCCAAGTCGCGCTTGAGCTGAAGCAGCTCACTGCTTGACTGCGTCACGTCGACGTACATGGGGTCCAGCTGCGAAATCGTGGTGAGCACGCCGGTCTGGTTGGCCGTCACCAAGCCGCCGGCGTTGACATTCGAAAGCGCCGTGCGCCCGGAGATGGGTGCCGCGATGCGCGTGTAGCCAAGGTTGATGCGCGCGGTCGCCAGCGCAGCCTGTGCCACTGCGACGTCAGCCGCAGTCTGCTGCGCCGTGGCCAGGCTTTCGTCGTAGGCCTGGCGGCTGATCGCATCGATGCGCACCAGTTCGGCATTGCGCTTGGAATTGACCTCGGCAGTGCGTGCCTGGGCCTGTGCCTTGGCCAGAGCCGCCGTGGCGGCGGCTTCTGTCGCCTGATAAGGCGCTGCATCGATCTGGTACAGCGCTTGCCCCGCCTTCACGGCGGCGCCCTCAGTGAACAAGCGCTTTTGCACGATTCCGTTCACTTGTGGCCGGATGTCAGCGCTCATGAATGCGCTGGTGCGACCCGGCAGGGCACTGGTCAGGGTCTGCGCTTCCGCCTGCACAGTGATCACGCCGACCTTGGTGGGTTCCCTGGCTGCGCCGGCGGGGGCCTTCCCCGCTGCGGACGTCTTGTCCGAACAGCCGGCGACGAGCAGGCCGCTGATCAGCAAGGCAAACAAAAGCGCCGATGAACGCAAGTATGGGTGGACGCGCCGTTGAGGGTAGGCGGCTTGGGGCGCGCACGCCGCAAGAGGGCGACTGGAATCGTGAGGCTGAAGATGCATGAAAAAAGCCGTTCGGAAGTGCGCACGAATTGTGACAAGCCAATGTGTCCGATTGATAAAGTGGGTCTTTTGCCGTGTCAGCAAATAGTGTCAAAAGCGCTGCAAGCAGTCTGTCGCGCCCTTGCACTCGGCGATCCGGCTGGCGACCGTCATTTCACAAAAAAGCCCCGCAGAGCGGGGCCTGACAAGGCGAGCGAGAAGGGCTTCCTCGCCGGTATGCCGGGGCTGTAGCGCTTATTGCTTGCGCTGTGTGATGGCTTTTTCTGCCATGTTCACCAGGTCGGCTCCCACTTGGCCCTTCCATTTGTTGTACACCGGGCGCGTAGCCTGCACGAATGCGTCGCGCTCGGCGGGGGTGAGTTGCGTCACGGTGACGCCAAGGCCCTCAATCTGCTTGAGCAAAGGCTTGTCGGCCTCAATCACCCCCTTGCGGGCCAGGGCGATTTCCTCTTTTCCAGCCTCGATGGCCGCCTGGCGCACGATTTCGCGGTCGGCGGGTGTCCAGCTGTTCCACACCTCCTTGTTGACCACGTAGATCAGCGGATCGGCAATGTAGCCCCACAGCGTCAGATACTTCTGCGCCACGCTGTGCAGCTTGGCGGCGGTGAAGATGGCGAGCGGGTTCTCCTGCCCATCCACGGCGCCGCTGGCCATGGCGGGTTGGGCGTCGGCCCAGCTCATCTGCGTCGGGTTGGCGCCCAGGGCGGTGAAGGTGTCGAGGAACAGCGGTGAGCCGACCACGCGAATCTTCATGCCCTTCAGGTCTGCAGGCGTCTTGATCGGGTGCTTGGAGTTGGAGATTTCGCGGTAGCCGTTCTCGCCCCAGGCGAGCGGCACCACGCCGGCCTTGTCCAGCGTCTGGAACAGGCTCTTGCCGACTTCGCCCTGGGTCAGCGCGTCGATGGCGGCGTAGTCGGGCATCAGGAAGGGCAGCGAGAACAGGTTGAGCTGCTTGACCTGGGGCGACCAGTTGATGGTCGAGCCCACGGCCATGTCGATCACGCCCTGGCGCAGCGCGGAGAACTCGCGCGTCTGGTCGCCCTGGATCAGAGAGACACCGGGGTAGAGCTTGATGTTGATGCGGCCATTGGTGCGCTCACGCACCTTGTTGGCCCAGATCTCCCCACCTTTGCCCCAGGGAAAGGCGGTGCCCAGCACCAGGGACATGCGGTATTCGCTCTTGTAGTTGCTTTGCGCCAGCGCGGCGGGCGCGCTGAAGGCCAGCAGCGAGGCGGCGGCCATGGCCGAGGTGAGGAAAGTGCGCAGTTTCATGGGTTTAGTCTCCTTGGTAAAAATCAATAGCCCAGATAAGTGGGTAGCCACAGCGCCAGCTGCGGCCAGACAATCACGCACAGCATGGCGACGCACATGGCGCCCACCAGCCACAGCACCCAGCCGGTGGTGTCTTCCATGCGCACGCCGGCGATGCGGCTCGACACCATCAGGTTTACCGCCATCGGCGGCGTGAACTGGCCAATGGCGACATTGAGCGTGAGGATGACGCCAAACCATACCGGGTCCCACTGGTAATGGCGCAGGATGGGCATCATCAGCGGCACGAAGATCAGGAAGATCGAGATGCCGTCGAGGAACATGCCCAGCACGATGAGCATCAGGATCAGCAGCGCCAGCACCGCGCCCTCGCCCAAGCCGGAATGCACGATGGCGTTGGTGATGGGGTCGATCACGCCCAGCGTCGAGAGCGAGAACGCAAAAATGGCGGCGAGCGAGACCACCAGCAAAATCACCGCCGAGAGTTCCCCCGATTCGCGCAGGATGACGAACAGGTCGCGCACGCGAATGGTGCGGTAAATCACCATACCGACAAACAGACCGTAGAACACGGCCACCACGGCCGCTTCGGTGGGCGTGAACCAGCCGGCCCGCATGCCACCCAGAATGAGCACCGGCGCCGCCAGCCCCCACGTGGCTTCCCGCAGGCTGCGCCAGAACGGCGGGCGTGGCAAATCAGCCTCCAACTGCCCCATGCGGTGGCGCCGCGCGAGCCACACGGTGGGAATCGCCAACGCCAACCCAGCCAGCAAGCCAGGCACCATGCCAGCGGCGAACAGCGCCGGCACCGAAGCGCCGGGCACCAGCACCGAATAGACGATGAAAGCGATGGACGGCGGAATCAAGATGTCGGTGGAGGCCGCAGCTGCTACCACGCTCGCCGAAAACGCCGGCGGGTAACCGGCGCGCTGCATGGCCAACAGCATCGCGCCGCCAATCGCAGCGGCGGTGGCTGGGCCGGAGCCCGAAATGCCGCCCAGGAACATGGCCACGCCAATCGCCACCAAGGGCAGCATGCCGGGACCGCGCCCCACCATGGCCACGGCCAGGTTGACCAGCCGCGCGGCCACGCCCGAGCGGTCAAAGATGGAGCCCACCAAAACAAACATCGGAATGGCCAGCAGCGGGTATTTGCCCAAGCCAGCGTAGAAGTTCTGCGGCACGGCCAACAGTCCGAACCACTGCGTTTCAGTATTGGCTAGCGCAATGGCGGCAGTGCCTGCCAACCCCAGAGCGGCGCCCACCGGCACGCCCGCCAGCAGAAAGACCGCAAAGGCGGCAAACAGCAGCGTGGCGATCATGGAGCGGGTGGGCGGCGCGAAATGCGCAGCAGCAGGCCAAAGGCGCGCCAGGCGATCAAACCGGTGAGCACCGGATACCAGATGGAATACCACCACTGCGGCACGCCAATACCGGGCGAGGTTTCGCCGTAGCGGTAGTCGTCCCATACGAGCCGCACGCTGAGCGCTGCCATCAGCGTGAACAGCACCGCCACCATCAAGGCGCCGATCTGGGCAAGGCGCCGCTGGCGCATCGCACTGCCACTGCCGGAGAAAAATTCAATGCGGATATGCCGGTCGCGCGCCACAGCGGCCGAGCCGCCCACCAGCGCCAGAACGATCATCAGGAACACCGAAAACTCTTCGGTCCAGGCAAAGGAGGCGTCGGTGAAATAGCGCACCAGCACGTTGGCAAACGTGATGAGCGCCAGCGCCGCCATGGTCAGTACGGTGAGCCAGTCTTCCAGGGCAAGCGAGCTGGGGGCGTCGCCATCGGGCGATGACGGAGGCAGTTCGGGTGAGGACATGCAAAAACGGTGCGAAGAAATGGCGCCTGGTCTGCGTGCAGGGCGTGGCGTGGGGGCAAAACATTATGCGTGGAACGCAACACCTGCGTGCGAAAGCGGCATGCGCGCGCCGATAATCTGCGCAATGGAAACCAAATGGCTTGAAGATTTCGTCAGTCTGGCCGAGACGCGCAGTTTCAGCCGCTCGGCCCAGTTGCGCCATGTCACGCAGCCTGCGTTCTCGCGCCGCATTCAGGCGCTCGAGGCCTGGGCCGGCACGGATCTGGTCGATCGCAGCTCGTACCCGACGCGCCTGACACCCGCAGGCCGCACGCTGTACGAGCAGTCCATCGAGATGCTGCAGGCGCTGCACAGCACCCGCGCCGTGTTGCGCGCGCACGGTACTTCCAGCCAGGACATGATCGAGTTCGCGGTGCCGCATACGCTGGCCTTCACCTTTTTCCCTGAATGGGTCTCGCGCATGCGCGAGCGTTTCGGGCCTTTCAAGAGCCGTCTGATTGCACTGAACGTCCACGATGCGGTGATGCGGCTGGTCGAAGGCAGTTGCGATCTGCTGGTGACGTACCACCATGCCTCCCAGCCATTTCAGCTCGATGCCAACCGCTACGAAATGCTGAGCCTCGGCCAGGAGGTGCTTGCGCCATATGTGCGGCCAGGCGCCGATGGACGCCCGCTGTACTGCCTGCCCGGCAGTGCGGCGAATCCGCTTCCTTATCTGGCCTACGCCCCGGGGGCGTATCTCGGGCGGCTTACCGAGTTGATTTTGAAGGAATCCCCTCTCCCGCTGCACCTCGATCGGGTCTACGAAACCGACATGGCCGAAGGCCTCAAGGCCATGGCGCTTGAAGGCCACGGCATTGCCTTCCTGCCTCTGAGTGCTGCAAAAAAGGACTTGCGTGCGCGCCGGCTGGTCAGCGCCGCTCCGCCCGAGTTGCCGGGGCTGAAGATGACCATGGACGTTCGCATTTGCCGCGAACGCCCTGGCGCGCGCGAGGGCGGGCGCAGCAAACGCGACGCGCTGTGGGATTTTCTGTGCGAGCAGAATGAGCCAGTCCCCCGGCCATGATTGTTTTGCATGTTCCCGCACGGAATTTGCATTGGATGCCCGCAGAGCGTGCCCGTACAGTCGCACCCTTCGTTACCGATTCCCGCTTGGCTTATGCAGGCCGCACATCATGAAGCTACTTTCTCGCTTGGTCTGGTTCGCAGTGGGCACTGCAGCGAGCATGTCGTGCCTCGCTGCGCCCGGCGTGCTGGACCGTGTCATGGCGGGTGGGA
>ERZ724504.1591-NODE-1591-length-12541-cov-4.863848_pt1 | contig 12541 bp, 10 predicted proteins | sample MGYA00376037_ERZ724504 | MGnify/ENA primary metagenome ERZ724504 (study PRJEB28724, sample SAMN07190888) | wastewater metagenome | isolation source: influent of sewage treatment plant in Hong Hong | place: USA: Christiansburg, Virginia | collected 2016-03-01 ... | reverse complement strand
CTTTAAGACTTTTGTTATTGTCAAAAGCATACCGTCTAAGTTTTTGATGAAGCTCCACCGACAAATCAAAATTAACTCGTTTTGTTTCGCCTGCATTTTTTGAGAGGCTGGCTAAACTAACCTCTTCATTTCTGCGAGAGCTCGGACGGCCTGCTTGTAAGTTAATACTTTTAGTCATTTGAACGCCCCCTTTATTCTGACTTTAGTAAATCAAGTATTTCTTTAGCCAATGCTCTAACTTCTATTGCGGCTTCACTATTTGGGTCTGCTTCTAGCACTGTAGTACCACTTGCAGCTGTAGTTGGATAGCTCACTCGTTGCGTAATTCGAGTTTCTAAAACAGGCAAACTGTAACCAGCCAAAGCCTTTGCTACTTCGGCACCAATACGTGTTCCTTTTATAGCTCGCGAGACAACAAATGCAGCCTGCAACTTACCATCAGTTAACTCAATTCTTTGCTGAACCAGGTCAACTAGATCAGATGCAGCCCAAATGTCGTAGGGTGACGGCTGAACCGGTATCAGAATAAAATCTGCTGCTTTGATCGCAGATACTGCTAAATCTGATGCCTGTGGAGCACCATCAATAACAACAAAATCTTTGATGGCAATATTCTTTAGATCACGATCAATTGTTGGTCGGTCAATTCCTACAACTGTTAGAGGGTGATCCTCGCGAACAGCAGCCCAGTCTCGTGCGCTGCCTTGTGGATCAGAGTCAACCAACAACACATCATTTCCATCGAGCTGTAAGGCTCGTGCTAAGTGAGTTGCTATCGTCGTTTTGCCGCTACCGCCTTTCTGATTCAATACTGCAATGACTTTCATGTGCCAGCTCCCATGCTGTTACAAAACCCCACTCAAATGAGTAAATGAGTAAATGAGTAAATGAGTAAATGAGTAAATCTTAACAGATTAATATAGCTCTGTACCTTTTTGCTAAGAGGCTTAATCACTCTTTAGCGGCGGCCACTGCCGCATTGTATGAACCAAGGCCAGTATCCAATTGACATCCTCACCGCCCTAAAGAGACGGTGATTCCTACTGCTAGACGGCCATGCCCGACCGCGAGAATGTTCTTTGCCGCATTGACATCGCGGTCGCAGTGCGTGACACCACACGCACTGCAAGTCCATTCTCTTATTCCAAGCCCTGCGATACCTTTCGGCCTCGATTCGGGCAAAGCGCCACAACTCGAACAGGTTTGGGTGGTGTACGCCTCAACGAGGTAGTTGAGTGCCTATAAAACTAGGGGAAGTCCACTGACCCTTAAAAATCATAGCCAATCTTTTAATAATTCGTTTGCTTCGTCAGTCATCCCTAGCGCCCAAAAATAGGTCTTAAAGCTTTCCACAACGCTATTGGCTACCAGATTGATGAAAGGAGAGTACTCACCACTACAATGAGCAAGGTCTAACGCTTCGTAGTAGGCCAATCGTTGCTCTACCTGGATAACCGCTGCAGGGAAACCTGCTTTAAGCAGCCCTAGGTTCATTAGCAAACGTGAGGTGCGGCCATTACCGTCTATAAAAGGATGTATTTTTACGAAGTCAGCATGTACGCGAGCAGCACGTTCTATCGGATGCATCGCACCTGCTTTGTCCTGATACCACGAAACAAAGTCCTGCATAAGCTGCGGCACTCGAATGGCGTCAACGGGTTTATGCTCCGCACCAGAGATCAGTACGTTTACTTGGCGATACTGACCTGCGTTTTCTAGATCAATATTTTTCAAAACAAGCTGATGTAGGGACTTGATCTGCCACTCATTCAAGGGCTGATTTTCACTCACCAGCTCTTCGAGCAGGGTAATCGCTTCGCGATGGTTAATAACCTCAAAATGCTCACGAAGTGTTTTTCCACCAATCGTAATGCCCTCTAGCGCAACCTTAGTTTCCTTCAGCGTAAGGGTATTACCTTCAATAGCGTTACTGTGATATGTCCAGTTTAGGACAAGATTTTCGTGCAAATTACGCATCACTTCAGGTGGCAAAGGACGCTGATCGTCTAGCTTCGCTTTTAATTCATCTAATAAACCGAAAAGATTTTCCATTACCTATTCCTTGTGACGCTTACTTGGGCTGCTCTCGCTATCCCGAGCTTGCAGCAGCTCTTGCTCCGACAAATAAAGGCTTTCCAACTCTGAAATCTGTTCACTAATCGCTTTACGCATGTAATATGTTTTGCTGCGCCCGGTTGCATATGCCAGCTTGTTTACACGCTCAACAAGCTCTACGGGAAGCCTTAGCGATACATTCGTTAGTGTGGACATTCTGCTACCTACCGCATCGTAATACTTGTATTACAATCATACATTAATGCAAGCTTAATCAATGGCTCAATTTTATAAGCTTTGCGCGAAAGACCCCGTACTTTTAGTGCGGGGATGGATAGCGCGGAAAGCGCTGCTTTCCATTTGGTTTAACGCAAGAACTGGTAATATATACAGCATGGCTAAACACACTAAAACGCTCAAAGTTCGAGTGAAAGACAAGCATATTCCGCTGCTCAATAACATGGCGCGGTCGGTGAACTTTGTCTGGTACTTCGTGGTATTAACTTAGCAACGCTACTTTTAGTATTTTACTAACGATGCCCCATGCCCTTCAGATCGTGGCCGCTTGAGTGACAAAATGAGTAAATGAGTAAATGAGTAAATACTCACACTACAGATTTTGTTGTTTTAATAAAAAGACTGCTGATTAAGCTATAGAAAGCCATAGCGATACATCAAATAAGTTGTTTTATCGAAAAATAAGGTTTTCAACATATTGTTTTGCATTAGCGGTTTTTAAAAAACATATAAGCTATTGAATTTATTAGTTTTATTTCATACCGATACAAAAATACCGCTTAACGATACATCAGAATCACACTCATGGCATATCCGGTGTGTGATCGCATAGATACACCATATCTGGGGCTTCTTCAGCAGGTGTGCGACACCATAAAGTCAAGAAAGACACTTCGTATGCCATTGATTTAATTGGTTTAATTCCATACCGATACAAAAACACCGTTGATTTGACCGGTATTTAGTGGCAGGCAGTCTTTTAGCTGTTTTTAGATAGAAATACGCCTAAAAAGGGATATTTGCTGCATTGAACGCCTGATTGCTTTGTTATATGGGGGGGAAACCTCCCATACCGATACAAAAACACCGCTGAAACCGTCTCAAACCTTCCATACCGATACAAAAACACCGTTGAAACCGTCTCAAATCTTCCGTACCGATACAAAAACACCGTTGAAACCGTCTCAAACCTTCCATACCGATACAAAAATGCCGCGTTGATATCGCAACCGTAAGCAACATCGAACTTATATTCCAGCATAGCTTTGAATTGATCCTAACCAGCGTCCAGCACTGACTTAGCCACATTAGCTTCAACACCAGTTAGTTCGCTTAGCGAAAAGTTGCACATGTGAAACTAATCACCTCGCCTAGCAAGACACCTGACTGTTTACTTTTGCACACTTTCTATCACTTATGCATATTAATGACCTATAATATCGACCAACTGATAAAGGAGCTAACTATGCAAAGCATGACACTAGAACAACTCCGTGCAACAACAAGTGCGGGCGGTGTTACAGGTGTAACCCTCAGAGGTCAGGGTTGTGGCTTCTTTGTTGAGATTGCTACACGTAGCGGTCAAGACGCATTTCTTGTTAAAGCGCGTAGCTCTGAGCCTCGACGCTTTGGTAACCCAACCTCAGCTCTGAACGTCTTGCGCGACATAGGCATTGTTGTTGCACAGATCGATGCTACGAATTGGGACCCTAACCAAAAGGATATGACTAAGAGCCGTCAGAGCCGCGCAGAAGCAATGCGCAGTGCACATGAAGCTGTGGCATATAACGAATGGTTGTCTGCTGAGATTGAAGCTTCGGCTGACGATTCGCGCCCAAACATCTCTGACGATGAAGTCATGGACAAAATGGATGCTGAAATTGCTGACTTAATTAAGAAACAACACGCATGAACTCAAAGGCATACTGTATTGAGTGGCGTCCGATGGCACGAGAAGACTTTTTAGCAATCGTGCGTAACATTGCCAAGGATAATCCTTTCAGAGCAAAGAGTTTGGCTGAAGAATTGCGTGATAAAACAAAGTCACTTAAAGATAATCCTTTGCTTGGTAAGCATGGTCGGCCCGGTCTACCTGAATGGTTACGTGAGCTAGTAGTGCACCCTAACTACATTGTCTTTTATCGCGCACTTGCTGAATCGGGAAAAGTTGAAATACTTAGAGTAAAGCATGCAGCGCAACAGACACCGCGCTAGAGCAGTATTGATTGAGCATCCCCATCATAGTTTTGAGTAAACGTATCCAATGAACGCCGTAGAAATTGAAGCAGCCCTATCAGACCTTGCGCTCCAGCCATTTGATGCAGAAGAGTTCGCATTCGATTTTCTAGCTGCATTTGGTCATAAAGAAACAACTCTTAAGCGTCTGCGTACAGGCAATAGTAATACGTCTGATGTGCCTGGTGGTTTGTTGCTTCGTAACAATATTCATATTGCTGTTTGTGCTGAAAACACAGTGAGTGAAACGTTAACTGCTCTCGCAAAAAGCGCTGCAACCAGCAAAGCAAAAGCCAAGTTTGTTCTAGCAACTGATGGTGTGATGCTCGAAGCTGAAGACCTAAGCAATGGCGAAATCATTGCATGTAATTATGCGGATTTTGCAGATCACTTTGGTGTCTTCCTTCCTTTAGCTGGTATTTCCACTCTTCAAGAAATCAAAGACAACCCTATTGATGTGCGTGCGACGGGGCGTCTCAATAAACTGTATGTAGAGCTGCTTGACGATAACCCTCAATGGGCTTTAGAAGAACGTCGAAGTGATATGAATCACTTCATGGCACGTTTAATTTTCTGCTTTTTCGCTGAAGATACCGACATTTTTGAAGGTGAAGATCTATTTACCAAAACAATTGATCAGGTCAGCGAGCGCGATGGCTCAAACACAGATACCGTGTTGGAAACAATTTTCACTGCGATGAATATCAAAATCGCAGATCGAGCAAGTGCTAATCCACGCCTACCCAGCTGGGCAGACCGTTTTCCATATGTGAACGGTGGCTTATTTTCAGGCTCAACCTCAGTACCGCGTTTCTCTCGCATGTCTCGTGCGTACTTAATGCGTGCAGGCTCTCTGAACTGGAAAGAAATCAACCCTGATATTTTCGGCAGTATGATTCAGGCAGTTGCTGATGATACAGAGCGCGGTGCACTGGGTATGCACTACACCAGTGTGCCGAATATCCTCAAGGTGCTGAATCCTCTGTTCTTGGATGAACTGCGAGAGCAGCTTACCGAGGCCGGTGACAATCAACGCAAACTGTTAAACCTGCGTAAGCGTATGAGCTGCATTCGTGTCTTTGATCCGGCATGCGGCTCTGGTAACTTTTTAGTGATTGCTTACAAGAAAATGCGCGCGATCGAAGCCGAGATCAATCGTCTGCGTGGTGAAATGCAAATCAAATCAGTTATACCTCTGACCAATTTTCGTGGCATTGAAATTAACAACTTTCCTGCTGAAATTGCGCGGCTGGCACTGATTATCGCCGAATATCAGTGTGATGTGAGATATCGTGGCCAACAGGATGCACTGGCAGAGTTTTTGCCACTGTCTAAAGAAAACTGGATTGTTTGTGGTAATGCCTTGCGTTTGGATTGGCTGAGTATCTGCCCGCCAACGGGTACGGGTGTGAGAGTGTTAGGTGATGATTTATTTAACACGCCACTTGATCAGACTGAAATCGAATTTGCCAACGAAGGTGGAGAAACCTATATATGTGGTAATCCGCCATACATAGGCTCAACGTGGCAGTCAGATGAGCAAAAAGATGATTTGAAAGCTATTTTTGATAAGCGCACTAAAACTTGGAAGTCACTAGACTACGTTGCAGGCTGGTTTATGAAAGCTGCAGATTACGGCGTGAAAAGTAATGCTGCAGCTGCGTTTGTATCGACCAGCTCTATTTGCCAAGGCCAGCAAGTACCTATTTTATGGCCGCTAGTTTTTGGGACAGGACATGAAATATTTTTTGCACACACTTCATTTAAGTGGGCAAACCTAGCTAGTCATAATGCTGGTGTAACTGTAGTTATTGTTGGAATCTCTAAAAATACTGGGACAGAACGACGCTTGTTTTCTGAACGTGTAAAAAACACTGACGACTCAGCGTTAGAAGTAAAGAAAAATAGCAATATCAATGCCTACTTGATTGGAGCACCTAATATAATAGTAACTCCGATTTCTCGTACACCTGCTGATAGAGCTCCTATGGTCTGGGGGAACAAACCTACTGATGGAGGAAATTTATCTCTTACATCAGATGAAAAACTAGATCTTCTTTCTCAAAACCCAGAGGCAAAAAAATTTATAAGGCCATATTTTGGAGCTGCTGAATATATACGTGGACTCCAACGTTTTTGCGTTTGGGTAGATGATACCGAAGTTGAGTACGCAAAAAAAATTCCAAGCTTAAATGAGCGTTTTAACAAAGTTAAAGAGTTTAGAGCTAATAGCAAGGCAGCTGAGACCAGACCTGCACAGGAGTACCCTCATAGATTTCGGCAAATTCAATCAGTAGCTAAAGTGGATACATTAATAATCCCACAAGTTAGTTCTGAAACTCGCGAATATCTACCTATTGGCTTGCTTCCACAAAACTCTATAGTGAGTAACCTTGCCTTTGCCCTCTATGACGCACCGCTTTGGAACATGGCAATGATTGCTTCTCGCCTGCATTTAACCTGGATCGCTACAGTTTGCGGAAAAATGAAAACGGATTTTCGTTACTCAAACACCATGGGCTGGAACACTTTTCCAGTACCTACACTTACCGAACAAAACAAAATCGATTTAACCGTTTGTGCGGAAAATATCTTGCTCGCTCGCGAAGTGCATTTTCCTGCCACAATTGCTGACTTATACGATCCAGAAAAGATGCCTGAAAACCTACGTCTTGCACATGATCAAAATGACGAAGTGCTGGAGCGTATTTTTATTGGTCGCCGCTTTAAAAACGATACCGAGCGTCTTGAAAAGTTATTTGATCTCTATACGAAAATGATTGCTACAGAGAAAAACAAGTCCGTCAAAAGGATAAAAGCATGAGCGATAAAATCACAAGCCTAACAATTCCACCGGATGGCTATACCGACTGGTTGCTAGAGCTTAGAGAGCGTATTCATGCAGCCCAACAACGTGCATCTCTTGCAGTAAACCAAGAACTGGTTCTGCTCTATTGGCAGATAGGGCAAGACATTCTAGCTCGGCAGACCAATGAAGGCTGGGGCACTAAAGTCATTGATCGTCTTGCACATGACCTACGTAATGACTTCCCTGATATGAAAGGGTTTTCACCGCGCAATCTTAAGTATATGCGTGCCTTTGCTGAGGCGTGGCCGGATTCTGAATTTGTGCAACAGGCTGTTGCACAATTGCCTTGGGGGCATAATTTGGTGCTTCTAGAAAAGTTACCTGGCCCTGAAACTCGTCGCTGGTATGCTGCAAAAGCAATAGAAAACAGCTGGTCACGTAATGTTTTAGTGATGCAGATAGAAAGTCGTTTGCTGGAGCGTAGCGGTAAAGCTGAAACAAACTTCACGACTCAGCTTCCAAAAGCTCAATCAGACTTAGCTCGTGAATCTCTCAAAGACCCCTACCGCTTTGATTTTCTTGGTTTAACAGATGATGCACAAGAACGTGATATTGAAAACGCATTAGTACAACACGTTACTGAGTTTTTACTGGAGCTTGGTGCTGGCTTTGCATTTGTGGGCCGTCAGGTACTTTTAAATGTAGGCGGGGATGAGTTTTTTATTGATCTGCTGTTCTACCACCTCAAGCTACGCTGCTATGTCGTGATAGAACTTAAAGCTGGTAAATTTAAGCCAGAGCATTTGGGCCAGCTCAGCTTTTATATGACAGCTGTTGACCGCCAAGTGAAAAGCGAACACGACAATCAAACAATTGGTCTTCTACTCTGTAAAAGTAAAAACAAGATCGTAGCGGAATACTCTTTAGGTGATAAGTCTCAGCCTATGGGTATTGCTGAGTACCAGCTGCTCGAATCATTACCAGTTGAACTACAAACCAGCTTACCCAGCATTGAACAAATTGAGCGTGAATTAGCTGCTAGCGATGGTTTCACTGAAAATAAGCCCTAATGAAAACAGCAGGGAAAGCCACATTAAAGGGAACACTCAAATGACACCAATCAATAACTACACGATTCCAGCCGTTTCGATTTCGACTGCCCACACAGGTGCGTCTAGCAAATCAAACGCGCTTGGGATGCGAGCTATGCAAGAGCGTGCATTCACTAAACGCGGTGAGCAGTATTTGCTGATCAAGTCACCGCCGGCATCCGGTAAGTCACGCGCACTCATGTTTATTGCATTGGATAAGCTCAACAACCAAGGAGTCAAACAGGCCCTTGTTGTGGTACCTGAGCGCTCGATTGGTGGCAGCTTTGCTAATGAGCCATTAACTGATTTTGGGTTTCATTGGGATTGGCACGTCGAGCCACAATGGAACCTGTGTAATGCTCCAGGTATTGATGAGCCGCGCGTAGCTAAGTCAAAAGTTGAAGCTGTACGTAAATTTTTAGACAGCGGAGATCAAGTATTAATTTGTACTCACGCAACATTCCGCTTTGCGTTCGAGGAACTTGGTGTCAGTGCTTTTGATAACCGTTTAATTGCTATTGATGAGTTCCACCACGTATCTGCTAACCCGGACAACAAACTGGGTAGCCAGCTTGGTGAGCTTCTAGATCGTGATAACGCACACATTGTCGCAATGACCGGTTCGTACTTTCGTGGTGATAGCGAAGCGGTACTCTCGACCGTTGATGAAAGTAAGTTTGAGACCGTTACCTACACCTATTACGAGCAGCTGAATGGGTATCGCTGGCTAAAATCATTGGATATAGGCTACTTTTTCTACACTGGCCGTTATGTCGATGCTATCGCCAAGGTTCTTGATCCAACGCTGAAAACTATTGTTCACATTCCTAACGTAAACGCGCGTGAAAGCCTTAAAGACAAAGAACGCGAAGTGAACGAAATAATGGGCACTTTAGGTGAGTGGCAAGGCATTGATATTCAGACCGGCTTTCACCTGATCAAAGCTAAAGATGGACGCATTCTTAAAGTCGCAGACTTAGTTGATGACAGTGATGCCACAAAGCGCTCCTTTGTTCTGACAGCACTAAAAGACCCTGCAGCAAATAAAAACCGTGACCATGTTGATGTCATCATCGCCCTGGGCATGGCCAAGGAAGGGTTTGACTGGATCTGGTGTGAGCATGCACTCACAGTTGGTTACCGCAGTAGTTTGACGGAAATTGTGCAAATTATTGGTCGTGCAACGCGTGATGCTGACGGTAAAGAAAGATCACGTTTTACCAACCTCATTGCTGAGCCAGCTGCAGATCAGTCAGCTGTTTCAGAAGCGGTTAACGATATGCTCAAAGCTATCTCAGCCAGTTTACTGATGGAGCAAGTCTTATCGCCACGCTATGAGTTCACACCGAAGAACCTGGGCCCACAAGAAGGCTTTGATTACGGTCCTGAAGGCTATCAACCTGGTGCCACTAATGCCGGTGTAAATGAAGCAACAGGACAATTACACATTGAAATCAACGGTTTAAAAAAGCCAGAAACTCCTGAAGCTACGCGTATCTGTAAAGAAGATTTGAATGAGGTGGTAACCAGCTTTATACAAGACAAAACGGCAATAGAGCGTGGTTTGTTCGACCAAGAAAACACATTACCTGAAGAGCTCACACAACTGCGTATGGGCAAAATCATACGGGATCGCTATCCAGCATTGAGACCTGATGACCAAGAAGCAGTTCGCCAACATGCGATCGCGGCTATGAACATTACCCAGCAAGCAAAAATTGCATTAGGTGATGCTGGTACAAGCTCTTCTGATACGCCGATGGGCAGCACAGCACTGATTGATGGCGTACGTAAGTTCATCAATGTACGCGAGCTGGATATTGACCTGATTGATCGTATCAATCCGTTTGATGCTGCTTACGCAATACTTGGCAAAGCTATGGATTCAAAATCATTGCAGGAAATACAGGCCATTATTGGCGGCAAGAAAATCAGCATCGCTGAAGATGAAGCACGAGACTTAGCAAAACGTGCTTTACAGTTCAAATCTGAACGAGGCCGTTTGCCTACAACAAACTCAACTGACCCATGGGAACAACGTATGGCTGAAGGTGTGGCTGCATTCGCACGTTACAGAGCTCAGGCCGCAGCAGCACAAGCAGAAGGTTGAATGTAATGACAACAATGAATGATGACGAGTTATTAGCTGCCCTAGGCGTTGAAGTTACACCGGTCAAAGTTGTGAAGCACACGCCACGTGAAGAGCGCATTATTGCTGGTTTTGAAGATATTATACGGTTCTACGAGACGCACGGACATGCACCCCGAAAGGGTGCAGACCTCGATATTTTTGAGCGTCTGTATTCTGTGCGTTTAGAACAGATTAGAAAGCTACCGGAAGCACAATCCTTGCTCACGGACATTGATCAGCACGGTCTACTAACAGCGTCTAATGACATTCCAGCAGATATAGACGCTATGGATGAAGATACCTTGCTCGCAGAGCTTGGTGTGTCAGCAGTAGAAGCAAACAACAACGATATAACCGTGTTACGTCATGTTCGCTCAACGGCTGAAAAACGTGCCGCTGAAGAAGTCGCTCAAAGAGAGAAATGTGAGGACTTTGAACAGTTCCAGCAATTGTTTGAACAGGTAGAACGTGAATTAAAATCAGGTGCACGCAAGACACCACCTTTTGGTAACAACACCAGTATTAAAGCGGGGCAGTGGTTTGTTCTAGCCGGACAAACGGCCTATGTAGCAGAAGAAGGCGAAGACTTTGATTCACCACAGGGCAAGAAAGATGCACGTTTGCGTGTGATTTTTTCCAATGGAACGCAAAGTAACATGCTGCGCTTATCGCTGGTACGTGCACTGTATAAGGATGATACAAGCCGACGTATTACCAGTACGGACATGGGCCCATTGTTTGGCGATGCTGCAGAAGATGATGATATTGAAAGCGGCACAATTTACGTGCTACGCAGCCAGTCTAATCATCCTTTCGTAACAGAGCACCGTGAGCTGATTCATAAAATTGGTGTTACTGGTGGCAAGGTAGAAAAGCGCATTGCCAATGCCGTAAAAGACGCAACGTACTTATTGGCTGATGTAGAAGTTGTGGCTACTTATAAGCTCCATAACATTAATCGCACGAAGCTAGAAAACCTCTTTCATCGCATTTTTAGTGCTGCACAGCTCGATCTCACTATAGAAGATCGCTTTGGTAACCCTGTAAAGCCGCAGGAGTGGTTTTTGGTGCCACTGTATGTGATTGATGAAGCTGTTGAGCGGATTCGTGATGGGTCGATTGCAGACTTAGTTTATAACGCAGAGACTGCTAGGCTAGAGGCTGTGGGCTGATTTTACAGATTTATGATGAATATTAAATATCAGTGATATGACATGAAAGAAAAAGTATCTTTTTATAAGTATAAGTCCTTAGCGGATTATGAGTTTCTTTTGGATATGCTCCTTAAAGAAAGGCTTTATGCGGCCAGTTATCATGAGTTAAATGACCCTATGGAGGGGGTTATAAAGATTGATAATACTGTTCCGCCGGGTAAAGAAAGTGAGTGGGAGAAGATTATTCGAGGGCTTAAAGTTAGCTGCTTCACAAGGGATCGTGACAACACTCTCATGTGGTCACATTATGCTGATGGTGGGAAAGGCTGTTTGGTAGAGTTTGAGCTGATTGGAGATCAGCAATATCATAAGGTTTGTTACTTAGCTAAACCAACAATCACAGGAAAAGATATAAACGAAAACAAAGCAATTGAGATTTTAAAATACAAAGAAAAACCTTGGAAGTATGAGGCTGAATACCGTTGTATTTTAACAGGCCAAAACTTTTTGCCTGTTAAAATAAAATCTCTAACTTTTGGGCCGCGAGCAAATAAAGAATCAGTAGAAATGCTTAGGCATATACTTGCTTTATGTAAGCCTGATCTAAAAGTTTATAGTCATATAGGTATCGGTGTTTTTCATAATAAATTATCATTTATTACCAGTAGCAGAAAAACTTTTGTGAGAACGCTAGACCCTATCGAATGCCAGACATGCGTAGCCAATAAATTAATAAAACGAAATTTTGTGGGTATACATAGAAACTGGGAAGATTATTAGGTTTTTTTATTTCATTAGCTGCATATTCTTATGCCGTACTCGTCAGGTTCTATATAATTTTACCTTGCTCTTCACTAAAGTATCGTTACTCGTAAAATTAAATTAGGTAGTAATGCTAAATGTTTATTGAGAATCATAAAACTGCCTTGTTAGATTCTATGACTAATGTAGAACAGTACATGAAGGACGGCGTTGTAGTGGACAGTGATGGGTATTTATCTGTAATGCTACCTATTGCAAGAAATACTATTGCTATTAAGTTTGCAGA
>ERZ724504.1590-NODE-1590-length-12543-cov-6.376762_pt1 | contig 12543 bp, 10 predicted proteins | sample MGYA00376037_ERZ724504 | MGnify/ENA primary metagenome ERZ724504 (study PRJEB28724, sample SAMN07190888) | wastewater metagenome | isolation source: influent of sewage treatment plant in Hong Hong | place: USA: Christiansburg, Virginia | collected 2016-03-01 ... | reverse complement strand
TTCGCCGCCCACCATCTTGCTGGTCTGCCAGCCAAAGTCGCCGCGTTGCAGCGCCTGCACGGCTTCGTCGATTTCCTGCGAGCCTGGGTTGCGGGTGAAGTCAAAGTGCGCGTACTTGACGCTGCCGCGAACGCGAAGCGTGACCACCGAGCCGGGCTTGGCATTGCCATAGTTGAGGAACAGCGGGCCACCCCAGGCCGTGCTGTAGGTCAGCGTCTTGCCTGAGGCCAATGCAGCTTCATGCCCATCAGGGAAGCGGGGGCGGGTGTAGTTCTCTTGCGCCAATGGGTTGCCGCGGGTGCGGATATTACCCACGCGCAGCGCCAAATTGGCACCTGCAGCGTTCACGATCTCGACTTGTACAGCCTTGCCTGGCACTGCGCCACGGCCAATGGCGGTGCGGCCGCCAGCTTGGGCAATCGTGACGTCGATGGTTTCCCAGCTCTGGCTGGTGGCCAGGCTCGGAGAGGTCGCAGGCATCCAATCCCCAAAGTTCTTGGGCACGGCTTCGTTGCCGCGCACCGCATAGCTCAGCGAGTCTGCAGCCACGGTGCGCAGGAAATCATTGGTGTTGGAGCGGCGCACCTGGCTGTAGTCGGTCTGCTGGCGCGCCATGTCGGCCCACAGCACCAGACGTCTATGGGCTTCCATATACGGCTTTTGCAGGTAGTTGTCGGCAAACAGGTCAAAGCCCTGGGCTTCCAGCCCCAGCAGGTCGCTGCGGATGCCATCCAGCGCCGTCACCAGGCTGGTATCGCTGGCCAGATTGGCGCTGCTGCCCTTGAGTAAGGCGTTCAGCACGGCCTCATGCGCACCCAGTCGGTCTGCGGCATCGCGTTGCTGGCTGGCCGTCTTGCTGCTGATGCCATAGCCGTTGGCATCTGCCCACCAGTTGCCGCCATAGCCGCCCAGCTCCATGCCCATGGCTTGCAGCACCTGGCGGCCACCACCGGAGTCTCCCCAGTTGTTATGCAGGTAGATCACGCCCTTGCCAGCCTGCAGGTAGCGGCTGACCAGGTTGCTCAGTGAGGCAGAGGCGGGTGTGTCCTGACCAAACACAAAGACGTCGATATCTTGCCAGCAGGTGTTGCTGGCATCAGCAATCGCACAGTTGACCATCGTGGCCTTACCGCCCAGACGGGTGACCAGATTGCTCACGGTGTTTTGGCCGTAGTTCTGCGTCGCAATGCGCAGATTGGCGCTCAGAGTACTTTTCTCATCGCCCGTGGCCAGCCAGGCAAAGCTGCGCTTGAACAGCGGCAGCTGCGACTGATTGGAGCCAGTGGCAGAGGACAGCTGACCCAGCAAATCCTTGCCATAACCCAGCGAACGACCGCCATGCGATGTGCCGATGCTGGCCAATATCCGGCCGTTGTTAGACACCAGCAAAGGGCTGGCGCTGCTGGAGAGCAAGGGGCCGACGGTTTGGCTGTTGTTGCCAAAGTCCAGAGTCCCAGCCGTACTGTCATCCAGCAGCTTGGCGACCAGCGCTCTTTGCTGCGCGCGAATGCCGGCCACGATGTCGGTGGCTGTTTGCAGCAGCGGCGCACGGTCTTCATCCCGCAGCAAGCGGCTGTCGCCGCCGACCAAGGCCTGCGAAATGCGGCTGCCGAAAGGAGGGAGCGTCACAGGCGGTTGAGTCTCTGGAAGTTCCACATCCGGTGGGCGCACCACAGGAGGTTCTGTGCCTGGTTTCTCGGCATCCGGAGGAGTCGTTTCTGGTGGTTCAGTGCCCGGAGATTCAATACCCGGTGGCGTTGGTTGTTCAACCGGAGGAGGTGTTGATGGCTTAGAGCCACCGCTGTCGTTATTGCCACCGCCACCACCGCCGCAGGCGGTCAGGGCAAGGCTTGCCAAAAGTGTGAGAGTCCAGCGAGAGAGCATTAAGGAGGCCGAAGAATGCATTGCATCCGTCTAACTCCCAGCGAACTGGTGCAATGCAAAGGGAGCTGCATTCAGATGGAGAATGAATGCAGGCGAAGAGGGAAGACGGGACGCGAAGTGTATCTGGCTGTAGCGCGGCTCCCCGGCGCAGAATATGTGCTTTATCTCAAGTGCGGGCATCTCCGTAGATATGCCTTGATAAGGCGCAAATTTTGCCTATTGAAGTTGTTACTAATTGAAAATTCAAGGTGCCGGGACGCATAAAGTCTTAAGCGCGTTCATGGCTGGGTACTTCTGCCGCATGTACGGCCCCAAGTTCTGCTCCATGAAAATCACGCAGAAGGTGCGTGAATACGCTGTAGTCAAAGGAGTTACCTAAGAACAGGTGCTGGCCGTAGCGATTCAGGTGAAATCGAGCGGTTATCTATGTATTCCCATCGTTATTGCATAAACCGATACCACAGCACGTTGAATTAGTATTTAAAAGGACTGAAACCCTTTTAAATCAAGCTCTGGCAGTTATTAAATAAAAATTGCAGATTAGGCTGGCGCTTTTTATTGAGCCTTGGATTACAGAAGCAACTTGCCGGAACGGCTTGGCTATCCGCTTTATTTCCAATTAACTGGAAATTAATTGCCAATTGGCGTGCAGAGTTCTATCAAGGTGCCATCAGGGCTTCGAACATAAGACACGACCTGCCCCCAGGGCTTGGTGATTGGCTTGGCAAGTTCCATCGCGCCAGCGCTGATAGCTCGCGCATGTGCAGCCTCCACGTTATCGGTTACCAGACCAATTTCCATTCCCAAGGGCTTGGCGGATTCAGAGGCGGCGACATGGCCGCCGGGGAAGTTGCCTTCGCCCAGCTCATGCGCGGCAAAGGCCAGTGTCGTCTCGCCGGTGTTGAGTTCGCCGTAGGTGCAGGATTCATGCAGGAATTTGACGGCAAAGCCAAACGCCGAGGTGAAGAATTGCAGGGATGCTTCTACGTTGGGAACGTAGACGATGGTGTAGCCGAGCTTCATGGTGATGAATAAGTGGGTTGACAGAGGTCGGGCTCAATAGCTACTGCCTGACTTGCGGTTAAGCGCGGCAGTAAGAGATTCACAAGTGCAGAGCACAGGCTCGCAGAAAAAGGGAGCGCAGCCTATTCGGTGGCATCAAAGGCTGCTTGATATTGCACGCTGCCTAGGGGATAGTCCCCGTCCAGAGACAGCGCCTGAAAGTACTCGGGGGGCACACCTTCAAGCGTAAGCCCCGGCTGAACCTTGAAGCCAAAGCGGCTGTAGTACTCAGGGTCACCAAGGAGTACGCAGCCAGCGCCGCCCAGCCGTTTGAGCTCGGACAGTGCGGCGTTCATCAAGGCCGAGCCTATGCCTTTATTCTGACGATCCGGCCTGACGGAGATGGGGCCCAGTCCATACCAGCCTGTGGCCCCCGAGGAAATGCTGACTGGAGAGATGGCCGCATGGCCAACGATTTCATCGTTCTCGACCGCGACGAGGGAGATGGTGAGTTGCTTGCTGCGGCGCAATGCATTGATGATGAATTGCTCGGTATGGTTTGAATGCTCTTCATGCTCGAATGCCGCAGCGGTCAGGGCCGTGATGGCGTCTATGTCTTCGCTGCTTTCCTTGCGGATGGTGATGTTCATATGGTGCCCAGATCAATGTCGCTCTGCACGATGGACGAGTGCGACATAGTGCGACCATAAACCAGCAACAGACGGATTCATTCAACTCCAAGTCTGAGATTCGGGTAGAGGCTAGGAAATATCAAAAATCATTAAAAAAGGCCTTGCCTGTGTAGAGCAAAGCCTTTTGGAGCGAAACGCTGGTGACTTGCTGGCTTAGCGCCAGTACTGGCATTTGCTTTCCGCCTTGGTGGTCCAGATCTGCTCGGCGGGCAGCTTCTTGACGATCTTGTAGTAGTCCCAGATGCCTTTGGATTCGGCCGGCGACTTCACCTGCATCAGGTACATATCGTGCACATAGCGGCCGTCTTCTCGGATATAGCCCTGACCGAAGAAGTCGTCGATCTTGGTGCTTTTCAAGGTCGCCATGACCTTGTCTGCATCCAGCGTTCCCGCTTTTTCCACGGCCTTGAGGTAGTTCATGGTGGCCGAGTAATCGGCAGCTTGAATTTCGCTGGGGCGGCGCTGAGTCTTGGCCATAAAGGCATCGGCAAACTTGCGCGAGCCGTCATTCATATCCCAGTACCAAGGGGCGGTGAACTGCATGCCCTCGGTATTTTTGAGGCCCAGGCTGTGAATATCCGAGAAAAATACCAGCAGGCCGGCCAGCTTCATGTTCTTGGTCACGCCAAACTCTTTGGCGGCCTTGATGGAGTTGATGGTGTCGCCGCCCGCATTGGCAAGACCCAGAATCTGCGCCTTGCTGTTTTGTGCCTGCAGCATGAAGCTGGAGAAATCGCTGGCGTTGAGCGGTGTCTTGACCGAGCCCAGCACCTTGCCGCCGCGCGCTTCGATGATCTTGCTGGTGTCGGCTTCCAGCGCGTGGCCGAAGGCATAGTCAGCCGTCACGAAAAACCAGTTCTTGCCGCCGCCATCCACGACGGCACCGCCTGTGCCCTTGGCTAGGGCCACGGTGTCAAAGGCGTAGTGCACGGTGTAGGGGCTGCATTGCTCATTGGTCAGGGCCGAGCTGCCTGCGCCGTTGTCGATGAAGACGCGCTTTTTCTCTTGCGCCACCTTGGCCATGGCGAGGGCCGTGGCAGAGTTGGTGCCGCCAAACACTAGGCTGATGCCTTGCGTATCAATCCATTCGCGGGCCTTGCTGGCAGCGATGTCGGCCTTGTTCTGGTGGTCTGCCGTCAGCAGCTCAATGGGCTTGCCCAGCACCTTCCCGCCAAAGTCGTCAATCGCCATCTGGATGGCTACGCCGCCGTTCTTGCCTTCCACGTCGGCATAGAGGCTGGACATGTCGGTGATGAAGCCGATCTTGACTTTGTCCTGCGCCATGGCGGGTGAGGCAAAAGCCGCAGCCAGGGCCAGGCCCAAAAGAGTGGTGTGGCTGGCCTGGATGGCAGGAGATTGAAGGGAGGCAGGCGTTGACGAGCGGTGCATGAAGTCTCCTGTGAATGACAATGACAAGCAAAATCAAGTCGCGTGGCGGGCGCTCAGGCGCGGCTTGGCTGCTGCGGCAGTGGGACCCCAAGTTGGTTTTAAGATAGTTGTGGTGCTAACTGCTGCATTGCATCGAGCATGTTAGGACTGGCTCACGGCTCTTACATCGGGGCAAGCACTTGCGGGAAATCCCAAGTGCCGGCACTTAGCGCGACCCATGCAAGCCTTGTTGCAGGCCAATTTTTCAAGGGGCCGAGTGACTGAGTGCTCTTGCTAGACTGCCACCAGCCCTCAAGGCCCATCACCAGAAGTGTTCAAAAAATTCATGAAAATTCAAAAAATTCTGCCTATCTCCATGGCTTGTTTGTTTTTTGCGGCGGGTGTGCATGCGCAAGAGCCGGTAAAGGCCACCCTGAATCCGCAGCAAGTCACGGATTTGTTTATCAAGACGCTGGTGCATACAGATGCGACCGCCATGAAGGCCTTGAATGAGTATCAAAGGCCCGCGCGTGCTGAAGCGGGCAATAGCGGTGATTTCATCAATATCGAGCAAATGCAGGAGACAGACCGCATTTACGCAGATCATCTCGCCCCCAAATTCCTGGCGAACATGAAGCTGACTGTAGAAGAACAGAAAGCCTTGTTGCCAGACACCGTGGCCTTGCTGCAAAGCGTACGCGATGCGCAAAAGCGTACGGTCTGTACAACCGGCGAGGCAAAACCTCAGACTGAAGGTGTCAGGGAAGGCGTGGTGAGCATTCTTGTGCCTTTTGCATGCAAGGCGGTGAACCCGGCAGAAAAGATCACGGCCATGATGCGCCGCTCTGCGGCGGAGAAATGGGCGGGCGTTGAGAAATACCGCACTGAAGTGGTTCAGCTCACCGCAGCTTATCAAAATGCGCCTCTGACTCAGGACTTAAATGGCGACTTCATTCTCCAGCGTTTCAGCAAAAGCACGGTTTGGCAGAACACTTTCCCCCGCGAGAGTCTGGATATCAGCCAAGCGCTTTATTGACCTGCGTTGAAGACGCGCTGTCGATATTCAGTGCAAATTACGGAGTCTCCAGCCATCAAAAAAGCAGCCATGAGGCTGCTTTTTTGATGCACGCAGTTGATTAACCGCGTGACTGGTTGATTGGTGCGCGAATGGCGCTTTTGGGGCGGAAAGCCTTGCAGACCTCGTCATGGGTTTCAAGATAAGGCCCGCCAATCAGGTCGATGCAGTAAGGCACGGCGGCAAAAATGCCGTTGACCTTTTGTTGGCCGTCTGCGTCCTTGAGGCCTTCCAGCGTCTCGGCAATCGCCTTGGGCTGGCCGGGCAGGTTGATGATCAGGCTGTTGCCGCGAATCACCGCCACCTGGCGCGAGAGGATGGCTGTGGGCACAAAGGTCAGGCTGATCTGGCGCATTTGCTCGCCAAAGCCGGGCATTTCCTTGTCGGCCACGGCCAGAGTTGCCTCTGGCGTCACATCGCGCAGCGCGGGGCCGGTGCCGCCGGTGGTCAGCACCAGCGAGCAGCCTGCATCCACAAGCTCGATCAGCGCGGCGCTGATGCCGGCCTGTTCGTCGGGGATCAGGCGTGCCTCAAACGTGATGGGGTTTTGCAGTGCGCGGCTCAGCCAGTCCTGCAGCGCGGGCAGGCCCTTGTCTTCATAAACGCCGCTGCTTGCGCGGTCGCTGATGGAGACGATGCCGATTTTCACGGCATCGTGCAGAGCTTGCTCACTCATTGCTGCCGTCAGTTGCTGCGGCGCTGGACTTGCCCGCTTTGGCCAGCTGTTCGCGCACCAGCTGGAACAGGTCGCGGTAGGCGCGGCCCTTGCTGACTTCCTTGGGCTCGGCATCGGGGCTGGCGGCCTGTGCGGCGGCAGCTTGCTCCTTGGCCTTTTCGATGTCCTTGCGGGATTGGCGAATCAGCGAGCGCAGTTGCTGCACATCGGTCTCGGGGAAGTGCTCCAGCCAGATGGCCAGTGCGCCTTCTTCCACGACCAGACGGTCGCGCCATTGCTCCGAGATCTGAACAGACATTTTCACGGCGGGCGAGCCGTTGCGCTGTTCATCCAGGGCCTGTTTGACTGCGGCGAGCTGTTCGTCCGTGAGCTTGCGCATGAGCTTGCCCACGTACTGCATCTGACGGCGCTTGCCTTCAAAGTTGGTGATGCGCTTGGCTTCTGCCAGAGCATCAACCAGCTGGTCGGAGATTTGCAGGCGCTTGAACAGGTCGCTGCGAAGCGTCATCAACTCCTTGCCAAGATCCTGAAGCGCATCGCTTTCGCGCTTCAGGTCGGTCCTGGTGGAGTCGTAGGTGCCTTTGAGTTCGGCTTTGAGTTCAACGTCTAGCTCGCTGCCTTCGGCAACGAACTTACCGCGAACAAAATAGCCTTTTGTAGGTTTGCGTGACATGGTAAGGGGGCAATATCAGTGGCAGCACAGAGGGCGCTGCAGTGGCGGCTATCATATCCGCCGCTATGAAAAAACCTCGCTCCAGCATTACAAGCACTTCTAGTGCAAAGGCCCAATCTGAACCGCAAGCCGGTTTCAGCTTTAGCCAATCCTTTTTTGAAGGCCTGGTGGACCAGGCTCTGAAGCACGCCAAAAAGCTGGGTGCGACGGACGCCGGAGCCGAGGCTTCCGAGGGCTGCGGCCTCTCGGTCAGCGTACGCAAGGGCGCGCTGGAGACGGTGGAACGCAACCGCGACAAGTCGCTGGGCGTGACCGTCTATCTGGGTCAGCGCCGTGGCAATGCCAGCACCTCGGACTTCTCTGCCGCTGCTATCCAGCAGACCGTGCAGGCCGCTTACGACATTGCCCGCTTCACCGCCGAAGACCCGTTTGCCAGCCTGCCTGACAGTGCCGATATTGCGCTGCCCGGCACCCACCGCGATCTGGAATTGTTTCACCCCTGGGATATCAGCAGCGAAGCCGCTGCCGAAATGGCCCTGCGCTGCGAAGAGGCCGCCTTCAAGACCCACCGCCGCGTGAGCAACAGCGAAGGCGCGGGTATCTCGGCTCAGCAAAGCCACTTTTTTACCGCGCACACCAATGGTTTTCGCGGTGGCTATGCCAGTTCGCGCCACAGCCTGTCGGTGGCGCCCATCGCCAAGCTGCCCGGCAAGAATGGCGAGATGCAGCGCGATTACTGGTACAGCTCCATGCGCAATGCGGCCGATCTTGCGTCGCCAGAAGCCGTGGGCCGCTACGCCGCAGAGCGCACGCTGAGCCGTCTGGGTAGCCGCAAGATTCCAACGACTGAATGCCCGGTGCTGTTTGAATCGCCTCTGGCCGCTGGCCTGCTGGGCGGTTTTGTGCAGGCCATCAGCGGCGGTGCGCTGTACCGCAAGAGCACCTTCTTGCTGGACTCGATGGGCAAGCCCGTCTTCCCCAAGCACATCGACATTGAAGAAGATCCCTTCATTCTGGGCGGCAAGGGCAGCTCGCCCTTCGACGAAGAAGGCGTGCGCGTGCAGGCCCGCAAGGTGGTGGATGCGGGCCGTGTGGAAGGCTATTTCCTCTCCAGCTACTCGGCACGCAAGCTGGGCATGAAGACCACGGGCAACTCCGGTGGCTCGCACAATCTGGTCATGACATCGCGCCGCACCAAGGCGGGCGACGATCTGGATGCGATGCTGAAAAAGCTGGGCACCGGCCTGTTCGTGGTCGAGCTGATGGGCCAGGGCGTGAACTATGTGACCGGCGACTACTCACGCGGAGCCAGCGGCTTCTGGGTGGAAAACGGTGAAATCGCCTTCCCCGTGGATGAAATCACCATTGCCGGCAACATGAAGGACATGTTCAAGGGCATTGAAGCCATTGGTGCTGATGCCTATAACTACGGTGCCAAGACCGTGGGCTCCATCCTCATCAACCGCATGAAGGTGGCGGGCAGCTGATGGCCTGATCTTTGCGGCTGATACAGCAAAAGGCGGAGTGCGGTGGCACTTCGCCTTTTTTATTGGGCATTGCAGATAGGTTCAAGATTTTTTGATAGCTGGCTGCGCTGTTTCATCAATGAATTCGGCATCTTTTAATGTAGAAATCCATGATGAGTAGTAGCTAGCTGCTATGGTTTTAAATTGCCTGCTCAGCAGCGATCAATCTTGCCTGCCTGATGGGCCTGCGCCATGAAGTCCATGAACGCCTTGGTGCGCAGCGGAATGTGCTTGTGGCTGGGCAGGGCCATCAGCACATGCAGGCGGCCCGTGATCCAGCCGGGCAGCACAGGCTGCAGCAGGCCTTCATTGAGAAACGGGCGGGCCGAATCCAGAGTGAACTCGGCGATGCCTGCGCCGTCGAGCACCATTTGCAGAATGCCTGCTGTCTGGCTGATGGTGATGGCGGCGGTCACTTCGATGTCGTGTACCGGCGGCTCGCTGGTGGGCTGGTTGCTATGCCACAGCGAGAAGCTGTCGCGCTGCTGGCCCTCGCGGCGGCGCAGCACGCATCTGTGCTGCGCCAGCTCATGAGGAGTCTGCGGAGTGCCATGCCGCTGGATGTAAGACGGTGCCGCGCAAAGAATGGCTTCGGATGTCGAGAGCTTGCGGGCCACGATGCTGGCATTGAAGTTCTCGAACACCTGCATGAACCCCAGGTCATAGCGATTCATATCGGGTGTGAGGCTGGGGTCCACATGCACATCGAGTGAAATACCCGGGTACTGCGTGCGAAAGTCGGCCGCCAGGGGCGAAATCAGTGCATCCGTGAGTGACGGGGTGGAGACGATGCGCAACACGCCGGACAGGGCGCTGGTGTTGCTTTGTACTTCGGTTGTGGCGCTGTCCACAGCTTCGAGGATCTCGCGCACACGGGCGGCATAGCGCTCGCCCGCAGGCGTCAGGCTGACGCTGCGTGTGGTGCGCTGCAGCAGCCGGGTGTCCAGCTGCTTTTCGAGAGCCGTCACGTGACGTGTGACATGAGGCACGGTCATGGACAGACGGCGTGCTGCAGCCGTGAAACCGCCTTCATCGACGACGGCCAGAAACACCGTCATGGTGTGTAAGCGATCAAGCACAAGCCCTCATTTTCGAATAGTCACATGGCTTCGAATTATTACGGATGCCGTAATAAAGCATTGTGTCTGGGTGCATTGGTGCACTCTTGTATAAGACGTACAGTGAGAGCAAGTGCAAACATCAGCCTTTTCACGCAATGCAGCACAAGTGCTGCCACCCCTCTCCAAATAACACCCAGGAACAGAGTGCTGTCCGGCTTCGCTGCCGCAGCAAGCTTTGTTCCTGAGCAGCTTGTAGTCAATCGCTGTCCTGTAAACGGCTTTGGGCAGCTGACAACTGATGACGATGTCCTATTGATTGGGGCGGTCTTTGTCACCTCAATAGGTGATGTTGTGCACTGAAACACTGACCAATTCCTATCATGACCTCAACACCTCAATTCCCGACGTTCGGCCTGAGTCGCCGTCACCTGCTCGGTGGCGCGCTGGCGGCCGGCATGGCGCAACTCATCCCCGGCAGCTGGGCTGCTGATGCTCCGGCAACGGGTACCGACAGCTTCATGGCGCTGTCCCGCTATCTGACGGAGCGCAGCGATTTGCCTCAGGCGCAAGGTGCAAGGCTGCTTGCCGCTCAAAACGAGCTGGACGGCAAGTTCAACGACAAGCTTGAAACTCTGTGGAAATGGATTGGCTCCAGCCAGGTGGCTCTTGCCCATCTGAATGAGCGCCTCAAGGCCGAGCAGCCGGATCTGGCCGATGTCCCCATGAATGTGATGCAGCTCTGGTACCAGGGCATTGCTGGCAGCGGCACCGCCACACGTGTTGTGGCCTACGAGCACGCGCTCAATGCCGATGTGGTGGCTGACAGGCTGCGCCCACCTTCCTATGTCTATGGCGCATACGGCAGCTGGAGCAGCAACCCGACCACCTTCAAGCTGCAGCTCATCACCGCTCAGCCCAAGGCCTGAAGTACAGCTCATTCATAAAAATCCACGAGAAATACCATGGCTGATTCCACTCTATCTGCAGACTTCGTCATCATTGGCGCCGGCATCATCGGCGCCATGATGGGCGCAAAGCTGGCTCGCTCCGGCGCTTCGGTGCTCATGCTTGAAGCTGGCGGCCCATCGGACCGCGGCATTTTTGTCGCACGTTTTCACAACGCCTCGCGTCGTGGCGACTGGATGACTCCTTATCCGTCCATTCCCACGGCTCCGCACCCCATCTACCGCCCTGAAGACAATAATTATTTCGAGCAGGCAGGCCCCGAGCCCTACAAGGCCGAGTACATCCGTCAGGTGGGCGGAACCAGCTGGCACTGGGCCGCGCAGGCCTGGCGCAATGTGCCCAATGACTTCCGCATCCACAGCCTGTATGGCGTGGGCAAGGACTGGCCTCTTGACTATGACGATCTGGAGCCCTACTACCAGGAAGTCGAAGAAATCATGGGCGTGGGCGGCTCTACCGAGACAGGCTCGCCCCGCAGCAAGCCTTTTCCTATGGGTGAAGTGGCCGTGCCTTATGCCATGCAGCGCCTGACAGATCGCTTGAAAGGCACATTTAACGTGGTCAGCAACACCGTGGCGCGCAATAGCCGCAGCTTCGATGGTCGCCCGCCATGCTGCGGTGCCAACAACTGTCAGCCCGTGTGTCCCATCGATGCGCAGTACCACGGCGGTATCGCCGTAAAGCAGGCGCTGGCTGCAGGCGTGAAGATGCAGATTCATGCCAATGTGTTTCAGCTTGAGCATGACGACAAGGGTCGTATCGTGGCGGCCAACTATTACGACGTGGACAAGAAAGTGCACCGCGTCACTGGCAAGACCTTTATCTTGGCATCCAACGGTATCGAGTCGCCGCGCCTGCTGATGCTGTCCAAGAGCGACAAGTTCAAGAACGGCCTGGCCAATGAGCACGATCAGGTCGGTCGCAATCTCATGGACCACCCCAGCACTTCGCTGACCTTTGATGCCGACGAGGATGTGTGGCTGGGCCGCGGCCCGCAAAGTCCCAGCTCCATCAACGCCATGCGCGATGGTTCGTTCCGCTCGGAACATGCGCCTTACCGTCTGGACTTCACCAATATATCCCGCGTTGACGGTGCCACCAGCAGCCTGCTCAAGCAAGGCGTGTACGGCAAGGAGTTCGAGGAAAAGCTGCGCCATATCTCGGCGCGTGAAATGAGCGTGAAGAACGTGCTGGAAGTGCTGCCCAACCCGGAAAACCGCATCGCTTTGTCCGATGACAAGGACAGCATGGGCATTCCCAAGCCTCGTGCGCACTACCAGATCGACGAATACACCTTCAAGGGCCACCAGCGTTCGCAAAAGGATTTCGCCAAGATTGCCGAGCTAATGGGAGCCACTAATCTGCGCTACACCAAGGACCATGTCTATGCCAACAACCAGCATATCTGCGGCACCTTGAGTATGGGCAAGGACCCCAAGGAGTGCGTGGTTGACCAGTTTGGCCGCGCCTGGGATCACGAGAACCTGTACATGGCTTCTACCGGTCTGCTGCCCACCTCGTCCACCTGCAACTCGACCGTGAATGCGCTGGCCGTAGCCATGCGCACGGCGGCTCACATCCTTGCGGGGAGCGGCGGTCCTGCCATGCTACCGCGCAGCA
>ERZ724504.1581-NODE-1581-length-12576-cov-5.543567_pt1 | contig 12576 bp, 6 predicted proteins | sample MGYA00376037_ERZ724504 | MGnify/ENA primary metagenome ERZ724504 (study PRJEB28724, sample SAMN07190888) | wastewater metagenome | isolation source: influent of sewage treatment plant in Hong Hong | place: USA: Christiansburg, Virginia | collected 2016-03-01 ... | reverse complement strand
TTTTAGGTCGGCATCACACCAAAAAGTGGCTCAGTTTTCGGTCGGCGTCAACAGTTCAGGCCTTTGAAACGCATCGTCACGCCGGTATTGACGTTTTCATGACCACTCAAGGCCCTCGGCTTATTGACTCAAACTTGCGCAATTTGTTTGGTCGTCATGTCCACATTCGAGACACTGGCTGGATGGGGCGTTGGTGGTACGAGTGGACGGAATGCAATGAGCAACTGGCCTATAAAAAGTGTGAAAACAAGCGCAAATACAGGCTTCCTAAACGGGTCTTTGATTTTTACAAATCAGCGAATGAGCACACCAAGGCTCCCCGAAAAATCCCCCCGGTGATCTTCTTGGCCATTGCCGCGGCTTTGGTTTGTGCGTACATGCTTTTTTCGGCGTTTTACAAGCCTGAGCCTGAAGCAAAGAAGCTGCCGACGCTGGAACATTCGCAGAATGTTTCTGGGGCGGTGGCTTCTTCTGCTGTGCCAGGTCAAGCAGCTTCTGTTCCCAAGGTCTATGACTTCGGGGAATTCATTCCTCGCGTCAGCAGCAGGCCTGAGACTGCCCCGGCATACGATGAACTTAGAAAGGTCGTTGTCATGCCAGTGGTAGTTGGTGGCCTGTGCAAGGGTGGGCAATGCACCTGTTTCACCCAGCAAGGCACCTATGCGGGCCTGACGCATCAGGAGTGCAGCGACTGGATGCATCAGCGCCCGTTTGATCCCTATACCGGTTCACTGCCTCCGCAACCCATGCAGCAGCCTGTGCAGCAGGTAAAGCAGGAGGAGGGGCCGCAAAGCGTCCCTATGCCTGCTGCGCCTGTCAATTCTGCTAATGAGGTCACGCTCTCCGATGTGACTCGTGCCGCTCGCACTGGTCAGCTCGTGAAAACTGGCGCTCTCTAGCGGGTATGGGGTGCAACCCCATGTCAACCCTTGTTCTATGTCTGGCCGGTGACTTCGTCGCGCTGCCTCCCGCAGCTCTCGCACGGCATGGTGTGTGACGGAGGGCGTGAACCTTATGCAAAACAGGTGGTTGCCACTCTCGCCCTAAAAAACCGGTATTCCGCCGCAGGCGCTCTGGCCTATGATTCCGTCAAGGGGGACTTATGGGACTGATGGATCGGGATTACTGGCGTGATCGCTACAACAAGAAAGCAGCCGGAAGTACAGACCCCACGCATTGGCGTGAGGATGAACTTGAGGGGGTGAATCGATTTGACCCTCAGCCGCTTCGGGCTGTATCTCGCTATCCAGCTAAGACAAATGAGTTGAGCTTTATCGGCAAGCTTTTCACTACCATTGCGGTCGTGTTGATCTGTGCTGTTATCTATCGCTACGCTCGCTGAGCCCGCGAAAGGGATCGTTAGTCGGCCTTGGCCGATTGAGACTGTGTCCAGGCTGGTGCTGAACCACGGAACGACATGAGGCTACAGGGTTCCTGAGCCACGGAACGACATGAGGTTAGGGAGTCCTCAAACCACGGAATGACATGAGGTTACTGTTTACAGAACCACGGAATGACATGAGGTTATGAGGTTTCCCAACCACGGAGAGACATGAGGCTACAGGGTTCCTGAGCCACGGAGTGACATGAGGTTACTGCACCAGACTGGGCGCAGGCTCAACCCGCTAGGGCCAGAGCCCGGTTTTTGCAAGGCAAAAATTCGCCCAAACTGAATAAGTGATTGTGCTCACTTATTAGGAGCATATTCTTGCTATAAAAAGAGAAGCGACAGCGCATATCCCAGCTTGAGGAAATGAGTATTCCAATAGCATTTCAGTTATCAAAAAAAGGAGAAAAAATTGCTGATTGGTTATGCTCGCGTCTCGACAAGGGAGCAAGAAACTCATTTACAGATTGATGCCTTGAATAAGGCAGGGGTATCTCGGATTTATCAGGAAAAAGTAAGTGCTGTAAGTGCTCGTCCGCAGCTTCAGGAGTGTTTAACTGCGTTGAAGGCGGGGGATATTCTTGTCGTTTACAAGATGGACCGGATTGCTCGTTCCCTAAAGGATTTGCTGACTATTCTGGATTTAATTAGCCGGGCTGGTGCTTCCATAAAATCTCTCACAGAGCCTCTTGATACCTCTGGGCCCATTGGAACCTTTATGGTTCAAGTGTTGGGCGCGGTGGCTCAGTTGGAGCGATCAATAATTCGAGAGCGTGCGCTTGCAGGTCAGGTTGCTGCCTACAACAGGGGCGTCAGGTGGGGCGGTAGTCGTGGCAAGCTCACGGAGGCTCAGCATAGTGAGCTATGTCAGTTAAAAGCGGCTGGGGCGACCTTAAAGCAGTTGATGGCGAGGTACGATATCTCTATGTCGACGGTCTGTCGTTACCTGAATCCAGAAGCATCGCGCAACGTCCGCAAAAAGTTGCCTGTACTTGGAGCCTATGTTGACGACTCTGTCAGTGATTGACGATGCGACGACAGCCATTATCGGCCCCGGCTTTCAAAGTGCGCTCTCCATGAATCAACCTACGCTGAATTACGTATCGTGTCCCGGAGCTTCTGCGGTGGCTCCCACCTGGGCCAGTGCCCAGCGCAGAAAAGAGATCGAGGCGGTGCCCGAGGGCATGCACCGCATGGCGTACTGGGAGTGGAACAACACGGGCAATGTCGCTCATCCCCATGTCATCGTATGCGTGCACGGCCTCTCGCGCCAGGGGCGTGATTTTGATGTACTGGCTGCCACACTCAGCCGCTTTGCCCGCGTGATCTGCCCCGATGTAGCGGGCCGCGGCGAGAGCGACTGGCTGGCTGACTCCATGGCTTATCAGGTGCCGATGTATGCCGCTGACATGCTGGCGCTGCTGGCCCAGTTGCATGCGCAGGCACCAATCGAGACGCTGGACTGGGTGGGCACCAGCATGGGCGGGCTGATTGGCATGGGCATCACCGGCCAACCCGGTCTACCGCTGCCTGTCCCGGTACGGCGCATGGTGCTCAACGACGTGGGGCCGGTCATTGAGTGGGCATCGCTGGAGCGCATTGGCTCTTATGTGGGTAAAAGCTTGCAATTTCCCAACTTTGAGAGCGCCGCGGCCGCCATGAGCCAGATATCTGAGGGGTTTGGACCGCATACCGACGAGCAGTGGCGCAAACTCTCGCAAGCCATGGTCAAACCGAATCCGCAAGGCGGGGTGGTACTGCATTACGACCCGAAAATATCCGCACCCATGGCGCTGATGACCCGTGAGACGGCGCAGGCGGGTGAGACCTTGCTCTGGCAGCTGTATGACCAAATTCAGGCACAAGTTTTGCTTATTCGTGGTGCAGATTCCGACCTGCTCTCTGCAAGTACTGCTCAGGCCATGGCCGCACGCGGCCCGAAGGCGCATTGCACGGAACTGGAAGGCGTAGGCCATGCTCCAACGCTGGTCGCGCCGGGGCAGGTGGCGTTGATACGAAAGTTTTTACAAGGGGAGAAGGGTTTGCCGGCAAGCATCAGTCTTGCACAGCAAGCTCAAGAGGAAGCTGAATGAAGACCAGCGATAACGCAACCCAAGTCTCTGACGCCGCACCCAGGATTACGGAGCCGACGCCGCATTTGATCATGGCCACCTCGGAGATGCTTCCCGAGCAGGCTAATGCTTTAGAGCGTGCGCGTGCATTTGCCGAGCCGCTGATTGCCGGTGAAGTCATGGAGACGGGGGAGAACACCCTGGCCCATGCTGATGCGGTGGCCGCCATTCTCAAGAAGATTGGCGGTTCTGAAACCATGCAGGCGGCCATCTATCTGGTACATGCCAGCGTGCACCTGAACAAGCCGCAGGAAGTCATTGCCAAGGCCTTTGGCGACAACTTCGCCACATTGGCGGTGGAGACCATCAAGCTCATCCGCGTGCAGCAGCAGGCGCGAGATGCCGAGTTGAGCACCCAGCATGTGGACGGTATTGCGACCCAGACCGAAAACGTGCGCAAGATGCTGCTGGGTTTCTCGCGTGATCTGCGCGTGGTGTTGCTGCGCTTGGCATCGCGTCTGCAGACGCTGCGCTATTACGCGGCTGAAAAAAGCGTGGTCTCGCCCAGCATTGCGCGTGAAGCGCTGTATGTCTTTGCGCCGCTGGCCAATCGCTTGGGTATCTGGCAGATCAAGTGGGAGCTGGAAGATCTGTCTTTCCGCTTTCTGGAGCCAGACACCTATCGCCAGATTGCCCGCCTATTAGATGAGAAGCGGGTAGAGCGAGAAGTCTACATGGAGCAGATGCGCGGTCGGCTTGAATCTGATTTGCGCGCTCACAGCATCAGCGCATCAGTACAGGGCCGCCCCAAGCATATCTACAGCATTGCCAAGAAGATGCGTGGCAAGTCGCTGAACTTTGATCAGCTCTTCGACATCCGCGCGATGCGTGTAATCGTGCCTACGGTCAAGGACTGCTATGCAGCGCTGTCCTGGGTGCACGAGCAATTCACACCGCTGGAAAAAGAGTTTGACGACTACATCGCCAAGCCTAAGCCGAACGGCTACCAGTCACTGCATACCGTGGTGCGCGATGAAACCGGTCGCACGATTGAAATTCAGATCCGCACACAAGCCATGCACGACCATGCTGAGCATGGCGTGGCCGCGCACTGGGCCTATAAAGAAGCCGGCACCAAGGGCTATGCTGGCGTATCGGCGTCCAGCGAGTACGACGCCAAGATTGCCGTGCTGCGCCAGTTGCTGGCCTGGGGCAGTGATCTGACAGGCTCCGCTCAGCGTGGCCTGTTTGAAGACCGCATCTATGTGCTGACTCCCGGTGCCGCCGTAAGTGAGCTGCTGCAGGGCGCTACGCCAGTGGACTTTGGCTACTCCGTACACACAAGCCTGGGTCATCGCTGTCGCGGTGCGCGGGTTGATGGTGTCATGGTGCCGCTGAACACGGCGCTGGAAAGCGGGCAGACCGTAGAGATCAACACCGCCAAAGAAGACCGTCCCTCGCGAGACTGGCTCAATGCGGACCTGGGCTATCTGGTCAGCAACCGCGCCAAGGCCAAGGTGCGCGCCTGGTTCAATGCTCAGGCCACGCATGAGACCGTATCGCGTGGTCGTGAATCCGTTGAAAAGCTGTTGCAGCGCGAAGGCAAGACGGCCGTCAAGCTGGAAGACCTGGCGGGTTTGCTCGGTTTCAAATCTGCCGATTCATTGTTTGAAGTGGTTGGCAAAGACGAGTACTCGCTGCGTAATATTGAAGCCGTACTTCGCCCCAGCGAAGAAGTACCTGAGGAGGAGTCCTTCATTCCTGTGCGCAAGGCGCGAGGCAATGATTCATCCAGAGGTGGCGTGCTGGTCGTGGGGGTTGACTCCCTCATGACGCAACTGGCCAAGTGCTGCAAGCCTGCGCCACCCGATGACATCGGCGGCTTTGTGACACGCGGCAAGGGCGTGAGCGTGCACCGCTGCGATTGCAGCAACTTCCGCGAGATGGCTGCCAAAAGCCCTGAGCGCGTAATCGAAGTTGATTGGGGGCAACCCAAGAATGTGGAAAAGGGCGGCCCGGTCTATCCAGTCGATGTCGCCGTAGAAGCAGCCGACCGACAAGGCCTGCTGCGCGATATCTCGGACGTGTTTGCGCGAGAGAAGACCAATGTAATCGGTGTGCAGACTCAGTCCGTCAAGGGCACTGCCTGGATGACATTCACGGTAGAGGTCGCTGACTCCGGGCGCTTGAACAAGGTGCTGGGTATTGTGGCCAACGTATCGGGTGTACGCTCGGCAAGGCGACGCTGATTGCAATCATGGGCAAGAAAGTTTTCGCTCTCAAAAAATGAGTGGAAAACCCGTGCTACAATTGCTTCATCAACGAAACAGGCGCGTAGCTCAGCTGGTTAGAGCACCACCTTGACATGGTGGGGGTCGTTGGTTCGAGTCCAATCGCGCCTACCAAATATCGCAAGCTAAACCAGAGCTTGTAGCAAAAATGCCCGCTAACAAGCGGGCATTTTTGTTTGTGCGGTATGGAAACAGTGTGCGGAAAGCGGTGCACAAACAAAGACGTTTGCTACGTTTTTCAATGAAGCTGCTAACCACCTTGATAAGGCGCTTTTTTCAAATTCGCTGAAGGCCATAGTGCTTCTGCCTTATGTCTAAAACAGTTCTTGCTGGGAAGAGGTCAGCATGGTGAAGCTTTCCCCCAAAGGAACCAAAATTGAATCTGCAATAGGTTGAATCTGTTTGCTTAGGTAGTGCTCGTAGTCGATACGTGAACGCCGTATTTCCAAGGGCTCGGGGCCATTTTTTGTCATGACGTACTGGATCCAGCCCCCGCTCTGATACTGCGTCTGGCGGCCTATGCTGATGTTGTACTCGTCGGCAATCCTGGCGGCTCGCACCTGAGGCGGAACATTGGCCACATAGGCATCCAGACGATGCCTCAGACGTTTGCGGTAGATGAGTAGATCGTCTTTCTTGCCTGCCAGTGTGGATTGGGCGTATTCGAAGACGAACTCTCGATAGGGAGTGCCTTGAAAAACTCGCGAGAGCAAGCCTTCCTGAAATTGCTGCGCCAGCGGTGTCCAGTCGCTGCGAGCCATCTCCAAGCCCCGGTAGACCATGGCCTCTTTGCCCATCGCATCCACACTGAGTCCCGCGTAGCGTTTTTTGCTGCCAACGTCTGAGCCCCGTATGGTGGGCATGAAGAATTTCTTGTAATGGGTGTCGAACTCGATTTCTAAAAAGCTTTCCAGGTCTTGCTCCTGGCGCAAGGTCTGCGTCCACCAAGCGTTGATGTCTTGGGCAAGCTCAGCAGAGACTGCATGCGCTTCTTCGTTGGAATGGGTGCGCTTGAGCCAGATAAAGATGGAGTCCGTGTCCCCGTAGATGACTTCATAGCCACGCTTCTCGACAAAATCCCGCGTCACTTTCACCATCTCATGCCCACGTAAAGTGATGGCTGAAATCAAGTCGGGGTTGAAAAAACGGCATTCCGATGCCCCCAATACGCCGGCGAATGAATTCATCACCAGCTTGAGCGCCTGCGACAGCGGTTCGTTCTGGGTACGTTTGGCTTCATCGCGGGCACGCCAGAGTGTGCTCACGATCTCCGGTAGGCAATGCTTCTCACGAGAAAATAGCGTGCCTCGTGGGCCTTTGATAAACCGGTCTGGCTCATTGGCATGTTGTCCTTCTGCCAAGCCCACGGGATCCACCAGATAGGTGCGAATGATTGAGGGATAAAGACTCTTGTAATCCAGCACCACGACGGAGTCGTAAAACCCGGGCTTGGAGTCCATCACATAGCCACCTGGCGATGACTTGCCTTGCACATCTCCCACGTTAGGAGCCACATAGCCCATGCGATGCATGCGTGGCAGATAGTGGTGACTGAAGGCCGCGATGGAGCCACCGAAGTGATCCAGCTGCAGACCCGTGGCGTGGGCACGCTCCATTGCAAACTGCAGCAGCTTGGCTTTCTCAAAAATGCGCAGAACCAGCTCGCAATCGCGGATGTTGTAGGAGGCAAGAGCGGGCTTGTCTTCCTGATATCGCCGCTCAATCTCCGCCATCTTGTCGTATTCGCTGCTGATCTCCTTGCCTTCGCCAAGCAACTTTTGCGCGACGTTCTCTAGGCTGAATGACGGAAAGCTCCAGACCGCAGCCCTGAGTGCTTCAATGCCATCGACCACCGCTCTGCCAGGCATGGGCGCGAACAGATAGCCTTGCTTGCCAGGATGTGTTCTCCATGCAATGGGCTTGCGCTCTCGCCCCAGCAAAAGTGGCGTTGCACAATCGTCAGCCGTTTTTTGCAGCACACGCAGGTCAAACTGAATGACATTCCATCCAATGATCACATCAGGATCATTGCGCTCAAACCATGTATTGAGCTGCTCGATCATGGCCTTGCGCGTGGCGCAATAAATCAGCTCAAAGTCCGGTGAGTTTATGGACTCAGCAGGAGGTTCTCCCAACATGAACACCACGCGCTCGGCCATGCCATCAAGCGCAATGGAGTAAAGATCCTGGTGTTGGCTGGTCTCGATATCCAGTGACACGACCTTCAGCGTAGGTCTGAAATCGGGTGCTGGCAACAGCTTGCAATTGAGCAGCGCAGAGTTCTCGAATCGACCACCTTCCAGCATCACACCAGCGGTGATAAAACGCTCCATCAAATAGCGCTCGTGTGGCCTGACATCCGCTTCCAGCAGCGATATGCCCTGTGGCTGAAGTGTGCGTGCCAACCGGCTCAACTGACGAAAGTGCTTGGCATAGACTCCCAGCACAGGCTGCTGCTGAAAGCTCTTAAGCGCCAGCTCCCGCAGCTCAATATCTGCTCCTTTGGGAAGCTGTGCCAGCACCGCCGCTCTGTGCCGTTGCTCGACAAAAGCGACCGAAGTCTGCGCAGACAGAAGCACCTTCAACGGGCCGGAATCTGTCGCCAGCCAATACTCAATCTCGGAGCCTGCTGCCGTGTCCCGCCAATTGCGGGTCAGGATAAAGCCTTGACGGTTGTTGGAGGGCACGAGAGATGGGTCGCAGGAGGTTGATCGGATTGACCCTCAGGCTATCGCAGTTCGCGTGGGCAATCGAGCAAGCAAGCCACTTTTATTGAAATCGCTATCGGAACACTCCGCGCACATGTGCAAGCACCTGTCTGTGTGGCTTTTGCAGAGCATCCATAGCGAGAGGCGTTCCAGATGCTCAGTAATACAAGCCAGAATGGCCTTGCCAGCCACCTCCAAGAGCCTTAAACAAGGCTACCAGGGCCATTTGCCGTTGCGCGCTGACCTCGATCAGCGCCATCTGCTGGGTAAAGTCCGTGCGCTGCGCATCCAAAAAGCGCAAATGGCTGTCCACCCCGGCGCGATAGCGTAATTCGGAAAGTTTGAGCGTATTCGTACTTGTTTGGACCAAGCGTTGACGAGCGTTCTCTTCACGCCTCAAGGTTTCAACAGCGACCAGTGCGTCACTGACTTCGCGAAACGCTGTCTGAATACTGCGCTCATACGTGGCCACCGCCATGTCTTTGCGCAGCTGCGCGATTTCCAGATTGGCCTGATTGCGTCCTCCATCAAAAATAGGCAGGCTGATCTGCGGCATGAAGGACCATGCGCGTTGAGCACCGTCAAAGAGGCTGGACAGTTCTGCGCTGCCAGACCCATACGAGCCGGTCAGCGAGATGCGTGGAAAGAACGCGGCCCGTGCTGCGCCGATGCTCGCATTGCGTGACCTGAGCTGGTACTCGGCTGCGCGGATGTCCGGGCGCTGAACGAGTAGGTCGGAGGGCATGCCTGCAGCGATCTCCTGGACCAAGGGCGTAGAGCTCAGCTCCGATTCGGGCTGCACCAGGCCGTCACCGACCAGCCAGCTCAAGGCGTTGCTCGCCTGACGCAGCTCGCGCTCGAAGCGCTCGACATCGGCACGGGCAAGCTCTACCAAGCCTTGAGCTTCTTGTTCGTCCAGGCGGCTGGCTGTACCCACTTTGTGGCGCTCGCTCACGAGTTGCCACTCCTTTTCACGCGACTGTACCGTGCGAAGTGCCAAGTCCTTGCGCTGCCTTGCACTGTCTTGCGAGAGCGAGGACTGAATCACTTCTGCAATCAGGCTGATTTGCACGCTGCGCGTGGCCTCCTGCGTGGCAAGGTACTCCATTTGCGCGGCCTCGGACAATGACTGCACGCGTCCGAACAGATCCAGCTCGAACGCCATCAGCCCCGCATTGACCTGATAGTTGCTCTGGACGGTGGAGCCACCCGTGCCGCTCAGGTCGGCTGGCTGGCGCTGACGACTGCCGCTGGCTTGCGCACTCACTGCGGGCAGCTGGTCCGCGCGCTGCACGCGATAGGCCGCGCGCGCGGCCTGCACATTGAGCAATGCCTGCCGCAAGTCGCGATTGTTCGCCAGCGCTTTCTCGATACGCGCGCGCAGGCGTTCGTCGGTCACGAACTCCTCCCATTGCAATACCGTGGTCGTTGCTGCGCCAGGCGAAGCTGGCGCACTCCATGTGGCAGGGATAGGGGCTGCGGGCCTTTCGTAGGTGGGCGCAAAAGAGCAACCTGTCAGCGCGATGACCATGAGCGAAAGCGCCGCTCTTCGCATTGGGACATGCGCGCTCATACAGATTCTCCTTCGGCGGTGTTGTTTTTCACTTCGGATTTGGGGTTGCGCTTGCGCCATAGCGACAGCACAAACACAAAGAAGATGGGGACAAACAACACGCCCAGCAGCGTGGCGCTGATCATGCCGCCGATTACCCCGACGCCGATGGCGGCCTGGCTGGATGCGCCTGCACCTGTGGCCAGCGCCAGAGGCACCACACCCAGAATGAAGGCCAACGAGGTCATCACAATCGGGCGAAATCGCAAGCGTGCTGCCTGCAGGGCAGAGTCCACCAGCGAGTGGCCGCGTTCATGCAGGTCCTTGGCGAACTCCACAATCAGAATGGCGTTCTTTGCGGCAAGGCCAATGATGGTGATCAAGCCCACCTTGAAGTACACGTCGTTGGACAGGCCGGCGGCCGAAGTCGCCAGCACCGAGCCCAGCGCACCGATGGGCACGATCAGCATGACTGCGGCGGGAATGCTCCAGCTTTCGTACAAGGCCACGAGCAACAGGAACACCACCACAATGGCCAGTGCAAAGAGCTTGGGTGCCTGCGCGCCTGCAGCCTTTTCCTGGTAGGACAGTGCAGTCCATTCATAGCCTATGCCCGCTGGCATCTCGCCCATGATGCGTTCGAGCTCGGCCATGGCTTCACCTGTGGTGTGACCAGGTTTGGCATCCCCCGCAATGCGGAAGGCCGGATAGCCGTTGTAGCGCGAAATCTGCACCGGCCCCATCTCCCAGTTCACCGTGGCAAAAGAGGCAAGCGGCACCTGTTCGCCCTGAGAGTTAGGTACGTACAGACGCAGCAGGTCTTCAGGCGTCATGCGCGACTTCGTATCAGCCTGCACCACCACGCGCTGCAGACGACCCGCATTCGGAAACTCGTTGATCACCGCCGAGCCGTAAGCCGTGGAAAGCGCCGCGCTGATCGTCGCAAAGCTCACGCCCTGAGCCTGGGCCTTGCGGCGGTCGATATCCATGCGCAACTGCGGGGCGTCTTCGAGGTTTTCCATCATGGCGTAGGCGATCACCGGCGACGCGTTGGCTTTCTTCAGCAGCTCGTCACGTGCGGCAATCAGTGCCTCTCGGCCCAGACTGGCGCGGTCTTGCAGCCGCAGCGAAAAGCCACCGGAATTGCCGAGACCATCAATGGCCGGAGGCTCCACAGCCATGGCCGTACCATCCGACAGACTGCCAAAGCGCTGGTTGAAAGCCTGAACTTCGTCTGAAGCTGCCTGGCCGGCACCACGCAGCGACCAGTCTTTGAGGGTGACGAATGCCATCGCCGCGTTCTGCCCCATGCCCGAGAAGCTGTAGCCCATGAGGAACTCTGTCTGCGCCGTGGCAGGACGACTTTGCACAAATGCCTCCATGTCACGCACCACGGCGGTGGTACGGGTCTCGGTCGCACCGGGCGGCAGCTGCACGCTGACGATGTAGTAACCCATGTCTTCGGTCGGAACGAAGGACTCCGGCATGCGTGTATAGGCAAAGCCCAGCCCGCCCACAATGGCGACGTAGATGAGCATGTAGCGGCCCGCGCGCTTGACGAGCCTCTGATTGAGCAGCGAAAAACGCTCGGTCAGCTTTTCGAAGTAGCGATTGAACCAGCCGAAAAAGCCTTTCTTCTCTTCGTGGTGCCCCTGGGGGATGGGCTTGAGCAGCGTGGCACACAGCGCCGGTGTGAAGGTCAGCGCCAGCAAGCCCGAGAACAAGATGGACACCGCCAGCGACAGCGAAAACTGCCGGTAGATCACGCCCACCGAGCCGCCCATGAAGGCCAGCGGCAGAAACACCGCCACCAGCACCAGCGTGATGCCGACGATGGCACCTGAGACCTGCTGCATGGCCTTCACGGTGGCCGCCAGTGGCGACAGTCCTTCCTCGGCCATGATGCGCTCGACGTTTTCCACCACGACGATGGCGTCGTCCACCAGAATGCCGATGGCCAGCACCATGCCGAACATGGTCATCATGTTGACCGAGAAGCCCAGCGCATACATCACCGCCAGCGTGCCCGCCAGACACACGGGCACCACGATGGTGGGGATCAAGGTATAGCGCAGGTTCTGCAAGAACAACCACATCACCAGAAACACCAGCACTACGGCTTCGATCAGCGTCGTGATCACCTTGCTGATGGCCACCTCGACGAAGCGGGAGGTGTCATAGGGCACGGTGTGTTGAATGTCGCTGGGGAAATTTTTCGACAGCTCGTCCAGTCGCTCCTTGACGACCTTGGCGGTCTTCAGGGCATTGGCACCGGGTGCGAGCTGCACAGCCGCTGCCACACCTTTGTGGCCATCCTCGCGCGAGGCAAAGCTGTAGTCGAGCTGGCCCACCTCGAGACGAGCCACATCCGCCAGATACACCACCGAGCCATCGGCCTTGGCGTTCAGCACGATCTGACCGAACTCCTCAGGCGAGCTCAGCGTGCCCTTGACCGCGATGGTCGCGCTCAGTTCCTGCTCTGAAGAGCCCGGCTGGCTGCCAAAGCTGCCTGCCGGTACCTGCACATTCTGCGCGGCGATGGCACCGCGAGCCTGGCCTGGCAAGG
>ERZ724504.1571-NODE-1571-length-12604-cov-7.487210_pt1 | contig 12604 bp, 7 predicted proteins | sample MGYA00376037_ERZ724504 | MGnify/ENA primary metagenome ERZ724504 (study PRJEB28724, sample SAMN07190888) | wastewater metagenome | isolation source: influent of sewage treatment plant in Hong Hong | place: USA: Christiansburg, Virginia | collected 2016-03-01 ... | reverse complement strand
TTGCGCAGCGGCGTCAGGCTCACGCGCTGGTGCAGCACCTGGAAGTTGTCGCGCTCGATCTCGCGCAGCAGGGTGCGGTAGATGCTGGCCATCATCAGGCCGGGTTTTTGTGCGCGCCGGTCGGCAGCAGGCAACAGGGCCAGCGCTTCGTCGTAGAGCTGGTGCGCGCGTTCGGCCTGAAAACGCATCAGCGCGGTAAAGCGATCAGAGTATTCGCGCTTGAGAATTTCGTGCGCCTTGACGTCGAACTTTTGCAGCTCGTTGACGGGCAGGTAGATGCGCCCGCGCAGTGCGTCTTCGCCCACGTCGCGCAGGATGTTGGTCAGTTGCAGCGCCTGGCCCAGGCGGTGGGCGTATTGCGTGGTGGCCGGGTCGGTTTGGCCAAAAATCTGCGCTGCCACCTCGCCCACCACGCCAGCGACCAGGTGGCAGTAGCGTTGCAGGCCGGGGTAGTCGAGGTAGCGTGTTTGCTCCAGATCCATCTGGCAGCCTTCAATGACGGCTTGCAGGTGGCGTGGCTCTATGGCGTAGGCGCTGGTGTGCGGCATCAGTGCCTGCATGACCGGGTGTGTGGGCGTGCCCGCAAAGGCCTTGGTCACCTCGCTCTGCCACCAGGCCAGTTTGCTGCGGGCCACGCTGGGGTCGGAGACTTCATCGACCACGTCGTCCACCTCGCGGCAAAACGCATAAAAGGCCGTGATGGCTGCGCGCCGGGGCCGGGGCAGGAACAGAAAGGCGTAATAGAAGCTGCTGCCCGAGGCGGCGGCTTTTTGTTGGACGTACTGTTCCGGATTCATGGGGCGCGATTGTCCCATGGCAGGTGCGCTGCTTCGCGGAACGGGCCATGGCAAATGTGCTTTTCACCCTTTTGTATCCTGATGTGAGCGCTATGATTCCCGCGTCCGAACAACAAGAGGCCCCCCCATGCTGAACAACCTGCGCATCACACAGCGTTTTGTCGTCGTGCTTTTGGCGTATTGGCTATCTTTCACGGCAGTGGTGGCGGTCAGTCTCTGGGGCTTGGTGTCGGCCCGTGACAGCCTCAAGACGGTGCACACCGAGGCTATGCACTGGGCGCTGCTGGCCGAAGAAAACATACAAATCCAGTTGCAAACGCGCATGCAGGTGTTGCTGGCCTTTCAGCACGCGCCCGATAGCCCTCTGGCGGCTGTCCATTCGCACCCCACCAGCCTGCACCTGCAAACCATTGCCGATAACCAGGCGCGGGCTGCCGTGCTGAACAAAGAGATCGAAACCGGCGCAGCCACCGATGCCCGGGCGCAGCAGTTGCTCCAGACCCAGCAGGGCCTGCGCAACGCCTGGCGCGACAAATTGCGCCCCACCCTCGACGCCATCAAGGCAGAAGATTTCAATCCGCAGGTGATGGAACGCTTCCTGGAAGCCAGCCGCACCGAGGGCGAGGCCCTGATCAAGTCCATGGCCGCGTTCCGCGACTACCAGGTTTCGCGCGCTGATGCGGCCTACCAGGACGCCGAGCACCGCTACAACATCGCCCTGCTGGTGTTTGTGCTGACCACGGTGCTGGGCGGTGTTCCGGCCTCGGTGCTGTCGCTGACGCTGCTGTCGCGCCTGCGCTCGGGTTTTCGCCAGGCCGGTGAGGCCACGGCGGCCATTGCCAACAGCGATTTGTCGCAGTCGGTGGTTTGCAGCGGCAGCGATGAAATCGCCTCCCTGCTCGGCCAGGTTGAAGCCATGCGCACCAATCTGCACAACGCCATCGGCCAGGTGCGCGGTGGTGCCGACGCCATTGCCGGTGCGGCCTCCGAGGTGGCCACGGGCACGCAGGATTTGTCCGACCGCACCGAGGCGCAGGCCAGCTCGCTGGAACAGACGGCATCGGCCACCGAGCAGCTCTCGGGCACGGTGCAGCACAACGCCGACAGCGCCAACCAGGCCAACCAGCTGGCCGTGGCCGCCACCGGCGTGGCCGAGCGCGGCGGGGCCGTGGTGGCGCAGGTGGTGGACACCATGGAGGCCATCAACGCTTCCTCGCGCAAGATCGTGGACATCATCAGCGTGATCGACGGCATTGCGTTCCAGACCAACATCCTCGCCCTGAACGCTGCCGTCGAGGCCGCGCGCGCGGGTGAGCAGGGCCGGGGCTTTGCCGTGGTGGCCTCTGAGGTGCGCAGCCTGGCCCAGCGCAGTGCCGAAGCGGCCAAAGAGGTGCGTGCCCTCATCACCAACTCCGTGGACAAAGTGGGCGTGGGCAGCCAGCAGGTGGCCCAGGCCGGCGCCACCATGCAGGAGATCGTGACGGGCATCCAGCGCGTGGCTGACATCGTGGGCGAGATCGCCTCGGCCAGCCGTGAGCAGTCTTCGGGCCTGGCGCAGATCAACCAGGCGGTGGCAGACCTGGACGGTGTGACGCAGCAAAACGCCGCACTGGTGGAGCAGACCTCTGCCGCCTCCAGCGCCTTGCAGGAGCAGTCGCGCCAGCTCGCTGGTCTGGCCGCTTCATTTACCTTGCAGTCTGGCAGCAGACCGCAGGCGATAGCCCCGCAGCGCAAGCGCGCCCCCCAGGCGCTGACCCACTCATAAGAAATCAGAGAGACATATGTCCGCAATCCACTTTCCCGGCATTACGTTCAATGAAGCCGATGGCCAGATTTTGCTGGTTTCGCAGCCTGTGCAGGGGCGCGCTGCCATGGACGCTGCCACCTTGCACCAACTGCTGGTGCAAGAAGGCTACGGCGATTGCCGGCTCGATGCCGAGGCCATCGCCAGCGCAGCCGAGATGTGCAATGTGCAGCAGGAGCCTTTTGGTATCCAGCTGGCGCAGCGCCTGGACGCCGAGTACCAGGTTCACACCAGTTCCGATGGCATGACGGCCACGCTCAGCATCATCCCGCCCGTGGGTGGCAAGCCTGCTGCGCCAGAACAGGCCTTGCAGGCCCTGACCCTGGCCGGTGTGGTGTTTGGCATTGACCAGACGGCCGTGTCGCAGGCCTGCCAGAAGGGCAGTTGCAGCCATGTCATCGTGGCCCGGGGGGTACATGCCCAGGATGGCGCAGACGCTGTCTTTGAAGACCTGGTGCCGCATACCGTGAACCGCGAGCCCACACTCGACGAGAACGGCCTGATCGACTACCGCGAACGCGGCGCTATCGAAACGGTGCAGCCCGGCGATGCGCTGATGCGGCGCACTCCGGCCACCGCAGGCATTGATGGCCACAGCGTCAAGGGCGGCGTGGTCAAGGCCCAGCCGGGCAAAGACCGGCACTTTGCCGCAGGCCTGAGCGGCGCTGAAGTCTCCAGCGACGACCCCTGCGTGCTGGTGGCCGCCGTCAGCGGGCAGCCGGTGCGGGTCGATTGCGGCGTGACGGTGGAGCCTGTGGTGCGCTTCAAAGAAGTCAACATGGCCACGGGCAACATCCACTTTGATGGCAACGTCCACGTTACGGGCGAGGTGGTGCAGGGCATGAAGGTGGTGGCCAGTGGCGACATCGTGGTCGATGGCATGGTGGACTCGGGCATGCTGGAGGCGGGCGGCAACATCCAGGTAGCGGGCGGGGTGATTGGCCGCTCTGCGCTGCGGGCCGGTGGCTCGGTGACAGTGCGGTTTGCCGAGGGCGTCAAAATCCATGCCGGCACCGTGATTGCCATCAAGGACATGGCCCTGGAGTGCGAGCTTGATTCGCTCAACCAGATCATTGTTGGCGCGGGCTCGCGCCAAAAGGGGCGTTTGATTGGAGGCGTGGCCACGGCGACCATGCTGGTGCGCGTGTCCACCCTGGGCTCGGACAAGGCGGGTGCCACCAAGGTGGTGCTGGGCGTGAACCGGGCGCTGGAAGAGCAGTACGCCGCCTTGCTCAAGCGCATCGACGAAGAAAAAGCCCAGGAGACGCGGCTGGAGCAACTGATCAAGCAACTCAAGGTGGCCGATCCCAAAGGCATTCTGGAGCGGGCCCGGGCCTCGTGGCAGCAGGCGGTGCTGGTGTGGGGCAAGTCCTTGAAAGAGCGCGAGGCGCTGGAAAAAGAGCTGGAGGCCACGCGCGCCGCGCGCCTGGAGGTGGCGGTGGGTACGGCGGGGGCGGTGGAGTTGTCGTTGTGCAAGCTCACGGCCCGCCTGCGCCGCGAGTTTGATCGCGGTGTGTTTGCCCTGGACGCTGGCGGTGATCTGGTGTTCACGGGCACGGATGGCACGCCGCAGTTGCTGGCGCGCCTGGCCTGAGCCTGCCAGCAGCGTCTCGCACAGGCGCGTTCACATGCGCAGTGCGCGCGCCAGCATCAGCGGGCCGTCCCAGGCGCGGATACGGGGGCGGGTGTGCAGGCTGGCGCCGCGTGGCGCGTCTATCTTGTCGAGGATGCGCAAACCGCCTTGCACCACCAGGCGCAGCTCCCAGCCAGCGCGGCCGGGCAGGCGGTGTACTAATTTTGCGCCTTTTAGCATGCTAGCCCTTGCCCAGTGTGCGCTGGCAGCTATTAATTCAGTAGTGTTTGGCGTGCTGCGCAGGGGCAGCAAATCGGCGCGCTGCACGCCGTGGGCGGCGCAGTCGGCATCGGGCAGGTAAAAGCGCCCGCGCGGAATATCCACACTCAGGTCTTGCCAGAAGTTGATCAGTTGCAGCGCAGTGCAGATGGCGTCGCTCTCTTGCAGCGCCTCGGGGCTGTTCACACCGTAGAGGTGCAGCAGCAGCCGCCCGACCGGGTTGGCCGAGCGGCGGCAGTAGTCCAGCAGCTCGGCGCGGTCGGCGTAGCCAGCGGCTGCGGCGGTTTTGCGCACGTCCTGGGCAAAGGCGCTGAGCAGGTCGTCCAGCAGCGGCACGGGCAACTGTGTCTGGCGCAGCACCGGTGCCAGCGGCACAAACACGCTGGCCCAGCGCGCCGAGGGTGCTGTGCCTGCGGCGATGGCGTGCAGGTCGGCGCGGTAGGCGGCCAGGTCGGCCAGGCGCTGCGCGGTGCTGGCGTCGCCCTCGTCGGCCAGGTCGTCGGCGGTGCGCGCAAAGGCGTAAATGGCGGCGATGGGCGCGCGCAGGTGCGGCGGGCACAAGAGCGAGGCGACCGGAAAGTTCTCGTAGTGGGTGATGGGGGCGGGCTGGGTGTTCACGGTGTGGATTGTCGCTTGACAGCGCAGGCAGGTATCCTCTAGATTACTAACCAGTCAGTCAGTAATTTTTTCACCGGACTTTTTCATGCGCACTTTGATCGCACCGTGGCCCCGTTGTGGGGTTTTTTTTCTGTGTGCCGCAGCCGGTTGGCTGACCGGCTGTTCGCGGCCCGAGCCGCTGCCCGAGCCGGTGCGTGCAGTCAAACTGCTGACGGTGGGCGTGGGGGCATTGCAGTCGCAGGTGGAGTATGCGGGCGAGGTGCGTGCGCGTGTGGAGTCGCGCCTGGGCTTTCGGGTGGCGGGCAAGATCGTCCAGCGCCAGGCCGAGCTGGGCCAGCGCGTGCGCTCCGGTCAGGTGCTGGCGCAGCTCGATCCGCAGGATTACCAGTTGGCCGCGCAGGCCGCGCAGGCCCAGGTCAGCGCTGCGCAAACCCAGCGTGATCTGGCCGCAGCTGATTTGCAGCGCTATGCCGCCCTGAAAAACCAGAATTTCATCAGCGGCGCCGAGTTGCAGCGCCGCGAGGCCACGCTCCAGGCCGCCCAGGCTGCGCTGGCGCAGGCGCGCGCGCAGTCATCGGCCCAGGGCAACCAGGCGCAGTACACGCGGCTGCTGGCCGATGTGGCGGGCGTGGTCACCGCCATTGAGGCCGAGCCCGGCCAGGTGGTGGCGGCGGGCACGCCGGTGGTGCGCATTGCCCAGGACGGTGCGCGCGATGTGGTGTTTGCCGTGCCCGAGGACAAAGTGGCGCAGATACAGGTGGGCCAGGCCGTGGGCGTGCGCGCCTGGGCAGGCGGTGCGCCGCTGCAAGGGCGGGTGCGTGAGGTGGCCGCCAGCGCCGATCCGGTGACGCGCACCTTTGCCGTCAAAGTGGGCATAGACGCCGCCACGGCACCCGCGTTGGGGGCCACGGTGTACGTCACGCCGCAGGTGCTCAGCCATGTGGGCATACCGGCCATCACGCTGCCCACCACGGCGCTGCGCCAGCAGGGCCAGGGCACGGCGGTGTGGGTGTACGACCCGGCCACCAGCACCGTGCGCTCGCAGGATGTGCAAATCGCCACGGCCGATGGCAACGCCGCCGTGGTGGCTGCGGGCCTGGCGCCGGGCATGCAGGTGGTGGCCACGGGCGTGCATGTGCTCTCGCCGGGACAGAAGGTGACGGTATATGAGCAAAAATGGGCTCAAACGCCCGCCAGTGCAGCGCAAGCAGCTCCTGAAAAAGTAGCGCCCAAAGACCTGACCCTTGCGCCTGCTGCGGCCTCTGGTGCCATCCCCGCTGCTTCCCAGCCGTGAGCCGACCATGACGCCAGTGCAACCAAAACCGGGTTTCAACCTTTCCAAATGGGCGCTCGACCATCCGGCCCTGACGCGCTACCTGATGGTGGTGCTCTTGCTGATGGGCGTGGGGGCCTATTTCCAGCTGGGGCAGGACGAAGACCCGCCGTTCACCTTCCGTGCCATGGTGGTGCGCACCTACTGGCCCGGCGCCACTGCGCAGCAGGTGGCCGAGCAGGTCACCGACAAGATCGAACGCACGCTGCAAGAGGTGCCTTACGCCGACAAAATCCGCAGCTATTCCAAGCCGGGCGAGTCGCAAATCATCTTTCAGATCAAAGACTCCTCCAAGGCCAGCGAGGTGGCCAACGTCTGGTATGCCGTGCGCAAAAAGGTGGGCGATATGCGCTACACCTTGCCCCAGGGCGTGCAGGGGCCGTTCTTCAATGACGACTTTGGCGACGTCTACGGCGTCATCTACGCGCTGGAGGCCGACGGCTTCAGCAACGCCGAGCTGAAAAACTTTGCCGACGATGTGCGCCAGCAGCTGCTGCGCGTGCCCGATGTGGCCAAGGTAGAGCTGTTTGGCGTGCAGGACGAGAAGCTGTTTGTCGAAATCTCGCAAAAGCGCCTCGCGCAGCTGGGTCTGGACATGAACCAGGTGCTGGCACAGTTGGGCCAGCAAAACGCGGTCGAAAACGCTGGCGCCGTGCAGACGCCACAAGATGTGGTGCAGGTGCGCGTAGGGGGGCAGTTCAATGCCATTGACGAGCTGCGCGCCATGCCGATTCGCGGTGCCTCGGGGCGCCAGCTGCGCCTGTCGGACATTGCCGAGGTGCAGCGCGGCTATGTGGATCCACCCAACGTCAAGGTGCGCCACCAGGGCCAGGAGGTGATTGCGCTGGGTGTGTCCATGGCCAAGGGCGGCGACATCATTGCCCTGGGCAAGGCGCTGCACGCCACCACCGATCGCATCGCCAAGCAATTGCCCGCCGGTGTGCGGTTGGTCAACGTGCAAGATCAGCCCAAGGCGGTAGCCAGTTCGGTCAATGAGTTTGTCAAAGTGCTGATCGAGGCCGTGGTGATTGTGCTGGCCGTGAGTTTCCTGGCCCTGGGCTTGCACCAGCGCAGCGGCCACCACCCTTGGTACAAGCGCTGGTACATCGACCCCCGACCCGGGCTGGTGGTGGGCATCACCATTCCGCTGGTGCTGGCGGTGACGTTTCTGGCCATGTGGTACTGGGGCATTGGCCTGCACAAAATCTCGCTGGGCTCGCTGATCATCGCCCTGGGCCTGCTGGTGGACGACGCCATCATTGCCGTCGAGATGATGGTGCGCAAGATGGAAGAGGGCTACGACAAGGTGCGCGCCGCCACCTTTGCCTACGAGATCACGGCCATCCCGATGCTGACGGGCACCTTGATCACAGCAGCGGGCTTTTTGCCCATCGGCATCGCCAAATCGGTCACGGGCGAATACACCTTTGCCATCTTTGCCGTGACGGTGATTGCGCTGGTGCTGTCGTGGATTGTGTCGGTGTATTTTGTGCCCTACCTGGGGACGCTGCTGCTCAAAACGCCCGCCCACGTGCAGCTGCTGCCCGCCGGCCCGGGCGTGGCCGATGGCATCACCGCCGACCCGCACGAGGTGTTTGACAGCCCGTTCTACACTGCCTTTCGCCGCGCAGTGCATTGGTGCGTGGAGCACCGCTGGATCACCATCGGCGTGACGGTGCTGATTTTTGCGCTGGGCATTGTCGGCATGGGCCGGGTGCAGCAGCAGTTCTTCCCGGATTCAAGCCGGCCTGAAATTCTGGTGGATGTGTGGTTTCCGGAGGGCACATCGTTTGCGGGCAACGAGGAGGTCACGCGCCGCGTGGAAGCGCGCCTGCGCGCCGAGCCGGGCGTGGCCAGCGTGAGCACCTGGGTGGGTTCGGGCGTGCCGCGTTTTTACCTGCCGCTGGACCAGGTGTTTCCGCAGACCAACGTGTCGCAGTTCATCGTGCTGTCGCAGGATTTGGCGGTGCGCGAGGCGCTGCGCGTCAAGCTGCCTGCGCTGCTGGCCACGGAATTTCCCGAGGTGCGTGGCCGCGTCAAGCTGCTGCCCAACGGGCCACCAGTGCCGTACCCGGTGCAATTTCGCGTGGTGGGCACCGACCCGACTGTGCTGCGTGCGCGGGCCGATGAAGTCAAAGAGGCGCTGCGCGCTGCGCCACAAATGCGCGGCGTGAACGACAACTGGAACGAGTCGGTCAAGGTGCTGCGCCTGGAGATTGACCAGGCCAAGGCGCGTGCGCTGGGCGTGAGCAGCCAGTCGATTGCCCAGGCCTCCAAGGTGATGCAGTCGGGCGCCCAAGTGGGGCAGTACCGCGAGGGCGACAAGCTCATCGACATCGTGCTGCGCCAGCCTGAGCACGAGCGCCGCTTTATCACCGACATTGCCAATGCCTACCTGCCTACGGCCTCGGGCCAGTCCATTCCACTGACGCAGATTGCCAAGCCGGTATTCACCTGGGAGCCGGGGGTGATGTGGCGCGAAAACCGCGATTACGCCATCACGGTGCAAGGCGATGTGGTCGAGGGCCTGCAAGGCGCCACGGTGACGCAGGCGCTGTTGCCGCAACTGCGCCAGATTGAGGCCGCCTGGCATAACGCTGGCCAGAACGCCTACCGCATTGAGGTGGCAGGGGCGGTGGAAGAAAGCTCCAAGGGATCGTCGTCGATTGCGGCGGGCGTGCCCATCATGCTGTTCATCACCTTCACGCTGCTGATGCTGCAATTGCACAGCTTCAGCCGCGCGATGCTGGTGTTTTTGACCGGCCCGCTGGGCATTGCCGGAGTGGCGGGTGCGCTGCTGCTGCTGAACCGGCCTTTCGGCTTTGTGGCGCTGCTGGGCGTGATTGCACTGATGGGCATGATCCAGCGCAATTCAGTGATTTTGATTGACCAGATCGAGCAAGACCGCGCGCGCGGTGTGCCCGCCTGGGACGCCATCGTTGAGTCGGCAGTGCGCCGCCTGCGCCCCATTGTGTTGACAGCTGCAGCGGCAGTGCTGGCCATGATTCCGCTCTCACGCAGCGTGTTCTGGGGCCCTATGGCCGTGGCCATCATGGGCGGGCTGGTGGTGGCGACGGTACTGACCTTGCTGGCGCTGCCCGCCATGTATGCCGCCTGGTTCCGGGTGCGCCGACCACCACCTGAAGTACCAGGTGGCTGCTAATGGCTCTGCAACAGGTTAAAATCGAAAGTTGACCAGTTTCATGCGGGCGGCAAATTGACCCTTGCCGCCTGTTTGTTTGAAGACTGCGCGGGTGGCGAAATTGGTAGACGCACCAGGTTTAGGTCCTGACGGTAGCAATACTGTGGGGGTTCGAGTCCCCCCCCGCGCACCACCCATGTGAGACCTTGCCGCATACAGCGCCCGCCTCGGGGCAAGCAGGCATGTTTGACTGACAAATTAGGAAGAGCCATGGCCGTTACCGTTGAAACCCTTGAAAAGCTCGAGCGCAAGATCACGCTGAGCCTGCCCCTTTCCGTGATCCAGACCGAGGTTGATTCGCGCCTCAAGCGCCTGGCTCGCACCGTGAAAATGGACGGCTTCCGTCCTGGCAAGGTGCCCATGAATGTGGTGTCGCAGCGCTATGGCTACTCGGTGCAGTACGAAGTGCTGAACGACAAGGTCGGCGAAGCCTTTGCCAGCGCTGCCAACGAAGCCAAGCTGCGGGTGGCAGGCCAGCCGCGCATCACCGAAAAAGAAGGCGCACCTGAAGGTGAAGTCACTTTTGACGCGGTGTTTGAAGTGTTCCCCGAAGTCAAGATCGGTGATCTGAACGAAGCACAAGTTGAAAAACTCACGGCTGAAGTCAACGACAGCGCTATCGACAAGACGGTGGACATCCTGCGCAAGCAGCGCCGCAGCTTTGCCCAGCGTGCCCTCGACGCGCCCGCCCAAGATGGCGACCGCGTCACTGTGGACTTTGAAGGCAAGCTCGATGGCGAGCCCTTCCAGGGCGGCAAAGCAGAAGACTTCCAGTTTTTGGTCGGTGAAGGCCAGATGCTCAAGGAGTTCGAGGACGCTGTGCGTGGCATGAAGTCTGGCGAAAGCAAGACCTTTCCGCTGGCCTTTCCTGAGGACTACCACGGCAAGGATGTGGCTGGCAAGACAGCCGATTTCCTGGTCACGCTGAAGAAAATCGAAGCAGCCCACCTGCCTGAAGTCAACGACGCGTTGGCCAAGTCGCTGGGTATTGCTGATGGCACGGTCGAAGGCCTGCGCGCTGACATCAAGAAAAATCTGGAGCGTGAAGTCAAGTTCCGCTTGATGGCCCGCAACAAGCAAGCGGTCATGGATGCGCTGCTGACCAAGGCCGAACTGGATCTGCCCAATGCCAGCGTGCAAGCCGAAATCGAGCGCCTGCTCGAAGCTGCACGGGCTGACCTGAAGCAGCGTGGCATCAAGGATGCTGACAAGGCCGAGATTCCTGCCGACATCTTCCGTCCACAAGCAGAGCGCCGCGTGCGTCTGGGCTTGGTGGTGGCCGAGTTGGTACGCGCCAACGAGTTGCACGCCAAGCCCGAGCAACTCAAGGCCCACATCGACGAGCTGGCTGCCAGCTACGAGAAGCCTGAAGACGTGGTGCGTTGGTATTTTGGCGACCGCCAGCGTTTGGCTGAAGTCGAAGCGGTGGTCATCGAAAATAACGTGGCCGATTTCGTCCTGGGCAAAGCCCAGGTGACGGACAAGGCAGTCTCGTTTGATGAGCTGATGGGCCAGGGCTGATCCAGTGCGCTGAAGCAGCGCTCCCAGCGCTGGAGCCTGCAAGGTGAATGGCATCCCGGGGGCTTGTGCTTTGGCGCACAAGCCCCAATTCGTTTGTGGGTACAGTACCCGCCTGACAGGAGAAAACATGAGCGCACTGGAAACACAAGGCCTGGGCATGATCCCGATGGTCATCGAGCAGTCGGGCCGCGGCGAGCGGTCTTATGACATTTATTCGCGTCTTCTCAAGGAGCGCGTGATTTTCCTGGTGGGGCCCGTGAACGACCATACCGCCAATTTGGTGGTGGCGCAGTTGTTGTTCCTGGAGAGCGAGAACCCTGATAAGGATATTTCTTTCTACATCAATTCACCCGGTGGTTCGGTCAGTGCAGGCATGGCGATTTTTGACACCATGAATTTCATCAAGCCCGACGTGTCCACTCTGTGTACGGGCATGGCTGCTAGCATGGGCGCTTTCTTGTTGGCCGCTGGCGCCAAGGGCAAGCGCTTTGCATTGCCTAACTCCAAGGTCATGATCCACCAGCCTCTGGGCGGCATGCAGGGCCAAGCTACCGAGATCGAAATCCATGCCCGCGAAATCCTGAAAACCCGTGAGCAACTGAACAAGATACTCGCTGAACGCACTGGCCAGCCACTGGAAAAAATCGAGCGCGATACTGAGCGCGACTATTTTCTGACGGCGCAAGAGGCCAAAGACTACGGTCTGGTCGATCAGGTGATCGACAAGCGCGCCTGAGCGTGCATGCGCACCCTGGACGGCGTTTTTCCCTCAGGGAAAGCGCCGTTTCTATTTGGTTATCATCCCGACAACTTATTCCCGTGACAAGGCATTCTTCCCATGGCCGATAAAAAAGGCTCTTCCAGCGAAAAAACCCTTTACTGCTCTTTCTGTGGCAAAAGCCAGCATGAGGTAAAGAAGCTGATCGCCGGCCCGTCGGTTTTTATCTGCGACGAGTGTATTGATCTGTGCAACGAAGTCATCCGTGACGAATTGCCAGGCACCGAGGCGGGTCGTGATGCGCGCGGCGACCTGCCCACACCGGCTGAGATCAAAGCCAATCTGGATAACTATGTCATTGGCCAGGATATGGCCAAGCGCACTTTGTCGGTGGCCGTTTATAACCACTACAAACGGTTGCGCCATAAAGACAAAGCCCAAAAAGACGATGTGGAACTGGCCAAGAGCAATATCTTGCTGATTGGTCCCACGGGCTCCGGCAAGACACTGCTGGCGCAAACCCTGGCGCGCATGCTGGACGTGCCTTTCGTCATGGCCGATGCCACCACACTGACAGAAGCGGGCTATGTAGGTGAAGATGTAGAAAACATCGTCGCCAAGTTGCTGCAAAGCTGCAATTACGAGGTCGAGCGCGCGCAGCGCGGCATTGTCTATATCGATGAGATCGACAAGATTTCACGCAAGGCAGACAACTCATCCAGTACACGCGATGTGTCCGGCGAAGGTGTGCAGCAGGCG
>ERZ724504.1570-NODE-1570-length-12605-cov-4.076096_pt1 | contig 12605 bp, 9 predicted proteins | sample MGYA00376037_ERZ724504 | MGnify/ENA primary metagenome ERZ724504 (study PRJEB28724, sample SAMN07190888) | wastewater metagenome | isolation source: influent of sewage treatment plant in Hong Hong | place: USA: Christiansburg, Virginia | collected 2016-03-01 ... | reverse complement strand
TCTGCCAAAGTAATTCAAATAGCGTAAATGTCTGTTCAGGCTGATAACCCCGTCGCAAAACGACAATCAGCAAAGCATGATAAAACAGCAACTCTGACTGACCAATAAACTCAAGCTGCAAATAACGTAAATGTTGATATAAATTATCAAAGCATTTCGATTCATAATGTTGTAATTGCACAGCATTAAAAATGGCAGTATCACTTTCATCACATAAATGTGCATTATCATGATAAATCTTTGCGATGATAGACAATTCATCAAAGCCAATGAACTGTGATTGTAGCGAGTCAAAATTCTGCGCGTGATAAGCAGCTAGTATTTGTGTTGCAGCCAATAATTTATTATTTTGACGCATCATGGTGTTCGCACATAAAGTAGAAAACAGTTGCTTAAGCAATTAAAAGGGTTACTTTACTGATATCAATACCAATAATTCCTAATCCAGTCAGTGGGTAATACTTTACGATACCACTTACCGCTTTTACCCATGATGGCATCGGGTGGATTTACTTCCCCATGAAAAATCACCATTTTTGTCCCTTTAGGCAACATCGGCGGTTTGACAAAACTTAAGGGAAATGGCTGCACACATTGGTATTTAAAGCTCACGCACCAAGACGCATCCCAATATTCAAGGTGATGATGTTCACGCAAATAATTGGATAGGTAAGCTTGCTCATGGCGCACTTGGCTACGAATCGTGTCAAAATTTTGCTCAAAATTTGATAACAAATTCGGATAAGTATGTTGTCCGACTTTAAAGCGATACACCGATGAATTACCCACCATGCGCCACGGTCTTTTCCAATCACGGATAATCACCACACTGTCATCGTGCTGCGCTTGATAAGTAAAAAAGCAATCAATATTATCGACAATCACAATATCAATGTCCAAAAATAACGCCGTGCCTTTTAAATCATATAATTCAGGGCTAAAGGTGGTCAGTTTTTTCCAGCCACGTTCAGGAATATTACTGGGTAAATTGAGCTCAGGAATTGGGTAGCATTTGACGTTGGCATCTATCCCTGTGCTATCATCGGTCAAACATACCATTTGAAACGGTAGTGTTAAATGTCTGTTAACCATATTGTACAGGCGATTAACGTACTCAGCACCGTATTTGGTGCCCCATTTCATACAAATAATGTAACGGTTTTCATCAGGCAAAGCAGGCGCTGAAGTATAATTTGGTAAAGTCATAAGTCAATGATTATCATATTAAGTAAGTGAATTGATAATATCATGATTGCTAAGTTTTGGATAACGTTGGCGAACTGCTACTGCGATGGATGGCTCGGCATTATAAATAACTGGAAATCCTGGCACACCTTTAAAGCGCTTATAGCCCCACATATATTGACTGGGGAAACGGTCAATCATCTGCTCGATGGCGTGGTTCATCGCGGTTGTCGCTGTTACCATGTTTTTGTCATACAAGGCGGGGTCAGTTAGCTCATCACAATAAATATCAAAGCCTTGACCATCGTCACGGCGTACACAGGTCAAACCTACCAAGCTACATTTGGTTTTACTGGCTAATTTGCTAGCTAAGGTACTGGTCACTGTTGGAATACCAAAAAACGGCACTACTTCACCGCCAGATGGGTCAGGGACATGGTCAGGCAAAATGATACTAAAACCGCCTGCTTTTAGGGTTTTAAAAATCGCTTTGACCCCAGTAGCATCGGTTGGTACCAAAGTTGCGTTGAGCCGTTGACGCCCTTGCAATACAAACTGATTGGCTTGTTCACCTTTCACGGGTTTATACATGATGGTGGGTGCACCAAACTGGTTGAGCCACGCATTCATGATTTCCCATGTCCCCAAATGCGGCACAATTGCAAGCATGCCATTGGGGTTTTGTAAGCCTTGCATCAGAACTTGTTGATGATGCACGGTATGAATTTGTTTGACCGACCACGCAGGTGGCATCGCCCAGCTTTTAGCCGATTCCACCATGTTTTTGCTTTGATTGGCAATACAGGCTCTGGCAAGCTGGTCACGCTGGGATTCGGTGAGTTCAGGATAGACAAGTCGTAAGTTAGTATCCACCGTTTTCATGATACTTTTGTCACGACGAAGTGAAATGATAAAGCTTGCGATATGTGCCAACAGATACAGCATCCACATTGGCACATATTTGAGAAGAGTAAAGGCATTCATCTAATTAAAGGGGTGACCTTGATTAAGATTGTGGCGCTTTACTGTCTTTTTCGCGTATACGGATACCCAATTCACGCAGTTGTTTGCCATCCACAGGCGCAGGGGCTTCAGTCAGCGGACATTCAGCCGTTTTGGTTTTTGGGAAGGCGATGACGTCTCGAATCGATTGTGAGCCTGTCATTAGCATAATTAACCGGTCAAGACCGAATGCCAAACCACCGTGCGGTGGCGCACCGTATTTTAGCGCGTTAAGTAAGAATGAGAATTTTTCTTCGGCTTCGGCTTCAGAAATACCCAAGGCTTCAAATACCGCTTTTTGCATATCCAAAGTATTGATACGCAATGAACCCCCACCGATTTCAGTACCGTTTAATACCATGTCATAAGCGATAGACAGGGCGGTTTCTGGGTTGTTTTTCATCGCTTCAACCGTGCCTTTTGGCTTGGTGAATGGGTGATGCACCGACGTCCATTTGCCCCCCAGCCCATCACCACTGTCGGTTTCTTCAAACATCGGGAAATCCACTACCCAAAGCGGCGCCCACTCACAGGTTAGCATATTTAGGTCTAGACCCAATTTGACACGCAGCGCACCCATGGCATCATTGACGACTTTGGCTTTATCCGCGCCAAAGAAGATGATATCACCGGTTTGCGCCTCAGTACGTTTAATCAGCTCGACCAATACCTCATCGGTCATGTTTTTGATAATCGGTGATTGCAGACCTGATTCTTTATCGACACCGTTGTTGATGTTGCTCACATCGTTGACTTTGATATAAGCCAGACCTTTTGCGCCATAAATGCCGACAAATTTAGTATATTCGTCAATTTGTTTACGGGTAATTTCACTACCGTTTGGCACCCGAAGCGCGACCACACGACCTTTAGGGTCTTGAGCAGGGCCTGAAAATACTTTGAATTCCACAGACTGCATGATATCAGCCACATCAATTAACTTCATAGGAATACGCAAGTCTGGTTTGTCAGACGCATAATCACGCATGGCTTCGGCGTATGTCATACGCGGGAAGGTATCAAATTCAATGTTCATCATGGTTTTGAACAAGTCTTTTGTTAACCCTTCGGCAATGTTCATGATATCTTCATCACTTAAGAATGAGGTTTCGATATCGATTTGGGTAAATTCTGGCTGGCGGTCAGCACGTAAGTCTTCATCACGAAAACACTTGGCAATTTGATAATAGCGGTCAAAACCCGCTACCATGAGCAGCTGTTTAAATAGCTGAGGTGACTGAGGCAGGGCATAAAACTCACCGTTTGACACGCGGCTAGGTACCAAATAATCACGCGCGCCTTCTGGGGTAGCACGGGTCAAGATGGGGGTTTCTACGTCCAAGAAACCTTGGTCATCTAGGTAACGGCGAATGGTCGAAGTGGCTTTGGCACGAAACTTCATACGCTCTTGCATCTCTGGACGGCGCATGTCTAAAAAGCGATATTTTAAGCGTAGTTCTTCAGAAACGTTGGTAAACTCATCATTGAGGGGAAATGGCGGCGTCTCAGAAGTGGCGATTGTTTCGATGTCTTTGGCCAATAACTCTACTTGACCGCTGGTCATGTTTTTGTTTTCAGTACCGGCATAACGCTGACGCACACGACCGGTGATTTTGAGCACATATTCAGAACGCGCGCTATCTGCTGTAGCAAATGCTTCTGGGGTATCTGGGTCGATGACCACTTGCAGTAGGCCTTCACGGTCACGCATATCCAAGAAAATAACCCCACCGTGGTCACGGCGACGATGCACCCAACCGCAAATAGTGATGGTTTGGTCGTTTAAGTTTTCGGTGACAAGCCCGCAATAGTGTGTACGCATCATAATGAAGCAATCCCAATATTTTTCGTAATGTAAGAAGTAGCAAAAATTTTTATAAACGAATATTATGCCTTGTTTACTCAAATTTCACAATATGAAACACGGTTTATCATGCATCTCTACTAGCCATGCCTGTCACAGACATTTCGATAATATTGTGTGGGTAAGCGATTGAAAACAGCGAAATAAACGCTATATAAAACCCATTGTGTGAATTTTTTCCTTAATTAGAGCCCTTAATTAGAGAGTTATTATGCTATTTCAAAATGCCAAACATCCGGTTGAAATGAAAGTTACCCATTTAAATAAAGTCAAAGCCCAGCGCAAACAACAATTACAATTGCAAATGGTGAATGATAAGGGTTTAACATCACTCATCAGCCGCGCATTTACAGACTTGACGAAAAAAGAAAATACCAAAAAAACCCCCTCAAAATTTGGTCTGTTCAAAAATAAAACCGCCAACAAAAATTGTTTTGTGCTGGATTTTCATGGCGATATCAAAGCCACTGAAGTACAGCAACTACGTGAAGAAATCAGCACGCTATTGACGGTTGCGCAAGCTGAAGATGAAGTCATTGTGCGCCTTGAATCTTCAGGCGGTATGGTACACGCGTATGGCCTTGCTGCCGCCCAGTTGGCACGTATAAAAGAAGCAGGACTAAATTTAACGGTCTGTATTGATAAAGTCGCCGCCAGTGGTGGCTATATGATGGCGTGTGTGGCTGATAAAATTTTGGCGGCGCCCTTTGCGGTAGTTGGTTCGATTGGTGTGGTGGCACAAGTGCCCAATTTTCATGATTTATTAGAAAAACATGACATCGATGTCGAAGTATTTACCGCGGGTAAATACAAACGCACGGTCACCGTGTTTGGTGAAAATACCGAAGAAGACAAACAAAAATTCCAGCAAGAACTGGAAGAAACGCACAAACTATTTAAAGACTTTGTGCGCAAATACCGTCCAAGTTTGGATGTTGAACAAGTGGCAACCGGTGAGCATTGGTACGGTGAAGATGCGATAACACGCAATTTGGTCGATGCCCTGCAAACATCGGACAGTTATATCTTAGAGAAGATGACGGATAGCGAATTGTATGCCATTCAATCTCGCCAAAAACCGACTATCGCACAAAAGCTAGGCATCTCGCAAGCGGCACAAGCGGTGGTAGCGACCGCGATTGATAAACTACCAGATACCTTGGCAAAGTTAGAAAGCGCTAAAATGCCGATGGTCAAAAAATAACCGTAAGATAAAATGATAAAAACCTGTGGTGATAAAAACCTGTGACAAAAACCTATGAGGCTTGGCAGGTTTTTAATTTTTAATGGTGATACATTTGGGCGTATCAATATGAAACTATTTATGTTAAAAATCGGGGCGCGTCCCCAAGGACGACTCATTGAACAGCATGATGTGATGTTTGTGATTGCAAATAGCCTAAGTGAAACAATTGAGAGTGTCAATCAGCACTGGCCGGCAGTCAAAAACAACTGGCACTTAGACGCATGGCGAGAAGTGAAGCGGGTGGGTGATTGTCAAATTTTGTTGTCGAAAAATAGCTTGTCAAAAGATGGATGGTCAAAAGATAACGCGCTTGCAGATAAGATGTTGGCAGATAACATATTTGCAGAGGATAGGGTAGATAACAAATTAGATAATCAGGGCAAACAACTTTATTTTGTCAATTTAGGCGGTTATCTGCCAGGTCAATTTGAAGAATTCCATTATAAAACACTTGTGATAGCCGAGACGCTAGGTAAAGCAACGGCGCAAGTTAAAAAAACGGCATTTTATCAAGATTATACATTTGATAATGTCGATACTGCTAAAAGCGGGGTGGCAACCAGTCATGTTGATGATAAGCATCAACTAGACTTGGATGATATTCACTGTGTGGCTGATTTACTGCCAAATGACGTGGCATTAACCATTCAGCCATTAACCGAGCCTGAAAAAAATCAGTTACCTTACGATGCGCTGCATATCGGTTATTTAAGTCTCAAGCAAATCAAAACCATGATTGACTAACCCGTGAAGCATTTGATGGCGTATTTTGGCGCTGTCAATCATTGCCTTTCCTCGGCTTTGCCTTTATAGTAGGCTCATTTTCAACTCGCTTTTTTTAACCCCTTCTTTTTATCTACAAAAGCTTTGTATAACCAATGAAACAAGCCACCGCCCTTGATATCCTTAAAACTGGTAAAAATGTATTTTTAACAGGCTCAGCAGGGGCGGGCAAGACCTATACCATCAATCAGTATTTGCATTATCTGCGCGCAAGGGATGTGGCGGTCGCGGTGACGGCAAGCACAGGCATTGCTGCCACCCATATGAACGGCATGACCATTCACAGCTGGGCAGGTATCGGCATTAGTAATGAGTTAACCGCCAAAGACATCGCCCGTATCAAAAAACGCACGGTGGTTGTGGAGCGCATTGAGCGCACCAAAGTATTGGTGATTGATGAAATCTCGATGCTGCATCGACAGCAATTTGAGCTGATTAACCAAGTGCTACAAGCCATCAAGGAAAACACCTTGCCGTTTGGTGGGATACAGTTATTGGTTGCCGGGGATTTTTTTCAGTTGCCGCCGATTGGTGAGCCCCATGAGAGCAACCGTGATAAATTTGCCTTTATGGCGCAAGCTTGGCTGGATGCAGATTTTCAGATTTGCTATTTATCCGAGCAGCACCGTCAAACAACTGACAAAACAGCGGTATTAGGCAACACCTATTATGGTTTGGATTTAAATGCGATTTTAAATCAGATTCGTAGCCAGCAGTTTACCCCCCATATCATGCCTGCTTTGACTGCAACGGCTGAGCATGTGCTAGCCGACAACCGTACCCGACTGTTTACCCACAATGTCAACGTGCAAGCCATCAATGAGCAGGAACTTGGCAAACTTACCACAGCGGCGCATACTTTTCGCGCTTGGGGAGAAGGCGATGAAAAGCTGGTCGAGACGTTAAAAAAATCCGTACGCAATACCCCAGAGCTCGTGCTCAAACTTGGCGCAAAAGTGATGTTTATCAAAAACAACACCGAGCTTAATGTCTCAAATGGCACCATGGGCAAGATAGTTGATTTTGTTGCCACGACCCTTAAACAACCAAATAAACAAACAAACAGCCCATCAAACAATAGCCCATCAAAAAACCTATCTGAGCCGCTTGATGAACAAGCGCTAGCAGCAGATGCGACTGCCTTGCTAGATGCCATCGAACAAGAACAACAAGCGGATATGGCAGACTTGCTCGATGAAGTCAATGGCGGTCAATCACAACAAACTCACCCCACTGATGATGATACCGCCGCGACAGACACAGCTGATGACAAGCTGTCGGAGTTACTGTACCCCTTAGTTGAGCTTAATGACGGCCGCAAAGTCATCGCTGAATATGATTCATGGCGTATTGATGATGAAGAGGGCGAAATACTGGCTGCCTATTATCACATCCCCTTGACGCTGGCGTGGGCGATTACCATTCACAAAAGCCAAGGCATGACGCTGGATGCGGCAGAAGTGGATTTGTCGAAAACCTTTGAAAAAGGGCAGGGCTATGTGGCTTTATCACGGTTAAAGCAGCTATCTGGGCTACAATTACTGGGCGTCAATGAATTAAGTTTACAGCTTGATCCCTTAGCGCGCGGGGCTGATCAGCGATTTCAGGTCATCAGTGCAGAGCAAGAAGGTGAATTTTTGACGCGCAGTAAAAAACAGCTCAATGACCTTCATCGTGAATTTATCATTCAATGCCGGGGTACGCTGGATAAAGAAAAAATCGCTGCGTATGAAAATCGCGCCAAACAACAGCAAAAACTGATTGAAAAACGTCGCCATGCTGTACAGCAGCTGCAATCTTTGGCAGATGATGCGGCAGGCGTTATCACCCCCACGGTGCTGGAAACCAAAGCCTTGTTGGATGAAAGTTTGACCATCGCAGAAATTGCGCAAGCCCGTAATCTCGCCCAATCAACCGTGATGGGGCATATCGAGAAAATTGCTGAGCATTTTCCCCGCGCCAACATAGCGCATCTACGCCCTGATGACGAATGGCTACAACCGATTGATAAGGCGTATCAAAAAATAGCCAAACGTGATGACAAACGCGATAAAGATAATGATGGCAAAATCAAAATTCGCGCGATTGTCGAAGAATTAAGAAACGTCTATTCTTATAATGATGTCAAACTTGCCTTGTTATTTTTAAAACCGCATGGCAATTGAGCACTTGTCTAGTAAGGAATATCCCTGATTGAATGCTTCCACTATCAAACCTTTTAACATCGCTATTAATGGCTTTGGTCGTATTGGGCGCAACGTGCTCCGTGCTTATATCGAGCGGTTTTGTCAAAATCCTTTACAATTGCAGCCGTTAAATATCGTCGCCATCAATGATATTGCTGAGCCAGCAACCCTGTTACATCTACTCAAATATGACAGTACCCACGGTCGATTATCTGCGGTCAGTGATATCCATATTGAATTAAAAACGCTGGATTTAGGTAAAAAACAACAGCATTTTTTGCTATTAAGCCAAGGGGAATTTCGGCAGAAAATTGCATTGATACAGCAGCCCATTGCCACCAAATTACCTTGGCAAAAACTGGGCATCGACATGGTGCTTGAGAGCACGGGTCATTTTCGCAGCTATGAACAGGCGTCACAGCATATTATGGCGGGCGCCAAGCAGGTGATGATAGGGGCTGCTCCGTTTGATCATGTGGATGCCAGTATCGTAGTGGGCGTCAATGACCATGAGCTTAGCCGTGATAAAAAGATTTTATCCAGCGTGTCGTGTACCACCCAAGCGCTCGTGCCTTTACTGTATGTATTGCACCATGCCTATGGCATCGAATCAGCAATGATGACCGAAATCCATGCAGTGACCGCTGACCAAACCGTGCTTGACCAAGTCCACCGTGATTTGCGCCGTGCACGGGCTTCTGGTCATAACATTATTCCAACCACATCAAGTAGTATCGCTGCGGTCAATCGGGTGATGCCGCATATGGCAGGCAAGGTGAATGGGTATTCTATCCGCGTCCCGACCATTGATGTCGCGGCAATTGATGTGACATTTACCTTTGACAAAGCCACGGATGTTACCGCTATCAATCAGCTATTAAAACATGCCAGTCGCCAAGAGTTTGCAGGTATCATGGATTACAGCGATGAGCCATTGGTGTCCAGTGACTTTATCCATGATGCGCATTCATTGGTGATTGATAGCTTACAGACCATGAGTGTGGGGCGGCAGTTTAAAGTGTTTGCTTGGTATGATAATGAATGGGGCTATGCCAATCGCATGCTTGATATTTGCCAAACCTTAGCCAAAATCTAAACCTTAGCTGAGCTATAAACACTAACGAAGCTATAAAAAGAGAAATTATCAATGAAAAAAGGCGAAACCTAATCAGTTTCGCCTTTTTTATGGCTAACAAAAATTAGTGTCTAAAATGACGCATACCGGTAAACACCATCGCAATGCCATGTTCATCGGCTGCAGCGATGGTTTCGTCATCGCGCATGGAGCCACCGGGCTGGATAATCGCCTTAATCCCCACCGCTGCGGCATTGTCAATACCATCACGGAATGGGAAGAAGGCATCTGATGCCATCACCGCACCCACAGGCGATAGACCAGCGTGCTCAGCTTTAATCGCGGCAATACGTGCTGAGTTGACACGGCTCATTTGACCTGCGCCGACACCAATGGTACGCCCATCTTTGGCATACACAATTGCGTTGGATTTCACATATTTGGCAACTTGCCAAGTAAATAGCAAATCATCGAATTGTTGCTGAGTCGGCTGTACTTTTGTCACTACTTTTAAATCATCTAAAGTAATTAAGCCCAAATCTTGCGCTTGTACCAATAAACCCCCAGTGACGCGTTTGAAGTCAAATTGGGCTTGGCGCTCACTTGGGTTTGGTAATTCACCGCAGACTAGCACACGCACATTTTTCTTGGCAGATGTGACATCAAGTACACCGTCGGCAACACTTGGGGCGATGATGACTTCAACAAATTGCTGATCCACAATCGCTTTTGCTGTTTTGATATCTAATTCACGGTTAAAGGCGATGATACCGCCAAACGCAGATTCTGGGTCAGTGGCAAAGGCTTTTTGATAAGCATGGGTTAAATCGGCATCCACGGCCACACCACAGGGATTGGCGTGTTTAACGATGACACACGCAGGCATATCAAACGATTTGACGCATTCTAACGCTGCATCGGTATCTGCGATGTTGTTGTAAGATAGTTCTTTGCCTTGTAATTGCTTGGCGGTGGCAATACTGGCTTCTTTTTGCCCATTTACCTGCGCTTTTTCGACATAAAAAGCAGCTTGTTGATGCGGGTTTTCACCATAGCGTAAGTCTTGGGCTTTGTCCATTTGCACGTTAAAAGTACGCGGGAATTGGTCAGCCGATTCAAAGCTTTGCAGGCGGTTGCCTAAAAAGTTGGCAATCATACCATCATAATGTGCGGTATGCTCAAATGCTTTTACTGCTAAATCAAAACGGGTGGTATCACTGATGTGACCGTTTGCTGTTAGCTCACCCAAGATTGCTGCATAATCGTTGGGGCTTGTCACAATGCTGACATGGTCATGATTTTTTGCCGCGGCACGCACCATGGTAGGTCCACCAATATCAATGTTTTCGATGGCGTCTTCTTTGGTGACATTGGGGTTGGCAACGGTTTGGGCGAATGGATATAAATTGACAACCACCATATCAATGCGGTCGATACCATGTTCTTGCATAATGGCATCATCAGTGCCGCGGCGACCTAAAATACCGCCATGAATTTTTGGATGCAGGGTTTTTACCCGACCATCCATCATCTCTGCAAAACCTGTGTATTCTGCGACCTCAGTCACTGCTAAGTCATGTTGTTTGAGTAGTTTGTAGGTGCCGCCCGTTGATAGTAGACGAAAACCGTGGGTGATTAGACCTTTGGCAAAATCCACAATACCCGACTTATCAGAAACAGAGAGCAATGCATAAGCTTGATTCATAATTGACTCGACTCGTTGACAAAAAAACACTGGGTGCAGAAAAACAAAAAGTCAGTTGTGACGAACTGACTGATTGACTTTCATACCCCAACTCTATAAATCCCTAAATATGCGGATATCTTATCATAAAAAAGCGGGTATTTTTATCCATTATAATAATTGGTGGGTTTTGAGTTTTTTACGCAATGTACCGCGATTAAGTCCCAAAATCTCTGCGGTTTTGGTTTGATTGCCGCGGGTGTGTTCAAGGACAACACTGATTAGCGGTTTTTCAAATTGTGACAACATAAGCTCATAAAGCTGGGTCGGTTGTTGTTCTTTTAAATTATCGAAGTACTCTCGCACCACAAGCTCAATGTGATGAGCTAAGCTTGCGCTTGGAGAAGTTTGCGATGGGGTATGGGCAGGGTCTGGACTAGATGGGCTATCTGACATATTGGAATACTTGGCGCGATTTTGTAAAACAATAGAATTGGGCATAGCAGATTCTCAAAATAAATTTGCTGACAAATTTATCGAATAACTCGTTAGTTGATAGATTAAATAAAACTTAAATATATGGACGAATAATAAAGTTATTGATACTTATACTAAAACAATTATAAAAGCGATAGCAAGCGTAAGTTGTTTGTAATATGTAAAATTCTGCGATAAATCGTGGGGGCTGTATGAGATTGACATTAGCAACGCTGTAATCAAGCTAAAAAAAATTTAATAAACCAGCTCAATGTTAGCGGCTTGGACTTTAGTTTTTGGAAAATCAATCCGCAACTTGATGGGTTTTATTTGATGCGGCATCAAATAGTTGTTACCCGCTTCCAAATAATGGCTAGGGGTGAGTAGGGTTTGCGCAAGTATGGTATTGCCATTGCGTAGCGAAACCTTAACACTTGGGTAGATAATATGATTATCGGTGGTATTGGTCAGAGTAAATACCAAGTCAGTCTGCCCCGCTTGTTTGGATGAATGGGCAAGCGCAAGCATCTGCACATCAATAAGCTCGGTATCAGCCAGAGGCAATTGACAGGCGGGTATTTTATGGCAAATAGTTGATAGCACGGCTGCGTTTGTTTTTGAAGTGATTAAGGTGTTGATGTTAAAAATAATATATTGCGCGGCTAATACAAAGATTAATAGTAAACTGCCTAATCCCCAAATGATACGCATATTAAAAAATTTTGCATTCAGTGATTGCTGCGAGGAAACTTGTTGCGACAAGCGTTCATCAATCTTTTGTTGATAGGCTAATAAATCTGCTTGTTGCTCGCTACCCGTATCAATCGGAATTTGGTCAAAAATATCTGTGTTAAACACAGTATTTATGCCTCGCTTGGGTTTGGTGTGGGCGGCGGAGGAGTCGTCCATTGCTTCGTTGTCATCCGCTTGCGCCATTAAACGTTGCAGCCAAGCATTCTCATCGCCTGAAGCGTCTTTATCTTGGGCGAGTTCTATCGCTTCAGCGGCATCCTTATCGTCAATGATTGGCTTTTTAGGCTTGCTATCTTTGGCTTTTGGCAGTTGCTCAAAATTGTCTATAATCTCAAAATCATCTAATTGGT
>ERZ724504.1569-NODE-1569-length-12609-cov-6.530190_pt1 | contig 12609 bp, 9 predicted proteins | sample MGYA00376037_ERZ724504 | MGnify/ENA primary metagenome ERZ724504 (study PRJEB28724, sample SAMN07190888) | wastewater metagenome | isolation source: influent of sewage treatment plant in Hong Hong | place: USA: Christiansburg, Virginia | collected 2016-03-01 ... | reverse complement strand
GTTGGTTCTAATGTTTTGGAAACAGAACAATATTTCTCAAAAGAAAGTTGTGCTGCACGAGCTGCTTTTTCGGGGATGATGTCACCTTCCAAATAAAACACTACGTGAATGTCTTTGAAGGGTTTGGCTTCGCCCACTTGTACGCGTTCTCCTTCTACCTCAGCTTTGAAAGAGGTGATTTCTTGACGTTGTTTTTTCAAAATCGAAATCATATCGATGCCGCTACAACCTGCCACACCCATCAATACTAATTCCATTGGGCTTGGTCCCATATCGTTTCCACCAAATTCAGGACGCGCATCTACATTTACTAGATGACCTCTGTCATTTTTTAACTCGAAATGGAAATTTTCGTTTACTCTGTTTAATGTTACTTTCATAATAAACCCCTCCCCAACCCTCCCCAAAAGGGAGGGAGTATTGACTGGAGGTAAGTCGTCTTTTTAAATTAGTACTATATAAAACTAAAAATCTCTTGTATAACCATTAAAGAAAAAACAAAAATGGTACTAACAAAATAATCCAAACAAGGGCATTAAAAAAACCATCTTTATACAAACTCTTATCCATTGACCAAAAAGTATCTTCACTATTTTTGTTATGAATCAAATAAAACAAATGATTTAATCCAAAATAAGACAATTGTGAAATAAAAGGAACGAACAAAGAATTAATCGCCGTTGATTTCATATACCCTAAAATAAAACATATTAACGCAATAATAAAAAGCAATAAATTTATTAGCAAGATGATTTTGAACCATTTCTTATCTTCTAGTTTTGTTTTATCGAACAAAAAGATAATAGAAACATTTAAACCAATAACAATAAAAAATAAATTCATACTTAATTCAATCTTGTTTCTATAATCTATAATTTGCTTTTCATTCCCCCTTCGGGGGCTAGGGGGCTTTTACCCTTTATCCGACAACCTCAAAATATCGCCAAAAACACCTCTCGCCGTCACTGCCGAACCAGCTCCTGCTCCCTGAATCACAATAGGTCGGTCGCCGTAGGATTCGGTGTAAATTTCGAAGAAAGAATCCGAGCCTTTCAAACCTCCTAAAGCGGTATCCGAAGGTACGGAAACTAATTTTACTTCTAGATTTCCTTTGTCGTTTTGCAAATCGCCAGACAATTCTCCAATATAACGTAAAACGTGGTTGGGTTGCTGCTCCGCTTTTATTTTGGCATAAATAGGGTCGAACTCTTTTAATTTGTTCAAGAAAGTCGACACATCGCCTTCACGCAAATGCTCTGGAATTAAATTTTGAATGGCAATCTCATCAAATTCGTTTTGCAAATCCAATTCTCTGGCCAAAATCAATAGTTTTCTACCTACATCGTTACCACACAAATCTTCTCTTGGGTCGGGTTCGGTGTAACCGTTGTCGATAGCTTCTTTCAAAATTTCACTAAAAGGAACGTCTTTGGCTGAGAAATTATTGAACAAATAACTTAACGTACCTGAAAATACTCCTTTGATTTTGGTGATATTTTCACCTGACAAATGCAACAATTTGATGGTATCAATCAAAGGCAAACCTGCACCAACATTGGTTTCGTACAAATAACTTTTTTGATTCTCATCCAAAACCTTTCTCAATTTTTTATAAAAACTATAGCTCAACGTGTTGGCCACTTTATTCGAAGAAATCAAGTCAAAACTACTTTCAACTAATGGAATATAATTTTCAACAAAAGCTGCACTAGCGGTATTATCAATAGCAATTAAGTTTTCTAAATGATGCTCATTGGCATAAGCAATTACTTCATCAATAGTATAAGAATGTCCGTGTGTTTGAATCTCGTTTCTCCAATTTGGCGACACCCCATTTTTGTTCAATAAGACATTTTTAGAATTAGCTATCGCAAAAACATTCAATCGGATGTCCTTGCGTTTTTCAATCGCATCTGCCGATTCCAAAATTTGGTTAATCAACGTTCCTCCTACCAATCCGTGTCCAAAAATTGCAATATTAATTTTCTTCGAAACCCCAAAAATTTCACCGTGAATTACGTTCAACGCACGGTTCAATTCAGACTTATGCACCACCAAACTCACGTTTTTCCCCGTCACGGTGTTGTTGAACAAAATCGGAACAATCTTGTTTTTGATTAAAGCCGTGTAAGGTTTGTGAAACGTACTCAAATCCTGCCCGATAATCGAGATTACAGAAACTTCATCAGTAACCGAAATTTTATTTACGTCTTTGGAATAAAAGTCATTTTCGAATTCTTTTTCCAATTCTATCATCGCTTTACTCGCTTTGTCCGCAGCCACTACCAAGCCAATGCCTCGCTCAGAAGACCCTTGCGAAATAATACTTACACTAATATCATTTTCGCCCATCACTCTAAAAATACGCGCATCTACACCCGTTTTCCCAAGCAAACCACGGCCTTCTAAATTGACCAAAGCCACATTCTCCAATACCGAAAGTGTTTTGATTCCTTCCTTTCCAGCATTCGAGGTAATCAAAGTCCCTTTGTTTTCGTGATTGAACGTATTTAAAATTCGTAGCGGAATATTTTTCTCCAAAAGCGGAATGATGGTTTTGGCGTGCAAAATAGTAGCCCCAAAATTAGCTAGCTCATTGGCTTCGTTAAACGATAAAAAGTCTATTTTTTTAGCATCTTCTACTAATTCTGGATTGGCGGTATAAATTCCATCCACGTGCGTAAAATTCTGCAATTCGGATGCATTCAAATAATTAGCAAAAAGCGATGCCGTGTAGTTACTTCCGTTTCTACCCAAAGTCGTTGCCTCATTTTTGTTATTTGAACCAATAAAACCTGTGATTATATTGACTTTATCGCTGTGTTGTTTAAAAAACTGCACCACATTTTTCTTAGAAACTTGCTCAATAGGCTGTGCATCTCCAAATTTCCCATCGGTTTTAATTAACGCTCTAGCGTCAGCAAAATTGGCATTGACTCCTTTTTGCTTCAAAATAGCCGTAATCAATTTCGCCGATAGTAATTCGCCTTGCGACAAGACTTGGTCTTTGATTTTTTCGCTATAATCACCAATCAAACTTACCCCTTCAAACAATTTTTCGAGCACGGTAAATTCCTCGGACAAATCCACCGTTGGGTAATCCGCTTGTTGATAAGCTTTAAATTTTTCGAACAAAGGTTTATAATTTTCATTCTTAGACGCAATCGCTAACAAATCTTCCAATTCATCTGTAGCATTGCCTCTTGCCGAAACAACCACAGCAAATTCTTCTCCCTTCAACACTTTATCAGTAAGGATTGCCAAAACTTTTTGAAGTCCTTCTCCATTGGCTAATGATTTTCCTCCGAATTTTAATATCTTCATTTTATTCTATTTTACGAGTCATTCAACTCCTTTTATTTACTTTATTTTTACTCTTTCCCCTCATTTAATTAGGGCGTGACCCTGTTACAAAAAGGGGCTAATTTATAGCGCCGTTTACAAAGCCCCTTTTTGTAACAGGGTCGGGCTATCCGCACTACTTCGGTAGTTTGCTCCTATCCCTCACGCAAAATTCCACAAGAACTTTTAGTGGAATCTCAGTTCTTCAACTATTCAAAAACCGTTGCAAGCAAACGATGCAACTGTTCAAATTCTATTAAAAAAGCATCGTGTCCGTGAATAGAATCAATTTCTTGATACGATGTTTGAAGCTGTAATTTTTGTAATTCTAGATTTGTTTTTCGGTTTTCTATTGGGGTAAAAAACAAATCGGTATTGATTCCTATAATATGAATGTTTGCCGTTATGGGCGCTACCACACTTTCAAAAGAACCTCTCCCACGGGTAATATCAATGGTTTTCAACAACTGATTCATCAATTTATATGAAGCCAATTGAAACCGTTGTTGCAATTTCTCTCCGTGATGCGCCAACCAACTTTCGATATTAAAAACACCCAATTCGTCATTAATTGTTCGGTTAAATTTAACTTCAAACGATTCTGGAGTACGGTAACACAACATCGCGTGTATTCTTGCGTCTTCAATAGGACGAGAGGAATTATTCAGAATTTGTTCTTGCAAATAGCAATTGGCCATCAACCAATCGGTCGCCTTCCAGTCCGTTGCAATTGGAATTAAATGCTGAGCGAGTTGTGGCGACAAAGCAGCCATTTCCCAAGCAATTCCTCCACCAACAGAGCCTCCAATAATAGCATAAACACTTTTAATCTCGAGTTGTTCCAAACCTAAATTAAAAAGCTGCGCCACATCACGAGCAGTAAAATCCAAATAGGATTCAATTACACTTCCATCAAAACCATTGCCTGGCACATTAAAGGCGAGAACGGTATATTTTTGAGTATCGATAGTTTTTGCAGAACCAATTAAATCGTTCCACCAGCCTGTTGCGCCAATCACTTGTGAGTTTCCTGTCAAGGCGTGATTTACAACCACAATAGGAGCCGTGTGCAAAGCAGGTCCAAAAACTTGATAACTTAAGTTTAGCGTAGCATAAAAAGCACCACTTTCGGTGGCAAAATTAGTAAGGGTAAGTATGTTGGGTTTATTTTCCAATCTCAAATCTTTGTTGTTGTTGATTTGTATTTGGAAACATTAGAAAGAAAAACTAGTGGAGACTAGAGGTATTTTGTTGCGTTATCTTTTTCGCTAGGCGAATAGAATGTAGCACCTTCTTCGATTTCCGAAGGGTTGCTAAGGCTTCATTGGGTCTAATCCCTCCGCCTTTCTTTATAACATTTCAATACGTTTGTGAACTTAAAGCTGCAAAGTAACTATTTATTTTTTTAACACGCAAATTTTAAAACAACAACCAAGTTACAAATCAATTGTGAACTTGGTTATTGTTAGCTTATTGAATGGTATATTCTTTAAATGAAAAGCGTGTCGTTTTCGTTAGAATACATATGAAACAACATTGATTTTTCAGTAGTTTCATTCGTAGCTTCAGAAGATTTATCCATAATAAAACGTGGATGAATCAACTCGTGTACGGTTTGGTCTACTTTTTCTATTTTGTTTTTGATGTTTTTTCTACTAAAGAAAGAAACTATTGTTCGGAAGGTTATATTTGTTATCATGATGATTGTTTTTTATATGTTTATCTTTTTTTTAATCTGAAAAGCTATCGAACACAGCTTTTAAATCGGCTTTTAAATCTTCTATGTCTTCTAATCCGACCGAGAGTCGAATCAAATCTTTGGTCACTCCTGTTGTGACTTGGTCGTCATCAGACAATTGTTGATGAGTTGTACTCGCTGGATGAATGATTAACGACTTGGTATCTCCAATGTTGGCCAAAAGTGAAAAAAGCTTCGTTTCATCGGCAACTTTCTTCGCTGCTTCAAATCCTCCTTTGAGTCCGAAAGTTACGATACCACTCTGACCCTTAGGTAAATAGCGCGTTACCAAATCGTAATATTTACTCGAGGACAATCCTGGATAATTCACCCAAGCAACTGTATCTTGTTGCTCTAACCATTGGGCCAAGGCCAAGGCGTTTTCGCTGTGCTTCTGGACTCGGATTGGCAAAGTTTCTAAACCTTGAATGATTTGAAAAGCATTGAACGGACTCAGTGCTGCTCCGTAATCTCGTAATCCTTCGATACGAACTTTCGCGATAAAAGCGGCATTCCCTAACGCTTCGTGATACACTAAACCGTGATACCCAGCAGAAGGTTCTGTAAACTCAGGAAATTTTCCGCTGCTCCAATCAAAAGTTCCTGCATCAATGATTACACCTCCCAACGAAGTTCCATTTCCAGAAATGTATTTCGTTAAAGAGTGAATTACAATATTCGCGCCAAATTCAATCGGATTGAGCAAATAAGGAGAAGGAACGGTGTTATCTACAACGAAAGGAATTTTAAGCAATTGAGCCTCAGCCGAAATGGCTTTTAAATCCAAAACATCTAATTTTGGATTCCCTAACGATTCGGCAAAAAAGACTTTCGTATTTTCTGTAGCGGCTTTAGTAAAATTCACTGCTTCCGATGGGTCAACGAAAGTGGTCGTAATTCCAAGTCTTGGTAAAGTCACACTCAAAAGATTATATGTACCTCCATACAAACTGTTGGAAGCTACAATATGGTCCCCAGCTTTTAAGAGTACCAATAAAGTTGTAGCTATTGCAGCTGTACCCGATGCAGTAACTACAGCGCCAATACCTCCTTCAAGCGCTGCTAAACGTTGTTCCAAAATATCGTTTGTTGGATTATTCAATCGAGTGTAAATAAACCCAGCTTCTGATAAACTGAATAAATTAGAAGCGTGTTCCGAATTATTAAAAACATAAGAACTGGTTTGAAAAATAGGAACCGCACGTGTTCCAGCCGTCTTAGTAGTATCGTGCCCTGTATGTAGTGCCTTGGTGGCGAATTTAGTAGTACTCATTTTTTAATTTTTTTTAATTGTATTTTTAATCGTTTTGGTAACAAAAAACCCTTTTAGAAATAGTTCCAAAAGGGTTTAAAAAAGTTATTTATAAACTTACTTTCAGAATCAGCACATCTCAATCATACACATACCCATAACCATTGCCTTGGCATTCTTAATAGACTTGACATTTAGAGACTTGGACTGTTGTTGACTGATTTGTTTCATTTGATTCAAATTTTTAGTATTGTTTTTTTTTGTATAAATAAAAAGCCTCCCGTTTTTGGCGGGAGGCTTTTGCTATATTTTGAATAAGTTTAAATACGTGCAATAGGCGACCCGCAGGAATTATCCTGAATGGCTTTCATCATCTTACAAGAGACTAACTTCATTTTTTATTGTTTTGTTTTCACAAATATGCAAACTTAAATTCTAAAAACCAAACAATTAGTAAGGTTTTAAGAAATGTTTAGGCTGAAAATAACAAAATCGTGGAGATAAGAGGGTTAACCTAACATAAATCCAAAAAAAAGTTAAGATTAATTTGAAATTAAAAATGGTTTCATACCTTTGCGCCCGAATACAGAGGAAAAATTTGAACTGATTGCAACCTCTTCATAATGAAATATTTCATTGTGAATATCGAAAACAAACTTCGATATAAAAAATGCTAAAGCAGGAACACTTCCCTTTAGTTTTTTACAGCAATTACAATTTCCTCGCTTAATTTTAAAATACATTTTTTATTATGGCTTATTTATTTACGTCAGAGTCTGTAAGTGAAGGACATCCAGACAAAGTTGCTGATCAAATTTCAGACGCATTAATTGATAACTTTTTAGCTTTTGATGCAGACTCCAAAGTAGCATGTGAAACTTTAGTAACTACAGGTCAAGTAATTTTGGCTGGTGAAGTAAAATCAAATACGTACTTAGATGTACAACAAATTGCTCGTGAAGTTATTCGTAAAATTGGATACACTAAAAGCGAATACATGTTTGAAGCCAATTCTTGTGGTATTCTTTCGGCTATTCACGAACAATCAGCTGATATTAATCAAGGAGTAGATAGAGCGAGTAAGGAAGAGCAAGGAGCAGGTGACCAAGGAATGATGTTTGGTTACGCTACTAACGAAACCGAAAACTACATGCCATTGGCACTAGATTTATCGCACAAATTATTGCAAGAATTAGCGATTTTGAGACGTGAAAACAACGAAATCACGTATTTGCGTCCTGATGCTAAGTCTCAAGTAACTTTAGAATACAGCGATGATAACAAACCAACTCGTATCGATGCGATTGTTATCTCTACACAACATGACGATTTTGATGAAGAAGCTGCTATGTTAGCTAAAATCAAAAAAGACATTGTTGACATTTTGATTCCTAGAATCATCGCTAAGAATCCAGAACACGCTCATTTATTCAATGATAAAATCCAATACCACATCAACCCCACAGGAAAATTCGTAATTGGAGGACCTCACGGCGATACTGGTTTAACTGGAAGAAAAATCATTGTAGACACTTACGGTGGAAAAGGCGCTCACGGTGGTGGAGCTTTCTCAGGAAAAGACCCAAGTAAAGTAGACCGTAGTGCAGCTTATGCTACTCGTCATATTGCTAAAAACTTAGTAGCTGCTGGTGTAGCTGATGAAATTTTAGTACAAGTTTCTTATGCAATTGGTGTAGCTAAACCAATGGGTATTTTCATCGAAACTTACGGAACTTCAAAAGTGAATTTGACTAACGGTGAAATCGCTAAGAAAGTTGAAGAAATTTTCGATATGCGTCCTTACTTCATCGAACAACGATTGAAATTAAGAAACCCTATTTATAGCGAAACAGCGGCTTACGGACACATGGGACGTACTCCTGAAACCGTAACCAAAACTTTCTCTGCTCCAGGTGGTCTAACTAAAACTGTGGAAGTAGAATTGTTTACTTGGGAAAAATTAGATTTTGTAGATCAAGTAAAAAATGCTTTTGGATTGTAAAATTAATTTACTATTAAAACAAAAAGCCGTTTCATTTTGATGAAACGGCTTTTTGTTTGTTTAAAAATTCCTAACGAATTTCGTTATTCTGAATTAAATCTATATACAAATTGATTTTGTCTTTTAATTCTTTTCTTGGCGTAATAAAATCTAAGAAACCATGTTCTAAAAGAAACTCAGCCGTTTGAAAACCTTCAGGTAAATCTTTACCAGTAGTATCTCTAACCACACGCGGTCCAGCAAATCCAATTAGTGCTCCTGGCTCAGAGATATTAATATCTCCTAACATAGCATAAGAAGCAGTTGTTCCTCCAGTTGTTGGATCTGTACACAAAGAAATATAAGGCAATCCAGCTTCTGCTAATTGCGCTAATTTTACGGATGTTTTAGCCAATTGCATCAATGAATATGCTCCTTCCATCATACGAGCTCCTCCTGATTTCGAAATCATTACGAATGGCAATTTGTTTTTAATCGCATGATCAATTCCTCTAGCAATTTTTTCTCCTACAACAGCCCCCATAGATCCTCCAATAAAAGCAAAATCCATACAGCAAATTACTAATTCTTTGCCTTTTGATTTTCCTACTCCGGTTCTAACAGCGTCTTTGAGTTGCGTTTTATCCATCACATCTTTTAAACGATCTGAATATTTTTTGGAGTCAACAAAATGCAAAATGTCTTTTGAGGTCATGTTTTTATCTAACTCAACGAATTCGTTGTTGTCAAATAAAATTTCAAAATAGGTAGCACTACCAATTCGAACATGAAAATCATCTTCTGGGCTCACAAATAAGTTACGAGCTAATTCATCGGCATCAATAATTTTTCCTGTAGGTGATTTGTACCAAAGTCCTTTTGGAATATCCATTTTGTCTTCGGTAGCAGTAGTAATTCCTTTTTCTTTTCTTTTAAACCAAACCATTTATATAGTATTCAGTGTTCTGTAATCAAGTGTTCTGTTTAATAATCAATAAAGTGTTCAATTATCAGTTTTGATAACTGAACACTTACTATTGAAAGTGAATCACTTTTTAAAGTGTATTAACATTGTTTAAGTCAGCAAATGCTTGTTCTAATCTAGCATTAAAAGTCACTTCGCTTTCTCTTAACCATTTTCTTGGGTCATAGTATTTTTTGTTTGGAGCATCAGCACCTTCTGGGTTACCAATTTGAGTTTTCAAATACTCTAAATTATTAACCATATAGTCACGAATTCCTTCTGTGAAAGCAAATTGCAAATCAGTATCGATGTTCATTTTTATTACTCCGTATCCGATAGCTTCTCTAATTTCTTCTAGAGTAGACCCAGAACCTCCGTGGAATACAAAATCAACTGGGTTGTGTCCTGTGTTGAATTTTTCTTGAACAAAGTCTTGAGAGTTTTTCAAGATTTTTGGAGTCAATTTCACGTTTCCTGGTTTGTAAACACCGTGAACGTTTCCAAAAGAAGCTGCAATTGTAAAACGTGGGCTTACTTTTGATAATTCTTCGTATGCATAAGACACTTCAGAAGGTTGAGTGTATAATTTTGAGCTGTCAACGTCAGAGTTATCTACACCATCTTCTTCTCCACCTGTAATACCTAACTCAATTTCAAGCGTCATTCCCATTTTGCTCATACGAGCTAAATAACCTTTACAGATTTCGATATTTTCCTCGATTGGTTCTTCTGATAAGTCAATCATGTGTGAAGAAAACAATGGTTTTCCTGTTGAAGCAAAGTGTGCCTCAGAAGCATCTAACAAACCATCAATCCAAGGCAATAATTTTTTTGCACAGTGGTCAGTATGTAAAATTACAGTTGCTCCGTATGCTTCTGCTAAAGTATGAATATGTTTTGCACCAGCGATTCCACCAGCGATTGCTGCTTTTTCACCTGCATTAGAAAGTCCTTTTCCAGCGTTGAATTGTGCTCCACCATTAGAGAATTGAATAATAACAGGCGCGTTTAATTTTGCTGCAGTTTCTAAAACTCCATTGATGGTGTTTGATCCAGTTACGTTTACTGCCGGAAGCGCGAAGCCTTTCTCTTTTGCATATCTAAATATCTCTTGTACTTGGTCTCCAGTAGCAACTCCTGGTTTTATGTTGTGTGCCATTTTACTTATTTTTTTAAGTTATTTACTTTTTTATATATTGAATGCAAAATTAATCATTTCTAACTTTAGAACGGGTAATTTATTCCAAAATTTAAGACCGATTTTGTGAAATTTAAATCTTTGAACCAACGACTTCCAATAGCATATGCGGGGTTGTATGTCTTAAAACCTAAATCAAACCGAACAACAAAGAAACTAAGGTCGTATCGCAATCCAAATCCAGTTCCAAGAGCAATTTCTTTTAAATCTTTCAAACTAGTAAATGTAGCCGATTCGATATCTGTAGCATCTAAAACATTCCATATATTCCCTGCATCTGCAAATAAAGCTCCTTTTACACTTCCAACTATCTTGAAACGATACTCAGCACTTAATGCAATTTTCATATTCGCTTCATTAAAATCCAGTATGGAACCAGTACTACCAGGACCTAAACTATAAGGCTGCCACGCTCTGTTATCATTGGTTCCTCCCGAAAAATAACTTCTTGAAAACGGAATATAATTGGCATTACCAAACGGAATAGCTATTCCAAAAAAGCTCCTAAAAGCAATAATATTTTCTTTTGCTAAATCCCAATGCTTTATATAGTCTAGTTCTAATTTCAAATATTCCGAATAAGGCAAATTAAAAATCTCATATTGATTGGATGCGTTTTTCTCTAAATTACTCGCCTTTGCCAACAAGCTCAATAATGTTCCTGCTGATTCTATTTTAGTTTTAAATTGATAAAACTCATTATCCTGCAAATCTTTTTTGGTGGATTGACTAAAAGTATAACTAGTTCCTAAAATGAAATCATTTTCTGTTAGTCTTTGCCTTCTTTCTTCTATACTAAGTACCTCTTTAAACTCTTTATCAGCGGGGAGTATAGATGTTTGCAGTGTTAAAACATCATTAGTAAAACCCGTTGTTCCAAAATTAATTCTAAGATTGTTTTGACCATCAACATAGCTAGGGTTATTGTTAAAGTTTTTCGCAATTTTATTTAAGGCATTGTAGGAGGAACCGTAAACATTAAAATAATTGTCCGGATTCAGGTTTCTAACAAATTGTATATTTAATAAATCAACCCTAACGGAGTTATTTCGTATTGGGTTCCAGTTGTAAGTAATTAGTCCAGTAAAATTTTCTTTATCTAAACCAATATTCCTTTGTTTATTGAAACCTGACGAAATTTGGGTATAGGGTATCATTCTCTTAGGAATAATTTTGTCCGTGTTAAAAGGAAGGAATATTCTAGGGAAATTTAGCTTTAAATTAATTCCATATTCAGTAACATTAAAAAATGCATCATCAGGATTTGCAAAATCCTTAGACGAGCCTATGTTCCCTCGAAAACCAATTTCCAAAGTCTCCGCTCTATTAAATACATTTCTAATTGTTTGAGTAATGCTTCCACCTATTCCAAAATCTTGAATATTGGAATGGGTAAAATCTAGAGTTGTACCAAAACTGAACTTTTTCCTAGGAGACAAATAAATTTTAGCAATTAAAGATTGTGCAGTACTATCTTTTTTATCTAGTTCGTACTGTATACTGGGATAACCAAATATTTTTAGATTATTTAAAGACCGATTCGTGAGTACTGTTTTATAGTCTCCAAAGTAAGTTCCTTTTGTCAAAAAAACCGCATCAGTAATTGCAGATGGTTTGTATTTTAGTTTTCCATGACTATAGAGATGAAAACCTTTGTATTCCGCACTATCGGTTACTGTTTCTGGTGGATTTTTTGCTGAAAAGTCGGTATATATTTTTACATCACTTATTTTAAAAAGCTTAAAAGGTACAGTATATGTGGAATCCTCTTTTTGATAAGAATAATTTTTTATGATCATATTTACGTTGGCTTTGTTTTTTTTGCCAATAGTATCTATGTCAAAAGTGACGTTGTTCGGTTGGAAATGATAAGCGCCATTATTTCTAAAAAAAGTAGTAATTCTATTCTTTTCCTCCTCAAAATCATTTGTTTTATACTGTTTTCCAGATTGTATAAAACTACTTTCTTTAGAAACATTATACAAAGAATCCAATGCTGGAGACGTTATAGACTTTGTTATGGTATCAAGAATAAATGGATCTGACAATGCAATTTGATACCTAACTTTCGCTTTTTTATTCTTTAAAGTATCAATTGAGTAAGTAGTTTTGGCTTTAAAATAGCCATTATTAA
>ERZ724504.1566-NODE-1566-length-12614-cov-5.301139_pt1 | contig 12614 bp, 13 predicted proteins | sample MGYA00376037_ERZ724504 | MGnify/ENA primary metagenome ERZ724504 (study PRJEB28724, sample SAMN07190888) | wastewater metagenome | isolation source: influent of sewage treatment plant in Hong Hong | place: USA: Christiansburg, Virginia | collected 2016-03-01 ... | reverse complement strand
TTGACACGATCCAGCATAAAACCGGCAAAGCGGTCGCGGTCTTTGCGCACACGCGCCATGACCCGTTCACCGTCAATGCTTGGCGTAGGTAAATCGATGCCAAATGCATGCAAGCGACCCAGGGCATGGTGTGCATCTGCAGCAGCAATCAGTAATTTAGAAGGCATGCAACCGACGCGTGCGCATGTTGTGCCATAAGGGCCACCTTCAATGAGGAGGGTGCGTGCGCCTTGGGCGATGGATTGGCGGTAGGCGGCGAGACCTGCGGTGCCCGCGCCAATGACCGCAACGTCAATGTGATAAATGTTTGGACTCATAAGTGTTCTGTAGGGCTTATCTGCTGTGTGTTTGCTATGTGTTGCTGTGTGTAAATGATCAAATAAAGGATGATCCAAATCAATCACCCTTTATTCTGCTGGCAAAAAGGTAAAAACAAAAGTAAAGCGGATTTATTGCGGGATCTCGTTGCTTGAAATGCCCAGCGCTTTTGCAACACCTTCGCCATAGGCTGGGTCTGCTTTCATGCAATTGCTGATGTGGCGCAATTGTATAAATTTTGGAGCGGCACCAATGGAGCGAGCGGTGTTATCAAACAAGGCTTGTTGTTGTGACTTTGACATCAAGCGAAATAAAGCACGCGGCTGTGAATAGTAATCTGTGTCTTCACGGTGATTCCAATGTGCGGCGGCCCCCTCCAAAGTGAGCGGAGGCTCACTGAAATCAGGCTGTTCTTGCCATTGACCTTCGCTGTTTGGTTCATAACCCAGTGTGCTGCCAAAGTTGCCATCCGTGCGCATGGCGCCGTCACGGTGATAACTGTGAACGGGACAGCGTGCTGAATTCACAGGAATCTGCGCATGATTCACACCCAAGCGATAGCGATGGGCATCACCGTATGAAAACAACCGTCCTTGCAACATCTTATCTGGTGAAAAGCCGATGCCTGGCACCACGTTGGCAGGGCTGAATGCGGCTTGTTCGACCTCTGCAAAATAATTGTCTGGGTTTCGATTCAGCTCCATGACGCCCACTTCAATGAGTGGGTAATCTTTTTTCGGCCACACTTTGGTCAGGTCAAAAGGGTTATATGGCGTGTGAGCGGCATCAGCTTCAGGCATGATTTGCACAAATAAAGTCCATTTTGGGAAATCACCTTGCTCAATGCTTTGATACAGGTCGTGTTGACTGCTTTCACGGTCTTTGCCGATGATCGCTTCGGCTTCTTGATCCGTTAGATTTTGAATGCCTTGATGCGTGCGCAAATGGAATTTGACCCAAAAACGTTCATTCTTTGGACTGATGAAGCTGAAGGTGTGGCTGCCGAAGCCATGCATGTGACGGTAGGATGAAGGTAAACCTCGGTCGCTCATGACAATTGTGACTTGATGCAAAGCCTCTGGCAGTGACGTCCAAAAGTCCCAATTGTTTTTTGCGCTGCGCATGTTGGTGCGTGGGTCGCGTTTGACGGCGTGATTTAAATCTGGAAATTTTAAAGGATTCCGCAAAAAGAAAACAGGTGTGTTGTTACCCACCAAATCCCAATTGCCTTCTTCGGTATAAAATTTCATCGCAAAGCCACGAATGTCGCGTTCAGCATCGGCGGCACCGCGCTCACCAGCCACCGTCGAGAAGCGAGCAAACATCTCCGTTTTTTTGCCAATTGTAGAAAAAATCTTGGCGCGTGTGTAAGCGGTAATATCATGCGTGACGGTGAAAGTGCCGTATGCGCCAGAGCCTTTTGCATGCATTCGACGCTCGGGAATCACTTCTCGATCAAAATGAGCCAATTTCTCCAAGAACCATACGTCTTGTAACAATTGAGGCCCGCGTGGACCCGCTGTCATCACATTCTGATTGTCCGCTACAGGACAACCAAAGGCCGTTGTCAGTTTTTTAGTCTGTTCACTCATGATATTCCTCCTTTTTGATTAATGGCAGCCCCTGAAATAAAGGATGCTGCCATTGGGGTGGGTTTGCTTGTAAAAAAAGCATTCCCCTTTACCGCATCTTAAGCGCGTGCATTCACCCATGCTTCAATTGCAGCTCCATCGCCAATCAACTCACCATTGACAAACATTTGCGGTGATGTGGCTTTGCCCGCAACGGCTGACAATAAACGTTGGCGCACATTGTCCGCCAAAGGCATTTCAAAGTAACTCACACCCGCACCGTTGAGCTGTTCTTTGGCTTTGGCACAAAATGGGCAACCCACCTTAGTGAACAATGCGACCTGTTCAGGCTTGGCTGCTGTGGGAGCGATGTGATTGAGCATGGTGTCGGCATCAGACACGAGGAATGGGTCGCCTTCAACATCGGGTTCGATGAACATTTTTTCGACCACGCCATTTTTGACCAACATCGAATAGCGCCAAGAGCGCTTGCCAAAACCAATCGCTGATTTGTCCACCAACATGCCCATGCCTTCTGTGAACTCACCATTGCCATCGGCAATTGGGCGCACCGCGGTGACATTTTGATCTTGTCCCCATGCTTCCATTACGAAACCATCGTTGACCGATACGCACAGGATGCTGTCCACGCCATTGGCTTTGAACACAGGAGCCAGTTCTTCATAACGGGGTAAATGCGTGGATGAACAGGTCGGTGTGAATGCACCAGGCAAAGAGAACACAACAACGGTTTTGTTGTCAAACAACTCTGCGCTGTTGGTTTCAACCCATTGATTATTTTCGTGCAATTTAAATGTGACCTGAGGGACTGTCTTGCCTTCAAAACTTTGCAAACTCATTGTGCTTCCTTTTTGATGTGTTATAAAAATGCAACTCCCTGTGAAGTTGATGGGAGAATCATAACAATGAACAAAGGTTTTGACCAATGATGCTTTTAAATGTCTTAAATAGTTTTTGACTATAATTTAATTAAATTGTAATAGTTTTTTTGAATTTATTTCAACATGTCCGCGTAATTGGCACGCAATTTAGCCAATTTGGGTGGAATCACCGCTTGGCAATAACCTTGAAAAGGGTGCTGTGCAAAATATTCTTGATGATAATCCTCAGCCCGTGTGTAATGATGCACCGTTTCGACTTGTGTGACCACAGGCCCCCCCCAATCGGCTTCGATGTGTGGCAACATCGCGCGTGCAATGGCATCCTGAGCATCGGAGTGGGTGTAAATCACCGAACGGTATTGCGTGCCTTTATCGGCACCTTGCTGATTGAGCGTGGTGGGGTTGTGCACTGCAAAAAACACAGCAAGGATTTTTTCATAGGTGATGACTTTTGGATCAAACAAAACCTGTACAACTTCAGCCAAACCCGTCCGTCCCGTGCACACGGCTTCGTAATTGGCACGTGGATCATCGCTGCCCGCATAACCTGATTCAACATCCACAACGCCTTTGAGGACGGCGAAAGCAGCTTCAACACACCAAAAACAGCCGCCGCCGAGTGTGGCAAGTTCGAACTGAGGGTTATTGGCGTATTGGGCATTTATTGGATGGGCGATGGACATGAGGTTTCTCCTTGCAAAAGTGTATCGTAAGCATTGGACGAAAAAGCCCGTTTCAACTTACACACAAGTGGTAAAAATCATTAAAAAATTGCAAATATGGCCTTAAACGCGATTTAAGATTGCCTCAGTACCCTTTGTACATCAGATCTTTGTACCTCCGCATACCTCGGCACCACTTAAACATGATTTTTAAGTGCAACTCAATGACTGCAATTCAATAAGTTGGGGGCAACTCAACAGCCTAATCATTGCGGCTTCAGTATATCAATGATTTGCAAAGCCTCATCACGGTTATGAAACGGTTTGAGCACCAAAAAGCCGCTGGTCAGTGATTTTTTATCATAAGACTCAAAAAAATAGTGGCCGACCTGTAACGCCACAGGGATGGTGCCCGTCAGCAATGCTTTTGCTTTCAATTGAGTGATGCCCTCAGCATTCAATACCACCATGACTTTACTTTTTTCACCCTCACCATCTGGCATAGCATCAAGCACCCACGCAGGGTCAATGCAAACGGCATGCCGTGCCATGCCACTGTGACTCGGGCAGTAGGCCTCTTTATTGTCCATTGTCTGGCATGCAGAGAGCAAAGAGGCTGCGATGGCTACAAATAGTATTTTTCTCATGATGGCATTTCCTTTGTTTGGTCTGTTTTAGCCGCATTAAACCATAATTACTAGTGATTTGCATCAATTGGAACCGTTCGGACGGGCTTGTTGTTTTTTCTATTGCTTTTTGTATGTATGTTATGGCTTTAAACACCTTGTTTTTGATGATTGTCCAATCATATCTGTGCATTGGGTGTGTTGCAGTGACTGCACGAAAACAAAAAAGGCAAATAAATATATTTGCCTTTTTTATTCAGTCAATTTAAATCAGGGTTTAAACAACGATGGTCGGTTCCTCGCCTTCAGGTAAGGCTTGAATGACCCCAATCGAATAAACCGTTTCACCTTGTTCACGCAAGATGGTTGCCGCTTTGTCTGCATCCGCTGCATCCACAATCACAACCATGCCAATGCCGCAGTTGAACACACGGTGCATTTCGTCATTGGCGACATTGCCGGCTTGTTGCAACCATTTGAACAGTGCAGGGCGCTCCCATTTTGAACTGTCCAAAACCGCTTGCATGCCTTCGGGTAAAACGCGGGGCACATTTTCAGTCAAGCCACCACCTGTGATGTGTGCCATGCCTTTGATGGTGACTTGTTCAAGGGCAGCTAAAATCGGTTTCACATAAATGCGTGTAGGGGCGCTGATGGCTTTTTGTAAAGTCACGCCGCCCATGTCTTGGTTTAAGTCGGCTTTTGAGACGTCTAAAATTTTGCGCACAAGCGAAAAGCCATTGGAGTGCACACCATTTGATTGCAAGCCAAGCACCACATCGCCGGCCTTGATGTCTGCACCCGTGATGATTTTTGACTTTTCGACTGCGCCGACAGCAAAGCCCGCCAAATCGTATTCGCCTTCAGGGTACATGCTTGGCATTTCAGCCGTTTCGCCACCGATTAATGCGGCATTGGATTGTTCACATCCATAGGCAATGCCTTTAATGACATCTGCCGCAGTGTCCACATCAAGCTTGCCGCAGGCAAAATAATCCAAAAAGAACAAAGGTTCAGCCCCTTGAACAAGGATGTCATTCACGCTCATGGCGACCAAATCGATGCCGACGGTGTCATGAAAGCCCCATTCAAAAGCAAGTTTGAGTTTTGTGCCGACACCATCTGTGCCAGAAACCAAAACTGGATTTTCATATTTTTTTGAGATTTCAAACAGCGCACCAAAGCCACCAATGCCGTTCAATACACCTTCGCGCATGGTTTTTTTGGCAAATGGTTTGATGCGTTCGACCAGTGCGTCACCCGCAACCATGTCAACACCTGCGTCTTTGTACGACAATCCTGACGTATGTTCTACCATGATTCTCTGAAACTCCTATAAAATACGCCTCTTGTGCACGCCAAGTGCTCAATCAATAAAAAAGGCGGGGAAAAATATGAAATGGACACAGATTGTAAAAGCTGCGTTGGTTTTGGGCGTTATTGTAGCGTTTTTCTGGTTTCTTTGGACGATTAAAAGCATTCTGATCCCATTTGGATTTGCGGCTTTGTTGGCTTATTTGTTCAATCCCATTGTTAAAAAACTGTCATTGCATGGTTTAAGTCGATCAATTGCCTCAGGTTTAATCGTTTTGACTTTCTTGATTGTGTTTTTATTTGTGGCATTTATTCCTTGGCCTATTTTGAGTCAACAGTTGACCGTGTTGCAAATCCGTTTGCCTTTGATGCTGTCCAACTTGCAAAATATGTTGACCCACTCGGCGTTGATTGAACAATTTTTTCCCATGATTGCAGCAGGTGAAATAGCCCAGTGGTTCATGCACATCCGTGACGTGGTGATTGAAAATGTTAATTTTTCCAACATCAGCCAACAAGCTTTTGGTGTGCTTATGAAAGGCAGCTCGGTTATCTTAAATATCCTCACGTGGGTGGCATTATTACCCATCATCACGTATTATTTGCTGGCGAATTGGCCTGCGACAGTCAAAATGCTGCGCCGTTTGGTGCCTGTGGGTTGGCGATTGGATGTGTTTCAATTGAGCAATGAGATGGATGCGGTGTTGTCTCAATATGTGCGTGGGCAATTTTTATTGATTGCAAGTTTGGCGTTGTATTATGCTGTTGCCTTGAGTGTTACAGGTTTAGATGTGGCGATTTCAGTTGGTATATTGACAGGCTGTTTCGTGATTGTGCCTTTTATTGGTTTTTCTCTGGGCTTGATTTTAGGGGCTTTATCGGCATTGTTACAGTTTGGATTTTCCATGCCTTTTTTTGCGGTGTTGGCCATTTACGCTGTTGGGCAAGTGCTTGAAAGTTATGTGTTAACGCCCCGCTTGGTGGGTGAGCGCATCGGTTTGTCGCCTGTCGCAGTGATTTTTGCTTTGATGGTGTTTGGTGTTTTGTTTGGCTTTCTTGGCGTGGTGTTTGCTTTACCTGCTTCCGCAATCGTGGTGGTGGTCATGCGCCACATGCGTGGTCGTTATTTTGACAGCCAATTTTATAAGGCGCAGTGAATATTGAATATGAATGATTTACGTGTGATTGTTGAAGCTTGGACAAAGGTGTTGATATGATGCATCCACAATTGGCTTTGGCTTTGACTTTACCAAATGAAGCCAGTTTGGCCAACTACATTGTGGGCCAAAATGAAGAGGCGATGGCACAAATTGCAGCCGTTGCCCAAGGCGAATTTGAGCATTCGGCCTTGTATGTCTGGGGCGCTGCGGGTGTGGGTAAAACGCACTTACTCAGCAGTTTGGCTTTGCTTCCCCAGTCGGTGTGGGTCACGCCGCAGGCACTTGATGCCCAACCGTATTATGAAATCCCCACTGTTTATCTGATCGATAATGTGCATTTATTAAATGCAGTGCAACAAAAAGCTTTGTTTCACCTCTATAATCATGTGCGCAGCTACAAAGGCAATGTCTTGGTTCTGTCAGCCAATGTGGCGCCAGCCCATTTGCCCAATGATTTTTTGCCTGATTTAAAAACCCGATTGGCATGGGATTTGGTGTACCAATTGCGCGCATTGACCGATGAAGACAAAGCACAAGTGCTCCATCAACGGGCTGCTGAACGGGGTTTGATTTTATCCACGGATGTTGTGCCTTATATGCTGCGTCATTTGACCCGTGATTTGTCACAGCTGAATGATTTTTTACAACACTTAGATACATACAGCTTAGAGCGTCAGCGCGCTTTGACGCTGCCACTGCTGAAAGAATGGCTTGAAAATGGACAACCTTAAACCCACTGTCGCACTTTTTGATTTGGATAAAACACTGATCCCCGGTGATTCAGATCATGGTTGGGGTGATTTTTTGGTGTCTCGTGGCTATGTCGATCAAATGTTTTATCAAGGCAGAAATGATTATTTTTATGGCCAATACACAGCGGGCACATTGGACATCTACGAATACTGCGAGTTTGCATTTAAAGTGCTGGCAGACAATGACATGGCGACGCTGAAAGCGTGGCGCAGCGAATACCTTGAAACCATAATTGCCCCAATGTTGCGGCCACAGGCGATGGCTTTGGTTAAAAAACACCGTGATGCGGGTCACATTTGTGCGCTGGTGACGGCGACCAATGACTTCATCACGCAGCCGATCGCAGCAGCGTTTGGGTTTGAACACTTGATTGCCACCCGTGCAGAGACAGTGGATGGTCGTTATACTGGCAAAGTGGCGGGAACGCCTAATTTTCAAGATGGTAAAATCACCAATGTCAACGCGTGGTTGAATGAACGTGACTTATCCTTGGCGCATGTTGCCGCCAGCCATTTTTACAGTGACTCCATCAACGATTTGCCTTTGCTTGAGCAAGCCACATTCCCTGTCGTTGTTCACCCCGATGCCAAGCTCGCTGCGGTTGCGAAAGAACGGCATTGGCCAACCATTGAGTTGTTTCATAGCGAATACGCCGCTTAAATGCACGCGTTGAGTACACATTCAAAACATGCATTTAAAAGACAAGAAAAAACATGATTACAAAATTTATAAAACAACTGTTCGCACCCAAAGGCTCGACCAAACCCGCTTCTCGGGAATCGAAGAAAAAATTGCGTGTGGCCGATAAAATCGTTTCACACAAAGCACATGCTTACCCCGTAAAAAAACATGGCATCAATCCAAAATACATCTCTGAAGCAGCGGTGATGGTCACGCGCACATTGACTGAAGCCGGCTTCGAAGCTTACATTGTCGGTGGCGCAGTACGTGACTTGATGCAAGGCTTACAGCCCAAAGACTTTGATGTGGCCACCAACGCTCGTCCTGAACAAGTGGTGAAATTATTTCGCCGCGCCCGCATCATCGGCCGTCGGTTTCGCATTGTTCATGTGCCCCATAAACGCGATTTAATCGAGGTGACAACATTCCGCTCTGCCGACACCAGTGATCAAGAGGTTGATGAACATGGTCGCGTACTGCGCGACAATGTGTACGGCACCTTGGTGGATGATGCTGTCCGCCGTGATTTATCAGTCAATGCGCTGTACTATGATGTGAAACACCAAACGGTGTTGGATTACCACGGTGGTGTGAGTGATTTGCAAGACCAAACCTTGCGCATCATTGGTGATCCTGTCACACGTTTTCGTGAGGATCCTGTGCGCATGCTGCGGATTTTACGTTTTATGGCGAAACTGAATTTCACCGTTGACGCGCACACCGAAGATGCAATGGAGGAGTGCAAACCTTTATTGGGCAACATTCCTCAAGCACGCTTGTTCGATGAAACCTTGAAGTTTTTTACCACGGGTCATGCCGATGCCAGCTTGAATGCTTTACAAGACTATGATTTTACTCAGTATTTAATGCCTGTGTTGCACGATGTGGTGCAAACGGAAAAGGGCGCTGAATGGGTTCATCGCGTACTTGAGCAAACAGATGCACGGGTCAATCAAGACAAGTCCATTTCACCAGGCTTCTTATTTGCCGCACTGATGTGGCCAAAAATTGAGCAACGTTGGCAATTTCATCAAAAACAAGGCTCACCATCGATCGTCGCATTGGATCAATCCATCACCGAAGTGATGAATCAAAACAGCGACCAAGTCACCATCACCAAACGCTTTGTTGCCGATATGCGCGAAATTTGGAGTTTACAACCCCGATTGGAACGTCGTTTACCTCGTCAAGTAAAGGGTTTGGTCGAGCATCCTCGTTTTCGTGCCGCCTATGACTTTTTATTATTGCGTGCACAGCTTGGTCATTTAAACGAAGCGGGTCTGGGTTTGGCTCAATGGTGGGATGATTTTTACTTCGCTCAACCAGAAGAACGCATTGAAATCATCGCTGTTTTGCGCAGCCAACCCACGGTCGTTGCCAATGAAGGGCCTAAAAAACGCCGCCGTCGCCGTAAAACAAATGCTAAAAAACCCACGACAGAGGGCGCTTCAGAATGACACATGTCGTTGCTTACATTGGGCTGGGGGCGAATCTAGGTGATGCGGCACGGACTTTGAATGCAGCCATTCATGCATTGGCCAGTGTGCCTCAAATGACGGTACAACGGGTGTCGTCCATGTATGGCAGTGCACCTGTGGGCGAGGGTGCTGATGGCCCTAATTACACCAATGCTGTTGCGATGATCAATACCAACCTCTCTGCGCATCAGCTGCTTAATGCTTTACAAAGAATTGAGTTGGATCACGGCCGTGAGCGCAGCCATCGCAATGCACCTCGCACCCTTGATTTGGATGTTTTGTTGTATGATGATGCGGTTTTGCATGATGAGCGTCTGACGATACCCCATCCTCGAATGACGGAGCGCGCTTTTGTGTTGCTGCCTTTATCTGAGATTTCACCTCATTTGACTTGGATGGAGGCCAATGAAAAAAAGATAGTTTTGGCTGATGTCCTGCCTCAAGTGATGGGGCAAGACATTGTTAAACTGTGAATGACATCAATAACATGATGCAACCAATTGAAAAAATTGAAAACGATTGAAAGCAATTGGTTATTTTTTAATTGTTAAACTGTGAATGACATCAATAACATGATGTAACCAATTGAAAAAATTGAAAACGATTGAAAGCAATTGGTTATTTTTTAATTAAAAACGCTTGATAGGATTGTGAAAAATGACCCAAGCCAGTTACGGTAACACGGCACCAACGGTGGATGCAACCAAACCCATTAAACCGATTTCATTGACCACTTTGCAAGAAATGAAAAAAAATGGTGAGAAAATCGCCATGCTGACCTGTTACGACGCGTCTTTTTCAGCTTTGCTGGACAGTCACCATGTTGATTGTTTATTGGTGGGCGACTCCTTGGGCAATGTCATTCAAGGCCAACGCACCACATTGCCTGTGAGCATGGGTGACATGATTTACCACACAAAAGCTGTTTTGCGTGGCTTGTATACTCGCCCCACATCGCGTGCATGGGTGGTGGCGGATTTGCCATTTGGCAGTTATGGCACCACAGAGGATGCATTGCACAATGCTGTCAAACTCATGCAAGCAGGTGCGCATATGGTTAAGCTCGAAGGTGGGGCGTGGTTGGCGGACACCGTACGTGTGTTGGTGCAGAACGGCATTCCTGTGTGTGCTCACCTTGGATTGACCCCGCAATCGGTGTATCAATTGGGTGGTTTCAAGGTTCAAGCAAAAACTGAAGAGGCTGCCAATCAACTGTTGAAAGAAGCCTTGACTCTACAAGAAGCGGGGGCGTCCATGGTGGTGCTTGAAGCCGTGCCCATGCATGTGGGTAAAAATGTGACCGAACACGTATCAATGGTGACGATTGGCATTGGTGCAGGCAAAGACACCGATGGTCAGGTGTTGGTGCTGTACGACATGCTGGATGTATTCCCAGGCAAAAAAGCGAAATTTGTTAAAAACTTCATGGTCGGTCAAAGCAGTATTTCCGGTGCGATTGATGCATATGTGGCTGAAGTTAAAAGCGGAGATTTTCCCCAACCCGAGCACGGTTTTACTGGGGTTTGATGTTGTTCCCAATGTTGAATGTAAAAGCTTAAAAATAAAAGTTGAAAGACAAAGGCCTGAATGATGATGAAACTCTTTTGCTCGATGCTCTGTGCGCTGGCCTTCACAGCCTGTGCACAGACCTCTGTTGAATCTCCCATTCATGGCACAGAAACACCACAAACATCACAGGTCGCTTGCAAAGAGCCACGCCCACAAATATGCACCCGAGATTATCGTCCTGTGTGCGCCATTCGCGACACGGGCATTCGATGCGTGACCACGCCATGCCCGTCGACAGAATTAAAAACCTACAGCAATGCATGTTCGGCATGCGGTGATGCCACTGTGATGGGCTTCACGCAAGGTGCCTGTGCGACACACTGATTTTATTTGAAATTGAAAGACGCTCATGCGCATTATTCCTCACATTGATGACCTCCGTGCCCAACTCAGTGGTCAAAATCGAATTGCTTTTGTGCCCACAATGGGCAATTTACATGAAGGTCATTTATCTTTGATGCGGCTTGCTGCACAACATGGCGATCCTGTGGTCGCCAGCATTTTTGTCAACCGTTTGCAATTTGGTCCAAATGAGGACTTTGACAAATACCCGAGAACTTTTGAACATGACGCAGCAAAACTTGAATCAGAAAAAGTATACGCATTGTTCGCACCAACCGAAAAAGACTTGTACCCTGAACCACAAACTTACCGCATTCAACCGCCCACTCAATTGGGTGACATCTTAGAAGGGGAGTTTCGTCCTGGATTTTTTCAAGGGGTGTGCACGGTTGTACTCAAATTATTTTCATGTGTTCAACCGCGGGTGGCTGTTTTCGGGAAAAAAGATTACCAGCAATTGATGATCATTCGTGCCATGTGTCGACAGCTGGCTTTGCCCGTTGAAATCATTGCGGCCGAAACGGTACGAGATGTTGATGGCTTGGCTTTATCATCGCGCAATCAATACCTTTCAACCGAAGACCGCGCTACCGCACCACAACTCTATGCTCAGTTACAATCGGTGCGTGCTCAGATTATGATGGACAGAGAGCAAGCGGCAACGCAACTGTCATCGATTGAGCAGGGCGCAATGAACGCTTTAACCAATCATGGTTGGAAACCTGATTACATCGCGGTGCGCCGTCAAGACAACTTGCTGCAACCAACAGCCGATGAGGTCAAAGCAGGCGTTGCATTGGTCATATTGGCAGCCGCACGCATTGGCACAACCCGTTTAATTGACAATTTAGAGGTTTAGGCAACAGGAGGCATGAGCCAATGCCTTCAATTATCCATGAGTCACATAAGAAAAAGCCCATGCATTATGGGCTTTTTTGTATTCAATGAGGAGATAAAACATTTACCCCGCGGATGGAGGAGGGGCATCAATGGTTTTATCATTCATTTCAGATGTGGTTTTATTTAAATCACTTGGGGTAATTTCAGCATTAACCGAGGTTGGAAAGGGCGCCATGGGTACAAACACCCACAACAACAGGTAAATAATGGCGCCGACGCTGTAAGCAAAAGCACCAACAGTAAAAATCAAGCGCCAAACCCATGAAGGCATGTCTGTTTTCGCCGCCAAGCCTGAAGTGCAGCCGCAACCTACGCCACCCAAGGCCGTGGTCGCTACC
>ERZ724504.1563-NODE-1563-length-12618-cov-6.227255_pt1 | contig 12618 bp, 12 predicted proteins | sample MGYA00376037_ERZ724504 | MGnify/ENA primary metagenome ERZ724504 (study PRJEB28724, sample SAMN07190888) | wastewater metagenome | isolation source: influent of sewage treatment plant in Hong Hong | place: USA: Christiansburg, Virginia | collected 2016-03-01 ... | reverse complement strand
GTTTGCGCACATCTTGCTGAAACAGCGCAATGCGCTGGGCCCAGACATACTGGTTGATGCTCAGTTCATCATCGGCAAAGGCGTTATAGAGGTGGCGCTTGCTGCAGTTGAGCGCAGCGGCCATGCCGTCGGCAGACAAGCCCGGGTCGCGCAGGTGCTGGCGCACATAAGCCCTGATGCGGCTGTTGAGCAGCTCGCTGGCGCTCAGCGTTGAGGCTCGGCCACAAGCATCCAGCAGGGACAGCTGAATCAGCTGCACCAGCGAATCCGTCACATGCTGGGCCACGCCCTGCCCCATCACTCTGTATTCGGCAAACATGCCGCGCATCATGTCCAGAGCGATGCGCGAGACGCCTTCTGTGCCGCCCACATAGCTGCCCATCAGCGCATCAACGGCGCGGCCATGCTCGGCAAAGCGGCTTTTTGGCAAGGTGATGATCAGATGCTCGCACCACTCGGGGTTGAGGACTTCGTACTCCTGCGTGCTGTCGTAAATCAGCCATTGGCCGCTGCGCGCATGGGCCTGGCGGCCCTTCTGGCAGACGCTGGCCATGCCTTGCCAGGGGGCAACGATCTTAAGAAAGTCCGTGCTGTGACTGGCCATGCTGGCCGAGGTACGCCGCACACGGTGGCGGCTGGCCTCGATCTTGGTCATGCCCACGGCACCCAGTTCAAAGGTATTGAGACGCGCCGAGAACTGCTGATCGTCATAGACATCGCTTTCCAGCCCATACAGCGATGACATCCAGTGCTGCCATGCACCAATGGCCTGCTTGCCTTGCATCTCTGTCGTCTGATAAGCGGGGGTGGCTTGGGGCATGCGGGCTCCTCGGTCGTAAACAACATTCTCCCTGCACGTAACAGGATGCTTCATTATCCATAGCAGCCTGCACACCCTCTTTCTCGCGCCCAGCGTTGCAGAGGGAAATTGGTGTTTACCCAGAGGTGCCTGCACGGCCAGACAAGACTTTGTGCACACCCAGACAAACCCCTGCTGCGCCATTTTCCTACGATGGGTAAAAACCGGGTTCAGAGCGCATTGACGACCTGAGAACCGGACCCATCCACACAGGAGACAAGCATGAATCTCAGCAACAAGCGCTTTATTCTCAAGAGCCTGGTCGCCGCTACCGCGCTGGCCGGCCTGGGCAGCACAGCTCTGGCGCAAGAGGCACCCAAGTCCATCCGCATCGGCTGGGCGATTGCCAAGACCGGGATCAACGCAGGCGGCACCTCGGTCACCACCGCGCCCAACTACAAGCTGTGGGTCAAGGAGATCAATGATGCGGGCGGCATCATGCTCAAGGCCTACAACAAGCGCGTGCCGATTGAAGTCATCGAGTACGACGACCGCTCCAGCACCGAAGAAGCGGTGCGCGCCACAGAGCGCCTGATCACGCAGGACAAGGTGGACTTTGTGCTGCCGCCGTGGAGCACGGGCTCCAACCTGGCTGTCGGCCCCACCTACGAAAAGCACAAATACCCGCTGCTGGCAGCCACTGCGGTGACCGACAAGGCACCCGAGCTGGCCAAGCGCTGGAAGCACGCTTTCTTCTTCCTGGGCACCGGCGGTGAGTACGCCGAGGATCTGGTCGCCATGCTGGAAAAGGCCAAGAAAGAAGGCAAGATCAATAACAAGGTCGCCATGATCAGCATCGCCGACGGCTTTGGCGTGGAACTGGCCAACGCCACGCGCAAGGCGGCCAAGCAGCATGGCTTTGAGCTGGTGTACGACAAGAGCTATCCCATCGGCACGCAGGACATGACGCCCGTCATCAACGAAGCCAAGGGCAAGGGTGCAGACACCTTCGTCGCCTACTCCTACCCACCAGACACCATGCTGATCAACGAGCAGGCCAAGACGCTGGGCCTGACACCCAAGGTGCTGTTCACCGGCGTGGGCACGCAATTCCCCATGTTCAAAGGCAAGTTTGGCGCGGCGGCTGAAGGCGTGATGGCTCCCGGCGGCATTGATGCCAGCAACCCGCAGATGCAGGCCTATCTGAAGCGCTTCAAGGAAGTCACGGGCCAAGAGTCGGACCGCTTTGCCAGCCCCATCGTCTACACCTCGCTGCAAATGCTGCAGCAGTCGATTGAGCGCGTGGGCAAGATTGACCGCGCTGCCGTGACGCAGGAGCTCAAGACCGGCAGCTTCGACACCGTGCTGGGTAACGTGAAGCTGGAAGGCCAGATGCTGACCAAGCTGTGGCATGTGGGCCAGTGGCAGAACGGCGAGTTCAATGCGATTGCGCCGACTACACGGGCGGGCGTCAAACCTGCGGTGATACCGCGGGTCACCCCCTGAGCGGCTTTGCCGCTTCCCCCTCTCTCTACGCGCTTTGCGCTATGGGAGGGGGACGACAGCTTCGCTGCGCGGCGGCGCTTGCTCGCCGTCCCGCTGCTGTGGCATGCCTGTTCAAACATTTCGTCCAGCTTTTAGAACTATCAAAACAAGAGCTGGCAGCGGCTGGAATCAGGCCATTTCAGATTGATTTCATAACAAGAACAATGAATATCCAGCGGTACACGCTATGAACTTTATAGACATTCTTCTCGCAGGCGCCATGCTCGGCGGCCTCTATGGCCTGGTGGCCATGGGGCTGACGCTGCAGTACGGCGTGGCGCGCATCATGAACCTCTCGTATGGGGAGTTTCTGATTGCGCCAGCCTTTCTGGCTTTTTTCGCGGTCACCGACTGGGGTGTTTCGCCCCTGCTTGTACTGGCACTGGTTGTGCCGCTAGGCTTTGCCGTGCAGTGGGTCATCTACCAACTGCTGCTGACCCCGCTGGTGCGCCGCGCCAAGGGCGGGCCGTCGCTGGAGGTGGATTCGATTCTGGCCACCTTTGGCATGCTGTTTGTTGCGCAGGGCATCATGCTGGTGATGTTTGGCGGCGACTATCACAGCTACACCTATCTGTCGGACACGGTTGAAATTCTGGGCAGCAAGGTCGCCGCCAACCGCCTGCTGGTGCTGGTCGTGGCACTGGTGCTGGGCGGGGGCCTTTACTTGCTGCTGACGCGCACCCGCGCCGGGGCCGTGGTGCGTGCCGTGGCCGTAGCACCGCAGTTTGCGCACCTGGTCGGCATCAATGTGCGCAGCACTGCAGCTCTCGCTTATGGGCTGGGCGGCGCGCTGGTCGCCGTCTGCGGCGTGATGGTCAGCATGTTTTTGCCCTTCTCGGCCAGTATGGGCACCATGTTTGCGATGAAGGCGCTGATCGTCGTCATCATGGGTGGCGTGGGCAATCTCATGGGCTGCCTAGTCGCCGGCATGCTGCTGGGCTTTGCCGAGACACTGGTGGCATCCTTTATCGACCCCGGTCTGACGCTGGCCGTCAACTACGCTGTTTTCTTGCTGGTGCTGCTGTTCAAGCCCACAGGCCTGTTCGGGAGAGCCGCACGATGAGCCGCAAAGAAATTCTGATCTGGGCCCTCTGCGCCATCGCCACCGCCGGTCTGGCCCTGCTGCCGCGCTGGCTGACAGACGAGTACTACCTGTCCCTGCTCATCAGCATCCTCATGTACTGCGTGCTGGCCACGGCATGGGCGCTGTTCTCTGGTCCAACGCGCTATATCTCGCTGGCCACCGTGGCGTTCTTCGGCCTCGGTGCCTACGTCACTGCCGTGTTTGGTGAATCGCTGCCCTGGGCTGCCGTGCTGGCCATTGCCGCCGGTGTGGGTCTGGTCACCGCGCTGCTGGTGGGCCTGTCCACGCTGCGGCTGTCGGGCGTGTACTTTGTGATCTTCAGCTTTGGCCTGGCAGAGCTGGTCAAGCAACTGGTGACCTGGTGGGAGGTGAACATCACCAAAGACCTCGGCCGCTATGTGTTTGTGGAAATCACCCAGCTCGACATCTACTAGCAACTGCTGGCCCTGCTGGCCCTGGTACTGGCGCTGCGCGCCCTCATCAACCGCTCGCGCTTGGGTCTGGCCCTGCGCGTGATTGGCGAGGATGAAACCGTGGCCACGCATGTGGGCATCAACACCACACATGCCAAGGTGCTGCTGTTCACCGTCAGCGCCGTCTTCATCACCGTCACGGGTGCCATCATGGCCCCGCGCTGGACCTATATCGACCCCAGCATTGCCTTTGCACCAGCCATCTCGTTCCAGACGCTGATCATGGCCTTGCTGGGCGGTGCCGGTGCGCTATTCGGCCCGATTCTGGGTGCCGTGCCGCTGGTACTGTTGTTTGAATATCTTGGCGCCAACTTCCCCAACCATTTCTCGATTCTGCTGGGTCTGGTGTTTATCGTGATCGTGTATTTCATCCCCCAAGGCCTGTCCGGCGTGCTGGCCAGGCTGTTTGGAAAAACCTCAGCCAGGAAGGTGGACAAGCCATGAAAACAGCCACCCTGCTTTCCGTGCGCTCGGCCACCAAGCGCTTTGGCGGACTGGTCGCCGTCAACGAACTGAGTTTTGACATTTACCCCGGTGAAGTCGTGGGTTTGCTCGGCCCCAACGGCTCTGGCAAGACCACGGCCATGAATCTGATCTCGGGCGCGCTACCCGTCAACGGCGGCGAAATTCTGTTCCATGGCCAGCCCATTCACTCGCTCAAAAGCCACCAGATTGCACGCCTGGGCATTGCACGCACTTTTCAGCTGGTCAAGGTGCTGGGTTCCATGAGCTGCATGGACAACGTCATCGCCGGCATGGCCTTCAAGCCCCGCCCGCTTTTTGGCAAAACCGCCACGCCGCGTGCGCTGGCGCTGCTGGCGCAGGTCGGCCTGGCCGAATTTGCAAATATCCCTGCAGGTGATCTCACCTACATCAACCAAAAACGCCTGGAGCTGGCCCGCGCGCTGGCGCTTGAGCCGCAAATTCTGCTGCTGGATGAATGGCTGGCCGGCCTCAACCCCACCGAGCTGCAGCAGGGCATTGCCTTGATTCAGCAGTTGCAGGCCACGGGACTGACGATTCTCATGGTCGAACATGTAATGGACGCCGTGCACGCCCTGTGCAACCGCTGCGTGGTAATGAATGCAGGCACAAAAATAGCCGACGGCCCCACGGCACAAGTCCTGAAGGAGCCCGAAGTCGTGCGCGCCTATCTGGGTGAAGATGTGGATGGTGGTGAAGAAGAAACTGCGGAGACCCACCATGCTTGATGTACGCAATATCTCGGTGAGCTACGGCAAGCACGAAGCCCTGCACCAGGTCTGCCTGAACGTGCAGCCCGGAGAGCTGGTCGTCATGCTGGGTGCTAACGGGGCGGGCAAGTCCAGCCTGCTCAAGGCGCTGGGCGGCATGGTCATGCCGCAGACCGGAGCCAGTGCACAACTGGCCGGCAAGGAATTGATGCGGTTACCCGCCCACGCCATCGTTCAGTCAGGCTTGGCGCTGGTCCCCGAAGGGCGCGGCGTGTTTGGTGATTTGAGCGTCAAAGAAAACCTGCAGCTGGGTGCACAGCCACAGCGTGCGCGAGCCAATGAGGCCAAAAATCTGGAGCAGGTCTTTGCCCTCTTTCCCAAGCTGCGCGACCGCCTGCCCCAGGCCGTGCGCACCATGAGCGGCGGCGAGCAGCAAATGGTGGCCGTGGGCCGCGCGCTGATGAGTCAGCCCGACATTCTGCTGCTGGATGAACCATCGTTAGGCCTGTCGCCATTGATGTGCAAAGAGCTGTTTGCAGCGCTGGCCCGCATCAAGACCCTGGGCATGGGCGTGCTGCTGGTAGAGCAGAACGCCCGCCAGAGCCTGGCAATTGCCGACCGCGGTTATCTGCTGGAGACCGGCCGCATTGTGGGCGAAGGCTCAGCCACAGAACTTTCCAACAGCCCGGCGGTACGACGTGCCTACCTGGGCGGTGAACATTGATATGAATCCCCCTCTGTGCGGCGCTGCCGCTTCCCCCGGAGGGGGACGGCACCATCGCTGCGGGGCAGCCCTTGCTCGGTACCCCTTTGCTGGGCAGCGTCCCATTTAAACGTCATGCGCTGCAAGCAGTTGTCATTGCGGACTCAACACTCAAGACGGAGATATGAAATGATTGAACAAAAAATGCTGATTGGCGGCCAGGAATGCGCGGCCAGCAATGGCGCGACTTTTGAGCGCAAGAACCCGCTGGACGGATCGGTCGCCACCCGCGCCCCGGCCGCCAGCATCGAAGACGCGATTCGCGCCTGTGATGCAGCAGCGGCCGCCTTCCCCGCCTGGTCACAGCTAGGCCCCAATGCCCGCCGTGCCATGCTGATGAAGGCATCGCAGGCACTCGAAGCCAAGGGCGAGGCCATTGCCGCAGCCATGGCCGCAGAGACCGGCGCCTCGGGCATCTGGGCTGGCTTTAACGTGCATCTGGCCGCCAGCATGCTGCTGGAAGCCGCTTCACTGACCACGCAAATCAATGGCGAGATCATCCCCTCCGATGTGCCGGGCAGCGTGGCCATGGCCGTGCGCCAGCCTGCAGGCGTGGTGCTGGGCATTGCGCCGTGGAATGCGCCGGTGATTCTGGCCGTGCGTAGCATCTCCACGGCCCTGGCCTGCGGCAATACCGTGATTCTCAAAGGCTCGGAACTCTGCCCTGCCACCCACGGCCTGATCATCGAAGCACTGCAGGATGCGGGTCTTCCCGCTGGCGTGGTGAACTTTGTGACCAATGCCCCCGCCGATGCAGGCAGCGTAGTTGAAGCCATCGTCGCCCACCCCGCCGTGCGCCGCATCAGCTTTACCGGCTCCACCAAGGTCGGTCGCATCATCGGCCAGACCTGCGCCAAGCACCTCAAGCCCGCACTGCTGGAGCTGGGCGGCAAAGCGCCCTTCCTGGTGCTGGACGATGCCGATATCGACGCAGCCGTAGCCGCTGCCACCTTTGGCGCATTCGCCAACTCGGGCCAGATCTGCATGTCCACCGAGCGCTTTGTGGTGGACAACAAAGTGGCCGATGAGTTCATCGCCAAGTTTGCCGCCAAGGCCCAAAGCCTGCCCCTGGGCGACCCGCGCAAAGGCCCGGTCGTGCTGGGCTCGGTGGTCGATCTGGCCACGGTGGAGCGCTGCAACGCCATGATTGATGACGCGCTGGCCAAGGGCGCGAAGATCGTCTGCGGCGGCAAGGCCGAGAACACGCTGATGCCAGCCACGCTGATTGATCATGTGACGCCCCAGATGCGCATCTTTCACGAAGAAACTTTTGGCCCGGTCAAAGCCATTGTTCGCGTCAACGGCGAAGAAGAAGCGATTGCCACGGCCAACGACAACGAGTTCGGCCTGTCCTCTGCCGTGTTCACCCGCGACACCGCCCGTGGCTGGCGCGTGGCGGCACGCATCGAGGCCGGTATCTGCCACATCAACGGCCCTACCGTGCATGACGAAGCGCAGATGCCATTTGGCGGCGTCAAGGCTTCGGGCTACGGCCACTTTGGCGGCCAGCAAGGCATCAATGCCTTCACCGAAACCCGCTGGGTGACCATGCAGACAACCGAGCGCCACTACCCGTTCTAAGCCAGCATTCAGGCACCCATTAAAAAGCCGCCCGCGCATTGCTGCCGGGCGGCTTTTCGTTTTTGATAGCAGCTAGCGCTTTATAAACAAGGGCTACCGCTCAAAAGCACTCAAAGTGCTGAATCACGCGAAGTCGTCATCAAAGAAGCCACCGCCATCATCCCAGCTGCCGCTGGCGGCACTATCAATGCTGCCAAGGCCTGCGTCATCCGCCAGACTGGATGTGCTGCCGCTGCCTTCATGCAAGTTCTGCGTGCTGCTGTCTTGGGCCAGCGGTTGACTTTCGCTGCTGCCCAAGGGGTTGGCAGAGCTGGCGTGCTGGTTACCCATCAGATTACCCAGCCCGTTGAACAAAAACATGCCGCCCGCCACACCGGCCGCTGCCGCGACGGCACTGCCCAGAAAGCTGCCACCTTGCGATGCTGCGGATTGAACAGCGCTGGGGGCACTGGATACGGCGCTGGATGTGGCACCGCCTGAAAAGCGATCGCGCCAGCTGGATGCTGGCACGGCTGGCTGAAACTGGCTGGGGCTTTGATACGACGACTGCGCGCTAGCGGCATTCACAGAAGGCTCTGGCGCACGGCCAAAGTGCGTGCTCAGCCCGCCTGATAAAAAGCTGGATCCACCCTGACTCTGGTTTTGCTGGGCCTGCTGCACTTGCTGCTGCAGCTCTTTGATTTGTTGCTGCGCCTGCTGCAACGCCTGCTCCAGCATCAAGGTGCGCTGGGCCAGCCAGTAGATGGCATCGGGCGCGGCGCTCAGGCCGCTGCGCAGTTCCGCATCGGCCTGTGGGTCTTTGGGCTGCCCCTGCGTCAGCGTCAGTCGCGCGCACAGGTCTTGCAGCAATTGTTGTTCTTGAGAGGTCATGAGGCGTTCCTTTATGGAACCAAAGATAGGGCCAGTATGCAGGCCTGCAAGAGCGCCAATGTGAAGGCCGTGCAAGCGCTTTTTGCAAGGTGTAACAAAACGCCCCTGATGCAGTGACAAGCTACGCATGGGACAATGCCAGCCATTGCGCCACAGTCGTGGCTGCGTTTTATTTTTTGCTGCGGGACTGGCCTGCAGCTCACCCAACTGCATACACACCATGGAAGTTACCCAACAATGCGTGGTCGCTCTGACCTGGACACTGAAAGACACTCTGGGCGAAGAGCTGGACGTGCTGGACGAGCCGGTGGACTTTCTCGTCGGCGGTGATGATCTGCTCAAGCGCATCGAAGAAGCTCTGCAAGGCCATGTGGCTGGCGACAAGCTGGACCTGCACCTGGAGCCCGAAGAAGCTTTTGGCGACTATGACGAAACCCTGATCTTCCTGGAAAAGCGCGAGCTATTCCCTGCCGAGATCGAAGAAGGCATGACCTTCGAGAGCAGCGCCATGCCACAGGGCACCAACCCCATGCTGCCAGGCCTGCTCTACACCGTCACAGAAATCTACCCCGAACATGTGGTGCTGGACGGCAACCACCCGCTGGCCGGTATTGCGCTGCGCATTCATGTGCAGATCGAAGCCGTGCGCAATGCAACCGAAGAAGAAGTGGGCCGCGGCACGGCTGGCACAGGCTTTTTCCGCATCGAGCCCCAGGCTCCAGGCAATGACACCGTGCACTGATCGCGGTGCTTGAAACAAAAAAGGGACTCGCAAGAGTCCCTTTTTCATTGGCACGATGTTTACCGGCGAAAGATCTGGTTGCCTTCCACGCGCACATAGTCGCCAACGCTGAGCTGTGGTGCGTACTGGTAGTCAACGGCGCGCATGCTGCCGTCTTGCAATTGCACCGTCACGCGGTACACATCACGCACGCTGCCGCCGCCCACGCCGTTTTGTACGGCGTTGCCAGCCAGAGCACCGCCCACCACACCGGCAATCGTGGCCAGTGTGCGGCCAGAGCCCTTGCCGACCTGATTACCCAGCACGCCACCGATCACGCCGCCAGCAATGGCACCACCGGCACCCACGCCGCTGCCATCTTGCACGCGCACGGTTTCAATGTTCATCACGCGGCCCTGCTGGGCGTATTGAGGCTGTTGCTGCTGCTGTGAATAGCAGTTGGGATTGTTGTAGCCGCAATTGTTGGCGGGATAGCCTTGCGCTGGAACGCTGCCCACGGGGTAGGTCTGCGTGGTGGCAGGGAAGCCCGAACCAGAGTAGCCACCTTGCTGATAGCCGCCCTGTGCGGGGTAGCCATTTTGGTAGCTGCCTTGAGGGTATGCAGCGCAGGCCGACAGAACTGCGGCAATTGCGCCAACCATGGCCACGCGGCCCCAGCGTTGAATGACTTGCATGGAAATCTCCTGACTGACGCGTGCGCTGTGCATGCGTCCCAATATCTGTTGTAAGTACTGATGCAAACCCTGTTCGGTCTGCCCTTTGACTACAACGCACCGCATTGTCATTTGGACGACCAGATTCACATTTGCTCACAATAGACTGCGCCTTCGAAGGCCTCAGGCTGATCCTGAATTCATAGCATGCAGCACCTGATCTGCTTCATTCTCGATAGATATCCCTATCAATACGAGACACAACAAGCGCAGCGTGCTACTAAAAATGCAGCAATGATCGGGATATCGGCACAGCGTCCTCCACCCGGTCGCCACAGCGCAGGCTTATTGCTTGCCTGTAGAGCCGTAACCGCCTTCGCCGCGCTCGCTGGTGTCGGCAAAGTCATCGACTAGATTGAACTGGGCTTGCACCACGGGCACGATCATCAGCTGAGCCAGGCGGTCCATGGGCTGCAGCGTGAAAGCGGTTTGCGAGCGATTCCAGGCGCTGACCATGAGCTGGCCCTGGTAGTCAGAGTCGATCAGGCCCACGAGGTTGCCCAGCACAATGCCGTGCTTGTGACCCATGCCCGAGCGCGGCAGGATGAGAGCGGCGTAGTTGGGGTCTTTGAGGTGCATGGCCATGCCGGTGGGAATCAGCTGCCACTGGCCGGGCTCCAGCGTCACGGGCGCATCGATGCAGGCGCGCAGATCCAGACCGGCGCTACCGGGCGTGGCGTAAGCGGGCATGTTTTCGCGCAGGCGCGCATCGAGAATCTTGACATCTACGTTCATAAAAACCTTGGCAAAAAGCCCGGAAACCGGGCCTTGCAGTGATCCAGAGCGCAGCGCTGCTGCGTCTGGTTATTGAATAAAGGGCGTCATTGTCGCCCTTTTGCACACGCAAAAATGCGCAGCAGATTCGGCTTGCCGCCCTATTGGCCCTACTTACCCTTAAGGCGGTTGAGCACGCCCCCCACCAGGGTCATCAAGCCCATGATGGAGAGAATGGCGCCAAAGCCCGGCACAAACTGCGCAATGATGGTTCCGCCCACGATCATCGCCAGAGAAAAAGGCGAAACCCAGGGCTTCTTCTGCGTCGCAGCCTGTGCCTTCTGGTTTTCAATGTCCCGCTCAAGCGCCTTGAAGCGCTGCTGGGCTTCTTCCTTGCTGACGGTCTTGCCCCCTCGCACGGGGTGGGTCGCAGCGGTGCGGCTGGCAACGGTCTTCTGAATGACAGATTTGCGCTCCACCTGCTGCTCAGCCATGTCTCGGGCTTTTTGCAGGGTGTCGCGCAACTGACTCATGGGTGAGCTGGCCTGCCCCCCGGGCGTAATCACAGCGGAATGCATCGCTCCAGCAATGCTGCGTTGCGTACGTCGGTACTCAGGACTGGCGCGCAGCAACTGCTCCACATAGGCCACATAGTCGCCATTGCGCGGGCCTTCATAGCTGGAGGGGATCATGTTCAGGTTCCTAAGGCTCAGTGTTCGGTCAAGGCTGCCAGATTACGGCTTCACAGCGGGCAGTCGCAGCGCAATTTCATCTACCAGCTGGCGCGCCAGCAGGTCTTTGCTGGCGTGGGGCAGCTCTTTTGTGCCCTTGCCATCAATCAACAGCAGGGCATTGTCGTCCTTGCCGAAGGTGGCCGGGCCAATATTACCCACCAGCAGCGGCACGCCCTTGCGCAGGCGCTTAGCCGTAGCGTGCTTGAGCAGGTCATGGCTTTCCGCTGCAAAACCCACGCAGTACAGCTTGCCAGCCTTGGCCTGCGCAGACTGGGCAACGCCCGCCAGAATGTCGGGGTTTTCAACAAAGCTCATCGCAGGCACATCACCAGAGCCGTCTTTTTTGATCTTTTGATCCGAAAATTCGGCTGGACGCCAATCTGCAACAGCGGCAGTAGCTATGAAAATAGTGGCATTTCCCACCTGCGACTGCACGGCTTCCTGCATCTGGCGGGCCGACTGCACATTGATACGCACTACGCCACGCGGCGTAGGCAGGTGCACGGGCCCGGCCACCAGCGTGACCTGAGCGCCCGCCTCCTGCGCGGCGCGGGCAATGGCAAAACCCATCTTTCCACTCGACAAATTGGTGATGCCGCGCACCGGGTCAATCGCCTCAAAGGTCGGGCCGGCGGTTACCAGCAGATGCTGACCTTGCAGGCGTTTGACCGTGAAGAGGGAGGCGAGTTCCTCCATGATTTCTTCGGGCTCCAGCATGCGGCCATCGCCCGTCTCGCCGCAGGCCTGGCTGCCGCTGCCCACGCCCAGTACCTTGGCGCCATCGGCTTGCACCTGCGCCAGATTGCGCTGGGTCGCGGGGTGGGCCCACATTTCGCGGTTCATGGCCGGGGCCAACAGCAGGGGCACTTTGTCCGTGGGGCGTGCCAGGCACATCAGGCTCAGCAGCTCATCGGCACGGCCTTGCACCAGGCGCGCAATAAAGTCTGCGCTGCAAGGCGCGATGAGAATCGCATCGGCCTCGCGGCTCAGGTTGATGTGGGGCATGTTGTTGGGCTCACGCACATCCCACTGCGAGGTGTAGACTGCGCGCCCAGAAAGCGCCTGCATGGTGACGGCTGTCATGAACTGCTCAGCCGCCTCCGTCATAACCACTTGGACCGTAGCGCCGGCCTGAACCAGCAAGCGGCACAAAATGGCCGATTTGTAACAAGCTACGCCCCCGGAGAGGCCCAGCACCAGATGTTTGCCTGCGAACACGTCATTCATGCTGTGCAATTTATCAGACCTGAGCCACTTTTCTGCGACTCAAGCATCCCTGTACGCCACGCCGAAATTCGTGGCGAACCTATAATCCTGTTTTACCACCACCAATAAAAGACATGACCAAGTTCGTCTTCGTCACCGGCGGTGTGGTGTCTTCCCTCGGTAAGGGAATCGCCTCAGCCT
>ERZ724504.1558-NODE-1558-length-12633-cov-8.807680_pt1 | contig 12633 bp, 10 predicted proteins | sample MGYA00376037_ERZ724504 | MGnify/ENA primary metagenome ERZ724504 (study PRJEB28724, sample SAMN07190888) | wastewater metagenome | isolation source: influent of sewage treatment plant in Hong Hong | place: USA: Christiansburg, Virginia | collected 2016-03-01 ... | reverse complement strand
CGCTGATGGCCGCACAAGCGCACGTGCCCTACCCCGGCGGCATCCTGATCGACCAAGGCCTGGCCGACAACTTTCTGGCCCAGCAGCAACTGCAGCCCGAAACCTTCGAGGCCGCCTGCGCCGCCGTCGGCCAGCCGCTCACCCTGCGCCGCCACGCGGGCTACGACCACGGCTACTACTTCATCCAGAGCTTCATGGCAGACCACCTGGCGCACCACGCACAGCAGCTGGGTCTGGCGCGTAGCGCAGATTAATCTGCACTTAAGGCAGCGGCCCAACAATCGCTGCCCATGCCCCACACACTGACCCGCTGGCTGCCTTTTCTCGCCAACACCCGCACCCCATTCCATTCCTCGGATACGGCCAACGCGCCCCAGGCTTGGCACCCCGCCTGGCTGGTGGTGCTGGTCAGCGTGTGGCTGGCCACGGCCTGCAACGTGCCGCTCTGGCGCGAAGTGGCGGCGCTGCCTGACCACACGGGCCTGCGCGGCGCCAGCTTCGGGCTGGCGTTTGCCGTCATCGTGGCGGCAGGCAACGTGGCGCTCTTGAGCCTGCTGGCCTGGGGCCGGGGCCTCAAACCGGCACTGGTTCTGGTGGTGTTGATGGCAGCATTGGGCACCTACTTCATGCTCAGCTACGGCATCGTCATCGACGCCAGCATGCTCACCAACGTGCTGCAAACCGATGTGCGCGAAGCCGGTGATTTGCTCAACTGGCGCCTGGCCGCCACGGTGCTGGCGCTGGCCGCACCGCCGCTGTGGTGGCTGCTGCAACGCCCGGTGCGGCCACTGGGCGCGCTGCGCCATGTGGCGCACAACGGCTTGCTGTTGCTGGGAGCGGTGGTGGTGCTGGTAGCCAGCTTGCTGCTGGTGTTTCAGGACTTTGCCTCCACCATGCGCAACCACACCCAGCTGCGCTACCTGATCAACCCGCTCAACAGCGTGTACGCACTGGGCCATATCGCCACCAAGCCCTTGCGCATCGACACCAGCACGATGCTGCCTCTGGGACGCGACGCCCAGCTGGGTGCCAGCTACGCCGGGCAAACCAAGCCCCCCCTGCTGGTGTTGGTGCTGGGCGAAACTGCCCGCAGCGCCAACTTTGGCCTCAATGGCTATGCCCGACCCACCACACCGCTGCTGTCGGCACGCAGCGATCTGGTCAGCGCTACCAACGCCTGGTCGTGCGGCACCAGCACCGCTGCCTCGCTGCCATGCATGTTCTCGCACCTGGGGCGCGATGGTTTCGAAGGGCGCAAAACCAACTCCGAGACCCTGCTGGATGTGTTGCAGCACGCCGGTCTGGCCGTGCTGTGGGTGGACAACCAGTCGGGCTGCAAAGGGGTGTGCGACCGCGTGGCCCAAACCAGCACCACGGCCTTGAAAGACCCGGTCTTGTGCCCCGATGGTGAGTGCAGCGACCCCATCATGCTCAAGGTACTGGAAGAGCGCATTGCTGCCCTGCCCGCCGAACAGCGTGCGCGCGGCACCGTGGTGGTGCTGCACCAGATGGGCAGCCACGGCCCCGCCTACTACAAGCGCTCGGACGCATCGCTCAAACGCTTTGGCCCCGAATGCACCTCCAACGCGCTGCAAGAGTGCGATCAGGCCCAGGTGGTCAACGCCTACGACAACAGCATCGTGGCCACCGACCATTTCCTGAATGCCACCATCCAATGGCTGGAAACGCAGGCAGACAAAGCGCAGACTGCTATGGTTTATGTATCAGACCACGGCGAATCGCTGGGCGAGGGCAACCTCTACCTGCACGGCCTTCCCTATGCCATTGCCCCTGATGTGCAAAAGCAGGTGCCCTGGATTACCTGGCTGTCACCGGCAATGCAATCGCGCAGCGGCGTGGCCACAGCCTGCCTGCAAAAAGACCTGGCCCAGCGGCGCATCACGCACGACGGCTATTTCCACGCTGTGCTCGGGTTGATGGACGTGCAAAGTACCGTCTACCAAGCCGAACAAGACATCTACGCGCCATGTCGCAACACCCGGCAGGCGCCCATGGCAGCCACCACCGCACCCAACACCGCACACGCCCGCAGCTGAAGCCGCCCCGGCGCCAGGGCCACATTTGCCCATGCGCCCGCGTGCGAGATCGGCGATAGGCTACATTGCCAGCCTGTCAATTTTTCGAGGTCGTCATGGCAAGAAAGCCCCAGCTCATTCTGTCTTCCCTGGATCTGGATCGGATCGAAGCCCTGTTGGCCGCGATTCCATCGAGCGCGTTTGCAGGCAAGGCTGAATTGCAAGCCGAGCTGGACCGCGCTGACGTGCTACCGCCCGAGCAGATGCCACCCAACGTGGTCACCATGAACTCCACCGTGCAGTTCTCCATCGTCGAAACCGGCAAAGAGCTGCGCCTGACGCTGGTGTACCCGCGCGATCTGGACGGCAGTGCCGACAAGGTGTCCATCTTCGCCCCGGTAGGCAGCGCGCTGCTGGGCTTGTCGGTGGGCGATGAGCTGGCCTGGCCCGGCCCCGGTGGCAAGGCCATGACGGTGCGCGTGACCGACATCCTGTTCCAGCCCGAGCGCGCGGGCGAACTGCACCGCTGAAGCCACGCCGCTGCTGCGGCGCTGCTGCGACTTCACCCCCGCCATGCACCGCAAGCCCTTTCTGCACCAGCGCCCCAAGGCCCTGGAGCGGCGCATGGCCCATCGGCCCCAGTGGTTCAGCACTTTTCTGGCTGGCAACCACCGCGAACAAAACCGCCTGCGCCGTGAAATAGCCACCATGAAGGGCTCAGTGGTCTGGCTCCTGCGCCAGCGCCGCCAGGGCCAGTGGAGCCTGGATGAGCGCACCCGCCTGCGCGAAGTCATGCGCTCGGCCTCGGCGGTCAGCCCCTACCTCATCATCTGGGCGATACCGGGCTCGCTGCTGTTGCTGCCGTTTCTGGCCTGGTTCATTGACCACCGCCGCCAGCGCAATGCCCGCACCAGCGACAGCGCCGCGCCCGCAGACAGCGCTGCACCCAGCAGCACCAACGCCAGCGACACCCCCCTCACACCACCGGCCTGAGCAGTGCTACCAGCCAGCCGCCGCCCACCAGCGCGGCCTGCCAGCGCAAGGCCAGCGCCACGTCGGGCACATGGCGCTCCACATGCAGGTACAAGGGCCGGGCCGCCCACAGCGACAACCCGAAAGCCGCGCACATGCCCAGTGCATTGGCCCACGGCGACTGCGGCCAGCACTGCGCCACCAGCGCATTGACCAGCAGGCAGACCGAAAAGTGCAGCAAAAACACCGAATACGACATCTGCCCCAACTGCTGCAATGGCCGCACCAGGGCCTGGACACCACCCTGCGGCCAAGGCCGGCGCAGCGCCCAGACCAGCCCCAAAGCGGTCAGCAGCGCCACCAGAATCCGGCCACGAAACTCCAGCGCCAGCGCCACGCCCCCCAGCATCGCCATGGCCACCAGCCAGGGCAGCGCACGCGGCGCACGCACCGCCCAGTGCGCCAGCATGCCCAGGCCGTAGGCGCCAAAGAAGTAAATCGCCCACATGTCCAGACCGGGCACGCGGTTCCACCACCACAGCGAGAGCGCACACCCGGCCAGCACCAGTGCGCGCCCCAGCAGCACCGCACCAGCGCCATGGCCCGCCAGCCAACGCGCCAATGCCAGCACCCCGACAGCCAGCGCAAACAACTGAAAATCAATGGCCACGTACCACACGCCCGCCGATAGCGCTTCTTCGCCCACCACGTCTTGCAGCAACAGCGCGTTGGCCAACAGCTGCGACAAATGGGGATCGTCGGGTACGCTGGGGTGCTCCAGCCAGGGCCGCACCAGCGCCGCTGCCAGCACCGCCACCAAGAGGGCCACGGCATAAGGCACCACCAAGCGCACAAAACGCTGGGCGATTTTGTGCGCTGGGCTGCCAAAGCGCGCTACACCCTCGGGCGCCAGGCTGGCAGCGGCCAGATAGCCTCCCAACACCAGAAACACCTGCACCGCCATGCGGCCATAGTCGTAGAGCCAGGAGATCAGCTGCGGAAACAGTGGCTGGGCCGTGTCGGACATAGGCCCGTAAAAAGCCAGATGGTGCCAAACGATGGCCGCACAGGCCAAGCCCTTGATAGCGTCGATCAAGGGGTTGCGGGAAATGGGGGAGTTCATAAAGAGGCGGACTGGGAGGCAGCCACACCGAAAGCAAATGCCAACGCTCAACGTCCGGGCCTGTCATCCGGTTGACACACCAAGCTGGCGCATTTTTTGCTTTTTCTGGTGCACCAACGGGTGCTTTGCACCAAAACAGTGTTCATTGCCTGCCAACAGACCACGAGAGACTCATGGAATCATTCCAACAGGGCGCCAGCACCCTCTTCATCCTGCTCGGCGCCATCATGGTGCTGGCCATGCACGCCGGCTTCGCTTTTCTGGAACTGGGCACGGTGCGCAAAAAGAACCAGGTCAATGCCCTGGTCAAAATCCTGGTCGATTTTTCAGTCTCTACCGTGGTGTACTTTGCCGTGGGTTATGGCGTGGCCTATGGCACCCATTTTTTTGTCAGCGCCGATGTGCTGGTGCAAAAGAATGGTTTTGAACTGACGCGCTTTTTCTTTCTGCTGACGTTTGCCGCTGCCATTCCGGCCATCATTTCGGGGGGCATTGCCGAGCGGGCCAAGTTCTGGCCCCAGCTCATTGCCACCGCCGTGATCGTGGGCCTGGTCTATCCCTTTTTTGAAGGCATTGCCTGGAATCACCATTTTGGGGTGCAAGACGGCATCAAGGCCCTGACCGGCGAGGAGTTTCACGACTTTGCCGGCTCCGTGGTGGTGCATGCCGTGGGTGGCTGGATTGCCCTGCCTGCCGTGCTGCTGCTGGGCTCACGCGCCAACCGCTACCGCAAGGACGGTGCCATTTCCGCGCACCCACCCTCGAACATTCCCTTTCTGGCTTTGGGAGCGTGGATTTTGATCGTCGGCTGGTTTGGTTTCAACGTCATGAGCGCGCAAACGCTGGACAAGATTTCCGGCCTGGTCGCCGTCAACTCCCTGATGGCCATGGTCGGCGGCACCTTGGCGGCCTTGGTGCTGGGCAAGAACGACCCCGGCTTTGTGCACAACGGCCCCCTGGCTGGCCTGGTGGCGGTGTGTGCGGGCTCCGATGTCTTGCACCCGCTGGGGGCGCTGGTGGTAGGTGCCATTGCGGGCGGCATCTTCGTGCAGATGTTCACCCTCACGCAGAACAAATGGAAGATTGACGATGTGCTGGGCGTCTGGCCCCTGCATGGCCTGTGCGGTGCCTGGGGGGGCATTGCCGCCGGTATTTTTGGCCAATCGGCACTGGGTGGGCTGGGCGGCGTGAGCTTCTGGGGCCAGCTCATCGGCACGCTGATGGGCGTGTGCTGGGCCTTGCTCGGGGGAGTGCTGGTTTATGGCGCGCTCAAGGCCACGCTGGGCCTGCGTCTGTCGCAAGAAGAGGAGTTCGATGGCGCCGATTTGTCTGTGCACAAAATCAGTGCCACCCCCGACCGGGACGCCAGCTGGTAATCCCCACAATGGTGCAATCAGCCGCCTTTATCCTGGCTGCTGTGCCTGCACCCAGGCGCTGATGGTGCGCTGGTCAGTCAGGGTGCGCACCGCTTGGTAAGCCTCCTCGGCCTGCGCGAAGCGGCGGCGCAGCAGGTTCAGCCACTGCTTGAGGCGCCCGGCCCGCTGGCGCGGCTCCAAGTCTTCGCACACCAACTGCCAAAAGCGGGCGATATGGGGCAACAGCTCGGGCCATTGCACCGGCGCTGATGGGGCCTGTGCGGTGCCAGGCAGCGCATCGGCAGCGCGGATGGCCCAGGCCAGGCCGGGGTCGGCCACCATGCCGCGCCCCAGCATCAGCGCGTCGCAGCCCGAGACGGCGCGGCAGCGCTGCGCATCCTGCACCGTCCAGATTTCGCCATTGGCCACCACGGGCACCGACACGGCAGCGCGGATGGCCGGAATCAGCTCCCAGTACGCGGGTGGGCGGTAGCCGTCGAGCTTGGTGCGCGCGTGGACGACGATCTCGCAGGCGCCGCCGTCCTGCATGGCCTGGGCACACTCGCGCATCAGGCTGGCGTCGTGGTAGCCCAGGCGCATCTTGGCGGACACCGGCAGCTGCGCGGGCACGGCACGGCGCACCGCCGCCACCAGCGCGGCGATGCGTTCAGGCTCTTGCAGCAGGGCTGCACCGCCGCCGTGGCGGTTGACCACCTTGGCCGGGCAGCCAAAGTTCAGGTCGATACCCTCGGGGCCCAGGGCCGACAGGCGCGCGGCGTTTTCAGCCATGCACACCGGGTCTGACCCCAGCAGCTGGGCGCGCACCGGCACGCCCGCCAGCGTGCGCCCGCCGTGGTGCAGCTCGGGCAGGTAGCGCAAAAACACTTTGTCGGGCAGCAACGTGCCCGTGACGCGGATGAACTCGGAGACGCAGCGGTCCACCCCACCCACCCGCGTGAGCACGTCGCGCAGCACAAAATCCAGAAGCCCCTCCATGGGGGCGAGCAGCAAGGTCATGGCGCGGGCGCGGAGCAAATCCGCGCGCTTATTTAAGTCAAATCGGCCTCTAGCGCTTATGGGCTAAGCGCGGGCAGCTATCAAAAAAATAGCCAGACAACTTGCGCTGCCTGGCCCTGTCACAGCGCAGTAGTTCAGGCCGCAGCCAGTCGCCACAGCGAGGTGACTTCGGCTGCGCGCGCCTGCGCCAGCGCATCGGCGGCCTCGGTGGCCTTGGCGTGCTGGGGGCGCACGTCATGGCGCTCCAGCACGCGCAGGCCGCCCTCGGCGATCCACGCCAGCAGTTGCTCGCGCGGGCGCAGGCCCAGGTGCTCAGCCAAGTCCGACAACACCAGCCAGCCCTCGCCGCCGGGCGCCAGGTGCGCCGCCAGCCCCGACAAAAAGCCGCGCAGCATGCGACTGCCTTCGTCGTACACCGCGCGCTCGATGGGCGAGCTGGGCCGTGCCGGCACCCAGGGCGGGTTGCAGACGATGAGCGGCGCCTGCCCGGCAGGGAACAAGTCCACGTCTTGCAGTTCGACCTGCTTTTGCAGGCCCAGGCGCTGGAGGTTGTCCTGGGCGCAGGCCAGCGCGCGCGGTGCGTTCTCGGTGGCCACAATGCGCTGCACGCCCCGGCGCGCCAGCACCGCCGCCAGCACGCCCGTGCCGGTGCCGATGTCAAACGCCAGCGCCTTGGAGGGCAGCGGCGCCTGGGCGACCAGATCGATGTATTCGCCGCGCACGGGCGAGAACACGCCGTAGTGCGGGTGAATGCGGTTGTGCGGCTCTGCGCCCAGGGCGGCAATTTCTACGCCCTTCTTGCGCCACTCGTGCGCGCCGACCACGCCCAGCAGCTCGCGCAGCGACACCACCTGCGCCTCGCCCGTGGCGGGGCCCCAGGCTTCGGTCAGGGCTTCCGTCCAGTCGGGGGCGCGGCGCAGCTTGATGCGGTAGTCGCCCTCGACCCGGATGACGATGGCCGCCAGCGTGCGCGAGCGCTGCGACTGCGCCTGGCGGTGCAGGTGAAACACTTCTTCGGGCGTGGACTGGGCGATTTTTTGCGCCGCGCGGGCCGCCGCCTTGGGCGGCTTGGCCTCAATGCGCCGCTGCAAGGCTTGCAAGAGCAAACGCGCGTTCTGGAAATCGCTGCGCCACAGCATGGCAGTGCCAGCGCAGGCAAAGCGGTAGGCAGAGTCGGCGGACAAGGTGTCGTGGGCCAGCTCGACGCGGCGCGGCGCACTGGCGCCGCTTTCGGAACGCCAGCGCGCTGTGCGCACCTCGCCCTGTTCGTTCCATTCAATCATGGTGTCTTTCAGTTCAGTGGTCGTTTGAGGCGGACTTCTTCAATCTTCACGCTGCCGACCACGGCGGTTTTGGCGGTGGTCATTTCGCGCTTGAAGCCAGCGAGTTCATGGAAACGGATGGCACGCTCGTTGCGCAGCGGCACCCAGGCGGTGACGTTGGTGCAGCCTTCTTCTTGCAGGCCTTCACGGGCGGCATCCCACAGGGCCAGGCCAACGCCCTGGTTCCAGTGGCTGGGAGCGGCGTAAATGGCCCAGATTTCACCCGTGGTGGGGCGCGATTTTTCATCGCGGGAGCGGTCGTAACCGACAAAGCCGACGATCTTTTCGTCTTCCACCGCCACCTGCACCTGGGGCTCGCAGTATTCAATGGCTTCACGCCAGTAGGCCTGGCGTTTTTCTACCGACATGGCTTTGAGCTGTTCGTCAGGAATCAGGCCTTTGTAGGCCGTCTGGGCAGACAGGGTGTGGAGTTGGGCAATGGCTTTGGCATCGCGAAGCGTCGCGGGGCGTACCTGAATGGACATGGAGAAAACCGAACGGAAACAGGGGAAAAATTCAAAAGGACGCGCATTGTCGCCGCAAACGAATTTCCGCCCAATACCCTCAGGAGCGCTAGCACCCACTGCGGCCCGGGCCTATGGCGGCAGGTGCTGCCAATAACGCGCGCGCTGTTGGCGCTCGCACTGCACCTGCGCCGGTTGCGTCGAAGACCAGGTGGCCGCGCCGCAGTGTGCCGATTGCACCAGCGCCATGCCGCGCGCCTGTACGCGCTGCACCACCTCGGGCGCGGGATGGCCAAAGCGGTTGCGGTAAGCCGCCTGCACCCAGGCGCTGCGCGCGCCCACGGCATCCAGAAACTCTGCGCTGGACGATGTTTTGCTGCCGTGGTGGGGCAGCAGCAGCACATCGGCGGCCAGTGGTGCGCCCGCTGCCACCAGGGCCTGCTCTTGCGCGCGCTCAATGTCGCCCGCCAGCAGGGCTGCCGCGCCCGTGGCAGCAGTGATGCGCAGCACGCAGCTGTGCGCGTTGGTCTGCGGGCGCCGGGCGCTGCCGGGGGTGTGGGCCGTGGCAGGCTGCGCGGGGTGGATCACAGCAAACTCCACGCCATCCCAGTGCCAGCGCTGGCCCGCCACGCAGGGCTGGGCGGGTGGCAAAGCCGCTGGTGCCGTTTCCGGGGCGATGGAGCCAGTGAGCAGCGCCTGGGGCTGGGCGGCCAGCACGGCGGGCGCGCCGCCAGTGTGGTCGCTGTCGCGGTGGCTGAGCATGAGCACATCCAGGCGCTCGCCCAGCGCGCGCAGCAGCGGCACCAGCACGCGCTCGCCGGCATCGCTGTCGAGGCTGTAGCGCGGGCCAGCGTCGTAGAGCAGGCTGTGGCGGGCCGTGCGCACCAGCACGGCGCTGCCCTGGCCGATGTCGGCAGCCAGCAATTCAAACTGGCCGGGCGCGGGCCGCAGCGGCTGCCAGCACAGCACGGGCAGCAGCAGCGGCAGGCCCAGCGCGCGCACTGGCCACGGCAGGCGCAGCGCCAACAGCGCGCCACCCAGCACCCCCGCCAGCCCGGCCCACAGCGGCGCCTGGGCCAACCACAGCGATGCCCAGGGCACACTGGCCAGCGGCTGCAAGAACGCCACCAGCGCCTGCACCGCCCAGCCCGCCAGTTGCCACAGTGGCGCCCACAACACACCCAGCAGCGCCAGCGGCGTGACCACCAGCGTGACCCACGGAATCGCCAGCAGATTGGCCCCCAGCGCCACCAACGACATCTGGCCAAACAGCAGCAGCCCCAGCGGACTCAAAGCCAGCGTGACCACCCACTGCTCACGCAACATCAAGATAAATCGACCTCTAACGCCCGCTGGACGTGCGCTGGCAGCTCCTGAATCAGTAGCAAACAAAATCCCCACGGCGACAAAGCTCAGCCAGAAACCGCTCTGCCACAGCGCCCACGGGTCGGTCAGCACCACGGCAGCGCAGGCCAGCAGCCACACCTGGGGCCAGGGCCAGCGCAGGCCCGCCAGACGCAGCAGCGCCAGCACGCACAGCATGGTCACGGTGCGCTGGGCGGGCACCCCCCAGCCGCTGAACAGCGCATAGGCCGCCGCCAGCGCTGCGCCACCCACCAGCGCCGCAGACGGCGCAGGCACTGCCAGCGACAGCCGCGCCGAGCGCCGCCACAGCCACTGCACCAGCGCTGCCGCCAGCCAGGCAAACAGCGTGATGTGCAGGCCCGAAATGCTCATCAAATGGGCCACGCCGGTGGCACGGAACACGTCCCAGTCGGCGCGGTCGATGGCGCGCTGGTCGCCCGTGACCAACGCGGCCACCACGCCCGCCACCTGCGCGCCCTGACCACTGCCGGGGCCATCACCGGGGGTGGCCAGCGCGTCCAGGATGGCGTCGCGCACCGACTGGCGGGCCTGCTCCACGGGGTATTGGGCGGTGGCCTCCAGGCGCACGGGAGGTACATCGCGGGCGCCGGTGCGCACGTAGCCCACGGCCTGCACGCCCTGCTCCCACAGCCACAGCTCGTAGTCAAAGCCGTGCGGGTTGCGGGCGCCGTGCGGTGCTTTCAGGCGCACGGTCAGGGCCCAGCGCTCGCCCGCGCGCAATGCGGGGGCCGGACGCGCTGCCGCATCGCCTGTGCCGTACAGCGTGCTGTGGTACCAGCCCAAATCGATCAAGCTGGGCAGGCGCACTGGCTGCCCGCCCAAGGCGGCATCTGCCGTGGTATCTGCCGTGGCGCCCGCAGCAATGCCTTGGGGCGCGTCCACAGAGGGGGCTTGCACAGCACCGCGCCGCGCGCCCTGCGGTGGCGCCAGCTGCGCCGACTCCACCGCCAGCCGAAAGCGCAGGCCCACGGCGCTGGGCTGGGGCATGGCCACCACGGTGCCGGTAACGCGGATGTCGCGCCCCTCCAGCGCGGGGGACAGGGCCTGCGCCGCAAAATGCGCCGCACGCAAACCAGTCACCCCGGCCATGGCCAGCGCAGCCGCCAGTGCTACCGCCCCCGTCCGCAACCCGGCGCGCCGCCACCACCCCGGCGCGCGCACCAGTGCCAGCGCCAGCACACCCGCCACCAGCCCCAGCAGGCCATAGGCCCAGGGCGGCCACAACACCGGCTGGCGCACCTGCCATGCAGCCCCGGCCAGACCACCCACCAACGCAGCCGGCAGCAGCCACGCCGGGCGCAGCCCTGCGCTACCTGCATCGCCAGCATCGCCAGCATCGCCCACAGTCTGCGCGCCCGCGCTGCCCAACGGCACCACGCCAGACAACGGCGAAACGCGCGCAGATGGCGACAGTGCAGGTGCTGGCGGTGGTGCAGACGGCGGCAAATCCATGTCGGCATGGTAAGGGCGTGTGCAACACTTGCGGCCCCTCTACCGCACTGGCCTGCACCGCCGCGCTCAGGCGCCCCGTGGCAGGCACAGGCGGACTCACCTACTGTTTGAAAGGTCACCCATGAACGTGTACGACAAGCTCAACGAACTGGGCATCACCCTGCCCCCCGTGGCCACGCCCGCCGCCGCCTATGTGCCCTATGTGCAAACGGGCAAGCTGCTCATGCTCAGCGGCCACATTGCGCGCAAAGACGGCAAGCCCTGGGTAGGACAACTGGGCCTGAACATGAACACCGCAGAAGGCCAGCTGGCCGCCCGCGCCGTGGCCATTGACCTGCTGGGCACGCTGCACGGCGCCACCGGCGACCTGAACAAAATCCAGCGCATCGTCAAGCTGATGAGCCTGGTCAACTCCACGGGCGACTTCACCGAGCAGCACCTGGTGACCAACGGCGCCAGCGAGCTGCTGGGCCAGGTGTTTGGCGAGCGCGGCGTGCATGCGCGCAGCGCTTTTGGCGTGGCGCAGATTCCGCTGGGCGCCTGCGTGGAAATCGAACTGATCGCCGAACTGGCCTGAGCCACCAAAGTGGCCGCAGTGTGCGGGGGCGCCAGCCCACGCACCACGCTCAAGAACGCGCTGTGGCCACCGCGCCTTGGGAATCCACCCGGAACACCGACACCACCTGCGCCAGCTGCTGGGCCTGTTCGCGCAGGCTTTGGGCAGCGGCGGCACTTTGCTCGACCAAGGCAGCGTTTTGCTGCGTCATCTGGTCCAGGCTGCCCACGGCCTGGTTGACCTGGGACACCCCCGCACTTTGCTCGGTAGCGGCGGCGGTGATCTCGCCAATCATGTCGGTCACGCGCTGCACCGACTGCACGATCTCCTGCATGGTGGCGCCCGCGTCTTCCACCAGACGCGAACCCGCCTGCACCTTGTCCACCGAGGTGCCGATGAGCTGCTTGATCTCGCGCGCGGCCGCAGCGCTGCGCCCAGCCAGGCTGCGCACCTCAGAGGCCACCACGGCAAAGCCCCGACCCTGCTCACCCGCGCGGGCGGCTTCCACGGCAGCATTGAGCGCCAGGATGTTGGTCTGAAAGGCAATGCCATCGATCACGCCGATGATGTCGGCAATTTTCTGGCTGCTGTGGTGGATGTCGTGCATGGTGGACACCACCTGCGCCACCACCTCGCCGCCGCGCTGGGCCACCGCGCTGGCCCCCACGGCCAGGCTGCTGGCCTGCTGGGCGCTGCTGGCGCTTTGCCCAATGGTGCTGGCAAACTGGTCCATGGCCGAAGCGGTTTGCTGCAAGTTGCTGGAGGTCTGCTCGGTGCGCACCGACAGGTCGTGGTTGCCGCTGGCGATCTCGGCGCTGGCGGTGGCGATGCTGTCGGTGCTCTGGCGCACCTGCGACACCACACGGCCCAGCGCACTGGCCATGGTTTGCAGCGATCGCAGCAAATCACCGAACTCGTCGCCCCGGGTCACGCGCTCGGTGGCGCTCAGG
>ERZ724504.1557-NODE-1557-length-12635-cov-4.758824_pt1 | contig 12635 bp, 10 predicted proteins | sample MGYA00376037_ERZ724504 | MGnify/ENA primary metagenome ERZ724504 (study PRJEB28724, sample SAMN07190888) | wastewater metagenome | isolation source: influent of sewage treatment plant in Hong Hong | place: USA: Christiansburg, Virginia | collected 2016-03-01 ... | reverse complement strand
CTCCTGTGAGCCTTAGTCGTGAGCACATGTTGATCGAAATGGGTCTGGGCCCGATCTGGCGGTTACGCGGCCAGGAATCGCTGAATCAAGTTTGTGAAGAGCCCGTTGTTGAAATTGTTACTAAGCCAGCCAGTCAACCGTCGGATAAACCTGCGCCTTTAACAGCAAATGTTTCGGTCGACGGCCTGGATTGGCCTGATTTATCAAAACAGGTAGCCGAGTGCCGCGCCTGCACGCTTTGCCAGCAACGCAAACAGGCCGTATTGGGGGTTGGCGACCGTCAGGCCGACTGGCTGTTCGTTGGCGAAGGGCCGGGTGCTGAAGAGGATGTTCAAGGCGAACCTTTTGTCGGTCAGGCTGGCAAACTGCTCGACAACATGCTGGCGGCGCTTGGTCTCAAACGCGACAACAAGGTTTATATCGCCAATGCGGTGAAATGTCGCCCGCCCGGTAACAGAACGCCGGAAGCTGCGGAAATGGCTGCCTGCCGCCCTTATCTTGAACGCCAGATTGCCTTGATCAAACCCAAAGTTATTGTCTTGTTGGGCAAGGCTGCGGTGCACTCGGTGCTGCATGAGGATAAATCACTGGCCAGCATGCGTGGTCAGCGTTTCGACTATCAAGGGATACCGACGGTAGTAACTTATCACCCGGCTTATCTGTTGCGCAATTTGCCGGAAAAGGCTAAAGCCTGGGAGGATCTGTTGCTGGCCCGACGCATCCTGCGTCAGTCGGCGACAACAGCAATTAGTCCGGGCTTGCCATTTTAGTGGTGCGCTGAGTCATCCAGATGGATCACATCATCCTGTTCTTGCTGGTTGAGCAGATGGCGTTTGCGGATCATGTACATCAAGCTGCTGACAAATAGCCCGAACAGGGTGACGACGATGTAAATCGACATATCCATCTTGATCATCAGGTAGTAAATGCCTGTCATCATCAGGATTGAAAGATTTTCATTGAAATTCTGAACAGCAATCGAGTGGCCGGCACCCATCAAAATGTGCCCACGGTGTTGAAGCAGGGCATTCATCGGCACGACGAAAAATCCTGATAGCCCGCCAATCAGGATGAGCAATGGAACTGCCATCCAGATTTCGTGCACAAAATTCATCACCAGAACAATCAACCCCATCGCAATGCCCAGGGGAATAACCTTGACCGATTTGCGCAAGGTAATGTACTTGGCAGCGGCTACCGCGCCCAAGGCAACGCCAACAGCAACGACGCCTTGCAGCATCGAGGCTTTGGATAGATCGAGGTTGAGTGCCACCTCGGACCATTTGATGACGATAAACTGCAGTGTCGCCCCTGCACCCCAGAACAGAGTTGTGACGGCTAGCGAAATCTGGCCCAGCTTGTCACGCCAAAGCAGGGCCAGGCAATGATTGAATTCGTGAATCAGGAAGAACGGATTGGATTTCAGCTGTTTGTGATCAACCCCGGTATCAGGCACATAGAGATTAAATAACGCAGCAATGATGTAAAAAACGGCAACCACTGTAAGTGCCATTTCGCCAACCGTGTCGACGCCAGTATCCATCAGCGGAAAATCGAAGGCCAGCAAGGATTGAGAAACATCGGGCCGGATCAGCATGCCGCCAATTACCACACCCAGAATAATTGCACCGACTGTCAGCCCTTCAATCCAGCCATTGGCAACTACCAGCAGGCGATGCGGCAGGTATTCGGTCAGGATGCCGTACTTGGCCGGTGAATAGGCCGCTGCCCCCAGGCCAACCACGGCGTAGGCGATCAAAGGGTGAACGCCAAAAAACATGATGCTGCAACCGACAATCTTGATCGTGTTGCTGATGAACATGACCCGCCACTTGGGCATCGAGTCAGCAAAGGCGCCGACGAAGGCGGCCAACAACACATAGGAAAGTGTAAAGAAAGTTTTGAGCAACGGCTCGTACTCCGTCGGCGCATGCATTTCGCGGAGGGCGGCGATCGCTGCAATCAGGAGAGCGTTGTCGGCCAGCGCAGAAAAAAACTGTGCTGCCATGATTATGTAGAAGCCGAATGGCACTTGGGCTCTTGTCTCGTTATAACTTTGGGCGACTTTATACCACGGATTATGGCTAAAGCAGGGATGTCACATTTCGTATAAAGTAACGCCAATGTTTTAACTGATATTTTTTATGACAAGGGCGAAATTGGGTTTGATACCCATAATCAAGTTATTTTTGCGCCCAGGAGAAACAAATGGCTGATCGGCGTCTGCAGGTCTTCATGGCCGTAGCCAAACACCTCAATTTCACTCGCGCTGCCGATGAATTATTCATGTCGCAGCCGGCAGTAACCTTTCAGATCAAACAACTTGAAGAGCTTTATAGCACGCGCCTGTTTGAGCGCCGGCATGGCAATGTATCGCTGACGCCGGCTGGTGAATTGGTGCTTTCCTACGCTGAAAAAATCATGGCTCTTTCCGATGAAATGGAAAACCGTCTGGCGGAAATGAGTGGCGAAATGCGAGGCCCCTTGCTCATCGGGGCTTGTTCAGCGATTGCTGTATGCCTGTTACCGCATTTGTTGAGCGAATTCAACGCACTCTATCCGCAGGTCAGAACCTGTCTGATTGTTGCCAATTCCGAGAATATCGAGCGCCGTATTGCCGAGCACACGCTTGATCTTGGGTTGATAGAGGCACCATCCAAATTGACCGGGGTGGCCAGTGAAAATTGCGGAACTGATGAACTTGTCGTGATTTGCGCACCGGATTATCCACTGGCCGGCAGCGCCAGCATCACGCCGAAAGCGCTGGTCGACTATGAATACATTTCGCGTGAACCAGGCTCCGGGACGCGGGAGGTGACGGAAACCTATTTCCGAAAACACAAGATTGAGCCGGAATTGCTCAAACTCCAGATGGAACTCGGTAGCCCCGAAGCGGTGAAGTCGGTCGTCAAATTGGGACTCGGTTTCGCGATTGTTTCCCGCCTGGTGGTTGAAACGGAGATCAATAATGCATCCTTGCTGGTCATCCCGCTCAAACCTGCGTTAAAACGCAGTCTCAACCTGATTTATCCGCAGGACAGGTTTCGTTCGCGACTGGCGAGCACTTTTATTGATTTTTCCAAAAGCAAACTTCGGGAACTCGTTGCATGAAGACATCGCGCCCAATTCGCGCTCGCATTTCGCCTGCGGCATTGCTGCACAATTATCGCCTGGCCAAACAACTTGCACCGCAGGCCAAGGCTTGGGCCGTGGTCAAGGCGGATGCTTATGGCCACGGTCTATGGCGGGCAGTCCAGACACTGCGCAAAGAGGCCGATGGATTTGCCTTGCTCGAAACTGAAAATGGCATCGCCCTGCGTGAAGCCGGTGTCAACCAGCCGATTCTTCTGCTGGAAGGTATCTTTAGCTCACGTGATGCGCGGGCTGTCGTTGAATATGGCCTGACAACCGTCGTTCATTGCGCCGAACAGTTAAAAATGTTGCTCGTTACGGTCAACCGCGAAAAACCGCTAAAAATTTACCTGAAACTGAATACCGGCATGAATCGCCTGGGTTTTACTGCGGATGAATTGCCTTCCGTCCTTGAAACACTACGCCAGTTGCCGCAAATTGAACTGACGCTGATGACGCATTTTGCCGAGGCCGATGGTCCGCGTGGCATCGCCTGGCAACTAGAACGCTTCAAGGCCATGCTGGGCAATTTGCATGGGCAAGTGAGTCTGGCTAATTCGGCGGCTATTTTGCGCCATCCGGCGAGTCATGCGGATTGGGTGCGTCCTGGCATCATGCTTTACGGCGCCAGTCCCTTTGCCGAGCAATCAGCCAGTACGCTCGGCTTGCAGCCGGTGATGGCCCTTGAGAGCGCGATCATCGGGGTGCAAACCTTGATCAAAGGTGACCGGGTTGGCTATGGTGGCACCTTTACCGCTGAACGACCGATGCGCATCGGTATTGTTGCCTGCGGTTATGCTGACGGCTATCCACGTCATGCCCCGAGCGGTACGCCGATTGCGGTCATGGGGCAACGCACGATGATGGTCGGCCGGGTGTCGATGGATATGCTGGCCTGTGATCTGACGGACATCCCGGAGGCTGGCATTGGCTCACCCGTAACTCTCTGGGGGCATGGCATTGCTGGCGAGGTGCCGGCTGACGAGGTGGCCAGTGCAGCCGGCACGATTGCCTACGAACTGTTCTGCGCGCTGGCCGCGCGTGTACCGGTGGAACTCGTCACCGCCTGATTGTTGTATCCTCGGTATCTTATGGCTAAAAGCAAGTCGATTTACAGTTGCACTGAGTGCGGCGCGAACAGTCCCAAGTGGCAAGGGCAGTGTCCAGGTTGCGATGCGTGGAACACGCTCGTTGAAACAATTGCGGAAAAAACCAGTGGCCATCGCTTCGAAGCTTTGGCACCAACAGCCAAACTACAAAATCTTTCGGAAATTGAAGCACGCGAGACCGAGCGTATTGCGACCGGCATTGGCGAATTCGACCGTGCCCTGGGAGGCGGGCTGGTTCCCGGCGGGGTGGTGCTGATTGGTGGTGACCCGGGCATCGGCAAGAGCACCTTGCTGCTGCAAGCCCTGTCGCTACTCTCCATCGGTCAGAAAGTGCTCTATATCAGTGGTGAAGAGTCGGGCGAGCAGGTTGCCCTGCGCGCCCGCAGGTTGAGTCTCGATACCCGCCGCCTGCAATTGATGGCCGAGATCAATCTCGAGCGCATTCTGTCCACCCTTCAGGTCGAAATACCGCAGGTTGCGGTGATCGATTCAATACAAACCCTGTGGTCGGATCAACTTTCCAGCGCGCCGGGTTCAGTGGCGCAGGTTCGCGAGTGCGCGGCACAACTGACTCGGTTGGCAAAACAGGCCGGCATCACGGTGATTCTGGTCGGCCATGTGACCAAGGAAGGTGCGCTGGCCGGGCCGCGCGTGTTGGAACATATTGTCGATACGGTTTTGTATTTCGAGGGTGACACGCATTCGGCTTTCCGGCTGATCCGGGCGGTCAAGAACCGTTTTGGCGCAGTTAACGAAATCGGTGTTTTCGCCATGACGGAGACCGGATTGAAAGGTGTCAGCAATCCCTCGGCGCTCTTTTTGTCACAACACGGTCAGGATGTGGCTGGTTCCTGTGTGATGGTGACGCAGGAGGGTACGCGCCCCTTACTAGTTGAAATTCAGGCGCTGGTTGATACGGCACACGGCAACCCGCGTCGGTTGACTGTTGGCCTCGATGCGCAACGCCTTGCCATGTTGCTGGCAGTTTTACATCGCCATGCGGGCATCGTCTGCTTTGATCAGGATGTTTTTGTGAATGCCGTCGGTGGCGTTAAAATTACCGAACCGGCAGCCGATCTAGCTGTTCTTTTATCCATTACGTCATCGTTAAAAAACAAAGCATTGCCGTCGAAACTTATAGTATTTGGTGAGGTCGGTTTGGCGGGGGAAATTCGCCCGGCACCGCGCGGCCAGGAGCGTTTGAAGGAGGCTGCCAAGCTAGGTTTTACTCGGGCGCTGATCCCAGAAGCCAATCGCCCCAAACATGCCATTCCCGGCATGGAAATCATTGCCGTCAAACGGGTTGAAGAGGCGGTTTCGCGTCTGCGGGAGCTGGCTTAAACTTGTTTAATCTTTCCCGTTATTTTTCGACGCTGAGCTTTATCCTGATCGTGCTCGCTGCCGGCTTGCTGGGGCCGCTTTATCGCCATATTTCAATTCAGCAGATGACGACATTGGCTGAGGATCGCAATGTAGCGATGGCCAGAGTTTTTGAGAATTCGTCCGGGCAGGTATTGATCGCGCTACTTGGCAATTCGGCCGGGCGTGATGCCGAATCATTACGCGCAGCGGTCAGCACGCAGGAATTGCGTGCCAAAACGGTTGCGCTGATGCAAGGCACTGCGGTCATCAAAATCAAGGTTTATAACCGGCTTGGTATTGTCGTTTTCTCTACTGACACCAGTCAAATCGGCGAAAGTAAGCTCGGCAATGAGGGGTTCAAAGGGGCTATTGGCGGAGTCGTAACCAGTAATCTGACACATCGCGACAGCATTGACGCCTTTGAGGGAACCCGTGCCGAGGTCGATGTGCTGTCCAGCTATATTCCCATCACCGGAGAAGGCAAGACGGTCGAAGGTGTTTTTGAGCTTTACCAAGATGTGTCTCCCTTCATGGCTTCGTTGAATCGGGCCTTGTGGTGGGTTACGGCGGGGTTGATATCCGTGCTCGCCGGGCTTTACCTGATGCAGTTTTTACTGGTTCGACGGGCTCAGGGCATACTTCGCGAACAGGAAGGCAAGATCAAGGCGGCGCGGGATACGCTGGAAATCCAGGTGGCAGCCCGTACCGAAGAACTCAAACGCGCCAATCGCCAGCTTGAAGGCGAGGTGGGCGAACGGCGACAGGCCGAAAGCCGGCTCAATTATTTGGCCTACCACGATCCCTTGACCGGCCTGACCAATCGTCGGCGGTTCATTGAGCGCATGGAAGAAAGCATTGAAGAGGCGGGTAAGCGCCAGCAGCGTCTGGCCGTACTGTTCATCGACCTTGACCAATTTAAACAAGTCAATGATTCTTTGGGGCACACCATCGGTGATGAACTCCTGATTGCGGTCGCGGCACGATTGTCTGAACATGTGCGACTGATCGACATGCTGTCACGTCTGGGTGGCGATGAGTTTATCTGCTTGATGGAGGCTGCTGGTACAGATGATGAAGTGGCCAATCTGGCCGAGGAAATCGTTGCTGCCTTCGACGAGCCATTCCGCCTAGGCAAGCACGAACTGTTTTTGTCCACTTCGGTCGGTATCAGTATTTTCCCGGCAGATGGCCTGACCGTAGTTGATTTGATGCGCAATGCTGATTCGGCAATGTATCGCGCCAAAGCAATTGGTCGTGGGCGTTATCATTTCTATACACCGGAAATGACCAGTGAGGCGCAGGATAAAATCCGCATGGAAAACCTGTTGCGCCGTGCACTGGAGAATGGCGAATTATCGGTACATCTGCAGCCTCAGGTCGCTGGGCAAAGTGGCAAACTGGTCGGTGCTGAAGCATTGGTCCGCTGGTTTAGTCCAGAGTTGGGGAATGTTCCGCCGAATAGCTTCATTCCGCTGGCCGAGGAATCCGGAATCATCATCAAACTGGGTAACTGGGTGCTACGCGAAGCTTGTAGACAGGTCATGCAGTGGCGGCTGAGCGGTTTTGATTTGCCACAGTTGTCGGTCAATCTGTCGGTAAAACAACTGGAACGCCCCGAGTTTATCGATACGCTTGACGACATTCTTTGTGAAACCGGGATGGACCCGGCTTTCCTGAAACTTGAAATAACCGAATCGGTGGTGATGGCTGTCGGCAACGCCTTTAATCTGCTTGAACGCCTGCGCAATATGGGCATCACCTTGTCGCTAGACGATTTTGGTACCGGTTATTCATCGCTCAGTTATTTGAAGATGCTGCCGGTCCAGCAATTGAAAATTGATCAATCATTTGTTTCAGGGATCGGGAAAAGCCAGGGAGACGAGGCAATTATTTGCAGTGTCATGGCGCTGGCGCAAAGCCTGGGTTTTGAAGTTGTCGCCGAAGGGGTTGAAACTGAAGAGCAGGCCGCATTTCTCCGCCACTTGGGTTGCCAGAAGCTACAAGGCTATTTGCACGGGCGTGCCGTGGCGCCTGCAGAGTTTCGCGCTCGCTGGTCGATTCGCTGATGTGGCGCCTCGCCTGGCGAATGTTGGGCAGGGAACTGCGCTCGGGTGAATTGCGACTGTTGTTTATGGCTTTGGTCGTTGCCGTAGCGGCGGTCACGGCGGTTGGCTTCTTTGCTGACCGTGTGCGCCTAGCATTGGAGCTTCAGGCACAACAACTGATGGGCGGTGATCTGGTGTTGACTGCCGATCACCCCTGGTCACCAGAGATTACGCAGGAAGCGGCAAAGCGTGGATTGCAACTGGCCGAAACACTGAGTTTTCCCAGTATGGTCATGGGTGCAGCGCAGCCGCAACTGGTCGACATCAAGGCGGTTAGCAGCGCATATCCATTGCGCGGCAAGCTATCTGCCGCGCTGCAAGCCAACGAAACGGGACAGCCAGTCAATGCCGGCCCGCAACCCGGCAGTGTCTGGCTTGATGAACGACTCTCCGGGGCATTGCAGATTGTGCCGGGCGGACGGGTTGGAATTGGTGAAATAACCTTGCCGGTTTCGGCCATTTTGACGCTGGAACCGGATCGTGGCATCAACTTTTTCGCTCTCGCGCCGCGCTTGATGATGCACCTCGATGACATTCCTTGCAGTGGTCTGGTACAGGCTGGTTCGCGCGTTACCTATCGCCTCCTTCTGGCTGGCGAGGCTGATCAAATCAAAGGCTTCCGCAATTGGGTGAATAGTCGCCTGGGGCGGGGCGAACGTCTTGAAGACCCGAGCAATGCACGACCGGAAATTCGCAATGCACTGGATCGCGCGCAGCATTTTTTAGGCCTTGCTACGCTGTTGACCGTAATCCTTTCGGCGGTTGCAGCTGCTTTGGCTGCACGCCGCTACATGCAACGTCATCTTGATGCCTGCGCGGTGATGCGTTGTTTCGGGCTGACCCAGGGGGGCTTGGTTCGTTTGCATGCGGCATTGTTTATTTGCCTGTGCATTTTGTCGGCTTTGCTGGGTTGCCTGATCGGGTTTGCCGCGCATTTTGTGCTGATAACCTGGCTGGCTAAATTGCTTGCGCTACAGTTGCCCATGCCTGGCTGGTTGCCTTTGGGGCAGGGCGCTATCGTCGCCTTCGTGTTGCTTTTCGGTTTTGCTTTTCCACCCTTGTTGCAATTGAGCAAAGTGCCGACGCTGCGCGTATTGCGCCGGGAGCTTGGAGCGCCTCAAGCCTCATTACTTGGTGGCTATTTCATTGGATTGTTAATGCTGGGCGGTTTGATTTTGTTGGTGGCTGGCGATTTGCGTCTCGGCGGCATGGCGGCTGCGGGTTTTACCCTGGCAGCACTTGTTTTTTGGGGGTTGGCGCGACTAGCCGTGAATCTGCTTGCGGGTGTCAGGCAACTGGGCGGTTTTGGCTGGCGGCAGGGACTCGCCAATCTGGGGCGCCATTCGTCTGCCAGCACCTTGCAGATTGCTGCGTTGGCGATTGGTTTGATGGCCATATTGCTGATGACTGTAACCCGTGCCGAGTTGGTATCTGCCTGGCAGAAAGCTGCGCCAGCCAATGCGCCGAATCGCTTCATCATCAATATTCAGCCTGAACAGCGACAACCGATGGCCAAGGCATTGGACACCGCAGGCATCGCCGCTGAATTGTCCCCCATGATCCGTGGCCGTTTGTTGCGCATTGGCGATCGGTCAGTTAGTGCTGCTGATTTTCCCGATGATGAGCGTGCGCAGCGCCTGATCGACCGTGAGTTCAACCTTTCATGGCGTTCTGCCATGCCACCGGGCAACCGATTGAGCGAAGGCGCCTGGTTCAAGCCCGATGATGCGGGGCACGGGTTGGCTTCTGTTGAGGAAGGTCTGGCCAAAACATTGGGAATCAAGCTAGGTGATTCGCTAACGTTTACGATTTCCGGCAAGGAAACACAGGTGCGGGTCAGCAGTTTGCGCAAGCTGGAATGGGATTCGATGCGCGTCAATTTCTTCGTCTTGATGCCACCGGGCGTGATCGACGATGCGCCGGCCAGCTATATCACCAGTTTCCATTTGCCAGCCGACAAAGCCGAGCTGGGCCGCGATCTAGTTGCGCGCTTTCCCAACGTGACATTGATTGATGTCGACATGGTACTGAAGCAGATCCAGACTGTGATGGAGCAGGTTTCGAGCGCTGTTCTGTTCATTTTTGTATTTACCCTTCTGGCAGGTGGTATGGTGCTTTATTCAGCCCTGATGACGGCATTTGATGAGCGCCGTTATGAGTTATCTGTCATGCGTGCCCTGGGTGCGCAACGCCGACAATTGCGCCAGTCTTTGCTTACCGAACTCCTTGTGGTTGGGGCCATTGCCGGACTGATTGCAGCCTTTGGTGCCAGTGCGCTTGGGCAACTACTGGCGCGCCAGATATTTCAGATGGAACTGCCGCTTAACCTCTGGCTACCGCTGCAGGCAGCGATTGTCGGCGCGGGACTGGCGGTCAGTGTTGGCTGGCTGGCAATACGACAACTATTGCGCGCTCCACCCTTGCTTGCCTTGCGGGCCGGTGCTTGAGGCAATTTACAGGTCGATTTCAGTGATATTGCTGCCAGCGATGCGCTGGTAGCGAATTTGCCGGGCCATACCGAGAATCAAATTGATACCGAGACCGCCGATCTGGCCTTCTACAGGATCGGTGGCAGACATCAGGCTTAAATCAAAGGGCACTGCCTGATCACGATAAAGCAGCGTTACACCGCCGGAGCGGGGGCACATTGCGATAGTCAGCAACTGATCGCACTCGCCACCGTAGCCATGCTTAATACTGTTGCTGACCAATTCCTCTATAACTAACTGAATGCGTGACACATCGTTTACCGAAACACCAAGTTCTTGCGCCAGCTTCACGACACTGGCGAGTACGCCCGGCAGCTCGGCGAAGCGCGCAGGAATCGAAAGTTCCGTAGAATGGATGGGCATTGCGTTGCAATTTTGGAGAGATCAATGAACAAAGTATATCGGACCGTACTTAGTACGTTCATTTCACTGGCCTTGGCTGGTTCTGCATGGGCCAATGAAGCAGCTGGAACGATCAAGACCAGCAAAGGGCAAGTCAATATCGAACGGGCTGGCGAGAAAGTCCCGGCAGCGGTTGGTAGCCCGGTTTTTGTCAGCGACAAGGTACGCTCCGGTGCTGATGGATCTTTTGGTGTCACGCTGAAGGACAATACGCTGCTGTCTGGCGGCCCGAATTCGTTGGTGATTATCAACAAGTTCAGCTACGACACGACAACCAACGCAGGCGGCATGTCGATTGGCGTGCGCAAGGGAACGCTGGCTGTAGCAACCGGCAAAATCGCCAAGGCAACACCAGAGTCGATTGATTTCCTGACACCGACCTCTGTTCTGGGTGTCCGTGGTACTGAGTTTGTCGTTGAAGTAGGAGAAGGCAGTGACGAATAAGCTTTCCATCTCAATGCTGACTGTTGCCTTATTGGCTGCCGGTTGCGCCAGTGAGCGTGTCATTCTGCTTCCGTCGGCTGACGGGCGGCCAAGCGGTGTTGTGGTGCGTGACAAGAGCGGGGAAATTCTCCTCGATCAGCCTTACGCAGCAACGGTACGGCGTTCTGGTTCGGTCAGCGGCTACCAGTCTTCCCCTGAAGAGGTGAAAGAGCGTTTTGCTGATGCCTTGGCTGCATTGCCGCCACGCGCCAACAGCTATACCGTTTATTTCCTGCCAGGTAGCAGCGATACACTGACGCCTGAATCACTGCTCGAATTCGACAAGATCAAGGCCGATCTGGCGACACGCGCAGCTGGTGAAATCCGGGTAATCGGCCATACCGACCGGGTCGGCAGTGTACAGAGTAATGATGCCTTTTCGATCAAGCGGGCTAATGCAGTGCGCGAACTAATGGTAAATGCCGGAGTTAATCCTGCCGTGATTGAAACGGCCGGTCGCGGCGAACGCGAACCTTTGGTGCCAACCGAAGACGAAGTGGCTGAAGCCAAAAACCGTCGGGTTGAAATCAGCGTCAGATGATTGAAACAACCCTGCCATCTTGAATGGCAGGGTGCTTGCCTTCAGTCATCCTCCATTTCTGCATTGGCCGCCTCAAGATCGAGCTTCTCCATTGCATCGGCAGGCGTGCATTCAACCGCATCGGCGTATAACTTTTCTGCATCTTTAAGTCGGGAACGTCCAAACATGGCAACCAGTCCGTTGGCATATTCGGTGCGGGCGATGGTTGAATCCGGATTGAGTTCAAGGGCGCGGCGGAAGTGCTTTTCACCTGTTTCTTTCTTGGCACCATAGGTTAGCCCGCCAACCAGCGCGCCTACCTTGTCGATGATTTCGGCATGCCAGGTGCCGAGGGCAATGTGCGCATCGGCGTGTTTCGGTTCCAGTTCCAGTGCCTGCTCCAAACTAGCTTTGATCTTGCCGCCGAGGCCTTGCGCCAGTGCCTTGGTAATTGAAATCCCCTGACTGTAGCGACCCAGTGCATAGGCGTAGTAATACCAGGCATTGGCGTTTTTCGGGTCATTGGCTTGCTGAGCTTCGCAACGTGCGGTGATTTCCTGGAAGATCGCCAGTTTCTTGTCTTCATCGTCTTCAAGATAGTTGGCGTAGATCATCGCCGCCTTGTTTGCCGCGTTAATGCCAGCTCCACCGGCTTTCAGCCCAATTTCAACGGCTTTGGCAAAGTCGCCGGCATGGTAACTGCGCCATGCATCGAGCACCGCATCGGTTTCCGGGCAGGGCTCACAGTCACCACGATGAAGTCGTGGCCAGTTTTTTTCAAGGGCAGTGCCGGGGTATAGAAACGCCTTGTTCGGAAATGGAAATTTGCTCCAGGCTGGTTTGGTCATGACATGTCTCCATGGTTATTTATTGATATAGGCGTTCGATAATTTTTCCAGTAATCGTCGGGCTTCGCCTTGCAGATAAGGTGCGGCAAGTGACATGACCTGATAAACCCCACGACCAATATCCGGTTCCCCGCGCGGGTGGCGAGCGTGCTCGAAGGACAGCCAGAAAGTGGCGATAACTGTCA
>ERZ724504.1551-NODE-1551-length-12646-cov-9.846239_pt1 | contig 12646 bp, 10 predicted proteins | sample MGYA00376037_ERZ724504 | MGnify/ENA primary metagenome ERZ724504 (study PRJEB28724, sample SAMN07190888) | wastewater metagenome | isolation source: influent of sewage treatment plant in Hong Hong | place: USA: Christiansburg, Virginia | collected 2016-03-01 ... | reverse complement strand
AGTTCAAATAAATCAGGCTGTGCCTTATATAAAGGATATTTGTCATAGGCATAAATTGGAGAGATGCCCAATAATGTACATGCGGCAGGATTACTCAGCACCATGTGGCAGTTTTCATCGAGCACCAAATAGCCGAGCTCGGTTTGCTCTAAAATATAACGGTTAATGTTTTGCAGTTGGTCCAGTTCTTGGGACTGATAGAAGTTTAAATTTTCAAGGACTTGAAAACGTCGTACTGCAATTTGTCCAGACCCATAAACCACAAAGAACAAAAAGGCGAGCACGGCACTGTTGCCAATGGTATTCAATGAACTAATTGAAAATAGCGTTCCAATAAAGTGTTGATAAACCAGTGTAATTACAGCAATCAAGGTAATGATGAGCGCTTTTTGTTTATCGACCAATACACAAGCGGCAAAGATCGTGATCACAAACAATAAGCTTAACTGTAAGTTCGGACCATCGGTGGCAAAAGTGAGTAAACTGAGGCTAATGACATCGACGATAAACAACAAGGTGAGCTGAAGTGGTATGCGCTTGCGCACATGCTTGAGGCTCAATAGCTGAAAGGCACTGATAAAAATAAAGCCAATCAGGACAGAACGATACAATACTGGATATTGATAATTTGAAAACAACTGCTCATAGGTCAGTAGATAAACCAACAACAAACAACAGCCAATAAACAGTCGATAAGACGCATACCAAACACCTAGACGGTATTGATTTAACTGAATATTGGTTGAGTATTGCAGCATGCGGGTGTTAGTCAGCTTGCATCAGGGTTTAATTAAACCATAACGAATAGCAAGGTGAGTCAGCTTCACATCACTGTCAATGTTGAGCTTTTCAAAAATTCGGTAACGGTAAGTATTGACCGTTTTTACGCTGACAAAAAGCTTGTCAGAAATTTCCTGTGCACTAATGCAATTCACGACCATCATCGCCACCTGCATTTCACGTTCAGACAGAGCATCAAAAGGCGAGGTTTGTGTATCCGATAGATAAGAACTGGCCAGTTGTTCAGCAATATCAGCGCTGAAATATTTGCCGCCTTGCATCACTTTATTAATCGCACGGACCATTTCGGTCACGGGCGCACCTTTGGTAATGTAGCCTTTGGCGCCAGCTTTGAGTAACAGGGAAGGATAAGGTTCTTCAGCTAGACCACTGACCGCCAGTACTTTGGTTTCGGGTGCGGTTTGCAGTAAGCGGCGTGTGGTTTCAACTCCACCAATACCTGGCATGTTGACATCTAACAGAACCACATTTGGGTGATGTTGACGGACGAGGTTAATTGCTTCTTCACCAGATTCAGCTTGGCCAATAACTTGAACATCGGCATGGTCCTCGAGCATTCGACAAATCCCTGTACGTACTAACTCATGGTCATCTACCACTAAAACTGTGATCACCTAGCTCTTCCTCACTATAAAAACCATATTTTTTGTTACATAAAGCAAAATAAGCTTGCAATGAAACGACAAAATTAGCAATCCTATTCTTAGGCTTATTTGAAAAGATATGCACGCTGTCGACGGCAATGCTGTTCGCATTGTGTACAAATGTAAGGCATATTGGCGTGAATACGCAAATGTATCTTATGGGTTATGAAGTTGAGTGAAGAAAAGTGAAAAAATCAAATAAATTTTTAATGCATCTATTGGGATGGTCGATTGCAACGACGGTCAGTACCCATAGCTTTGCAGACTTGGTGATGAACCCGGGCTCGGGCCCTAGCCAAGCAAGCATGAGCTGGTCTGCAGCAGATGCAGAACAGTTTCTGAATGATGATCTCATGGAAGATCCTGAAGAGTACGCTCCTCAGGGTTCAACAAAAGTCACCACCAGTATTCGCAGTTCCAATGGTGTGGTGACGAACAACAGTACCTCAAAAACGGTACAAATTTTCGATACCTCGAAATATTCCAACCAACCCAGTGTGAATGCTCGTGCAGCACTGGTGATGGATGGCAATACAGGTGAAGTGCTGTACAGTAAAAACAGTAATACCGCGCTGCCGATTGCTTCGATTACTAAGCTGATGACGGCGGTGGTGATTTCAGATGCGCGTTTAAATATGTCTGAAAACATTACTTTACAGCAAGCGGACTTTTCCTGTTCGGGTTGTAAAAGTTCAAGCTCGTCCCTGCGTGCAGGGGATAGTATGAACCGTGCAGAGGCATTGTTATTTGCATTAATGAAGTCAGAAAACCCAGCAGCATCAGCGCTTGCACGGACGTATCCGGGTGGTCGCTCAGCCTTTGTTTCGGCGATGAATGCCAAAGCAAAATCTTTGGGCATGAATTCAACCCATTATATGGAGTCGACAGGTCTGCATCCGGGTAATGTGGCTTCAGCACGTGACTTGGGTATTTTGGTCAATGCTGCGTCTCAGTATGGTCTGATTCGTCAGTTCTCAACCACAGCAAGCTATGACTTTAACTTGGGCTATCGTGTATTAAAATCAAACAATACCAATGCCTTGGTTCGTAATGGTGGTTGGAATATTAATATTTCAAAAACAGGTTTCATTAATGAAGCCGGTCGTTGTGTGGTGATGCATACCACTTTAAATAACCGTCCAGCAGTGGTGGTGTTATTGGGTGCGGACTCATCTGCAGCACGTACCAATGATGCAACGCGCCTAATGAACTGGGCAAGCCAATTACCAAAACGTATTTAACCAATCGGAAGAGCGTCGTGTAGGGAAAGAGTGATCGGAAGAGCGTCGTGTAGGGAAAGAGTGTAGCCCTGCATATGCAGGGCTTTTTTTGTCTTCTCTCAATTACATGTTTGAAAGAATGGAATCGCGAACTTGTTCTAAAGTTGCATCGATTGACAGCATGACCGCATCAGAACACTGTTTGATCGCAGTATCAGGGTCTTTCAGACCATTACCTGTCACGGTACAGACAATCACAGAACCTTCCGCAATTTTTCCAGCTTTGATGTCACGGATTGCACCGCCAATCGACGCTGCAGAAGCAGGTTCTACAAAGACACCTTCATACATTGAAAGCAAACGCTGTGCTTCTAAGATTTCAGCATCAGTCAGTTCATCGAACCAACCTTGAGAATCACGAACCACCGCTTTAGCATGGTTCCAGCTTTGTGGATTACCAATGCGGATAGCCGTTGCAACAGTTTCAGGGTTTTCAACGGGTGCACCACGTAAGAATGGCGCAGCACCTGCTGCTTGGTAACCAACCATGGTTGGTAAACCTTCAGGTTTAGGACCCGTGAATTGATCTGTTTCAGCGTCGTAAATCACTTGCTCAAATTGATCTGCAGGTTGATTGGCAACTGCTTCGGTATAACCCATCCAGTGTGCAGTAATGTTTCCTGCGTTACCTACTGGTAGGCAGTGGTAATCTGGTGCACGACCTAACTCATCGACGATTTCATAAGCAATGGTTTTTTGACCTTGCAAACGGTATGGGTTGATTGAGTTTACGATGGTCACTGGGGCTTTGTCGGCAATTTCTTTAACCAGACGCATGCCGTCATCAAAGTTACCGCGGATTTGCATGGTGATGGCACCATACATCATTGCTTGCGCCATTTTACCCATGGCAATTTTGCCTTCTGGGATTAACACAAACGCTTTGATGCCTGCACGTGCTGCATAAGCTGCAGCCGCAGCTGAGGTATTACCTGTAGAGGCACAGATAATTGCTTTTGAGCCTTCTTCAACGGCTTTAGTGACCGCCATGGTCATACCACGGTCTTTAAATGAACCAGTCGGGTTTAAGCCCTCGTACTTCACATAAATTTCAACATTTTTGCCAATTAAACGTGGAATGTTCTCGAGTTTAATCAGTGGCGTATTACCTTCACCTAAAGAAATAGCGCGAGTAGTTGCAGACACTGGTAAACGGTCGCGATAACGGTCAACTAAACCAGTATAACGATTGGCATTCGACATGATGATGTTCCAATTGTGTGTAGAGCTTGGTGAGGAAGAGAAGAGCGTTCTTTTCCTCAACCCGATTAATTATCAAGCGATTCTAAACGAATTCGCACGATTTCGCCATGAATGACGGGTAAGGCTTGAATTTGAGCAAGTGCCTCGTCCATTTTTGATTCAACGACTGGATCAGTCAAAATCACGATTGGAATAAGGTCTTTTAAGCGTGGTTGCTGCATGATGGCATCGATACTGATGCCTGCACGGCTCAGAATCGTAGTTACATCGGCCAAGACGCCAGTTTGATCTTCTGCATTAATCCGGATGTAATAACCTGTAGTCATTTCTTCACGGCTTAAAATGGGCACATTGGTCAGTGCTTCGAAGGCCAATTGTGGAATCGTTCCAGCACCATCTTCGGTATACGAGATATCACGGACGATATCAATGACATCTGCAACGACCGCAGAAGCCGTTGGACCTGCGCCTGCGCCTGCTCCATAGTACAAGGTTGGGCCGACAGCATGTGCTTGTACCAAGACAGCATTTTTAACGCCGTTGACATTGGCAATCAGTTCTTCCGCAGGGATCAAGGTTGGGTGAACACGAAGTTCGATGCCATTCGCCGCACGACGCGCAATCCCCAAGTGCTTAATACGGAAACCCAGCTCTTCAGCATACTTCACGTCTTGCGCTGTGATTTTACTGATGCCTTCGGTATAGACTTTGTCAAACTGTAGCGGAATACCAAAAGCACACGATGCTAAAATCGTGAGTTTATGTGCAGCATCAATGCCTTCGACATCAAAAGTTGGATCAGCTTCGGCATAACCCAGCTCTTGTGCTTCTTTGAGCACATCGGCAAAAGCACGACCTTTTTCACGCATTTCAGTCAGAATAAAGTTGCCTGTACCATTGATGATACCCGCTAACCAATTAATCTTGTTTGCAGCTAGACCTTCGCGCATCACTTTAATGATGGGAATGCCCCCTGCAACCGCAGCTTCATAGGCGATTTGCACGGCATTGTCATCCGCCAGTTTGAACAGCTCATTACCATGTTCAGCAAGTAAAGCTTTGTTCGCGGTGACCACTTGTTTGCCATGCAAAATGGCTTCTTTAATCACTTCATATGCAGGATGGATGCCACCCATTACTTCAACCACAACATCGACATCAGGCTGACGCACAATGTCGAGTAAGTCAGCACTTTGCTTGACCTCATCGCCTAAATCTAAGTCTGGACGAGGGCGGCGTGTGCCGACATAGGTAATTTGAATTTCACGACCGGTGCGACGTTTAATCTCAGCAGCATTTTCTTTTAGTAGTTTAAGGGCACCACCACCCACAGTACCAAGACCGAGGATTGCCAGACGAACTGGTTTCACGTCACACTCCAATTTACTTATATATTGAACCAAGCCTAGATCATAGCTAAAAAAACTGTGAGACTCTAGGAAAGAAATCATTTTATGTTCAACTATAAATATTAGTTAAATAACAAATAAAAATTAGTTATTTAAGGCGATTTAATAATTCACTTGGGGCCAAATAACCACCGAGATATTCACCATCTTCATTGTAGATCGCAGGTGTCCCATTTACGCCCATGTTCAGACCCAACTGGTATTGATCTCGCACTGGATTTTTACAGGTCGCTGGTGGAAGTTGAGCACCTGAAATCGCTTGATCAAAGGCAGCTTGACGGTCTGCGCTACACCACACACTTTCCATGGCTGGCATGAACTGTTCGCCACGCGGCCATGCAATGTAACGTACTTCAATGCCTTGAGCTGTGATTTCAGGGATATGCTCGTGCAGTTTATGGCAGTAAGGACAGCTGGCATCGGTAAAGACATAAACCACATGCTTGGTCTTGCCTTTGGCTTTATAAACCAGTAGGTCTTCAGTTTTGAGCCCTGCTAGAAGCTTTTTGTTGGCTTCAGCTTGCAGGTTGTCGCTGACGTTGTGGAGGGTTTTATCGCCCAAGCGAATCACATCACCTTGGATAATATATTTACCATCTGCCGTGGTATAAACCGAGCTCATCCCTTCAAGATTGACCCAAAATAAATTTGGCACTTCAGTGGTTTTGATATCGATGATTTTGGCATTGATATTGGCTGTTTTGAAATGCTTTTGAAGAGTGTCAATTAAACGTTGCTTTGCATTGCGTTCCGTCAAAGTCGACGCTTCACCTGTGGCTGGCGCGCTTGCCGTTAAAGAGTCTTGTTTTTTTTCTTCAGTGTTATTTGAACATGCTGTAAATAGAACACTTGAAGCAATGGCACAGGCAATGAACAATGGTTTACGGGTAAATAACATAGATAACCCTTTTTCTTTTGACTTTATAAAAACAGAGCGCCAAGCATAGCAAAAAAAGTACAGGACTCGGTAATACTTCGTAGTCTTCGTGCTAAAAACAGCCTTAAGTTATGGATGATCAAGACCTTAAGCCCTTGGGTGATGGCTGGCATGCAGTTGTTGCATACGCACTTGCGCGACATGGGTATAAATTTGTGTCGTGGACAGATCACTATGTCCCAATAGCATTTGTACCACACGCAAGTCGGCGCCGTGATTGAGTAAATGGGTTGCAAAAGCGTGTCGTAAGGTGTGTGGAGACAGTTCAGCCTGAATTCCTGCTTGTAAGGCATAGCGTTTAATGGCGTACCAAAAGTTTTGCCGACTCATAATGCCGCCATGTTGAGTTAAAAACAGATAGTCAGTTGCAGATTTATATAATTGCGGACGGGATTCAATTAAGTATTTTTCGACCCATTCCACGGCTATTTGCCCTAAAGGCACTAGTCTCTCTTTATTGCCCTTACCCGTAATTCTTAAATAGCCTTGTTTTAAATTGATTAAGTCTAGGCGTAAGTTCAGTAGCTCAGATACACGCAATCCACAGGCATATAAGACTTCAAACATGGCACGATCACGGAGTCCGAGAGCGGTTTCAATATCTGGAGCTTGAATTAAGGCATCCACGTCTTGCTCAGACAAATCTTTAGGCAGTGCGCGGCCAATTTTGGGTGTTTTATGTAGCGCGACAGGGTTGTCTGAACGCAGTTTTTGTTCCCGTAGAAACTTAAAAAAAGAACGCAGAGCAGACAGACAGCGCGCAATGGAGCGCGGGCTTTTGCCTTGCTTGGTGAGGGTCAGCAGAACATCGGCGACATCATCACTGCTCCATTCAGGCATGCTCACCTGATTACACTCGCTGCACTGCAATAAGTCAGAGAGATAAGCATTTCGGGTGTGTGGGCTGACGGTTTGTGCAATGAGATAATCTTTAAAGCCGTGTAAAAAACTGAGCTGAGTTGGAATTTGAACAGGCGCAGGCACACGCGGTTTTTTATTTAACATAAAGCTCTCAAGCACATCATCACGGAAAGACAAAAACAAGGAATAGGGGTTTTATTCAATGTAGTGTAATCATTCTCGCTTGTCGATGTGTTATAACAGATGCGAATCATTATCGAATCTGATTTGGTAATTATTCTCATTTGTTTGTATACTGTTCAAAATATTAAAGGGTTGGATGCGGTGCGTTTATCTGATTTAAAAGTCAAACAAACTGCCATCATTAACAAAGTGAATCATACTTTGGATGGCGAAGCTCAGACTGATTTGGTGGCTAGTCGTCTTGAAACATTAGGCTTTGTCGCAGGTACAAAAGTACAGGTGATTACCAAAGGTGTTTTTGGTGGCGATCCAATTTTAATCCAAGTGGGTTTTACACGTTTCGCCTTAAGAAAAGTTGAAGCTGAAAAAATTGAAATTCAAGTCGAAGGAGCACCTAGATGAGTGATGCCTTGCGTGTTGCCCTTGTAGGTAATCCAAACTGCGGTAAAACTTCGTTATTTAACCATCTCACTGGAACACGCCAAAAAGTAGGTAACTATGCGGGTGTAACGGTTGAGCGTAAAGTTGGTCAATTTACTCTTCCTTCAGGTCAAGCAGTTCGCGTTCTGGATTTGCCAGGGACGTATAGCTTAGATGCGACCAGTCCTGATGAAATGATTACCCGTGACGTGGTGATGGGGAAAATTGCAGACGAAGGTCAGCAAGATGCTTTTTTATGTGTGGTTGATGCAACCAACCTCAAACTTCACCTCGGTTTAGTGATTGAACTGATTGCATTGGGCCGTCCAATGTTAATCGTTTTAAACATGATGGATGAAGCACGTCGCCGTGGCATGCAAATCAATACCCAAAAGCTTTCTGAGCGCTTGGGTGTACCGATCGTTGAAACCGTTGCGGTGCGTAATTCGGGTATTGAAAGCTTGCTCAGTGCTTTAGAGCAGGGCAAATATGCCGTGCCTTATACCGAGTTGACGGGCTTAAAAGGCGACACTGCACATGAGAAAGTAGAAAATTTATTACATGATGCCGTGCAGTACGTCGATGAAGAAGACAAGCGAACTGATTTTCTGGATAAGATTTTTCTACATCCAGTTTTGGGGCTAGTTAGCCTTGCAGTCATGATGTTTATTGTCTTCCAAGCCGTTTTTTCTTGGGCAGCGCCGTTTATGGATGGGATTGAAACCTTCTTTGGCTGGCTGGGTGAAACCATCGGTGGGTCTATTAGCCATCCTTTACTTAACAGTTTGGTGGTAGACGGGATTATTGCGGGTGCGGGCGGTGTCGTGGTGTTCTTGCCGCAGATTTTAATTTTGTTCTTCTTTATCTTGGTATTGGAAGAGTCGGGTTATTTACCGCGTGCCGCATTTTTGCTGGATAAGCTGATGTTTAAAGCAGGTCTTTCTGGGCGTGCCTTTATTCCATTGTTGTCTAGCTTTGCCTGCGCAATTCCGGGCATCATGGCATCGCGTACCATTAGTGATCCGCGTGACCGTTTGACTACGATTTTTGTGGCACCGTTAATGACGTGTTCTGCACGTTTACCTGTATATGCCTTGTTAATTGCTGCTTTTATTCCTGAACAAACTGTTTGGGGGATTTTTAATCTGCAAGGTTTAGTGTTGTTTGCTTTATATATGGCCGGGATTGTCAGTGCACTGTGTGTATCTTTCGTTCTGAAATTCTTCCATAAAGACAAGTCACAACATATGTTGATGATGGAGTTGCCAAGCTATCGTTTCCCTGACTTAAAGAATATTTGGATTGGTTTACTTGACCGTGCCAAGATCTTCTTGCGTCGCGTGGGTGGCATCATTTTCGCGTTGTCTATTTTGCTGTGGTTCTTATGTACCTTCCCGCAAGCTCCTGAAGGCGCGACTTTACCTGAAATTGATTATTCATTTGCCGGTATGCTCGGTCATTTACTGCAACCAATTTTTGCACCGCTGGGCTTCAACTGGCAGATTTGTATTGCCTTGATTCCAGCCATGGCTGCTCGTGAAGTCGTGGTGGCAGCTTTAGGTACGGTATATGCCTTATCCGCTGTTGATGAAGATGCCATGTCACAAGGTTTGGCTTCGCTCATCAGTAGTGGCGGTGAGCTCGGCTGGTCGGTAGCGACTGGTCTGTCTTTATTGGTGTGGTTTATTTATGCACCGCACTGTTTGGCGACTTTAGCGACGGTCAAACGTGAAACAGGTTCATGGAAAACCGTGAGTTTTATGACCATTTACTTGTTTGGTTTGGCTTATTTCATGTCATTCCTGACCTATCAAATTGCAACGCACTATTTGGGCTAATCGGCGTAAATAGGCGAGGAGATTGAGATGATTGAAATTCTAATTGTTGCTGCTCTAGTGATCTGGAGTGCAGTGGTGGTATTTAAGAAAGTATTTCCTAAGACATCGGGTTCAGTTTTCATGTCCTTGTCCGCACTGTGTGAGGCTCGTGGTTGGACACGTTTGGCGACGTGGTTAAGGCCGTCAATGGCTGGCGGTTGTGGCGGAAACTGTGCTTGTCCGGCAACAGAAGACAGCAATGCGAAAAAGCCTGAAGTTCAAGCGGTGAAGTGGAAATAAAACGATTTTTGCTCACAAATAAAAAAGCCGTCCAAGAGGGACGGCTTTTTTACGCACTGACACAAAAAAAGTGCAGGAAAGTCAAAACAGAAAAAGCATTCAAAACAGCAAAGTGCTAACATTTCCGCAGATAAATCTCAGACCAAGCATGGGGCGAAAATGTTAATACAACGTGGTGGACTTAAGGTCGTTGCAGGGCTCGGCATTTCTGGTGTTGCAGCGGTCAATTTTTTACATAACCAAGGCTACCGCGTTGCAGTAACGGACTCTCGATCGACCCCGCCCGGTCATGACCAAATTCCAGCAGAGGTACAAACCAGTTTTGGTCAGTTTGACGCAGAACTGTTGTTGTCTGCTGAAGAAATCGTTATTAGCCCTGGGCTCGATCCGAAACTACCTGAAATTCAAGCTGCGATTGCCAAAGGCATCCCCGTGGTGAGTGAAATTCAAATCCTACGCCGTGCAACCGACAAGCCGATCATGGCCATTACAGGGTCGAATGCAAAAAGTACCGTGACGACCTTGATTGGTCTGATGGCTGAACATGCAGGTGTAAAAGTCGCGGTAGGTGGTAATCTTGGTCGCCCAGCGTTAGATTTAACCAAAGATGAGCCAGATTTATACATTCTAGAACTATCCAGCTTTCAGTTAGAAACCACCTCAAATTTACAAGCTGAAGTTGCGGTGGTGCTGAATATGAGTGAAGACCATCTTGACCGTCATGGCGATATGATGGGCTATCACACCGCGAAGCATCGCATTTTCCAAGGCGTGAAAAAAGTCGTTCATAACCGTGATGACTCACTTACTCGTCCTTTGGTCCCTGATGCTACGCCAATGCAAAGCTTTGGTTTAAATGCGCCTGATATGAATCAGTACGGTGTATTAAGAGATGACGACGGTACGATCTGGTTGGCCCGTGGCCGCACACGTTTATTGAACAGTGCAGAGATGTATATTCAAGGCACACACAATGTGGCCAATGCATTGGCCTGCTTGGCTTTGGGTGAGGCAATCAATCTTCCGCTTGAGTCGATGTTGGAAACGCTGAAAAGCTTTAAAGGCTTAGAGCATCGCTGTGAGTTTGTGAAAGAAGTTGAGGGTGTTCGTTACTATAATGACTCTAAGGGCACCAACGTAGGTGCAACACTGGCTGCGATTGATGGTCTAGGTGCTGCGATTGAAGCCAAAGGCGGCAAAGTCGCGATCATTTTAGGTGGTCAAGGCAAAGGACAAGATTTTAGCGCTTTACGTGAGGCTTTGAGCAAATACGTGAAAGTGGCTGTGTTGATTGGTGAAGATGCGGCGTTGATTGAACAAGCCGTGGCAGGAACAACTACCTTACTGCATGCTGAGACTTTAGAGCAGGCGGTTGCACTTTGCCAAGCCCATACCCAAGCCCATGATGTCGTGTTATTGTCACCCGCATGTGCAAGTTTTGATATGTTCAGTGGTTACCCACAGCGCGGACATCAGTTTGTCGCTTGTGTGCAAGAACTCCACTAAAAATAATAAGGAAATTGAGATGGCTGAGTTTGCTCAGACAACGATCAATAAAATTAACCAGTTTTATAGCCGTTGGGCGCCGCGTGTACCCAGCGAAGTGACACCACGTAATGTGTTGATCTTCTGCGTCGTTGCGTTGTTGTGTTTAGGTTCGATCATGGTCGCATCTGCGTCGATGCCTTATGCTGAACGCCTTCATGAGAATTCATTTCACTATGTCCTTCGTCACGGGATTTCAATCGCAGTGGCTGGCGTTTTGGCCTATGCGGTATACCGAGTTCCACTCAATGTTTGGTTCAACAACACCTTTCCGCTGTGGATTTTGACCATTTTACTGCTGGCCGCTGTGTTGGTCGTCGGTACGGAGGTCAATGGTTCAACCCGCTGGATTCGTGTTGCGGGCTTTACATTGCAGGCTTCAGAGGTCGCCAAAGTGATGATGGCGATTTTCACCGCGGACTATGTGGTACGCCGTGCCGAAGAAGTAAGAAATAACATCAAAGGTTTGATCCGTCTCGGTATTATTATGCTGTTAACGGTGGGTTTGATTATCGCGGAGCCCGACTTGGGTGCAACCGTGGTGATTAGTTTGATGATGCTCGGTATCTTCTTCCTTGCTGGCGCGCCGTTGATTCAGTTTGGTATGGCTTTTGGTGCGATTTTTGCGGCCTTTGTCTTTCTGATTGTATTTGAGCCTTACCGTTTTGAACGTCTAATGTCTTTCTCAAACCCTTGGGAAGATCCGCTAGGTACTGGTTACCAGCTTTCCAATGCCTTGATGGCCTTTGGGCGTGGTGAATGGTTTGGTGTAGGACTTGGCCACAGTGTACAGAAAATGGCCTACTTGCCTGAAGCGCATACCGACTTCATGTTGGCTATTTTAGGTGAAGAGTTTGGCTTTTTCGGCATCACTACGGTCTTAATTCTGTCCTTTACCATGTTGCTGTGCTGTATCAAAGTGGGTCATCGTGCGCTGAAGAATCAGTACCTGCGTGCGGGTTATTTGGCTTATGGGGTATCGATTATTTTCTTACTGCAAATTTTGGTAAACGCAGGTATGAATATGGGGATGCTGCCAACCAAAGGTTTGACGCTACCTTTTATTAGTTATGGAGGTTCATCACTGATTATGTGTGCAGTGATGATCAGTTTGATTTTGAAAATTGATGCAACAACACAAAGTGCTAATCCAACCAAAGAAGAATCCAGCTTCTAAGCGGGTTGTTCTTTCATCACGCTTTCCGCAGACTAAACGTACTTTTCGTTTTATGCGGATAGCGTTTGA
>ERZ724504.1541-NODE-1541-length-12708-cov-9.544061_pt1 | contig 12708 bp, 11 predicted proteins | sample MGYA00376037_ERZ724504 | MGnify/ENA primary metagenome ERZ724504 (study PRJEB28724, sample SAMN07190888) | wastewater metagenome | isolation source: influent of sewage treatment plant in Hong Hong | place: USA: Christiansburg, Virginia | collected 2016-03-01 ... | reverse complement strand
TGCGCGCGCGTGTGCGCATCCACCTGTCGCTGGTGCGCCTGGACGAGCTGCGCGAAACGCGCCTGCAAATCGTGCAGCGCCTGGGGCGCGCTGCCGAGTACAAAGACAACGAAACCGGCATGCACGTCATCCGCATGAGCCACTTTGCCCACCGCCTGGCACTGGCGGCAGGCTGCAGCCCGGCCTGGGCCGAAGACCTGCTCAACGCCGCGCCCATGCACGACGTGGGCAAGATCGGCATCCCCGACGCCATCTTGCGCAAGCCCGGAAAACTCGATGCCCAGGAGTGGGAAGTGATGCGCCGCCACCCCGCCATGGGCGCAGAAATCATCGGCCAGCACCCCGGCGGACTGCTGCAAATGGCCCACGCCATCGCCCTGCAACACCACGAAAAATGGGACGGCAGCGGCTACCCGCACGGCCTGGCGGGCGAGGCCATCTCGCTGGAGGCGCGCCTGGTGGCCATTGCCGACGTGTTCGACGCCCTCACCGCCGAGCGCCCCTACAAAAAAGCCTGGCCCGTGGCCGACGCCGTAGCCCACATCCAGGCCCAGGCAGGCCAGCACTTTGACCCGGCCCTGGTCATGCTGCTGGAGCCGCTGCTGCCCGAGCTGCTGGAAATCAAACAGCGCTGGGCCGACTGAGTCACCATTGCGGCAAGAGAGCAAGCACAGTGCCAACCACCAACGCCAACCAACATCCCCATCGCCGCCGCGCCTGGCTGGCGGGCGCCGTGCTGGCAGCCTGCCTGGGCGGGTGCGGTGATCCGTATGCGCACAAATTGCCCGCCGATGGGCGCCTGGGCGCAGGCGAAGCAGAAAAAATCGCCCGGGCACTCACCGGCCCCGACCAGGAGCGCTTCCAGCGCTGGGCACACAGAATGCTGCGCCAGGAGCACTACGGCGGCGAGCCCTCGGCGGGCACCGTCCAGCACGCCCTGCGCAACCAGACCGAGTTTGAACTGCAACAGCAGCAAGCCCAGGCCGAAGCAGCCGCCCGCCAGGCCCAGGCCGAGGAACAAGCCCGGCAGCAAGCGCAGGCCCAGCGCGAACAGCAGGCCGCGCTGGAGCAGTTGCACAGCAGCCGCGCCGCCGTCCATGCACGGCTGCTGCAACACATCTCGGCACGCACGCTGCACCACGAGTTCAAGCCCGTCGTCAGCGCCCAGGGCGAGGTCTTTGCGCACCAGTGGGTGATTTCCGTGGCGCTGGACAACCCGTCGGCCAAGCGCCTGGTCAGCGCATCGGGCTGGCTGCAAATGGCCGACACCCAAGGCCGCGCGCTGGGCGCCCTCCCCCTGCACATCGACACCCCGGTGTTGCCAGGCAAATCCCTGGAGCACACCGCCGTCATCGACCACCAGCGCAACCACCCCCTGCACACGGCCATGGCCCAGGCCGACGCCTTGCAGGTGCAATGGGTGCTGGAGTCGGTCGCCTTTGCCGACGGCACGGTGCTGAGCGCCAGCAGCCTGCCTGCACCGCCTGCACTGCCCGGCGCCAGCGCCGCAGCCAGTGCCACCCCAGCCCCGCCATAAGGCGGCCTCGCCCCCTGCCGCACCGGCACCGAACACATCCCAACCGACATGCACCGCCGCCAGTTCTTGGCCCGCACCACCGCCAGCGCCACCAGCGCCCTGCTGGCCGCCTGCGACAGCGCGCCGCCCGCCCTCAGCGGCGGCTTTGCCGGGGTGGACATGGCGCGCGGCCACGCCCTGCGCGACCTGCTGGCCAGCGGCCGCCTGCCCGAGCCCGCGCGCATCCACCGCACCCAGGTGGTGATTGCCGGGGGCGGCGTGGCCGGGCTGGCCGCCGCGCGCTCGCTGCGCCTGGCGGGGGTGGAGGACTTTGCCCTGCTGGAGCTGGAAGACAGCGCCGGGGGCAACAGCCGGGGCACCCAGGTGCAAGGCCTGGCCTGCCCGCTGGGCGCGCACTACCTGCCCCTGCCCGGCCCCGACGCCACCGAGGTGCAAGACCTGCTTGAAGAACTGGGCCTGCGCCAGCGCGTGGCCGGACGCTGGCAGTACGACGAGCGCCACCTGTGCCACAGCCCGCAGGAGCGCTTGTTCTTTCACGGCGAATGGCAAGAAGGCCTGCTGCCCGTGCAGGGCGTGGGCAGCGCCACGCTGGCGCAGTACCAGCGCTTTGCCGATGCCGTACAGGCGCACAGCCAGCAGGCGCGCTTTGCCATGCCCGCGCTCAAAACATGGAAGCCAAATCAGCCCCTAGCGCCCGCCCACCAAGCGCTGGACGCTATTACTTTTGAAGCATGGCTGACCCAGCAAGGACTGCATGATCCGCACCTGCGCTGGTATTTGGACTACTGCTGCCGCGACGACTACGGCGCAGGCTGCGCGCGCGTATCGGCCTGGGCGGGCATCCACTACTTTGCCAGCCGCCACGGTTTTCAGGCGCCGGGCAGCGCCACAGCGGGTGAGCGCGACAGCGGCGTGCTGACCTGGCCCGAGGGCAACGGCTGGATCACCCAGCGCCTGGCCGCGCCGCTGCGCCAGGGCGGCCAGCTGCACACCGCCACCAGCGTGCTGCGCATTGCCGAGCACGCGCGCGGCGTGCAGGTCGATGCATTCGACCACGCCACGCAGACCGTGCAGCGCTGGCAGGCGCAGCGCTGCATCGTGGCGCTGCCGGTGTTCATGGCGGCGCGGGTGGTACAGGCGCCGCCCGCTTTTGTGCAACAGGCCGCACAGCGCCTGCACTGGGCGCCCTGGCTGGTGGCCAACATCCACCTGAGCCACCCGCTGCAAGACCGCCCCGGCGCCGCCCCCGCCTGGGACAACGTGCTGTACCAGGACGCCACCCCCGGCGGCCTGGGCTACGTCGATGCCAGCCACCAGCGGCTCGACGCCCGCGCTGCCGGGGCCGCACCCACCGTGCTCACCTATTACCAGGCGCTGGGCGAGCTGCCCGGCGCCCGCGCGGCCCTGGCCCAGCAGCCCTGGACGCACTGGGCCGATGCCATCATGCACGCCCTGTCGGCGCCGCACCCGGATTTGCGCGCGCGCGCCACGCACATCGCCATCACCCGCCACGGCCACGCCATGGCCACGCCGGTGCCGGGCACGCAGCAGTTTTTAAGCCAAATTGCCCTGCAACGCCCGCCAGATAAGCGCTACCAGCTATCAAATGGAGAGCAAATGGCCGTACTGCCCAGCCCCACCACGGCGCGCTTGGCGTTTGCGCACGCCGACTGGTCGGGCTACTCGGTGTTCGAAGAAGCCTTCACGCGCGGCCACCACGCAGCGCTGGCGCACGCGCGCTGATGCCGCCGCGCCCGCCCACTGCCCCCCCCATATCCACCTCCCCCCACCGACGCCACCACCCCATGCCCACCCCACCGCCCACCTCCGATGGCCTCCCTCCCTCTGACGACGCCGCGCCCGGGCCGGGTCTGCCGCCGGGCACCCGCCGCTGCATCGTGCTGCTGGGGCTGCTGCAAGGCGCGCTGTGGTACGGGGCGCACCAGGCCCATTCCCGGGGCTGGGGGCCTTGGGCACAGCTGGGCGTGTATGGCGCGTGGGTGGCATGGGTGCTGGCCCTGCCTACGGTGGTGGCACTGAGTGTGGTGCGCCTGCGCGATGCGCTGTTCTGGCGCGGCACCGGGGCCTTGGCGGCGCTGGTGCTGGCCCTGGCGGCCTGGGCGGGCTGGAACGCCACCGGGGCGCCGGGCACGGCGTCCAGCGTCTGGGCGCCTTTGGGGCTGGCGCTGGGCCTGCTGCTGTTGGTGGCCCTGCCGTGGTGGCAGTGCCGATTGCAGCACCGGCGCTGGCATGCGCCCTACCCCGATCTGTTTGCATACGCCTGGCACAACGCGCTGGCACTGGCGCTGGCAGCCTTGTTCACCGGGCTGTGCTGGGGCGTGCTGGGGCTGTGGGCGGGGCTGTTCACGCTGGTCAAGGTGCCGCTGTTTGCCGACCTGTTTGCACAGCCCGCCTTCATCGCGCTGGCCAGCGGCACCATGGCGGGCGTGGGCGTGCTGATAGGCCGCACCCAGCAGCGCGCCGTGCAAACCGCCCGCCAAAGCCTGCTGGCGCTGTGCCAAGCCCTGTTGCCGCTGCTGGCGGTGGCCGTGGTGCTGTTTGTGCTGAGCCTGCCGTTCACCGGCCTGCAACCGCTGTGGCAAACGCGCAAAGCGGCCGCCGTGCTGCTGGGCGTGCTGGCGCTGCAAGTGGTGTTCGTCAACGCGGTGTACCAAGATGGCCGCCACGCCAGGGCCGCCACCCGCAGCAGCGGCCCCTACCCACCGCTGCTGCGCCGTCTGGTGGAGGCCAGCTTGCTGGCCATGCCGGTGCTGGCCGGGCTGGCACTGACGGCGCTGGGCCTGCGCATCAACCAATACGGCTGGACGACCGACCGCCTGTGGGCACTGTGGCTGGCACTGGTGCTGAGCGCCTACGCTGGCGGCTACGCACTGGCCGTGCTGCGCCCGCGCAGCGCCTGGCTGGAGCGGCTGGAGCCGGTCAACCGCTACACCTCCTGGCTGGTGATGGCGCTGGCGGTGCTGGTACACACGCCGCTGCTGGACCCGTTCCGCATCGCCGCGCACAGCCAGACCGAACGCCTGCGCGCCGCATCCGCCCCCGCCCCAGAGGCCGATCTGGTGGCGCTGCGCTTTGACCATGGCCGCCACGGCCACGCCGCCTTGCAATCGTTGCAGGACGCGCCCGCGTACCAGAGCGCCCCAGCCCAGCGCCTGCTGCAAGGCGTGCTGGCACGCCCCCAGCGCTGGCAGCACCAGCCCAGCACCGAGGCGCTGCGCAGCGGCGCCGTCACCACCGCCGCCCAGGCCCAGCGTCTGATTGCGCCCGCCAGCGGCCACCCGCTGCCCGATGCCGACTGGTGGCAAGCCCTGCTGGCGCAGCGTCTGCGCGGCATGGAATGCCTGCAAAGCGGCGCCGATTGCGTGGTGCTGCAAGCCGACCTGGACGGCGACGGCCAGCCCGAGCAGGTGCTGTGCGAGCTATCGGCCCGCTGGGGCACGCCCTGCACGCTCTCCACCCGCCAGGACGGGCGCTGGCAACACGCCGGGCAGGTGGACTGGCAAACCCGCAGCACCGACACGCAGGCACTGCACCAACACCTGCGCGCAGGCCAGTTGCAGGCACAGCAGCCACGCTGGCAAGAGCTGCAAGTGCAGGGGCAGCGTGGCCGCATCCGTGCCGACCCAAGCGACTGAGCCCGCAGGCCAGCGCAGCGCACCGTCACGCAGGCGTCATGGTGGGTGGGCAAGCTACGCGGCTTGTGTTGTCTTGTTTGAACTTTGAGCTTGCCATGACCCGCCCTTGCCCCCAGCACCTGCACCGCGTCACCACCTTGCTGCGCGTCACCGCCCACGCCTGGGCCTTGCCCGCCCGCACGGCCCATCCTGCCGCCGCACAGCGCCCCGCCTGAGCGCCTCCCCTCCCGCTCGGCCACGGCCACGCCTGTCCAGCAGGCCGCACGGGTGCGGCCCCGGCGGGGGCGCCGGTGTACTACCATCGCGCCCCCATGCACCCTTCTGATCTGGCTGACGGCCCCGCGCAGGCCACCCCGACAGCGCCGCCCAGCGACTCCCTGAACCTGCCCGGCGCCCAGCTGCGCGCCCTGGCCCCCGCTGATCTGCCCGGCTTGCTGGCCGTGCAGCGCGCCTGCTACGGCGAGGACTTTGTGGAAAGCGCCGACGTGTTCACACGGCGCCTGGCCAGCCCGGCCAACTGCTCACTGGTGCTGGTGCAGGCGGGCCAGGTCTGCGCCTACCTGGCGGCCTACCACTCGGTGCGCGGCAAGGTCACGCCCCTGCACGGTGACTTTGAGGCCACGCCCCACCCCGACACCCTGTACCTGCACGACATGGCCGTGCTGCCCGCTCTGGCCGGGCGCGGGCTGGCCAGGGTGCTGCTGCAATCGCTGTGGCAACACGCCAACGCGCAGGGGTTGCAGCACGCGGCGCTGGTGTCGGTGCAAGGCTCGCAGGGTTACTGGGAGCGCCACGGTTTTGCCCTGTGCAGCCCACACGGCGACGCCCAGCGCCAGCACCTGGCCAGCTATGGCACAGCGGCGGTGTACATGCGCAAACCGCTGGCAGCGCCCGCAGCCGCCACGCCACTGCCCTGAGCCCCCAAGGCCATTAAGCTGGCCTTCATGCAGGCTTTCTAGAGTGGCACTGGCCCGCCGCGCTGCACCCCAGTGCGCCGGGCTACCGTGCCCTGCCAAGGGTTTGTACAGCCCCCCTGAGAAAGCCATCTGAATATGTCCCAACACAGCCAGGACTTCTACCAATTCCAATTCGACGCCAGCTTGTCGCGCGTGCTCCAGCTGGTGGAGGTGGACGGCCGCAAGACCAAGATCGAAAAAATCACCGGCAACACCTTCGATATCGACACCAACGCCAGCGGTGCCGTCACCCAGGTGGTGCGCACCGAGGTATCGCGCCAAGGCACCACCGAAGTCAGCATCTACAGCGATGCCAACAGCGATCAGCGCTTTGACAAGACTTTCGAGATCGAGGTGGCAGGCGCCAGCGCCCGCCAGCTGGAACAGCACCGCTTCACCTTCGACAACGCCGGCAACGTCACCGCCGAGATGGAGCGCAAGGGCAACGGCACCTGGAAAACCGAGCGCATCGACGCCAACGAACACTTCAGCCAGATCCAGCTCGATGGCGTGAACTACCTCGTCAAGACCGAGCAAGAGCGCGACGGCATCGAATTCACGCTGCTGCGCGATGACAACGGCGACGGCATCTGGACGCAGATTGCCGAGGGCGAAACCACCGGCCTGCACATCGACAGCGCCACCGGCACCATCGACCTGGTGGGCATCCAGGCTTACCTGGCCAGCGCCGACACCATCGTCGGCTGACCGGCCACGGCAGCGGGCCTGGGCGCCCGCACCGCACACGCCCCGGCAGTGCCGGGGCGTTTTTGCGTCAAAGCCCCCGGCCTTTGACCAGCGCCATGATCTGGCCCGCATCCAGCGTGCTGGCCTTTTGCTGGATTTGCGGCAGGTACTGCGTCTGCATGTCGCGCGCCGGGCCCAGCAGGCCCTGGTAGGTGGAGCGCAGCACATCGGTGTTCATGCGCCGCCCGCCCGCGTAGTAGCGCTTGGCCAGCTGCCCCAGCGCGTAGGTGGTGGCAAACGAAAACGCCATGCCCGTGGCCGCGCCCCCCACCTTGCCCATGGTTTTGCCCAGCGCCTTGCCCATCAGGCCGCCCAGCAGCTTGCGGCCAAATTGCTCGATGTACTGCGAGGTCAGGCCCACACCCGCAGCGGCAATGAACTCCTTGATGTGGCCGGTGTCCAGCTCCACGCCGTGCGCCTTGCCAATGCCATAGACCATCTTGATTTGCAGCGGAATGATGGCCATCGAGGCCCAGGACTGCGGCAGCAGCTCCAGCGCGCCGTTCAGGATGGCGTAGTTCAGGATGCTTTTGTCCAGCGCCGCCTCGTCGGGGCCGGGAATGGTGATGACCGGGGCCGCAGGCACAGACGCTGCCGGGGGCGGCACCGACGCCGCAGCGGGCGCAGGCGCGCGGGTGGCCGCTGCGGTCACGGCGGCGCCCAGGACGGCACCCACACCGGCTGCGGCGGCAGCCGCTGGTGCGCCCCACTGGGCAAACAGCCCGGCCCCTGGTGCCGGTGCTGCTGCCACAGCAGGGGCCGGGGCTACCGATGCCGCGCTGGTGTAGGCCGCCAGCGCATCGGCCTGGGCCTCAAAGGCCTGCACAGCGCCATCCTGCAAGCCCAATTGGCGGCGCAGGTCGTGCAGAAAACGCCGCTCCACTTCGCTTTGGCTGCCATCGGCGTCGCACACGCACACGGCCATCTCATAGGCCAGCTGTGCGTGGGCCGGGTCGGTCAGCTGGCGCACCGCATCGGCCAGCGACACGCGCTGGAGCAGCACGTCCTGGTACAGGCTGGCCAGCGGGTGGGCGCCCTGCGCGTCCGAAAGCGACTCGGCCATGCGCCGGATGGCCTCGCGCTCGCTGTCGGCCTTGTGGCCATCGGCAAAACCGGCATACAAGGCAATGGTGAGCAAGGCGCGCTGTTGGTCTGCATTCATGGGAAGGGGTTTCCTGTTCAGAAAAGACGGGGACAAAGTGTGGCATGGCACCCACCATAGATACCCGGCAGGGCCTGTGGGTTCCCGCGCGCGGCGGCCCGCAGGGGCCAGCGTCACGGTGGCTGGTGATAATGCGCGCCATGCCAAACCGCTGGAAACCCAACGTCACCGTGGCCGCCATCATTGAGCGCGATGGCCGCTTTTTGCTGGTCGAGGAAACCACCACCGACGGGCTCAAACTCAACAACCCGGCGGGCCACCTCGACCCCGGCGAATCGCCCGCGCAGGCCTGTGCCCGCGAGGTGCGCGAGGAAACCGCGCACGAGTTCACGCCCACAGCGCTGGTGGGCGTGTACCTCAACCGCTTCACCAAAACGCGCACCGGCGACGACCTGACCTACCTGCGCTTTGCCTTCACGGGCCAGCTGGGCACGCACCACGCCTGGCAGGCGCTGGACGCGGGCATCGTGCGCACCGTGTGGATGACCGCCGACGAAATCCGCGCCTGCCCCGAGCGCCACCGCAGCCCGCTGCTGCTGCAATGCCTGAACGACTACCTGGCGGGCCAGCGCGCCCCGCTGGAGCTGGTGCATACCGACGTGAGCGTGATGCAGACCGGGCGGTAACGGCGCCCCTGCGCGCGCCGGGCCGGGTGGCAAAATTGCCAACCCTTCTTCAGCCCCCCTTACCGGAGCCCGCGCCATGTTCACAGGCATCGTCCAAGCCACCGCCACCATCGCCGCCATCGAGGACCGCGCCGGGCTGCGCACCTTCACGCTGGATTTCCCCGAGGGCTTTTGCCAGGATCTGGCCATTGGCGCCAGCGTGGCCACCGACGGCGTGTGCCTGACGGTGACGGAAATCCTCTCGCCCACGCAAGCCACGTTCGATGTGATGCTGCAAAGCCTGAACATCACCACGCTGGGCCGCTACGCCGCAGGCCAGCGCGTGAACGTGGAGCGCGCCGCCAAAGACGGCGCCGAGATTGGCGGCCACCCGCTGTCGGGCCACATCGACTTCACCGGCCAGCTCATCGAGCGGCGCGTGCTCGACAACAACCTGGTCTGGCGCGTGGCCGTACCGGCAGACTTTCGCAAATACGTGTTTGCCAAGGGCTACATCGCCATCCACGGCGCCAGCCTCACGGTGTCCGAGGTGAACCGCACCGAGGGCTGGTTCGAGGTCTGGCTGATTCCCGAAACCCGCCGCGCCACGGTGTTTGAGGACAAGCAGGTGGGCGATGCGCTGAACATCGAAATCGAGCGCAGCACCCAGGTGGTGGTGGACACCGTGCGCGAAGCCGTCCACGAGAGCCTGGGTCGCCTGCGGCCCGTGCTGGAGGCATTGCTCAAAGAAAAAGGCTTGTCGCTGGACGACTTCATGCCGACACCAGGGGCGGGGCGCTGAAAGGGCGCGCTGCCCCAGCCAGCGTCACGGGGTGGCCGGGTTTGCCAGGCGCATGCGGGCGGCCAGCTGCGTTTGCTGGCCCTTGTCCAGCCAGTCTGCCGCGCCCTCGCGGTCTTCTGCCGAGCGGTTCTGCCCCAGCTTGAATTTGCCTTCCAGGCGAACGATCTCCACCTCCAGCCCCACGATGGCTGACAGCATCTGCTGGAGGTAGGCGGGCTCTGCATCCCCCATCTTCCAGGCACCGGCAGGGTGGGGGGCCATGGCCTGGGCTTGCTGCTCGTGCGTGCGCGTCAGGCGGCCCACCACACCACGCACAAACTTTTCGTCATCGCGCAGCGCCACCCGGCCATGCACATGCACCACCCGGTAATTCCAGGTGGGCACCTGGCGGTGCGTGGCGTGTTTGCTGGGATACCAGTTGGGCGAGATATAGCCCTGCTCGGCCCGGAACACCACCAGCACATCGCCACCCTGCTGCAACTGCTGGCACAGCGGATTGGCCCGCGCCATATGCCCGATCAGCCGGTCTGTGCCCTCAGGGCCTTGTTGCAGCTCCCACGGAATGTGGTTGGCGTCCAGGCCATCGGGCCCGTGGGTGACCAACATGCCCAAAGGGGCGTGCCGGATCAGGTCGTAAAGCGCCGCCTGGTCGGTGACAGCGAAATGGGCAGGGTTGTACATGGCGAACCAAACGGGGTGGTGGTGGAATGCTTGCGCAGCATAGTCCAGCGGGCCCCTGCCCCCCCTGCCATCGACTCAATCCGCCGTGAGCTTGCGCTCCTTGATGATGGTGGCCCACTGGGTGGACTCTTTCTTCATGAAGGCGGTGAGTTCGGCCCGCGTGGTGGGCTGCGGCGTCAGGCCGTGCTTGTTCAACGCATCTTTCACGCCCGGGTCGTTGAGCACCTTGACGATTTCCTTGTTCCAGCGGTCCAGCAGTGGCGCGGGCGTTTTGCCGGGGGCCACAAAGGCGTACCAGTTCAGCGCCTCAAACCCCGGAAAACCCGATTCGGCCACGGTGGGGATGTTGGGCATGTACGCCGGGCGCGTCAGGCCGGTGGTGGCCAGCGGAATCAGCGTGCCCGCTTCCACATGCGGCAAGGCCGTAGGCGGCGCAGCAAAGTACGAGGTGATGCGCCCGCCCAGCAGGTCTTGCAGCGCCGGGGCACCGCCCTTGTAGGGCACGTGGGTCATGTCCACGCCTGCGCGCTGGTTGAACAGTTCGCCCGCCAGGTGCGAGGCCGAACCGGCGCCGGTAGAGGCAAAGTCCACGCTGCCAGGCTTCTTTTTCGAGAGCTGGATGAACTCGGCCAGCGTCTTGGCGCCTGCGCCTTTGTGTACGACCAGCACGTTGGGGAAGTTGACGCCGCCCGACACCGCCGCCAGGTCTTTGAACGGGTCGTAGGGCAGCTTCATCAGGTGCGGGGCAATGGTCAGCGGGCCAACCGAACCAAACAGCAGCACCGAGCCATCAGCCGCCGCGTTGGCCACGAACTGGTGGGCGATGTTGCCGCCCGCACCGCCCTTGTTGTCCACCACCACCGACTGGCCAATGTTCTCGCCCAGCTTTTTGGCGATCAGGCGCGCTGCCGCATCGGCCGCACCGCCCGCCGCAAAACCGACCACCAGCGTGACGGGTTTTTTCGGGGGAAAGTCCTGGGCGCTGGCGGCGCCCGCCAGCAGCAAGGTGGATGCAGCCAGCGCGGTGGCGCGCAGCAACAGGCGTTTGTTCATGGGGGGTCTCCTCGTGGGGTGATGGATGGTGGGAAAAAGAAAAAACGTGCTTTCTGCGGGCACTCAATCCGCGCCCAGGCCAATCGGGTTGGGCTGGCGCTTTTCCACGGCATGGCGGAGCAGCGAGGCAGTGCGGAACACGCCGTGGGCAAACTTGCCGTAGGGCAGCGTGGCAAACAGCGCCATCACCGCGCCCAGGTGCAGGCACAGCAGCAGCGCCAGGGCGGGTGTGCCCCGGCCCAGCCACAGCGCCAGGCCGCTGGCCGACACCAGAAACAGCAGGGCGATAAAGCCCAGGTCCATGGGTTTTTGTGCGGCATCGCCGTGCAGGGCGTGGCGGGTGCGGTTCAGGTGCCACAGCCCTGCCGTGCCCAGCACCAGCATCACACCGCCCACGGCGCCCAAGAGCTTGGGCAGGCTGGGCAGGTCGTAGGGCGCGGCCCAGCCGAACACGTAGTGGTACACCGTGCCCACGCTGGTGGCGGCAAAGCACAGCAAGAAGCCGTAGAAGGTCAGGTGGTGGGCGCGGCGGCGCTTGAGGGTGTAGGCGTCGTCCTCGTTGTGGCAGCCGTCGCCGTGGCCGCCGTCCAGGTACTTCAGGCGCAGCACGGCATCGGTGGCCTCGGCAGCGGCGGGCGCGCTCACGTCCACGCCGCTGGTGGCGGGTTTGATGTTCTTCCAGAAGCCGCGCACGCCCATGCCCAGCGCCAGCACCACAAACAAAAACACCGGCGCAAACAGGCCCACCAGCAGGTTGTGCGGGAACAAACTGTAGAAGTTGCCGCCCAGGTCAGCCCCCCACAGCGCACCCAGACCACCGCCTTGCAGCACAGCGCCCAGCACCAGAAACAGCGTGAGCGCCGCCACCAGCGCCAGCGACAGCGTCAGCCCCTGGCGCTGGTAGAGCTGGCCCAGCGCAGGCGGCCAGGCGTAGTCGGCATAGGTCTGGCCGCGCACCTGGGCCATGGACTGCGGGATGTTGACGGCAAACTCGTGCGGCGGCGCGTACTGGCAGGCGTGCAGGCAGGCGCCGCAGTTGTGGCACAGGTTGGCCAAAAAATGGATGTCGGCCTTGCCAAACTCCAGCCGCCGCGTCATGGCCGGGAACACGGCACAAAAGCCCTCGCAGTAGCGGCAGGCGTTGCAGATTTGCAGCTGGCGGGCCACCTCGGTTTCGGGGGCGGACAGCACGATGTCGCCATTGGCCAGCGCCCGGGCGTCGCGCGTCAGGGCTTCAAGCGTTTGCATTGTTTGCTCCTTTTTTTGTAGCTAATGGCGCTTTCTGCGCAAGGGCTGGAGGCTGTTTTGATGCCAAAGCGGCGTTGGTGCCCGCAATGCGGCCAAACGCGGTGCCAATGCTCATGCCCACGCCCGCCGTGTAGCCCTTGCCCAGCACGTTGCCGGCCATCATTTCGCCGGCCACAAACAGGTTGCTGCTGGGCACGTTGTTGAAGCGCACGGCCGCCGTGTCGTCGGTGTGCAGGCCCAGGTAGGTGAAGGTGACGCCGG
>ERZ724504.1531-NODE-1531-length-12762-cov-11.885968_pt1 | contig 12762 bp, 8 predicted proteins | sample MGYA00376037_ERZ724504 | MGnify/ENA primary metagenome ERZ724504 (study PRJEB28724, sample SAMN07190888) | wastewater metagenome | isolation source: influent of sewage treatment plant in Hong Hong | place: USA: Christiansburg, Virginia | collected 2016-03-01 ... | reverse complement strand
CCTGCTCGAACGCGCTGCGCACGTTGCGCAGGTTCACGGTAAAGAAATTTCCGGCGATCTGCGGCGCCACATTGGCGCGCAGCGTGACCGCGTTGTTGTGCGCCAGATCGCCTTGGACGACGATGCGTGCAATGGCAAACGCCGGATGGCGCAGCGCCCACCATGCCCCGGCCGCAACAGCAGACAGCGCGCAACCTGCAAACAGCAGCGATGCCATCAGATTCATCAGCCGAACATCGAGCGGCGCGACCAAGGTGTTCACCGCGCGCCTCCGGGGACCGTGCCGCCAGGCGAGTCCAGATTGGCGCCGGCCAGCAGACGCAGGCAGAGCGCGGCGTAGTCGATGCCGGCAGCGCGTGCCGACATGGGCACCAGCGAATGGCTGGTCATGCCTGGCGAGGTGTTGATCTCAAGCAGAAAGGGCTTGCGGTCACTGGCGCGGATCATGATGTCCGCGCGCGCCCAGCCGCGGCAAGTTAGGCTGCGGTAGGCCGCCACGACAAGGCGCTGAATCTCCCGCTCCTCGTCTTGCGGCAAGCCGCTCGGGCAGTGGTACTGGGTGTCGTCGGTGAAGTACTTGTGCTGATAGTCGTAATTGCCTTGGGGCGCGACGATGCGAATTACGGGCAGGGCCTGCGCAGCCGCGCCGTCGCCCAGCACCGGGCAGGTGGTCTCATCCCCCTCGATGAACTGCTCGCACAGGACCTCAGGGTCGTAGCGCGCAGCCAGTGCGTAGGCCTGTGCGCACTGCGCCGCATTGGTCACCTTGGTCAGGCCCAGGGTCGAGCCCTCGCGCGCCGGCTTGACGATCATCGGCGCACCCAGTTGGGTCAGCGCCTCGGTCGTCTCCCCGCTACTGGTGACCAGGCGCCAATCGGGGGTCGAGAGCCCGTCTGCGCGCCAGATGCGTTTGGTCATGGTCTTGTCCATGGCAATGCTCGATGCCATGACCCCTGGGCCGGTGTACGGAATACCCAGCAGCTCCAGCGCGCCCTGCACCGTGCCGTCTTCGCCATGGCGGCCGTGCAAGGCAATGAAGCAGCGCGCAAAACCAGCACGGCGCAACTCACCCAGGTCGCTCTGCGCCGGGTCGAAGGCGTGGGCATCTACCCCCTGGCCCTGCAATGCCGCGAGCACGCCGGCCCCGGACATCAAGGAGACCTCGCGCTCGGCCGACGCGCCGCCCATGAGCACAGCCACCTTGCCCAGGCCTAATACGTCGATTTTCAAATCATTCTGGCTCATGGCGCTTATGCTTCCTTCGTAGGCAGCTCATTTTTTTGTAGCAATTCTACGGTGCGAGCGGGTACGTTGCCAATGGAGCCAGCCCCCATACAGAGGACAACGTCGCCCGATTGCGCCAGTTCGGCAATGGCGCGTGGCAGGGACGCCACATCGTCGATAAAAACCGGTTCCACCCGGCCCGCCACACGCAGCGCGCGCGCCAGCGAGCGGCCGTCGGCTGCGACGATCGGGGCTTCGCCGGCGGCGTACACCTCGGTCAGCAGCACGGCGTCGGCGCTGCCGATCACCCGGACGAAGTCCTCGAAACAATCGCGCGTGCGGGTGTAGCGGTGCGGCTGAAACGCGAGCACCAAGCGGCGCCCGACAAAGGCGCCGCGCGCCGCTGCCAGCGTGGCAGCCATCTCTACAGGGTGGTGGCCGTAGTCGTCGATCAGCGTGAAGTGCCCGCCGCCCGCGGCAGGCAGATCGCCATAGCTTTGGAAGCGCCGGCCAACACCCCGAAAGTTCTCTAACGCGCGCAGCACAGCCGCGTCGTCGATGGACAGCTCCACCGCCACCGCAATGGCCGCCAAGGCGTTCTGCACGTTGTGCTCTCCCGCCAGATTCAGGCGCACTTCCAGGTCGGGCAAGATGACGCCGTTGCGCCGCTGCACGGTGAAACACATTTGTGCGCCGTCGGCACGTACGTTGAGCGCGCGCACCTGGGCTTCCTCCGAAAAGCCATAGCTGGTGACGGGGCAAGACACCTGGGGCAGGATGTCGCGCACCGCTGCGTTGTCGATGCACAACACGGCCGCGCCATAGAAAGGCATGCGGTGCAGAAAGTCGACGAAGGCCTTTTTCAGCCGGCCAAAGTCGTGTCCATAGGTCTCCATATGGTCGGCGTCAATGTTGGTGACGACGGCCATCACGGGCAACAGGTTCAGGAACGAAGCGTCGGATTCGTCGGCCTCCACGACGATGTACTCGCCTGCGCCGAGCTTGGCGTTGGCGCCGGCGCTGTTGAGGCGCCCGCCTATGACGAAGGTGGGGTCCAGACCGGCCTCGGCCAGCACGCTGGTGACCAGACTGGTGGTTGTCGTCTTGCCGTGCGCGCCCGCAATTGCAATGCCCTGCTTCATGCGCATCAGTTCGGCCAGCATGAGCGCGCGCGGCACCACGGGAATCTTTTTCTCGCGCGCGGCCAGCACTTCCGGATTGTCGGATTGCACTGCGGTGGAGGTCACCACCGCATCGGCCCCTGCGACGTGCGCGGCAGCGTGGCCCAGGTGGGTGACGATGCCCATGGCCTGGAGCCGGCGCAGCGCAGGGCTGTCGGCCAGGTCCGAGCCGCTGACGGTGTAACCCTGGTTGAACAACACTTCGGCAATGCCGCTCATGCCCGAGCCGCCGATGCCGACGAAGTGAATGTGGTGAATGGCGTGCTTCATCGGGCCAGCCTTTCGCAGGCCGCAACGATCTCGCGCGTGGCGTGGACTTTTTTCATGGTGCGTGCCTTTTGCGCTTTTTCCATCAACTCGGAGCGCTTCATATTTTGTAGCATCTCGGCCAGTCCGTGCGCCGTCAAATCACTCTGTTGCACAAGCCAGCCACCGCCCACCTTGACCAGATACTGGGCATTGGTGGTCTGGTGGTCGTCCACCGCATGGGGGAACGGTACAAACACGGCTGCAGCGCCTACGGCAGCGATTTCCGTGACGGTGCTGGCCCCGGCGCGGCACAAGATGAGGTCGGCGTCCGCGTACGCTGCCGCCGTGTCTTCGATGAACGGGGTCAGCGTGGCCTCAATGCCCGCCGCCGCATAGTTGAGGCGCAGCGCCTCGATCTGCGCCTCGCCACTTTGGTGTGTGACGATCGGGCGCTTGTCCGCGGGAATCCAGGCCAGCGCCTTCGGCACGATGTCGTTGAGCGCCTTGGCACCCAGGCTGCCGCCGACCACCAGCAGCCGCAGTGGGCCTTCGCGTCCGGCCAGGCGGCGCTCGGGGCGGCGCTGTTTGGTAAAGGCGCGGCGCAAGGGATTGCCCACCCAGTGCGCGCCCGGCAACACGTTAGGGAATGCGGTGTACACACGGGTGGCGATGCGCCTGAGCAGCTTATTGGTCATTCCCGGCACGGAGTTTTGCTCGTGCAACACCAGGGGTTTTTTCGAGAGCCGTGCGGCAATGCCGCCGGGAAAGGTCACATAGCCACCCAGACCGATCACCACATCGGGCTGGATGCGCCGCACCACGGCGCGGGCTTGCAGGCAGGCGCGCAGCAGTCGCAGCGGCAGTCGCAGCAGCGTCATCAGCCCTTTGCCGCGGACGCCGGAGAAGTCGATCGCCTCGAACGCGAAGCCTTTGGGCGTCACGATGCGCTCTTCCATGCTGCCGGGCGTACCCAGCCAGTGCACCGTCCACCCGCGATCGCGCAAGGCCTCGGCCAGCGCCAGACCGGGGAAAATGTGACCCCCCGTGCCGCCGGCCATCACCAGCGCCGTGCGCTGACGCACTGGCACCGGTACCGACGTCGGAGCGCTCAATGGCTCCTCGCGTGGCATGACGTCGGTTTTTTGAAAAACGGACTCCTGCCCACGGCCGCGCGAGGAGCGCGCGCGGCGTCTGGGTTTGCTGTGCGGCGGGTGCAAAGTCATACGCGCCCCCCTCTCATCAACAGCTTGTTCTCGTAGTCCACCCTTAGAACCACCGCCAGCGCCACCAGATTCATCAGAATGGCCGAGCCGCCGAAGCTCATCAGGGGCAGCGTGAGGCCCTTGGTAGGTAGTGCGCCCAAGTTGACGCCCATATTGATAAAGGCCTGAAAGCCCATCCAGATCGCCACGCCCTGGGCCACGAGACCGGCGAAGACGCGGTCCAGGGCGATGGCTTGGCGGCCAATATGCATGATGCGGCGGGTGATCCAAAAGAACAGAACAATGAGGACCAGCACACCGATGAGACCGAATTCCTCGCCGATGACGGCGAGCAGAAAATCGGTGTGCGCTTCGGGCAGCCAGTGCAGCTTTTCTACGCTGCCGCCCAGTCCGACACCAAAGATTTCGCCACGCCCGATGGCGATCAGGGAGTGCGAGAGCTGGTAGCCCTTGCCCAGCGCGTGCTTTTCGCTCCAGGGATCGAGGTAGGCAAAGATGCGCTCGCGCCGCCACTCGCTCATCATCACCATCATGGAAAACGCCGCCACCAGCACGGCGGCGATGAGGAAGAACATGCGCGCGTTGACGCCGCCCAGGAAGAGGATGCCCATGGCGATCACGGCAATCACCATGAAGGCGCCCATGTCGGGCTCGGCCAGCAGCAAGCCGCCCACCAACGCCACGGCCGCGCCCATCGGAAGCACGGCGCGGAAAAACCGCTCCTTCACTTCCATCTTGCGGCACATGTAGTCGGCGGCATAGATCAACACGGCGAACTTGGCGAGTTCCGAGGGCTGGAAGTTCATGATGCCCAGCGACAGCCAGCGCCGGGCGCCGTTGACCACGGTGCCCACATGCGGCACCAGCACGGCCACGAGCAGCAGGAGCGACAGCAAAAACAGCGAACGGGCGTACCGCTCCCACACCGCCATCGGAATCTGAAAGGTGAGCAGCGCAGCGACGAAACCCATCACCAGCGAAAAAATGTGACGCACCAGAAAATGGGTGTGTGCAATCTTGCCAAAGCGCGGGTTGTCCGGCATGGCGATGGAGGCCGAATACACCATTACCAGACCCCAGGCGAGCAGCGCGACCACCACCCACAGCAGCGCCTGGTCAAACCCCAGCACGCTGGCCGGCGTGGTGCTGGACTGGCGGTATTCCATACCGCCCGCGCGCACCGGAAGACCTTCGGCACGGCGGCTCCTGAGCCCGCTCAGCCAAGTGCTTACGCGGCCGCTGCTGCGCGTTGCGGCGGTGCTCATAGCCCTCCCTCCAAGGTCTGGCCAGCGTCCAGGGCGCGCTCACGCACGATGGAACAAAACATCTCGCCGCGCTGTACGTAGCTGTCAAACATGTCGAAGCTGGAGCATGCGGGCGAGAGCAGCACAGCGTCACCCGCTGCAGCGCGCTGGGAGGCGACTTCCACCGCTTCGTCCAGCGCGCCTGCGCCCAGCAGCGGCACGCCGGTGGCCTCCAGCGCAGCGCGGATTTGCGGGGCGTCGCGCCCGATCAACACTACGGCCCGCGCGTGGCGCGCAACCGGTGCGGCGAGCGGTGAAAAATCCTGCCCCTTGCCCAGGCCACCCAAGATCACCACCACGCGGCGCTCGGCGCCCAAGCCCGAAATGGCCGCCACGGTGGCGCCCACGTTGGTGCCCTTGCTGTCGTCAAAGTATTCGACCCCTTCGATCAGCGCCACCGACTCCACCCGGTGCGGCTCGCCGCGGTAGTCGCGCAGGCCGTACAGCATGGGCCCAAGCGCACAGCCCGCCGCTTGCGCCAACGCCAGTGCCGCCAGGGCGTTCACCGCGTTGTGCCGACCGCGAATCCGCAGGGCGTCGGCAGGAATCAGGCGCTGGATGAACAACTCTTCGGGCTCGGCCTGCGCCGCGGCGGTGCGGCGCGTGCTGCGCTTGCGCGTCTCATCGGCCTCCTGGGCACGCACCAACCAGGCCATGCCATTGACGTTTTCAATGCCGAAATCACCGGGACGCTTGGGCATGTCGCCGCCAAAGGTGACGCAATCGCGGGGGGTCGGCTTGGCCGGCTTGCCGCGCACGCCGGCTTCGGGCGACGCTGCGGCGCTGGCCGCAGCGTGCATGCGCATTACGGCTTCGTCTTCGCGGTTGAGCACCATCAGGCCGGCGTTGCCAAAAATGCGCGCCTTGGCGGCGGCGTAGGCCGCCATGTCGCCGTGCCAGTCGAGGTGGTCCTGAGTGAGGTTGAGGACCGTGGCAGCGCTGGGCTCAAACGGCGCGGGCGCGTCAAGCTGGAAGCTTGAGAGTTCGAGTACCCAGACCTCGGGCAGCGTGCCGGCGTCGATGTGCTGCGCCAGCGTATCGAGCAGGGCCGGGCCAATGTTGCCGGCCACCGCCACGCTGGCACCACTGCGCTCCACCAGCAGCCCGGTCAGCGCGGTCACCGTGGTCTTGCCGTTGGTCCCTGTGACGGCCAGCACGCGCGGGGCGTAGCCACAGGCGCTGCGCAGCGCGGCCAAGGCCTCGGAATACAAACCTAATTCGCCTCCAGCGCTTATCCCATCTGCGTTAGCGGCTCCTGTTACAGGAGCAATCTCAGCCGGACTGAGGCCGGGCGAGCGCAGCACCGCGTGCAGGCCCCGGCCAGTCACCAGCGCCGCATCGAAGGCGCCGGGGACGAACCGGGCTTGCGGCAATTCGGCGCGCAGGCGCGCCAGCAGCGGCGGCTCGGTCCGGGTGTCGGCCACGGTGACCTCGGCCCCGCAGCGCGCGCACCAGCGCGCCATCGACAGGCCGGAGATCCCCAGACCCAGCACCAGCACCGAACGCCCGGCCAGCAGGCCGTGCACCGCATCTGCAGGCAGAGTGGCATTGGGCACAGGGGCTTCGTCGGACACGGCCAGGGCATCGGCGGCAGCGGGCGCGGCATCGTCCGGCGCCGCCGCGTCGGCACTGCGCATGTCGCTCCACATGCGCGCGACGTACGCCGTCGCATCGCGCGCGGCGTTCAAGGGCGCGGGGACCGCCTGCGCGGCTTCCAGCAACGCGGCAGAAGCTGGCGCTGCATCCTGCAGGGGCAGGTCCGCCGCACCCAGCACGGGCTCGGCGGGGACCGGGGAATATTGTGGAAGCTCGGGCGTGTCGTTCATCGCAGTTTCAGGGTCGACAGACCGATCAGGCACAGCAGCATGGTGATGATCCAGAAACGCACAACGACCTGCGTTTCCTTCCAGCCGCTCTTTTCAAAATGGTGGTGCAGCGGTGCCATCTTCAGAAGGCGCCGGCCTTCGCCATAGCGGCGTCTGGTGAACTTGAACCAAGCCACTTGCGCCATGACCGACAAGGCCTCGACGACAAAAATGCCACCCATGATGGCGAGCACGATTTCCTGGCGCACGATGACGGCGATGGTGCCCAGTGCGCCGCCCAGGGCCAGCGCGCCTACGTCGCCCATGAACACCTGGGCCGGGTGCGTGTTGAACCACAGGAAGGCCAGGCCAGCGCCAGCCATGGCTGAGCAGAAGATAAGCAGTTCGCCGACCCCGGGAATGTGCGGGAACAGCAGGTATTTGGAGAAAGTCACACTGCCGGTGACGTAGGCAAACACGCCCAGTGCCGAACCCACCATGATCACCGGCATGATGGCCAGGCCGTCCAGCCCGTCGGTGAGGTTCACCGCGTTGCTGGAGCCCACGATCACCAGGTAGGTCATGGTGACAAAACCCACCACGCCCAGCGGATAGCTGACTTCCTTGAAGAATGGCAGCAGGAGCCCCGCCTGCGGCGGCAAGTCCACCGAAAATCCCGAACGGACCCAGGTAACAAAGAGCTGAAAAACCTTGGGGTTCGACCCCTCGGAGATGCTGAACACCAGCGCCAACGCGGCCAGCAGGCCGATGATGGACTGCCACATGTACTTCTCGCGCGAACGCATGCCGTTGGGGTCTTTGTAGACCACCTTGCGCCAGTCGTCGGCCCAGCCGATGGCGCCAAAACCCAGGGTCACGATCAGCACGATCCAGACAAAGCGGTTGGTCAAATCGGCCCACAGCAGCGTGGCAATGGCGATGCACAGCAAGATCAGCACGCCGCCCATGGTGGGCGTGCCGCTTTTGACGTGGTGCGTCTCCATGCCGTTGGTGCGAATCGGCTGTCCGATCTTGAGCGCCGCCAGATGGCGAATCACGCGCGGTCCGGCCACCAGGCCCACCAGCAGCGCGGTCATTGCGGCCAGCACGGCGCGCAGCGTGAGGTACTGGAACACGCGCAAAAAGCCCAGATCGGGCGAAAGCGACTGCAGCCATTGCGCCAGTTGCATCAGCATGCGGCACCCGTGACATGGGCGAGACGATCGGACGGCGATGGCTCCGCAGCCTCACTGGCGGCCTGCACCACGCGCTCCATGCGCATAAAGCGCGAACCCTTGACCAGCACGCTGGCCACCTCAGCCAGCGCCGCGCGCACCGCAGACTGCAGTGCGTCCATGCTGTCGAAATGGCGAGCGCTGGTGCCAAACGCAGCCGCAGCCCCTGCCGACTGCACACCCAGGGTGAACAGCTGCTCAATGCCACGCTCCCGCGCCTGCGCTCCAGCTTCGGCATGGAACTGCGGACCGCCGCTGCCAATTTCGCCCATGTCGCCCAGCACCAGAAGGCGCGGTGCCGGCAGATCGGCGAGCAGCTCGATCGCGGCGCGCACGGAATCAGGATCGGCGTTGTAGCTGTCGTCGACCAGCGTGATGGCGCGGCCGGCGAACTCCAGCGCCAGTGCGCGCGAGCGACCGGACACCGGTGCGAACCCGTTCAAACCCTGAGCGATCGCGCCGAGCGACACGCCCGCCGCGAGTGCACAGGCCGTGGCAGCGAGCGCATTGCGCAGGTTGTGCCGCCCGGCCACCGCCAGCTGGCATGCCAGCGGACCGCTCGGCGTGGCAAACGTCGCCTGCCAGGCACCACCTTGCCAAACCGCTTGCGTGCAGCGCACATCGCCCTGCTCCAGGCCAAACTCCATCGTCGTGCGTGTGCCGGCCAGTTCGCGCCATAGCGGCGCATAGGCGTCTTCGGCGGGAAAAATAGCCGTGCCCGACGTGGGCAACGCGGTCAGCACGGCACCGTTCTCGCGCGCCACGGCTTCCACGGTGTGCATGAATTCCAGATGTTCACGCTGTGCGTTGTTGACCAGCGCCACGGTAGGCTGCGCCAGGGCGGCCAGCTCTGCAATTTCGCCCGGGTGGTTCATGCCCAGTTCCACCACCGCCAGCCGGTGCGCGGCCGTCAGGCGCAGCAGTGTCAGCGGCACGCCAATGGCGTTGTTGAAGTTGCCCCGCGTGGCCAGCGCGGAGTCGCCCGCCTGCGCAGCCAGAATGCTGGCAAGCATCTGCGTGACGGTGGTCTTGCCGTTGCTGCCCGTTACGGCGATGAGCGGCAGCACAAACTGCGCCCGCCAGCCTGCGGCCAGTGCGCCCAGAGCCGCCAAAGGGTCGTCCACTTCAATGCCCGGCAAACCGGCATCTGCCAGCCCGCCTTGTGCCAGTGCAGCCGCGGCGCCTTGCGCAGCAGCCTGCGGCAGAAAGGCCTGGGCGTCAAAGTGCTCACCGCGCAGCGCGACAAACAAATCACCCGGCAGCAGGCTGCGGGTATCGGTGTGCACACGCGCGATAAGGGTGGCGGGCGATCCCACCAGCCGCGCCTGGGGCTGCGTGGCACGCACCCAGTCCAGCGCGTTTTGCAGAGACATCATCGTCATGCCGCCACCTCCCGAAGCTGCAGCGCGGCGCGCGCGTGTTCCAGATCGGAGAACGGCCGCTTGACGCCAGCGGTTTCCTGCCAGGCCTCGTGGCCCTTGCCGGCGATCAGCACCACGTCGGCCGGTGCAGCCTGTGCCAGCACCTGCGCAATGGCGGCCGCGCGGTCGGGCTCGGCCCGTACCGTGGCGCCGGCGATGGTGCCCAGCAGGATCTGATGCAGGATGGCCACCGGGTCTTCACTGCGCGGGTTGTCGCTGGTGACCACCACGCGATCGGCGTGGTGCTGCGCTGCGGCGCCCATCAGGGGGCGCTTGCCGGCGTCGCGGTCGCCGCCGCAGCCAAACACGCACCACAGCGCGCCGCCGCGCGCCAGAGCCAGCGGGCGCAGTGCCTGCAAGGCCTTTTCCAGCGCGTCGGGTGTGTGGGCGTAATCCACCGCGACCAGCGGCTGGCCGGGCGAGAGCAAGCGCTCCATGCGCCCGGACACCGGGCCGAGGCGCTCGCAGGCACGCACAGCCGCATCCAAGGGCACGCCCAGCGCGCGCATGGCACCGATGACGCCGAGCAGGTTGGAGATGTTGTATTGGCCAATGAGCGCGGTCTGCAGGCGCAATTGCTGCTCACCCTCGCGGATCAAGCATTGCAGGCCTTGCGGGCCCAGTTCGACTTCGCGGGCGCACAAGCGCGCAGGGCCGCTTTGCGACACCGTCCACACGTCCAGCCCAGCGCTCTCTACTTGAGCCTGCATCTCCGCACCCGCGGTGTCGTCAATGTTGAGCACAGCGGCGCGCAGCCCTGGCCAAGCGAACAGCGCGCGCTTGGCGGCCAGGTAGGCCTCCATGCTGCCGTGGTAATCCAGATGGTCCTGCGTGAAATTGGTGAACACCGCCACGGCGATCCGCATGCCCGCCAGCCGGTGCTCGGCCAGGCCAATCGACGAGGCCTCGATGGCACAGGATTTCGCGCCCGCATCGACCAGAGCCCGCAAACCGCGCTGCAAGCGCACCGGATCGGGTGTGGTCAGGCCAGTTTCCTGCAAAGAATGCGGAAAACCCATACCCAAAGTACCCACTAGCGCACACGGGGAAAAAGCCGGAAGCTCACAATTTGATAGCGCCTGTGCCAGCCAACACGCGCTGCTGGTCTTGCCGTTGGTGCCCGTGAAGGCGACGACTTGCAAGGCCTCTGAGGGCGCGCCAAACCAGGCCGCAGCCAGCGCGCCCGTGGCGGCTTTGAGGTTCGCAAGCAAGGCCACATCGGCTCCCGCGACATCAAACACCTCTGCACCGGCCGCCTCGACAAGACAAGCGCTGGCACCGCGCGTGCGCGCATCGGCCAGATGCGCACGCGCATCGATGGCCGCGCCCGGCCAGGCAATGAAGGCGTCGCCCGGCGCAATGCGGCGGCTGTCGGTCTGCAGCGTGCCGGTGCTGCGCTCGCGCAGCCAGGCCAGGGCTTCGGTGGTGGTGGGCAGCGTGCGCGTCACAGCGGCTCCTCCACGACGTCGGCCACGATCTGCGGCTTGACCGCCATGTCGGGCTGCACGCCCATCAGGCGCAACGTCTGCTGCACGACTTCGCTAAACACTGGGGCGGCCACCGCTCCGCCATAGATCACGCCATTGCTGGGCTCGTCCACCATCACCGCAACAATGATGCGCGGCTTGTCGATGGGCGCCATGCCGGTGAACCAGGCGCGGTACTTGGTGGTGGAGTAGCCCTTGCCCACCTGCTTGCGCGCGGTACCCGATTTGCCGCCCACGGAATAGCCCAGGGTCTGCGCCTTTTGGCCGGTGCCGCCCGGGCCGGCGGCCATTTGCAGCATCTTGCGCACTGCGTCTGCGGTGCGCTGCGTAAACACGGGAACGCCCACAGCCGGCGCATCGGTCTTGAGCATGGTGGCCGGAATGATCTGGCCGTTGTGCGCGAACACGGTGTACGAGCGCGCCATCTGGAACAGGCTGGCCGAGAGTCCATAGCCATAGGACATGGTGGCCTGCTCGATGGGGCGCCAGGATTTGTAGGGCCGCAGTTTGCCGCTGACCACACCGGGGAAGCTGAGCTGGGGCTTCTGGCCAAAGCCGGCAGCAGAGAAGGTTTCCCACATCTCGCGCGCCGGCATCTGCATGGCGATTTTGGTAGTGCCCACGTTGCTCGATTTCTGGATCACGCCCTCCACCGTCAACACGCCGTAGTTGTGCGTGTCGGAGATGGTCGAGCCGGTGATGGTCAGGCGACCCGGCGTGGTGTCCACCAGCGTGCTGGGCTTGACGCGCCCGCTGTTGAGCGCCAGGCCAATAGTGAAGGGCTTCATGGTCGAGCCCGGCTCAAAGGTGTCGGTGAGCGCGCGGTTGCGCAACTGCTCGCCGCTCAGGTTGCGCCGCTTGTCGGGCACATAGCTGGGGTAGTTGGCCAGAGCCAGCACTTCGCCGGTGATCGCATCGAGCACCACGACGCTTCCCGCCTTGGCTTTTTGCGCAATGACCTGATCGCGCAGCTTCTGGTACGCAAAGAACTGCACCTTGCTGTCGATGGACAACTCCATGTCGCGCCCGTCCACCGGGAGCAGGTCTTCGCCCACGCCCTCGACGACGCGGCCCATGCGGTCCTTGATGACGCGGCGCGAGCCGCTCTTGCCGGCGAGGAGATCGTTGAAGGCCAGCTCCATCCCTTCCTGGCCCTTGTCTTCCACATTGGTAAACCCCACTACATGCGCTGCGGCTTCGCCTTCCGGGTACTCACGCTTGTACTCCTTGCGCTGGTAGATGCCCTTGATCTTGAGCTCGGCGATTTTCTGACCGATGTCCCATTCGAGCTGGCGCTGCAGCCAGACAAAGGTCTTGTCCTCATCGGCCAGCTTGGCTATCAGCGTGGCATAGGGCAGTTCGAGCAGGCGCGCCAGCTCCTTGAGCTGCGCCTTGGCTTCGGGCGTCCCTTGTTCGACGTCTTCGGGGATGGCCCAGATGCTGGCGGCCGGCACGCTGGAGGCCAGAATAAAACCGTTGCGGTCCAGAATGCGGCCGCGGTTGGCGGGCAGCTCGAGCGTGCGCGCAAAGCGCACCTCGCCCTGGCGCTGGAAAAAGGCGTTGTTGATGACCTGTACGTAAGACGCGCGGGCGCCGAGCGCCACAAAACCCAGCGCCACCATGGCGACAATGA
>ERZ724504.1520-NODE-1520-length-12806-cov-4.880715_pt1 | contig 12806 bp, 9 predicted proteins | sample MGYA00376037_ERZ724504 | MGnify/ENA primary metagenome ERZ724504 (study PRJEB28724, sample SAMN07190888) | wastewater metagenome | isolation source: influent of sewage treatment plant in Hong Hong | place: USA: Christiansburg, Virginia | collected 2016-03-01 ... | reverse complement strand
AGAGCCAGTACGCAGCAGCAAGGCATGGATCAAATGGGCCGTACTGGCCCCGATCGTGGCAGCCGTCGCAGGCGGCGTGTTGATGGCCAGCAACATGAAGGCTCTCAGCGGCGCGAACAGCACTCCACCCACATCGCAGGCGGGGAAGGATTCGGTGTCACCCGAGGACAAAGCCAAGGCCGATGCACTGGTAGGCCCACAAGGCGGCAATGCAGCCGCAGTACCCGCCGCGCCGCTGAATGATCCGTCCAGCGTCACCATTGCCCCGCCACCAGTCACAAACCCAGCGCCAGCGACTCCTGTCATCAACACCGGTCCTGAGCTGGCATCTCCATCAGCAGCGCCAGCAGCACCTGCAGTCGCCCCTAACAAGCCTGCCCCTGTGAAAGTGCAACCCGCCAAGAAAAGCGGCGGCCCTTCGCTGGATGACCTGCTGGATTGAACCTCATGAAAATTGCCAAACTCACACTCATCGCCTGCGCCGCCACCATTCTGAGCGGCTGCGCCACTCTGGAAGAAGCCTCCACCTCGCTGAGCTGCATGCTCTCTCGCGTGACCAGCGCGGCTGACCCGAGCTGCGGCTCCTCGGCTGCGGCAACCACCATGTCCGGTGGCCACAGCGAGCGTTTCTCTCGCCTGCAAGCCGCGCTGAATCAAGAAACTCAGCAAGCGCAAAGCATTCAGGCTCAGGCCGTGCAAGCCATGCAGTCTCTCCCCGTCAAGCAGCGCGCCGTGGCTGGGCCTGTGCTGACACAGCCCGTGTCCATTGCCGACGCGCAAAGCGGCCAGACGCTGCAGGTACGCGCCTTCTCATCTGTGAGCGTGGAGATGCCGCTGGCCGCCAAGGGCCGCAAGGAATACACCCGTGCCATGGATCTGCTCAAGGAGCTGGCCAATGAACTGGCCGACAACCGCGGCTCATCCAGCATTGTGGTTGACCAAGCCGATGCTGATGTGAAAGCCGGACGTGTGAACACCGCCACAGGCACCACCCAGTCCAAAGGCGGCAAGCCCGTTTCGGTCATCAAGCGAATTGATGCCGGAGTACCTAGCGGCGTGGAGCGTTACACCATCGAAGCAGGTGCTATTCGCGGCAAGCTTTAAGAGCTGCCCGCACTACCCAGCAAACCAAAGGTTTGCGTTTGAGACGAGGTGCGAAGCCGCAAGCAGTACAGAAGTACGACAAGGCGAAAACGACGTATCAAGGGTTGTGTTACCAGTTCTAAGCGCCGCCTGAGCGGTGCAACCAAGGCCTGAGGTCATCCAAGGGCTCAAGATCCATCAATAAGACAGGACGCGACATGAGAGAGCAATCACTGGGAGATATTCGTTTCGGCACCCTTGCCAGAGCCGCAGAAGGGCTGACTCAGTGGCGACCACTGCTCATGAGCTTTCTGACGCTGGTGGCCTTTAGCCTGCTGATCGCTCTTGGTGCATCGATGCTCACCAAAACGGTTTTTATATCCAGCATCATCATGCTCATCGCACTGGTAGTGCTGATGGCTGGGTCATCGGCTGTTGGCATCATGCTGATGGACAAGGCAAAAAATGAACCGATTCGCTCTTTTGCAGCGGCCGCTTCTGCCGGTCTGCTGTGCTTGCCCAAGTTCATTCTGGTCGGCCTGATCGTATTTGCGGCCACCCTGGTTTATGGGTTGGTCGCCGCCATCATTTACTTTGTCTGCAAGATTCCGTTTCTTGGCGGAATTTTGGCCTTTGTAGCCCACCCCATTCTGGTTCTGGTCGCGGCAGCTTTGCTGATCGCCATGATCTGGGTCATTGGCCCGCTGATGGGCCCGGCTCTGTGGAGCGGCCTGTCCGTCAAGGCGGCTCTGGCCAACGTATTGAGCATTGCCCGCAAGCGCCTGGTTGAAGTGGTGCTGATGGAAGTGGTGCTCTACATCATCCTCACGTTGATTTGCGTGATGCTGTTTGCAGGCCTGGTGCCGGCCACCATGTCGCTGACAGGCATGGCCATGAGCATTACCTCCAACGCAAGCAACATGGGCGGATTGGGCGGCTATGGTTACGGCGGCGGCATGGGCAGCAGCATGATGGGCATGATGATGGGCAGCAGTGCCAGCACAGGCCTGATCTCCGGCCTGGGGGTACTGTTCGCCGTGATTGGCGCCTTGCTCGCCCAGGTCGCCGTGATGGGCATGAACCTGATCTATCTGCAAGCCCGCGAAAGCGTGGACCCGTCGGAAGCCGAAGACGCACTCAATGGCCTGATTGGCGATGTACGCAAGAAAGCCGAAGAAGCCAAGGCCCACACCATGGCAGCCGCTGAACGCACCATGGCCGCTGCAGAGCGCGCCAAGCAAGCCGCGTCAGATCGCCTGCAAGAAGCCTCTGCCAAAAATCCAGCGGCAAATACAACCGCAGATACAGCAGCCGATACCGCAGTGAATGCTGAACCCGCTACCCCTGCCGCATCGCCTGCCCCAATCATTGCAGCGACCACAGCAGCGGCTGCGGCTGCTGAGGCCCACGCCCGCCAAGCCGCTCGTCTGAAGGCTGAAGCAGAAGCCCAAGCTCAGCAAGCCCAGGAACGTGCTGAATCCCAAGCGGCTGAAGCGGCCCGCCAGCGTGCGCAAGCCGAAGCCGCTGAACGCGCAGCAGCCGCGCAAGCGGCACAGGCAGCCGAAGAGGCCCGTGAACAAGCCAATGCGGCGCGCCGCGCAAGCGAGCTGCAGGCCCAGCACGAAGCAGAAAAACGTGAGGCTGAACGCCAAGAGGCCGCCGCGCGTGAAGCAGCCCGTGTCAAAGCTGAAGCTCAGGCACAAGCTCAGGCCGAGGAAAAATCGCGCCAAAGCCAGGCGTTGACCCACTGCTCAGCCTGTAAAGCCACCATCGCGCCAGATGACGTGTTCTGCGGGGAATGCGGCCACAAGCTGAAGTAAACCAGCAAAGCAAAACAAAAGGCATCCATTTGGATGCCTTTTTTATGCACGACTCAATAGAACTACGGCTTTTCCGCCTCGCAAAGCTCTTCGGCGTTTTCCGTCAACTTCACGCGCACTAGCTTGCGTGCATCGGCATCAAACACCATCAAATCCGGGCAGTAACGCGGCCCTTGCGGCGTGTTTACCTGCTGGTAGCTGGACCCATAGGCCTTGAGCACGCGAGGGGGCTTGCCCTCCTCAGGCTCGGCCAGCACCTGCAGCTGGTTCTGCCCCATGGTCTCTGCAGGGTTCGCATCACACCAGTCGCCGCTGGGCTCGCGCCCCAGACTCAGGCCATCGGCTCGCTGGTAAAGGCCTGTGGGCCAGCGAATCTGGCCCTGAACATATTGCGGCATTTGATAGCAAGCCATGAGCTTTCCGCCCTTGCGCACGGGCAGCATATAACTCTCGGCCTGCGCTACCAGCCCCAACCCCTGTGGCTTCCATGCATAAATATCCACACCATGGCTGCAGCAACTGGCACGCCATTCGCTGTAAATGCGCTGAGCCTTGGCATCAAACACAGGGGATGTGATGTCCTGCAAAGCCTGCGGGCCCAGCACAAACTGCTTTTTAGCCGGGTCATAGAGCCAGGTCGTAGTCGGAATATTCGGCCCTGCAGGCAATTGCTGCGCCTGTGTCAGATCGGGCCAGCCATCAAAATTGGCATCTACCCAGCTTGGCTGCACCAGCCAGCAACTGCCTTGCGCTGCGGTGGGCAGCTTTTGTTTCAAGCGCCCCTGCTCGTACACATGGATGGCTGAAACGTCCAGTTCCGTGAGCTGACCGCAGTCGGCCAGTGAGCGAACGGGCTGATTCAGCATCAGCCGCAACTCATAGCGCGTGGCATGCGCAAACGCTGGCGGCTGCAGTGCCAGATCCACAGGCCAGCGCCGCTTGCCATTCATGGACTGCCACTGCCCCTGCAAACGCGTGGGGGCCATGCCGGAAAAGGCAGCCAGTAACCAGCGCCCCGTGAGTTTCGCATCGCTGCTGCCTGTCATCGGTGTTTCGGTCAGCTGCCCGCTGGCTGCGCCCTCCAGGTCAATCATCGCGCCGGGACGGTTGCAGGGCTCATAGCAATAACTGCCGCCCACTGCTCCATCCAGCCGCCACAGCTCAAGCTGCACCGACTTGCCTGCAAGCGTGCCGCGATAGCTGGCGGACCAGACGGGTGCCTCGTGGATAGGGGGAACAGCCTCCTGCGCCTGCGCAGGAAAACACAAAGCGCTCAAGGCGGCCCCAATGCTGCACAACGAAAATTTCAAATACGTAGAAGACATAGGTACCTGCATCATCAATTTATTATTCGCATGTCAATCAGTTGTGCGCCGTCAATTTGAATACGGCAAGATGTCATTCAGGCTTCTAGCATCCACAGCCCAAACGATTTATGCAATCAGACAAAAACACACAACAAAATCGCAATATGGGCTTGCTGGTCGCAGCCCAATCTCTGGGCGGGGCGTCGCCGCCCATCATCATCTCGCTAGGCGGGCTGGTGGGGCAGCAGCTGTCTAGCAATCCCACGGCCTCCACCTTGCCGGTGAGCATTTATCAGCTGGGTCTGGCACTTTCCACCCTGCCTGCGGCCTGGATCATGAACCGCATGGGCCGCCGCGCCGCCTATGTCCTGGGAGCCATTCTGGGCGTGATCTCGGGGGTGGTCGCTGCGCAAGGCATTGCGCACAGCAACTTCATCACCTTTTGCATCGGCACCGCGCTGGCCGGTTTTTATGCAGCCTGCGTGCAGAGCTATCGCTTTGCCGCCACTGACCTGGTCGGCGAGCCCAGCGAGCAGGCCAAGGCCATTTCACGCGTGATGATTGGCGGACTAATCGCCGCCATCATCGGCCCGCAGGTGGTGATCTGGACCCGCGATCTGCAACCGGCCACGCCGTTTGCCGGCAGCTTTTACAGCCAAGCCTTTCTGGCCCTGCTAGCCCTGCCTTTGCTGATGTCGCTGCGCCTGCCGCCGCCCCAGTCCAAGACAATGACCAAGGGCGAAGCCAGGCCGCTGGCCGAGATTGCCCGCACGCCACAGTTCATCGTGGCCTGTGCGGCCGGCGTGGTCAGCTATGGGCTGATGGCATTTTTGATGACGGCTGCGCCCATGGCCATGGTGGGCTGCGGCCATAGCGTGGGCGAGGCGGCCATGGGCATTCAATGGCATGTGCTGGCCATGTTTGCGCCCAGCTTCTTTACCGGCAAGCTGATTGCACGCTTTGGCAAACGCTGCATCACCGCCTTGGGACTGCTGATGATTGGCGCAGCGGGAGCGCTGGCTTTGATGGGCCTGGAAATCTTCCATTTCTGGGGCTCGCTGATCCTGCTGGGCGTGGGCTGGAACTTCGGCTTCATTGGCGCCACCGCCATGTTGACAGAGTGCTACCGCCCGGCAGAGCGGGCCAAGGTGCAGGCGCTTAACGATTTTCTGGTCTTCGGCACGGTGGCCGTCGCCTCTTTCGGTTCAGGCCAGTTGCTGCACACCGCCGGCTGGAACGGCATCAACATCGGCATGCTGCCCCTGGTAGCCGTGGTGCTGGTGCTACTGGGCCTGCAAGCCCAGCGACAAAAGGCTAGAGCCGTCTAAAACCATAGCTGCATGCGCTTATCCTGCGTTGGCCAGATGCCGATTTGACTCATTTTTCTCATCGGACGGCCGCGCGCCCAGCCAAAGCACGGCCAGCCAGGTCAGCAATGCCATGCTGGCCAACCAGGCCAGTTGCGACAAGCCTGCCCACAAGGGCGCACCCAGCTGATTGAAACGCAGCGAGGCCTCTATCCCCGCCGTGCTTGGCGAAAGCCAGCGCAGCCACTGCAGCGGCTCGGGCAAGGCTTCGACCGGCCAGGTGAAGCCCCCCAGAAAGGCCAAGGGAATTGAGGTGAACAAGGCCAGCTGCAAGGCCCGCTCTCGGTCGGCCAGCCACCAGCCCAGCAGGCTGGCACAGCCCACCACCGCAGGCACATAGCAGGCCAGCAAAGCAAGAGCCGCCCAGGGGTTGCCGCCATGCGGAAAGTCCTGCCAGACAAAGATCCAGCCAAAGTAAAACAGCCCCGCCAGCCAGCCCGGCACACACAGCGCCAGCAGCCGCGCCAGCCATTGGCGCGCACTGGCACGGTCAGAACCTTGCTCACGCCAGGTTCCCACCAGCAGCGCGCAGCCCATCAACAAGGTTTGCTGCAAGATCAGCACTGCCACGGCCGCCACCACAAAGCTGCCATAGCCTTCCGTAGGATTGAACAAGGCCACGGCCTGCGAATTCACGGGAGAACGCGCCACCGCCGCCTGTGGTGCGCTTTGCCCGCTGGCCTCCAATCGCTTGATTTCCACGCCTGCAGACACGGTGCCGAAAGCCTCGGCGAAGCCGTATTGCACCTGCTTGCTCACCAGCGGATAAGCACCATTGGCATAGACGGGCACGACCACATTCGCGCGGCGCAACACATCGCGCTTGAGATCGCGCGGCAGCAACGCGTAGCCCATCACCTCGCCACGCAGCAAGGCCAGGCGGGCCTCGCCCTCATCGGCCGTTACCAGCTGCGAATCAATGCGGGGACTGGCCTGGGCAAAGCGCAGCATTTGCCTGGCCAGGCTGGAGTTGTCCTGCACCACGACGGCGACGGGCACGCGCTGCACCACCTGCGTGCTGTAGAACCAGGGATAGAAAAAGCCATAAAGCACCGGTGCACCCACCAGCAGCAAAAGCGCGCCCTTGTCGCGCAGCATGATGATCAGGCTGTCCAGCCAGAGCCTGAAAAAGCCGGCGTCGCAACGGACCATGACTCAGCGCCCTCCCCATTTGTCGGGCCGGCCAAGACCGCGCAACAAACCCGCCGAGGCCAGCGCCAGCAACACCAGCGCAGCCAGCAGCAGGCCGGCAACCACGGGCAGGGTCTGCGCCACGGGTGCGCCCATCTGCCACTGCTCGATTTGCAGCCTCGCGTAATGGGTGTAGGGCATGGCCAGCGCCCAGCCCCTGGCACTGTCCGTCATCGCCAGCAAGGGAAAGCCGACGCCGCTGAACGCAAACGCAGGAGCCGACAGCAGGCCCGTGCCCGACAGAGCCATGCGCAGCGACAGCGTGATGCCCGCCAGCGCGGCCCCAGCCGCCAGACTCACGGCCACCAGCGCGGCCAGTCCCACGGCAATCCAGCCGGTGCTGCCCGCAACCGTCCAGCCCCGCAGTTGCGCCAGATACAGCAAAGCCGCCATGCCGCAGCCCCACAGTAGCAGCGCCGGCAGCAGCAGCTTGCCCAGCAGCGCCGCCGCCACCGAAGCCATGCCTGCGGACCGACCACCGGGGCTCAACCAGCCTCCCAACGTGCGTTCACGCAGCTCGCGCCCCACGGACCATGCGCCGGCCGTCATCGCCAGAATATGGATCAGCGCAGGAACCAGGGCCGCGGCCAGAAACTGCTCGTAATTGGTGGAGACATTGAACAGCGCCACCAACTGGGTCTTGATGGGCTCCATCTGCACCCGCAGCACCTGGTGGGGCGAGCCGCGCTTGGCCGCTGTCTGCATTTCCACGCCGGCCGACAGCGTTCCGACCACCTGTTTCAAATCACGCTGCAGCAGGCTGGATGCCGTGGCCAGCTGCGCGTTGTGCAGCAGGGTCACCGTGCCGCCACGACCTTGCTTGACATGGGTTTCCAGATCGGGCGGGATATGCACCACGCCATAGACCTCCATGCGCAGCAGCGCGTCCGCCGCCTCGCCCTGATTCAGTACGGTCTGGCGCACTTCCAGCCCCGGCGTGGCTTGCAGCATGCGCACCAGCTGGCGCGACAGCGCAGAGTGGTCTTCGCTCCAGACGGCAATCGGCAAGCGATAGGGCTGGCCTGCCGAAAAAATCCAGCACATCAGCGCCAGCGTCAGCAGAGGCACCCAGCTGACCATGGCCCAATCCCAGGGGCTGGCTCTGAGCCGACCCCATTCGCGGCGCAAGCTGGCGGAAAAAACGCTCACGCACCGGCTCCGGCATTGCCTTCGACGATCACGCTCATGCCAGGGCGCGCGCCCTCGATGGGCTTCACGGGTTTGGCTTTCACCTCAAAGGTGCGCGCATCGAAACCCTGGCTGCCACGCGTGGTGCGCCAGGTGGCAAAGTCGGGCAACACGCCGAGAAAGTTCACCTCGAACTCGGCTTGCCGGTCTCCCAACGCTGGCAGCCTGCCGATAAAGCGGCTTTTCATGGCAAAGCGCTGCAACTGGTCCTCCCGCACATTGAGCACCACCCACTGATCGTTCAAATCCACCACCGTCACCACCGCCACGCCCTGAGGTGACAGCTCTCCCTGCTTGGCCAGCACATTCGCCACTTCGCCGCCCACGGGGCTGCGCAGCTGCGTCTCGGCTTCGGCGGCCTTGACCTCGGCCACCACACCATCGACCTGGCGCACCTGCGCGGCCGCTGCGCTCTTGTCTTCCTTGCGCGCACCGCTGGCCGCCATGTCGTACTGGGCCTTGGCGGCGCGTGCCTGGGCATCCGAGGCGCGCCAGTTGGTCTGCGCCTCGTCGCGCTTCTGGGCGGAGACCAGACCTTGATTGAACAGGCTTTGCACCCGGTCGTACGAAGTCTTGGCCAGATCAGCCGCCGCCTGGGCGCGCTCCCAGCTCAGGCGCGCCATCTGCACTTCTTCGGGACGCGCGCCGTTGCTGGCCTTGGCGGCCACGGCCTGGGCCGCATCCCGGGCCGCCTGGGCCTGGGCCAGCTTGGCCTGCACCTCGGGACTGTCCATTTCCACCAGCAAGTCGCCCGGCTGAATACGCTGCCCCTCGGTCACAAGCACCTTGGAGATTCGGGCTGTCACCTTGGGTGCGATATCGGTTTCACGCGCCTCCATCTGCCCCTGAAAGAAAGGCGCTGCAGGCTGGGCGGAGCGCCAGAAACCCCAGACGATAAAGATCAGCACCGCAGCCGCGACAAGCACCCCGACGACCGGAAGGCGTCTGGCCTTCTGGGCTGCGGGGCTGGAATCAGGGCCGGACGGCGGAGTCTGTACAGGTGTATTCATGGTGCGTCTGAGGTGATCTTGATATCGGCACGGACCATATAGCGGCTGAACTCATCGCTCTGCCCTGCGCTCTCAAGCAGGGCGGCCAGGGCCTGGACATATTGGTTGGCAACGGCGGCGCGCTCGGTCTGTACCTTGGCCAGATTGAGCTGGGCGTCGATCAAGTCCAGTGCGGTGCTCGTGCCTTCTTTCAGTCCCGCCTGGCGCAGGCGCAGCAGTTCCAGGGCCAGATTTTCCTGAGCCTGACCTGACAGATACTGGCTACGAGACTGCTCCACGGCCAGCCAGTTCTTCTCGACCAGCAAGCCGATGTCGGAGCGCACCTGGGCATCGGTCAACTCGGCCTGCTCCACCTTGCGCTGGCCTGCTGCCGAAAGCTTGTCGCGGTCGATGCTGTCCCACAGCGTCCAGCGCACCGCCACACCAGCCACCCAACTGGGCTTGCCCGAGGTATTGACCTCCCGCAGGCCAAAGGCCAGCACCTGCGGCTTGTGCAGCGCCTCGGAGGCATCGTGCAGGGATTCGGCCTGGCGGCGCTTGGCCGCGACCTTGCTCAGTCCGGGGTGACGAATTTGGGCCGAGTCCAGAAACCGCTGCAGCGGCGGCAGCGCTTCGCTGCTGACAAACAAGGGCGAGCTGGGGCGCACAGCGCCATTGGCATGCACGGTGCGCAGCAACGCACTGCGGGCCAGCCGCGCATCGTCATCGGCCTTGTGCGACTGCTGCTGTGCTTCGGCCAGGGCCGCGCTGGCTTGCAATCGCTCGACCTGGGCGATGACGCCGGCCTTGAGCATGCGCTGGGCCGCGTCATCATGGGCACGCACGCCTTCCAATGCGCGCTGGCGCAGGGTCGCAGCCCGTTCGGCCAGCTGGGTCGTGAAGTAGCGCTGTACCAGCAGGGTCTGCAGCTGATCCGCACTGCTGGCCGCATCGGCCACCGCCTCGTCGGTCATGGCATCGAGCTCGCTGCGCACGGCATTGCCCAGTCCGCCCATGTAAAGCGGCCAGACAGCGGCCAGACTGGCCGAAGCCGCCGTGTCCTTGCGCTGCAGGTTGTAGTTGGACGGCAGGCTGGGCAACTGCGCCACCGCCCCGCCGAGCTGCGGCGGCAGCAGCGAAATGCCGTTACCCAGAGCGCGCCGCGCGGGGTCCAGGTCCAAATCAACATTAGCCGAATAACGGTAGCCCAGGCCGATCACGGCCACTGACGGGCCGCCCAGTCCTTCCATGCCTTCGCGGCGCAAACGTGCGCTGTCAACGGCCTTGGAGGAGGCTGCCAATTGATCCGAACGCTCCAACAAAGCGGCCCTGGCCTGCTCAAAGCTCAAGAAATGGGCCACCGGAGCTGTCTGTGCCTGCACCGAGGTCGGCAATGCCGCCGCCATCAGCAGACTCAAGGTCAAGGAAAAGCAGCTGATATTCATGAATGGCTAGAGGCTCGCTTGAATACTGGGGAGAAAACAACGAGATATTCGGGTCCAGATCGCAACAATATTGCCGCACCGGCAGCCTTCCCACGGTAGCCCGGTCTCTGCAAACACCGAATATCCGACATGCTCTTTTCAAGAAGCATTATCCATAGCTGATTTCATGTGCCTAGCCTGAATTGCCAGACATCGCCTCTTTCACCCTGCGCATGCCGTCGCGGCTGAGATACATCCCGCAGCCTCATGCGGCTCGATGATGCTGACCAGGACTGTGTTTCCAATCTGGAGAACACCGCGCAACGAGATACGTCTGCGCGCAATTACTCACCGCTTTCACCCATCGCAACAGCCCACCACTTTGGCCCAGCGCTTTCGCCCTTTCACGGCGACCGTTGCTATTGCAGCTGTGAAGCTTGCTGCGCCATCAGCGATTCGACTCACATCGTTTGCTATCAAAATAAAAGCTGCTCGCATTTGATTTGCAATGATTTCAAGTATTAAATGGCTTCAACAAAGCCCACATTGAGCGCATGCTGCTACGTTTTTGAAAGCACTGCTGACTCCAACACACAGACTGCGCGATCTGCGCACACAAATCCTTGCCACAAGCGGGCGAGAGCCGCAAGTAGCCGCTACACTTTGCGCCGCAGGCCTGCGTGACCACGATCATTGGAACGCGGGCCTTTTTTACCCTTTTCGAGGTCTTCGCGCACCGCCATGTCCACCGTCTTCAACTTCACCTTTGTCCCCTGGTTCCGGTCTGTGGCCCCTTATATCCACAAGTTCCGACACCAGACCTTTGTGGTGGGCCTGACCGGTGAAGCCATTGATGCAGGCAAGCTCAGCTCCATCGTCCAGGACCTGGCAATGATTCAGGCCATGGGCGTCAAAATCGTGCTGGTGCACGGCTTTCGCCCTCAGGTCAACGAGCAGTTGCGCCTCAAGGGCCAGGAGCCGCGCTACTACAACGGCATGCGCGTGACCGATTCCATAGCTCTCGACTGCGCGCAAGAAGCCGCAGGCCAGTTACGCTACGAGATTGAAGCGGCCTTTAGCCAGGGTCTGCCCAACACCCCCATGGCCGGCGCACGCGTACGCGTGATCTCTGGCAACTTCCTCACCGCCCGCCCCGTGGGCATTGTGGATGGCGTGGATTTCATGCATTCGGGCCTGGTTCGCAAGGTCGATGTGGAAGGCATTCGCAACGCGCTGAACTCTGAAGCCATGGTGCTGGTGTCGCCCTTTGGCTTCTCTCCCACCGGCGAAGCCTTCAACCTCAGCATGGAAGAAGTCGCCACCCGCGTGGCCATTGAACTCAAGGCCGACAAGCTCTTGTTTTTGACTGAAGTGCCTGGCATCCGCATGGACCCCACCGGCACCATCGACGAAAACAACCCCATCGACACCGAGCTGCCGCTGGACGCCGCCCGCCGCATGCTGGCCAAGCTGCCCCCGGCACAAGAGCCCACCGACGTCGGCTTTTACCTGCAGCACTGCGTGCACGCCTGCGAGCATGGAGTGGAGCGCAGCCACATCCTGCCGTTTTCCACCGATGGCGCGCTGCTGCTGGAAATTTATGTGCACGACGGCATTGGCACCATGGTCATCGACGAAAAGCTCGAAGAGCTGCGCGAAGCCACGATTGACGATGTGGGCGGCATCATTCAGCTGATCGAGCCCTTCGAGCGCGACGGCACGCTGGTCAAGCGCGACCGCACCGAGATCGAGAGCGACATCGCCAGCTACACCATCATTGAGCATGACGGCGTCATCTTCGGCTGCGCAGCCCTGCACCCCTACCTCGAATCCAAGACCGCAGAAATGGCCGCCGTCACCGTCTCACCCAAGAGCCAGGGCACGGGCGACGGCGAAAAACTGCTTAAACGCATAGAGCAACGCGCCCGCGCCCTGGGTTGCGACACCATGTTCGTGCTGACCACGCGCACCATGCACTGGTTTATCAAGCGCGGCTTTCAGCCCGTGGACCCAGAATGGCTGCCCGAAGCGCGCAAGGCAAAATACAACTGGAGCCGCAAGAGCCAGGTTCTGGTCAAGAAGCTGTAGACGCAGCTTGGTTCAAGGGTGTGTGTTTTTAATGGCTGTCTCAGCCCCTGCACAGCTCAACCCACAAAAAAGCCGGCACGAATGCCGGCTTTTTTGTGCGACTCAATGGCTTTGTGCTCAGAGCATCATGCCGCCGGACACTTCAATGCGCTGTGCCGTGACCCAATTGTTTCCTTCAGACAGCATCGCAGCTAACGCGCCACCCACATCGTCAGGCAGCCCCACACGCCCCATGGCCGTGAGCCCGCTCAGATGCGCATTGACTTGCGAGTTATCGCGCACCATGCCGCCGCCAAAGTCGGTTTCAATCGCGCCGGGGGCAATGGTGTTGACGGTAATTCCACGGGCT
>ERZ724504.1519-NODE-1519-length-12809-cov-5.817547_pt1 | contig 12809 bp, 10 predicted proteins | sample MGYA00376037_ERZ724504 | MGnify/ENA primary metagenome ERZ724504 (study PRJEB28724, sample SAMN07190888) | wastewater metagenome | isolation source: influent of sewage treatment plant in Hong Hong | place: USA: Christiansburg, Virginia | collected 2016-03-01 ... | reverse complement strand
AGCAGCACCTGAGCTCCTTTATTTGAATGTCAGTTTGGAGTATTCAATAAGCGGCAAGTTCAATCGCCGCCCACGCATACCTTGCACTTACCCAATACTTTGCAGCAGATCAGCAAACCCACTGCTGGGCAATAACACCAGCGCGCTCTCGCGCACGTGCATCCAGAGCCATCAAGTCTTCCAGAGTGGAGACTGCACCAGGCTGCACAGACTCAAGCGTCTGCAGATTCACCGCATGAATACGGTCAAACGACAAGCGGCGATCCAGGAATGCGGCCACCGCAACTTCATTGGCCGCATTCAGCACCGTGGTTGTACCTTCAGGTGCGCACAGCGCCTGCCAGGACAGATGCAGACCGGGGAAGCGCTGGGCATCAGCCTCTTCAAAAGTCAGTGCAGCCAGCTTGGCAAAGTCAAGCACGGGCGTGCCGCTGGCAATGCGCTCTGGCCAGGCCAGACCACAGGCAATGGGCACGCGCATATCGGGTGTACCCAGTTGCGCCAGCACGGATGAATCCTTGAACTGCACCATGGAGTGCACGATCTGCTGCGGGTGGATGACGACCTTGATTTTCTCCGGCGCCATGTCGAACAACCAGCGCGCCTCAATCACTTCCAGCGCCTTGTTCATCATGGTGGCAGAGTCCACCGATATCTTGCGGCCCATGGAGAAATTGGGGTGAGCACAGGCCTGCTCTGGCGTAATCTGAGACAGGGTTGCAGGATCACGCTGGCGGAACGGACCACCTGATGCGGTCAGCAACAAGGAATCAACGCGATCAGCCCAGGTGCTGCTGTCTTCAGGCAAGCACTGGAAGATGGCCGAATGCTCGCTGTCAATTGGCAGCAGCGTCGCGCCATGGCGCTTGACGGTGTCCATGAACAAAGCGCCGCCAACAACCAGAGCCTCCTTGTTAGCCAGCATCAGGCGCTTGCCGGCCTTGGCCGCCGCCAAACAGGGCGCCAGACCCGCAGCACCCACAATCGCGGCCATCACGGCATCGACGTCAGGATGAGACGCTATTACTTCAAGAGCATCTTGTGCATGCAGTACTTGCGTTACAAGCCCATTTTGCTTGATTTTCTCAGCCAGCTGCAGCGCATGAGCAGCACTAGCCATCACCGCAAAGCGCGGCTTGAATTGGGCACATTGCTTGAGCATCAGTTCCACTTGCGTAGAAGCGCTCAAGGCAAAAATTTCGTATTGATCAGGGTGGCGCGCCACCACATCCAGGGTGTTGGTTCCGATAGAACCGGTAGAGCCCAGAACCGTAATTTTCTGTTTCATGGATGCACAAAGGATGAGAGCATCATCGCCAACGGCAGCGTGGGCAGGAGCGCATCAATGCGATCCAGGACACCACCATGGCCGGGCAGCAAGCCGCTGCTGTCCTTGACACCAACGCTGCGCTTAATGAGGGATTCGACCAGGTCGCCCACCACACTCATCGCAGCCATAAACACTGAAGCCAGCAGCAGGAACCAAAGCCCGCGCGACTGCAGCACCGAATAGAAACTGAGAACGCTGGCCCCATAGTGGCGATCAGCCCAGCTCCAGACCAGAGCCAGAACAATCACCCCCAGCATGCCGCCCCACACACCTTCCCAGCTTTTACCGGGACTGATGGAAGGTGCCAATTTGTTCTTGGTGAATTTGAGGCCGAAGGTGCGGCCCGCGAAATAGGCAAACACGTCGGCCACCCAGACCAGCACCAGCACCGACATCAGGTAATTGATACCAATATTGCGGGCCTGCACTACCGCCATCCACGACAGCCACAGAGCCAGCACACCGCCCACCAGTCTCACTGCCGATGGAATATGCGGCCAGCCAGCCACGCCTGCACGCAGCATCAGCACGCCGCCGAGCACCCACAAAGCACCGGCAATCAGCCAGACAGTCGTCAAGGACTGGTCAAGCCAGCCCGCCCACCAGGAGCCTGCGCACATCGCGGTGCAGAGGGCACCCAGCACCAGAGAACCCGCCTGCCCAAAACCGTTGAGGCGCCCCCACTCCCAGGCACCGGCCGCCATGAACACCAGCATCAGTACGGCAAATGGCACGCTGCTGCCCGAATAAAACAATGCGGGCAACAGGATGGCCAGCAAAATCAAGGCGGTAATGACGCGCTGCTTGAGCATGGCACCTCTTGTAGTTAAGCCGTCTGAGTGACGACGGACGATGGTTGAATTTGCTCTGAAGTCTGGCCAAAACGCCGCTCACGACCACTGAACACAGCAATAGCCTCATCCAGCGCAGCCTCGTCAAACTCGGGCCACAGGGCATTGCTGAAGAACAGCTCGGTGTACGCAGCCTGCCAGAGCAGAAAGTTGCTGATGCGAGTTTCACCGCCGGTGCGAATCATCAGATCCGGGTCCGGCACATGCGCCAGAGCCATGGCTCGGTCCAGATTCTCGGGCGTCAGCTCTATGCCTTGCGCCACCAACTTTTGCGCGGCCTGGGCAATATCCCAGCGACCGCCATAGTTGAAGCACACATTGAGAATCAGGCGCGTGTTGTGCGCTGTGGTGCGCTCCGCCTCTTGCAGACCTGCGCGCACCTTGTCGCTCAAGCCCTGACGGTCACCCACGAAGTACAGACGCACGCCATCACGACTGAGCTGCGCGACTTCTTTGGCCAGAGCCGATGCCAGCAGACTCATGAGGCCAGAGACCTCTTCCTGCGGACGATTCCAGTTCTCGGAAGAAAACGCAAACACCGTGAGAACCTGCACGCCGCGCTCCACGCAAGCGCGAGCACAGCGGCGCAGGGACTCCACGCCTTGCTTGTGACCCGCAAGGCGCGGGAGCAGTCGGCGCTTGGCCCACCGCCCATTGCCATCCATGATGACGGCGATATGGCGCGGAACCGCGCCGTTTTTTGAGGATGTCAAAAGTGCAAGTCCTGTGGCCAAGCCTCAGACCGCCATGATGTCCTGCTCTTTGGCAGTCACCAGCGCGTCGATCTCGGCAATATGCTTGTCGGTGATCTTCTGGATATCAGCTTCAGAACGCTTCTGATCATCTTCAGAGGCTTCCTTGTCCTTGACCAGCTTCTTCACGCTCTCGTTGGCGTCACGACGCAGATTGCGAATCGCAATCTTGGAGTTTTCGCCTTCGTTACGAGCCAGCTTGGTCATTTCCTTGCGGCGCTCTTCGCTCATGGGAGGCATGGGCACGCGGATCAGGTCGCCCAGCGAAGCGGGATTCAGGCCCAGATCGCTTTCGCGAATGGCCTTCTCCACCTTGGCGCCCATGGGCTTTTCCCAGACCTGCACGCTGATGGTGCGCGAATCCAGCAGGGACACGTTAGCGACCTGGGACAGGGGCACCATGGAGCCGTAGTACTCCACGTGAATTGTGTCCAGCAGTGCGGGATTGGCACGACCTGTACGCACGCGCGAGAGGTTGTTCTTCAGAGCCTCGATGGATTGACCCATCTTGGTTTCAGTGTTCTTTTTGATTTCAGCAATCGTCATGTTCTTGTTCCTTTGCGGGCAGTAGGCGGCAAACGCTCAAGCGTACACCAGAGTGCCTTCGTCTTCACCCATGACCACGCGCAGGAGTGCGCCGGGCTTGACGATGGAGAACACGCGGATTGGCAGCTTCTGGTCACGGCACAGCGCAAAAGCGGTAGCGTCCATGATGCCCAGATTGCGGGAGATGGCCTCATCAAAAGCCAGCTTGTCGTAGCGAGTAGCGGTGGGATCCTTCATGGGATCGGCCGTGTACACGCCATCCACCTTGGTGGCCTTCAGAACCACTTCAGCGCCGATTTCGGCACCGCGCAGCGCAGCGGCTGTATCGGTGGTGAAGAAAGGGTTGCCTGTACCAGCGGCAAACACCACAACCTTGCCCTCTTCGAGGTACTGCAGCGCCTTGGGACGCACGTAGGGCTCCACCACTTGCTCAATCGCAATCGCAGACATCACACGGGCTGTCATGCCCTGCTTATCCATGGCATCAGCCAGAGCCAGCGCGTTCATCACGGTTGCCAGCATGCCCATATAGTCGGCCGTTGCGCGGTCCATGCCGACCGAGCCACCTGCCACACCACGGAAGATGTTGCCGCCACCGATCACTACGGCGACTTGCACACCCACCTTGGTCACTTCCCCGATTTCAGACACCATGCGCTCGATCGTGGAACGGTTGATGCCGAACTGGTCATCTCCCATTAACGCCTCCCCCGACAGCTTGAGCAAAATTCGCTTGTGAGCTGGTTTGGCGTTGGACATGGTGTTTCTCCGATGGAAATTAAATAAGTATGAAAACGGGAGGGGAATAAATCAATCGCGGCTCAAGGCCGCGATTGTTGCTAAGGCTTAGATTTAAGCACCAGCCTTGGCTGCAGCCACTTGGGCAGCCACTTCAGCAGCGAAGTCGTCAGTCTTCTTCTCAATGCCTTCGCCCACCACAAACATGGTGAATGCCTTCACGGTTGTGTTGGCAGCCTTGAGCATCTGAGCCACGGTTTGCTTGCCGTCAGCCGCCTTCACGAAGACCTGGTCAGCCAGGGAAACTTCCTTCAGGAACTTCTGCACGGAGCCGTCAACCATCTTGGCGACGATGTCAGCAGGCTTGCCGGATTCAGCAGCCTTGGCTTCAGCCACAGCACGTTCCTTGGCGATCAGATCGGCAGGCACGTCAGCGGAAGTCAGAGCCACGGGCTTCATGGCGGCCACGTGCATTGCCACGTCCTTGGCAGCAGCAGCGTCGCCTTCGAACTCGACAACCACGCCAATGCGTGTGCCGTGCACGTAAGCAGCCACAGTGCCGTTGAAGGCCTTGAAGCGGCGGAAAGACATGTTTTCGCCGATCTTGCCGATCAGGCCCTTGCGCACGTCTTCCAGAGTGGGGCCGAAACCGTCTTGCTCGTAGGCCATAGCGCCCAGAGCTTCCAGATCTGCGGGGTTATTTTCAGCGACCAGCTTGGCAGCGGCGTTAGCCATGGCCAGGAAGCTGTCATTCTTCGACACGAAGTCGGTTTCGCTGTTCACTTCGATCAGGCCGCCCTTGCCGCCGTCGATGAAAGCAGTCACAACGCCTTCGGCAGTCACGCGGGAAGCAGCCTTACCAGCCTTGGTACCCAGCTTGACGCGCAGCAGCTCTTCAGCCTTGGCCATATCGCCATCAGCTTCAGTCAGAGCCTTCTTGCATTCCATCATGGGGGCGTCGGTCTTGGCGCGCAGTTCAGCGACCATGCTTGCAGTAATTGCCATCGTATTTCTCCAGTATCAGTTCGATTCGTTACAGGATTTCGGCTAAAAAAACGGGGCTACTTAGAGCCCCGCTTTTTTTCGCGATGCGGTCGCGCAGCCGGACTTCGCTTAGGCCGCGGACGCGTCCACTTCCACGAATTCGTCGCCGTTGTCAGCAGCAGCAGCCTTCACCACGTCGTTCAGACGGGCTTCACGGCCTTCCAGGATCGCATCAGCGATACCGCGGGCGTACAGCTCGACTGCCTTGGCGGAGTCGTCGTTACCGGGGATCACGTAGTCAATACCTTCGGGGTTGTGGTTGGTGTCAACCACGCCGACCAGAGGAATGTTCAGCTTCTTGGCTTCAGCAATAGCGATCTTGTGGAAGCCCACGTCGATCACGAAGATGGCGTCGGGCAGACCGTTCATGTCTTGAATGCCGCCGATGTCCTTCTCCAGCTTTTCCAGTTCGCGAACGAACATCAGCTGTTCCTTCTTGGACATAGCGTCCAGGCCAGTTTCTTGCTGAGCCTTCATGTCCTTCAGACGCTTGATAGAGGTCTTCACGGTCTTGAAGTTGGTCAGCATGCCGCCCAACCAGCGCTGGTCGACGAAAGGCACGCCAGCGCGCTTCGCCTCTTCAGCCACTGTTTCGCGGGCTTGACGCTTTGTACCGACCATCAAAACGGTGCCGCCGTTAGCTGTCAATTGCTTGACGAACTTCTGGGCGTCCTGGAACATCGGCAGCGACTTTTCCAGGTTGATGATGTGAATCTTGTTGCGGGCACCGAAGATGAACGGAGCCATCTTGGGATTCCAGAAACGAGTTTGGTGACCAAAGTGGACGCCGGCTTCCAGCATCTCGCGCATTGTTACTGCCATGTTAATTACCTCAAAGGTTGGGTCTAAAATCCGGCCCAACGATTGCAGCGCCCCATGAACGGGAAGCCGCAACACCTTGAATAGGCCGGTTTGCTATTTGCCTTGCTGACCTGAATGCGAGAGCTGTAGCAGGCAAAAGCGCCGCTGCATCAACCACCCCCAGAGCTTTTCAAGTTACCCCTCACGGACTAACCCTTAGCAAAGCCGCAAAATTTTAGCACACTGCCATGCAATTCGACCTCAGTCACGCAGCTCTTGAGATTCGCGAAGGCCGCAACAACGCCTCAAACCTCATGCAAATGAGCATCGCAGCCGCGCAAAGCCCTCTGTGCGCCCATGTTTTCAGTCAGACTTTTTTTGACAAAGCGCGCTGGGCCGCCGCAGAAACACCAGCAACAGCCCCTTTGGCGGGCTTGGCTATTTCCATCAAAGATTTGTTTGATACCCAAGGCTCAACGAGCGCAGCCAGCTCTCGCGTACTGCTGGATGCCCCTGCAGCCCAGGCCGATGCCGCCGTCGTTGCCCGCCTGATTGCCGCAGGTGCCGCAATCATTGGCCGCACACATATGGTGGAGTTCGCCTTCTCAGGTGTGGGCGTCAACCCGCACTTTGGTACACCCGCCGCACTCGATGCTCGCCACCCCGCCAACCCACAACTGGCACCCTCGCGACCGGCGCGCATTCCAGGCGGCTCTTCGTCTGGCGCAGCAGTCTCCGTCGCCAGCGGAGCCGCATGGGCCGCCCTCGGTTCAGACACTGGCGGCTCCATTCGCATTCCCGCTGCGCTCAATGGCCTGGTGGGTTTCAAAAGCACGGCGCGCCTGGTGCCTACCGATGGCACCGTGCCTCTGTCCCCGACGCTGGACACCGCCTGCGCCCTGACCCGAAGCGTGCGCGATGCCGTACTGATTCATGAAATTCTGGCCGACCGCAAGGTCGCCAAGGATGAGCGCAGCCTGAAACAATGGCGCCTGGCTGTGCCCCGCTCCGTGTTTTTTGATGACATCGAGCCCGCTGTTCGCACCGCCTTTGATCGCAGCATTGCGCAGCTGCAAGCCGCTGGCGCGCAAATTGAGTGGATTGATCTGCCAGAGCTGCATGAGCTGGACCGCGTCAACGCCATCGGCGGCTTCTCGCCCACCGAAAGCTATGCCTGGCACCGTCACTTTCTGCAAGCCCCCGAAAAAGCGGCGCTGTACGACCCACGCGTGCGCTCCCGTATAGAGCGCGGCGCTCGCATGAGCGCGGCCGATTACCTTGATTTGCTGGCTGCCCGCAAAAGCTGGATCGCCCAGATGCAAAGCGCCATCGCACCGTACGACGCCCTGCTTTCGCCCACCACCCCCATCGTTGCGCCCACCATTGCCTCGGTAGCTCCTGCCGATGGCAAAGATACCGCAGCCGATGCCCAGCGTGATGAAGCGTTTGTGCGCGTCAACGGGCTGCTGCTGCGCAATACCAGCGTGGTCAACATGCTGGATGGTTGCGCCCTGTCACTGCCCTGCCACAACGCCGACGAACTACCCATGGGCCTGATGGTCTGGCATGCGGCCCTGCACGACGATGACGTGTTGAACATCAGCACAGCCATTGAAGCTGTTTTGAATCCCAATTAACTACTTTTTTGATAGCTTCTAGCGCTTATCAATAAAGCACTAGCGGCATAAAACATATCAAATTTAAGGATTACGCAGCCTGCCGCTATGCTCAATTCATGCTGCGCATCTCCTCCCTCGACACTCCTCCTCCATCCATCTCCGGCGATCAAGGCTGGCCGCTTTTCAGCATCGCAGCTACCCGCCAGATAGAGCGAGATTGTGCAAACCGCCTGCCGCCCCACACCTTGATGGAGCGCGCAGGCCTGGCCATTGTGCGACTGGCCATGGCCATCGCCCCACATGCACAGCACATCTGGATTGCCTGTGGCCCCGGCAACAACGGCGGCGATGGGTTTGAGGCTGCCGCGCAACTCCAAGCGCGGCTCCCACACACGCGCATCATGGTCAGCGAGGTACGCGAGCCCAGCCAACTTCCCGCCGATGCACAAATATCCTGGAACAAGGCCCAGCAAGCCGGCGTGCTGTGGGTCAACAACTGCCCCGGCGACCTAGGCCTGCAAGACCTATGCATAGATGCGCTACTGGGCATAGGCCTTAAGCCTCGCGCAGACCACAAACCCTCAGACGCACACCAGCGCCTGCAGCAGTTACTCGAGCAAGTCACCCAATGCGCCTGCCCGGTGCTATGCATCGACATCGCTTCAGGCCTTGATGCAGATACCGGCCAATATTTGCCGGAGTTTGCACCCCACACCCCTAGCAACCCCAGTCCGCGCCACACGCTGGCTCTGCTGACATTGCAGCCCGGCCTGTTTACAGCACAAGGCCGAGATGCCTGCGGGCAAATCTGGTGGGATGACCTGGGTTGCGGCATTGCCAGCCGTCAGGCGGATGCATCCATTCATCAACCCGTGGCGCATCTCAGCGCCACTGCCAATTTGCAAGCCCAGCTCCGCCAGCACACCAGCCACAAAGGCAGTTTCGGCGATGTCGCCGTACTAGGCGGCGAAGGCCTGAGCCAGCGCGGCCTTTCCATGACGGGTGCCGCATGGCTGGCTGCACTTGCAGCCCTGCACAGCGGCGCAGGTCGCGTCATGTTGGCTCTTCTCGATGAGTCACACCCTCAAGGCATTACCCCATGGCCAGAAATCATGCTGCGCCAACCATCTGCACAGGACTGGAGCCAATCTACGGTGGTTTGCGGCTGCGGAGGTGGCCAAGCCGTGCAAGCATGGCTGCCGCACATATTGGAGCAAGCCCCACAACTGGTATTGGATGCCGACGCACTCAACGCCATTGCCGCCAGCCCGGCACTGGCCCAGCAATTGACTGCGCGCGCAGCGCGCCAGCAACCCACGATATTGACGCCTCACCCGCTTGAAGCCGCGCGCCTGCTGCAAACCAGTACAGCAGCCATTCAGGCCAACCGCCTGCAAGCCTGCCTGCAACTGGCGCAAAAATTTCAGTGCACAGCCTTGCTCAAGGGCTCAGGCACGGTGATTGCCAATGCACAGCGGCAAATCTGGATCAATTCCAGCGGCAACCCTCGTTTGGCTACGGGCGGCACAGGCGATGTGCTTGCCGGGCATATCGGCGCACTCTGGGCGCAAGGCAGCAATGCCGACAAAGCGGCCATTCAAGGCGCCTTCAAACACGGCCACACTGCAGATCAATGGCCTGCAGATCGACCTTTTAGCGCCAGTGCGCTGGCCATGCACCTAACGCAGTAAGAACGGCCAGCACCACCCAGCAAACCAACGGTTTGCGGCTGCAACAAGGCGCGAAGCCGCAGACAGTACAAAAGTACGGTAAGACAACGCTGCATCAAGGCTTGTGTTTGCGGCACTGAATAAAAAAAGGCCTTGCCGTTATCCGGCAAGGCCTTTTAGCTATCAATGCAGGACTAATTAAGACTCAGTCTTGCGCTTGCTAGTCTTGGCTGCAGGTTTGGCCTTGGCCGATGCCGCTTTGACGGGAGCCGCCTTGGTTGAAACAGCCTTGGCTGAAGCTGCCTTGGTTGACGCCGCCTTAACCGCAGGCTTTGCAGTCGCCTTCACAGGCGTTTTAGCAGGCGCTTTTTCAGCGGCTTTCTTAGTTTCGCCCGCAGAAGTCTTCGTCGCCGTTTTAGCGGTTGCCTTGGCTGTAGCCTTTACAGGTTTAGCGGCCTTGGCAGGTTCCGCAGATACAGCGGACGCCACAGGAGCAGAAGGCGCCAGCAAAGCTGCAACCTTCTTTTTAGGCGCAGACTTGCCTGCTGCCTTAGCTTCTGGCTTAGCTACCGTCTTATCTGCTGCTTTAGCGGCCACCTTCTCTGCAACCTTAGCCGCCGTTTTGCGCGACTTGCTGGCTACTGGGGCGGCGGGCACCGCTGCTGGAGCTGGAGGCTGCACAACCACAGGTGCAGGCTTCGCCGCCCGACGCTCGCGGTCGTACTCAGCTTCCAGCGCCGCCAGATTCACGCTTTCGTGCAAAGGTTTCTGAACCTCTTTGCGATCTTTCCAGCTCTTGTTCTGCTCGGGGGCTCGCGCAGGAGCGGGTGACTGGGCCGTATTGCGCTGCGCACGATTGGACTTGGCATCACGGCGACTCCATTTGTCACCACTGCCACGCTCATCGCGCGGTGCACGTGGCTCACGGTTATCCCGGCCCTCACGGCCATCGCGTCCGCCTCGGTTTTCGCGGCGACCACGGCCATCATCCTTGGCTTGAGTACGAACACCGCCACCACCATGACCAACGCTGCCGTTGCTCTTACCAGCACCACTTGCACTGTTGCCACGGGGCAATTGCACCGGTGCATCCTCCCCGTCACGCAACAGTCGGAAGTCAATGCGGCGGCCATCCAGATCTACACGACTGACCTGCACTCGCACTCGCGCGCCAATGCCGTAACGCACTCCTGTGCGCTCGCCGCGCAGCTCCTGGCGCGCCTCATCAAAGCGGAAGTAATCGCCACCCAGCTCGGTGATGTGCACCAGCCCTTCCACATACATGGCGTCCAGCGTCACAAAGATGCCGAAGGTGGTGACCGAAGAAACCACGCCCGAGAATTCTTCACCCAGATGCTCGCGCATGTATTTGCACTTGAGCCAGGCTTCCACATCACGACTGGCTTCATCGGCGCGGCGTTCATTGGCACTGCAGTGCAGACCCGCAGCTTCCCAAGCCTGAAAATCCTTGGCTGCAGAGCGCTTCTTGCGCGGCTTTTGATCCGGAGCCACCACACGCGACGCGAGGCGCTTGGCCATCTTGGCCTCAGCCTCCCCCGGCGCTGGCAAGTTAGGTAATTTGTAGTGCGTGCCGTTCAGCTCAGCCTTGATGACACGATGAACCAGCAAATCGGGGTAACGACGAATCGGGCTTGTGAAGTGGGTATAGGCCTCAAACGCCAAGCCAAAGTGACCCGATCCCTCAGGCGTATAAAAGGCCTGCATCATGGAACGCAGCAGCATGGTGTGAATCTGCTGCGAGTCGGGGCGATCCTTGGTGGCCGCGGCAATCTGCTGGAACTCCTTGGTGGTCGGGTTCTCGCTGATGCTCATGCTCACACCCATGGCCTTGAGATAGTTGCGCAGGATTTCCTGCTTCTCCATCGAAGGCTTGTCGTGCACGCGGAACAGACCCAGCTGACCGCTCTGATCGATAAAGTCTGCACTGCAGACGTTGGCCGCCAGCATGGCTTCTTCAATCAGCTTGTGCGCATCATTGCGGGTTCGCGGAATGATTTTTTCGATACGACCGTTGTCGTCGCAGACAATTTGCGTCTCTGTGGTCTCAAAGTCCACCGCACCACGCACTTCGCGCGCCTTGAGCAGCGACTGGAAGACGCCATACAGATTCAGCAAATCTTGCACGCGGTCTTTGCGCTTGGCAGCTTCCTGACCGCGGGTATTGGCCAAAATAGCCGCCACCTCGGTATAGGTAAAGCGCGCATGACTGTGCATCACCGCCGGATAGAACTGGTAGGCGTGAATTTCGCCCTGCGATGTGATCAGCATGTCGCAGACCATGCACAGACGATCCACATCAGGATTGAGCGAGCACAGCCCATTGCTGAGCTTTTCCGGCAGCATAGGAATCACGCGGCGCGGGAAATAGACGCTGGTAGCGCGGTCGTAGGCATCTATATCAATGGCGCTGCCCGTGGTCACATAGTGACTCACATCCGCAATCGCTACGAGCAGACGCCAGCCCTTGCTGTTGCCCACCTTGGCAGGCTCACAATACACGGCATCGTCAAAGTCGCGCGCGTCTTCGCCGTCAATCGTGACCAGAGGAATATCGGTCAGGTCAATGCGCCCTGCGTGATCGGCGGGCAGCACCTTCTCGGGCAAGGCCTTGGCCTGCTCCAGACAAGCTTCTGAAAAGATATGCGGCACGCCGTATTTGCGCACCGCAATTTCAATTTCCATGCCGGGGTCATCAACCTCGCCCAGCACTTCAACAATGCGGCCCACAGGCTGGCCAAACAGCGCAGGCGGTTCTGTCAGCTTCACGACCACGATCTGACCGACCTTGGCAGAGCCTGTGGCCTTGGCTGGAATCAGAATGTCCTGACCGTAGCGTTTGTCTTCAGGGGCTACCAGCCACACGCCGCTTTCCTGCAAAAAGCGACCAATGATGGGCTGGTCGGGGCGCTCCACAATCTCCAGCACACGCCCTTCGGGACGGCCGCGATGATCTTGACGCGCAATGCGCACCTGAACCTTGTCCTTGTGCAGCACCGCACGCATCTCGCTGGATGGAAGGTAAATGTCACGCTCGCCATCGTCACGAACGACAAAGCCATGCCCGTCGCGGTGGCCCTGCACAGTGCCCAAAACTTCTTCATTCATATCGGCAACTTTTTCGCGAGGGTTCATTTTCTTGATATACAATCTATGTCTTTCCTGAGATGCCCAGGTGGCGGAATTGGTAGACGCACTAGTTTCAGGTACTAGCGGGTAACTCCGTGGAGGTTCGAGTCCTCTCCTGGGCACCAAGTTTAACGACAACCTGCAAGAGTTGACACAAACTTGGAAACATTCCCTTTCGGCAGTGTTTAAAGCCTAACGGCATCTTAGAAAAAATAGAAGATTCGGTTTAAGGCAAGAAATTGCACTACAATACGAAGCTTCCCTGAAAGCCCAGGTGGCGGAATTGGTAGACGCACTAGTTTCAGGTACTA